>Ga0173480_10000134_pt1 | contig 20330 bp, 20 predicted proteins | sample NitcycUS209509C1_FD_122622 | JGI IMG/M metagenome (GOLD analysis project Ga0173480, IMG submission 122622) | Soil microbial communities from Arlington Agricultural Research Station in Wisconsin, USA - Nitrogen cycling UWRJ-S209-509C-1 (version... | ecosystem: Environmental > Terrestrial > Soil... | reverse complement strand
CTACGTGCAGGCCAGATCATTCGGCGTCTGCGCGATTTCGTCGCGAGAGGTGAGAGCGAACCGCGCGTCGAAAGCATGGCGAAACTTGTGGAAGAGGCAAGCGCTTTGGCGCTCGTCGGCGTTAAAGATCAAGGCATTCATGTGCGATTCCAGTTGAGCCGGTCAAACGATCGTGTCCTCGCCGACAAGGTTCAGATCCAGCAGGTACTCCTGAATTTGATACGCAATGCTATAGAAGCCATGCATGAGTCACCGCGGCGCGAGCTTCTTATATCCACCACCCCAGCCGAAGACGAAATGTTGATGACCAGCGTCACCGACACAGGCGCAGGAATTGATCCCGAGGTATCCGCTCAGCTCTTTCGGCCGTTTGTAACGACGAAGCGACAGGGCATGGGTGTGGGACTTTCGATTTCACGTACCATCATCGAGGCTCATGGGGGGCGGATCTGGATTGAACCAAATCCCGGCGGTGGCACGGTTTTCCGGTTTACAGTAAGGGCAGTCACCGAGGAGGACGCAAGAGATGCCGTCTGATACCGATATTGTTCACGTGGTTGACGACGACGAAGCCATGCGGGACTCGATGGCATTTTTGCTGCGCGCTGAGAATTTTCAGGTTCAAACTTACGCGGATGCCGCGGACTTTCTCGCCGCATTGCCTCAAATCAAGGTCGGCTGCGTCGTGACCGATGTGCGAATGCCCGGCATGAGCGGGATCGAACTCCTGCAACGCCTGCGAGAGCTGAAAGTATCCCTGCCCGTCATCGTGGTCTCGGGCCACGGCGATGTGCCGCTTGCAGTCGAAGCCATGAAGACCGGAGCCTTGGACTTTATCGAGAAACCCTTTGATGACGATGTCTTTTTGCGTGCCGTTCGCCTGGCCCTCAGCGCGCAAGCCGTTGACAGCCAGCGTCAGGCCCAGAAAGCGACGATCAACAGCCGTTTGGAATCGCTCTCCAATCGGGAACGTGAGGTGCTCGAAGGCCTGGTCGCTGGCCACCCAAACAAGACCATCGCCTATGATCTTGGAATAAGCCCTCGGACAGTCGAAATCTATCGAGCGAACGTCATGGAAAAGATGCAGGCCAGAAGCCTGTCCGACCTGGTTCGAATGGCACTGGTGGGCGGGCTCCTCGACCGCCGTGAATGACCGAGCCTTCAAAACAATTGCGCTAGATCAAGGCGAAAAGAGCACTATTCAGGTGTCCTGTCGGCAACCGGGCCCCATAGCGGCCCTTATGCGTGCGCCGAGCCATGAATTCGCAATCCGAGCAGGGTCGTGGCTATCATTCGATCCTCATCGTTGAGGACGATCGCGCGGTCCGTGAGTCATTGAAGTTTTCTCTCGTGATTGAGGGATTTGCGGTTCGCGCCTACGCAGATGCGGAGCACCTCCTTGCGGAACCGCGCCTTCCAAGATTCGACTGTCTGATTGTCGATCAGAACATGCCGGGAATGAACGGTCTCGATCTGGTTTCAGCGTTGCGCGCACGACACATCGAGACCCCGGCTATTCTCATTACCAGCCATCCCAATCAATCCGTGCGCGATCGCGCCGCGTCCGCTGGCATTCCTATTATCGAGAAGCCGTTGTTGAATTCTCTCCTCGACCATGTGCGGCGCACCGTATCGCACGAAGGAAGCTAGGTGCTACCGGCCTTGGCGGCTAGTTCCAGGCCTACAAGGTAACTGCCAGAATCGTGCGGATCGCCGACGACCGTAAAGCCAAGCTCCCGGCACATCATCACCATCGTTGTGTTTTCTCTCAACACCTGACCTTCAATGCGATGTAGTCCCTCGCTGCGCGCGTATTCGACAAGGGTTTGCATGAGCAGCCACCCGAGGCCCTGCCCTTTCACATCCGACCGGACCAGGACCGCATATTCGGCCCGGTCGTAGTCAGCATTGGCGTGCAGCCTCGCAACGCCAAGCAACTCGCCGCTTGCTTGGTCAATTGCAACGAAAGCCATGGCTCGCGCGTAGTCGAGCTGCGTCATACGGGCGATGAATGCATGGCTGAATTCTTTGATGAGCGTAAAGAATCGAAGACGCAAGTCATCCGCCGTGACCCGGGCAAAGAAGGGAGCGTACAATCGCTCATCCTGGGGGCGGACGGGACGGACGAACACCTCAGTGCCGTTCGGCAAATGGCGCAAACGCTCCCATTCCTTTGGATAAGGCCGAATGGCGAAGCGCGGGTGGCCGGGGAACCGGCGGCCGGCTTTTTCAAGGGGCGCGACCGCGATGCGTGCATCGACGGCAATAACCCCGGTGTCGTCGCTCAGTAACGGGTTGAGGTCTACTTCCCTGATTTCAGGCACGTCGGCTACCAGCTGAGCAAGCTTGACGAGTACGAGCGCGACCGCGGCCTCATCGGCCGCCGGCACGTCTCGATAGGCTTTGAGGACACGCGAAACGCGTGTTCGCGAAATCAAGTCTTGCGCGAGCTTAAGGTCGAGCGGCGGAAGCGCCAGCGCCTTGTCGTTGATTACCTCGACAGCGGTCCCTCCCCGACCGAACACAACTACCGGTCCAAAGGTGGGATCGTCGGCTACGCCGGCAATCAGCTCACGCGCCAACGGGCGAACAATCATCGAATGTACGGTGACGCCGGAGAGCCGCGCGCCGGGTTTGGCTGCGTGCACTCGATCGAGCATCTCAGCCGCCGCCTGCTGCACGGCCGACGCGCTCGCCAGATTGAGCCGCACGCCGCCAACATCCGATTTATGGATTATGTCAGGCGAGTGGATCTTCAAAGCGACCAGTTGATTGTTGTTCAGGATGGGCATGGCCGCACGGGCGGCCGCTTCCGGATTGGACGCGGGAATGACCGGCGCGATCGGGATGGAATATGCACGGAGCAGCTGTTCTGCCTCGACGGCATCGAGCCATGATCTGCCCGCACCCAGCGCGCCGGCGACAACGCGACGCGCCGTCGCGGTATCCGGCACAAAATCCTCCGGAAGACTTGGCGGCGTTTGCATCAACATGTCGAGCGCTTCACGGTGGCGCACCAGGTGCCCGTAGCCCGCAACTGCACTGGTTTCGGATGGGTAGTGCGGAATTCCTGCCGCCTCGAATATTTTCGACGCTTCGCCACGGTCCCCTACCCAAACCGCAAAAACGGGTTTGGGAAAAACAGCATTGGCCTTGTGAGTACGAACCGTTTCCGCGACGGCCGCAGCGGCATCCGACGGCGAAGCAAGCGCTGTCGCCACATTCATGACCATGACGGCATCGTTCTCATCGTCAGCCAAAAGCGCCTCAAGAGCCGCGGCATAGCGCGCCGCGTCCGCATCTCCGGCAATATCGACCGGATTGGCCCTGGACCAGATGGGCGGCAGCGCTGCATCGAGCTTGGCCATGGCCCCCGACCCTATGGCCGCGAGCAGATCGCCTTTTTCGCCGAGGTCCATGAGACGATCGACGGCAAGAACGCCAATACCGCCCCCGTTCGTCAAAATCGCCAGCCTTTTCCCGGAAAGGCATTTGACGTGGCCCAAAGTTTCAGTGGCCGCAAATAGCTCGTCCAGATCCGAAACGCGTAACAAGCCCGCCCGCTGGAACGCGGCATCGTAGACGCTGTCAGCCCCAGCCAATGCACCGGTATGAGTTTTCGCGGCAGCCGCGGCCCGCGCATGGCGGCCAGCCTTGACGACGATGACGGGCTTGGTCCGCGCCGCGGCGCGCGCGGCGGACATGAACTTGCGGGCATCTTTGATCGACTCGATGTACAGCAGAATGGCCCGGGTGCCGCGATCGAGCGCGAAATAGTCAAGCAGGTCGCCGAAATCGACGTCCAGCTGATCCCCGATCGATACGACAGCCGAAAATCCCACCGACCGCGTCGCAGCCCATTCAATAAGGCCCGCGGCGATTGCGCCGGACTGCGAAATCAAAGCCACGTCTCCCGCTCGCGGCGCGCTGGCGGCAAAACTGGCATTGAGTTTCTGTCCAGGCACGAGGACGCCGAGACAGTTGGGCCCAACGATCCGCATGCCGTTTAGACGCGCCGCGCGCTCGGCTGCCTCGGCGAGCGAACCAGGTCCGTGCCCCAGACCCGCCGTGAGGACGATCGCCGCGGCGCAGCCCTTCGAGCCCAATCCGGCAATCAGCCCGGGCACGATGGCGGCCGGCGTGGCGATGACCGCAAGGTCAGGTGGATCGGCGAGATCATTTACCGTTTTGACCGCGGTGATGTCTTCGATTGTCCGGTGGTGCGGATTGACCAGGCCAATCGCACCGCCAAACCCTGCCCGGCGGAGATTTCTGAGAACTGCACCACCCACGGAATTTTTCCGGGGGCTGCCGCCGATAAGAACGACCGAACGAGGAGTAAAAATGCGCTCGAGACGATACGTGCTCATCCGGCACGACCGCGCAGAATCAAAAGTCCGCGTGAGGCTGATATCAACTTGCACTCCTGACGATTGTCAACGCGCACTGCTTACAGACCAACCTTAGATGCACGGGCGGATATAGGGGCGATTGATCTCCCATAACTCATCGAGTATGCGCTCGGCTGCTTTCGCAGAATTCACGACCGGATCAATCAGCAACGCCTGCAGGGCGATTTCCTTCGAGGCGTGTACCGCGGCTTCGACCGCGAGTTGCTGCACATTCACCTGCATTGTGAGAAGTTTGGCGATCGGATCCGGCAATGGCCCGAGCGAAATCGGATGGATCCCGTCCGCATCCGTCATGACCGGGACTTCAACGGCAGCTTCAGCGGGCAAGTTTGGAATGACGCCGCGATTAAAGACAATACCGGATTCCAGAACACGATTGTTGTTATGAATGATGCCGCCAATCGCAGCCGCGCCACGTTCCCCCGATGGAGTCAGCCATTGCGGCGGCGGCGAGCCCGTGGCGAGTACGCGCTCAAGCTCTTGTGAAAACCGTATGCGCTCCCGCTCGTCAGCAGCGAAATCGTAGCCCTTTTCGCCGCCTTCCCAACCATAGGAGAGGTACTCCCCGAGATGCTCATCGCTGCACGTCATCCAGTACCCGAATGCCCGAAAAAGCCGGCGTGTCAGCGGCGCAAATTGTGAATCGTACTTGGCTTCTTTGGCCCGCAGGACCGGATAGAGATCTTCGCCGGTTGTGCGGTCGCGGATCTTCAGCAGGCATTGAAAGTGATTGATGCCGGCGCCCCAGACTTCGACCTGCTCAGAGGGCAAAGCCATGATGCGGGCGACGTCGTTTTGCCCCATGAAGATGCCGTGGCAGAGCCCGAGCGCAGCAATCGGGCTATATTTGCCGAGCGCCAGGATAATGCGGCTTTCCGGATTGGAAAAGTTGATGAACAATGCGTTTGGACAGAGGTCCCGCATCTCGCGCACGATATCGCACACAAGCGGCAAAGTCCGAAGCGTGAAGAACAGTCCGCCGGGTCCCCCGTTTTCTCCAAGCGTATGACGAATGCCGTGCTTGCGAGGCACTTCGAAATCCAGCTTCCATAGCCGGTTTCGGTCAATCGCCGTTGCATTGATCACGAATCGGGCGCCATCGAGCGCGGCCCGGCGATCGGTCGTCTGCTCGATGTGCAAGCCAGCAGAACATTTGGAGTTCAGAATCTGGGCCAGGTTAAAAATTCTGGCCAGCGTATCGGGGTGGCGGCCAACCAAAGTCAGGGTACATCCGCGCAATTCGCTGCTGCTGAATATGTCGCGCAGAAAACTCAGGCCAAACGACATGCTCGTTGCGCCCAGCAGGACAATTTTGACTTGATTGCTCATCTCGACTTTTTACCTTCAACCGGTACGGCCCGCAGACATGTGAATCGCTTCCGCTTCGACATTCAGTGATTTCATCGTTTGCGTGAGTTCGTCGTAAACCTCGTCATTAATGGTTACGACCCCAAAGTTTGAATTTTCTCCGTCGAAACGGCCCTCCGCCGGCTGGTCGGCATGTTCAAACCAGTGCAATCCGACGATGGCCGGTTGAGAGAGGGCGGCGGCGGCGTAACGCCGGTACGCAGCCGCGCGTTCGGCCTGCGTCCTCATCAATGGTCCCGCTCCATTTGTATTGGGCAAGCCTGAATCCGAGCCCCGGAAAGAAAATTCACCAATCAGACACGGCTTTTGCGTGCCCTTATAGGCATCGACTGTCCGACCAGGGTCGAGGTCATAGCAGTTGATGGAAATGACGTCGCAATGAGTAGCGGCAGCCTCGATGACCCCCGGCGGCGGAACGTAGGCAAACCGGCCCCCCAAGACGAGATGATTTGGATCGGCTGCTTTTATGGCGGCACAGGTTGTTTCGAAATAGCGCTGCCCGACCAACGCGGCAAATGCATCGCAGCCGGCGAAAAATTCTGCACGCACAGCGTCGGCATGATTGGCAGCATGCTCCTGGCCTGCGTCGCGTTGATAGACAGGAAGACGTGTATAGGGCGGCTCCATCCGCTCTAATGCATCCAGCGTCTGCCAAGATTGCGCCGGCGTGCGCCAAATCGCATTGAACGTTTCAAAATCCTGATAGCGCGCACGCAGCCAGGCGAGCGCCGCCGTGCGGCCAGGCATCGTCCGGTCCAACCCAAGAAATAGCGTGAGCAACTCGTCGGAGCCCCGCCAATCCGACCCCCAGCGCAATTCGTTGTCGATAAACCAGCCGAGAATCTTATCGTCATCGGCTCGCACAGCGCATATTTCGTGCGCTCGACTGCGCGCATGACGATCAAAATTAACGTCGAAAACGTCCGGAAAGGTCTGGGCGCGTTCCCATGCGAAAGACATGCCGAGATCGAGATTAGGTGTCACTGCAAGTCTGAACGATCCCGCATCTGCAACGCTTTGATCTGACCAGCAGCCAAGCGTGTTGAACCCCCAATTCGCAAGACGCGCGCTCGCAGCGGCCCGCCAGGCGGTCTCGCTACCGTATTTACGCGCGCAAGCTTCGGCGTAGGGCGCGCGCGGAGTGTCCCGAACATGATCTTGATCAAAACAGACCGTGTTCACTCCCTTCGACAGAAAGCGGCCACCGTCTGGATCGACAAGCCAGAAAATTCCGTCATTTTCAGCGACGCAGAAATATCCTTTGGAATCAAAAATGCCGGTACGCGCCCCGCCCCACCGCGTTCTTGAGATACGATCAGACATGGCCTGCAACCCTCAAAAGCCTAGACAATGTGCCGGTAAACGACATTCAAAGTGTTGATTTGCATCAAGAAAACGATTGGTTCGGGACGATAGGTTTTTAGAAACGGAGGGAATGCATCGTGACGCCCGCCAGCGGTCCAGTTCAAGGACCAGATTCTGCAGCGTTCCCGATCGAGCACCTGCCCAGCAATTTTATTTGGGGGGTTTCGACTTCAAGTTATCAGATCGAAGGAGCCGCCCAGGAAGACGGCCGGGGTCCAAGCGTATGGGACACCTACGCGCACAGCGGCGCTATCTCGAACCGTGATACCGGCGACGTGGCCTGCGACCACTATCATCGTTATCCGGAAGACATCGCCCTGCTGCGGCAGCTCGGCGTGCAGGCTTACCGCTTTTCCGTTGCCTGGCCGCGCGTGCTTCCGCAGGGCCGTGGCACGCCGAACGAACGAGGCTTGGCATTTTATGACCGTTTGATTGATGCCATTCTCGCGGCAGACATCGAGCCTTGGCTATGTCTCTACCATTGGGACTTGCCCCAGGCGCTGGATGACTTCGGAGGATGGACGACGAGAGACTCCGTCGAATGGTTTTCCGATTACGCTACGCTGGTGGCGCAGCGATACGGCGATCGGGTCAAGCGCTTCGCCACTTTCAACGAGCCCTCAATCTTTACCTTGTTCGGCCTGGGCTTCGGCAAGGGTCAACGCGCGACCGCAAGCGCCGACTCACTCCACAAGGGCATCCATCACGTGAACCTCGCGCATGGCGCAGCGGTCGACATCCTGCGCCAACGCGTCGCCGGCAGTTCGATCGGGGCCATTTACAACTACCAGCCATGCCTGCCGTCAACGCCGGCCGATGCCGAAGCGGCGAATCGCTGCGACGCTTATTGGAATAAGGCTTTTCCAGATCCGCAATGCCTGGGCCGGTATCCTGAATCGCTGCAGCGGTCGATCGACGCATTTATGCAGCCGGGCGATCTCGCTCGTATCGCGAAGCGGGTGGACTGGTTCGGCCTTAATCACTATAGCCCGGTGTTTGTGAAAGACGATTCAAGTTCATTGCTTAAGTTCGGATTCGGCGAGAAGCCGGCGGAGCTTCCCATAACTCCGAATGGCTGGCCGATTTCGCCGAAAGCATTTGAACAAACGCTCTTGATGGTCTCCAGGCGATATTCGCTGCCGATCTATGTGCTTGAAAACGGCTTTGGCGGGAATGATGCACCGGACCCGGACGGCAAAGTTCGCGACGCCGAGCGGATTGGGTTTCTGCACGCATACATCGGTGCCATGAACGCCGCGGTGGCAAACGGCGCGGATGTCCGCGGCTATTTTGTCTGGTCGTTGCTCGACAACTTCGAATGGGATGCGGGCTACAGCGTGCGCTTTGGCCTGACATATATCGACTACACAAATCAGCGCCGGGTGCCGAAGTCATCGTTTGCATGGTACCGCGACCTGATCAAGGCAGCGCGCGCGCACGATAAACAGTCATACGCAGGCAAAGGGCGATAAATCGGAACGCCGATGCCACAGATCGTCACGCTCACGCCCAATCCAGCGATCGATCTGTCGACCGCGATTGAACGAGTCGTTCCCTCCCTGAAACTGCGCTGTGCTCAGCCGCGGCGCGACCCGGGAGGCGGCGGCGTCAATGTGGCGCGCGTGGTCAAGCGATTCGGCGGCGACACCGAAGCCATTCTTCCCGTGGGGGGCCTTACAGGCGAACTCTTGCGGCGGCTTCTCGAAAAAGAAGACGTTTCGAGCTGCCTGATTAAGGCGGAAGCCGAGACCCGGGAGGACTTTTCGGTGACCGAGCGCGGTACGGGTTCTCAATACCGGTTTGTGTTGCCCGGCGAGCCGCTGCGCGAATCCGAGTGGCGCGAATGCCTTGAGGCTCTCGCTGCCAGCAAGCCGGACTTGTTGTAGGAAGCGGCAGCCTGCCGCCCGGCGTGCCTGATGATTTCTATGCGCAAGCTGCCGCCATCGCGCACAAATTGGGTGCCAAGTTTTTCCTGGACACGTCGGGTACACCGCTTGCCACCGCGATTGAGCACGGCGTCGACATGATCAAGCCAAACTTGCGGGAAATGCGGGATTTGGCCGGACGATCGCTGTCTTCGGAGACCGACTGGATAGCGGCCGCTCGCGGATACATCGAGTCCGGAAAGGTCGGGACAGTTGCGTTGTCTCTCGGTCACCTGGGCGCAATGCTGATTACCCGAGATCGCGCGCTGCGCGCCCTCCCCCCGCCCATCAAGCCGATCAGCACTGTCGGGGCTGGCGATAGTTTTTTCGGTGCGATCGTCTACAGCCTGGCCAAAGGGGACGCCCTGACCGACGCATTCCGGCTTGGCGTGGCTGCCGGTTCGGCGGCGCTTATTCAGGAGGGAACCGGACTTTGCTTACCCGCTGACGCCTACCGTTTGACGAGTCAGGTCACCGTCACGCCCTTTTGAGTCAGGATATTTTTTCGCCGCGCTCTTTTGCCTCAAGTTCGTCAAGTGCAAGCAACAAGGTTGCGACGCGGTGGGCGGACGAGCGCCAGTCGGCCAGGCGCTGGTAATTGTCGACAAACCAGTTGAAAGCTCCCTGAACGACAACAAAGGCCGCCGCCGCCTGAGTCAATTCGCCGAGTGACATCGCGCCGCTGAGATATTTCGGGGCGCACAACATCCAGGCCACCACCGGTGCAAACAGAAAATTTCCGTGCGACACAAGGGTCGTACGAACGAGCTGCCAGCAGAATTCGCGCCACCAAAGCAGGACCGCCTGCAGCTTGAGCTGCAATGTTTCGCGCCGGTCGACCTGGTGCCTGTTTTGTGCTGCAGGTTCCTGACGGAACGTGTCGGCAGCAGCGCGGAATTCTGCCTCGGCCTGGTTGCTGCGTTCGATGACGCTGGTGAGGTGGTGGCCAAAAAAGATCATGAGAGACGTGACCATTCCGGAGTAAAGGATCACGCCGAACACCAGGTAACCGGGAATCGTCACGGGTCGGCCGAAGACGGTGACATCGATGCTGCCGCCGATCGTCCATAGCACGCCAAAGAAGGTGAGCGCGGTGAGAATCGATGAAAGAAAGGCAAGCGACAAATCGACCGGCGCGTCGGTCGCAATCCGCACATCGACCGAGATCCGGTATTCCGGATTTTCCGAGCCTCTGGCGAGATGGTTGAGGTGACGAAAGCGGTCCTTTTCCATCCACTTCTCGATCACGTGGCGCGTCAGCGCTTCGCGCCAGCTGCGCTGGGCGGTCATGCGGCCCCACACTGACGCCGCCGCCAGCAAAATGCTCCCCACGGCAAGTGGAACAAACAATTGCGCCTGCAACCAAACCGTAGCGGCATCTTTCCGCTCAAGGGCGTCGAAGAAGTGCCGGTTCCACAAATTGAGGGCGACTTGCACCAGCAACTGGAGCAGCACGACCGCGATCAAAAACATGGCGAGCATCGCGCTTTGGCCGATCTGCACTCGCCAAAAGACGGAGGCAGCCTGCCAGAACCGCGTCAGGAGCTGCCTCTCGTCGAGAATGAGAGAAATCTCGTGAAAAGGTCGCATGTCCTGTCTACTGCTGAGTGAATACTAGGTGGACATCTGCGCCGTACAAGTGCTGTCCGTTATGGAACGACCATAACAGCGCATGGCGCAAAACTTGCGAGTTTTTGCGAGACGCTGCCGAGGAACAAGGCGGACAACCGGCTTTGGCCGCGCCGGCCGACAACCAGCATGTCGGCCTTCAATTGCCGCACCGCGTCGATGATCGCGTCCCCGGGATCGCCCCAGCCTGTTTTCAACGTTACCGAGCGAACGCCCTGGCGCTGGGCCCGCCTTCGCGCCTGCTCTAAAATCTTGTCGGCAGCCGACTGCATCGTGTCGCTGAGGTCACCCGCCTCATCGGCCAACTCCCTCAGTTCGGCTCCCGTCACGCTTCCGCCGATCGTCAGGAGAACGAGATCGGCGCCGGTGCACTTTGCCAGGACTGCGCCGGCATCGATGGCGCGGTTCGCCGTAGTGGAGCCGTCGGTGGCGACAATAATACGGTGCATTGAGTCGGCCCTGCGTGCCATAGCCGCCAAAGAAGGCCGGGTTATCTCGCATCGTCAAGTAGTACTATGCTCGCATAACGTTGCCGGCCCGACGCAACGGGAATACATGTTATTCGGCCGTCGATATTGCGGTGCGATGTGACCTTTCACCTGTTGACCTTAAACCTGTGGAATATCAGCGAGCCTCTTAAGCCGCGGTATCAGGCGCTCGCAGCGGGACTCAAAAAGCTGCGTCCCGAGATTGTCTGCCTGCAGGAAGTCGATCGCGATCCGAAATCGGGCCGCAGTCAGGCCGAGCTTGTTGCCGACATGTGCCGCCTTAATCATCACGTGGGGGAAGACGGCCTCTCGATCATCAGTTCACAGCCGGCCGTCCGCTCGGTGATCGAGCCATTGCCGCAAATGCCGGATGATCCGCCAAGGCGCATTCTGTTGGCGGAATTTGTGGTGGGAGCCCGACGTCTGCTGGTCGCCAATACGCACCTGGCCTATCGGCCAAAGATGGTCGAAGGGCGAAGGAAGCAGGCGCAGGCAGCTCTGACGGCGATCAGGCGGCACTCCCCGGAGCCGGGAGATTGTCCAAAAGTGCTCTGCGGAGATTTCAATGATGTCGCGGACTCTCCCGCCATTCGTCTCGTTCTGAACGACGAACTCGGATTCCGCGACGCCTTTCGCGAATGTCATCCGCGTAGTCGTGGGTATACCTATTCGCCACCGCAGAATCCTTACGTCGATCCCTGTTGGACCGAAGTTCAGCGCATCGACTATATTTTTTTGACACAGGGCCTTAAGGCCAAAAATTGTTCGGTGGTTTTTGACAACAGCCGTGGACTCGACTTCGTGTCGGATCATTTCGGGGTGCTCTGCACCATTCAGTTCTCCGGTCGTCGTGCCAGAGACGATTGAATTCAAACTCGTCCACGGAATGACCGACGAGCGCCTTTACGTCGCCTGACGGCAGCCTGTGCCGCCCCGACGTTCTTCATCTGGGCCCGGCGCATGGCCGGCGTGGGCTTTTCAACGCAAATGGACGTTTGATCTGGGTCAACATGGCGCAGGCCGTTTGGTCATATCCTGGCACTTATTGGAGGCTTGCCATGAAAGCCAAAGATGTAATGACCAGCACCGTCATCTCGGTGCAGCCGAATGCCACGATCCTTCAGGCAGCGCGGCAAATGCTTCAGCATCACATCAGCGGTCTGCCGGTGATCGACCAGGGCGGAGAGATTGTCGGCGTTCTGTCCGAAGGTGATTTCCTCCGCCGCCGGGAAACCGCTACCGAGCACAGACATTCGCGCTGGCTCGAATTCCTCATGGGTCCCGGCAGGCTTGCTGTCGAGTACTCCCATTCGCATGGCAGCAAAGTTGCCGAGGTCATGACGACGGACGTTCATACCGTCACCGAAGACACGAGCCTTGAAGACATCGTCGAATTGATGGAGCGCCGCCGCATCAAGCGCGTGCCCGTCATGCGCGGGAAGAAGGTCGTGGGAATGGTAACGCGCTCCAATCTCATGCATGCGATGGTCAGCCTTGCGCGCGCTGAACCAAGATCGGCAAAGGACGATGCGAGCATCCGCGAAGCGCTGCGGGCAGAAATGCAAAAAGAGAGCTGGGCACCCGTTGCGATGGTCAATACCGTTGTTCGCGACGGAGTCGTAGAGCTGTGGGGCGTAATCATCGACGACCGCCAACGCGACGCGTTGAAAGTTGCCGCGGAAAACATCCCCGGTGTCAAGGCCGTGAAAGATCACCTGGTCTGGATTGAACCGACATCCGGCATGGTCATCGAGCCGAGGGGTGAAGCAGCGGCAACTTGATGGCGTCGGGGCTGACGCTCTCCGCAAGTGTTCTGCATTTTGAATCAAGCGGTCCGATTTCATTGGTCCCAATGGCCTATTTGCGTTGATCTCCCAGGTGCCCCGACTAAAATCTATAAGTCGTAGGCGCAACTGGTGCGCCTCTATACGGATGGCGAGCAATGAGCGATCCAACACTGACCCGCGGCGTGTCGCCGGCAAGCCTGATCGCAAGCGGTCCTTGGACCGCCGCGCAATCGGTCTCGCTTGAGCGCCTCGCGGCAGCTCTTCCAGCAATCGATGCACAGAAAAAAAATGTGGTCATCGATCTTTCCGGTGTCGAACATCTCGACACGCTTGGCGCCTGGTTGCTGGAACGAGTCGTCCGGCGCTACCAGCTCCAGCACCTGAAACCGACTTTGGTCGGAGTGCCGGAGCGGTTTCGCGGTCTTCTTGAAAAGATACATGACGTCAATCGACGTCCTCCCGTTCCGCAACCCGAACGAAACAGGTTGGCGGTCGGGCTCGAGCGCATCGGCCGCGCCACCGCTGGTGTCTACACGGATTTCGGCTACTTCCTCGCGATGCTCGGCGCTATTGGCGCATCTTTGGGCGGCGCGGTGTTACGGCCTCGCTCGCTGCGCGCGACCTCTACCGTATATCACCTGTATCGCGTTGGCTGGCAGGCCGTTCCAATCGTCGTGCTGATCACGTTTCTGATCGGAGGCATCATTGCCCAGCAGGGAATTTTCCACTTCCGGAAATTTGGAGCGGATGCCTACGTCGTCGACATGGTCGGCATCCTCGTCTTGCGCGAAATCGGCGTGCTGATCGTATCGATCATGGTCGCCGGCCGGTCCGGGAGCGCCTACACGGCCGAACTCGGCTCCATGAAAATGCGGGAAGAAATCGATGCCCTGCGCACCATGGGCCGCGATCCGGTCAACATATTGGTGCTCCCGAGAGTGATTGCCTTGGTGTGCGCCCTGCCGATCCTGACCTTTCTGGGGTCGATGGCAGCGCTCTATGGAGGCGGACTGGTCGCGTGGTTTTACGGCGGCATGAGCCCCGACATCTTTATTGCCCGCCTTCGTGAGGCGGTATCGGTAACTCACTTTGAAGTTGGTATCATCAAGGCGCCATTCATGGCGCTCGTCATCGGCACGGTCGCATGCAGCGAGGGGTTTCGCGTCAAGGGCAGCGCCGAATCGTTGGGATTGCAGACAACAACCTCGGTCGTGAAGTCGATTTTTCTGGTCATAGTTCTTGACGGCCTGTTTGCGGTCTTTTTCGCCTCGATCGGGATGTAACTGCGATGCCGGACTCATCTCAGACCCCTGCAATTTCGGTGCGCGACCTGACCGTTGGATTCGGGGAAAAAAACGTGCTCGACGGGCTTTCGCTCGACGTCCGTCGCGGCGAGATCCTCGGCTTGGTCGGTGCGTCGGGCGGCGGTAAATCGGTCCTGCTGCGAACCATCATTGGTTTAATTCCACCGCGCGAGGGCCGCATCGTAATCATGGGCGCGGAGAGCGACTACGGAGACACCGCCGCCATGCAGGAGATTGGCCGGCATTGGGGCATCCTGTTCCAGCAGGGCGCGCTGTTTTCCTCGCTCACCGTCCAGCAGAATGTGCAATTTCCGATGCGTGAGAATCTGAAAATTTCGCAGACCTTGCTTGACGAGCTCGCGACGGCGAAGCTTGAAATGGTTGGGCTCTCCGCCGATGACGGGAACAAATTTCCTTCGGAGCTGTCCGGCGGAATGACAAAACGCGCCGCGCTGGCGCGCGCTCTCGCGCTCGATCCCGAAATCGTGTTTCTCGATGAACCGACCTCCGGCCTCGACCCGATCTCGGCCAGCGATTTCGACGCCCTGATTTCGACCCTGCAGCAGACGCTCGGCCTCACCGTCTTTATGGTGACGCACGATCTGGATAGCCTGAACACGGTCTGTGATCGCGTCGCCGCCCTCTCCGGCGGGAAGATCGTCGAGGTGGGGCCGATCGAGCAGCTCGTCAGCTCCCAACACCCCTGGGTCAGATCCTATTTTCACAACGCCCGCGCACGGACCCGCGCGCCAGCGAGCCACTGAGGCACCCATGGAAATTCGGGCACCCTATGTTCTGATCGGCGGGTTCGTCCTCGCTGTGATTGCCGCAGGCTTCGGCTTCGTCTACTGGCTGCACAATGGCGCCGGCCTGGCCCAGCGGACAACCTACCGTCTTCACTTCGAAAACACGGTTTCCGGCTTGTTGACCGGCGCGGCGGTTCTCTTCAATGGAATCCGTGTCGGCGAAGTAACCACCCTGGAGCTTGATGTCGGCAATCCCAACCGGGTGACGGCAACAATTGCGGTGGCCGCAAACACGCCGGTACGCGCCGACACCAAGGTCAGCCTGGATTTTCAGGGTCTGACCGGCGTCCCCGTGGTCACCCTGCAAGGCGGCAGCAAGCCGCTGAACGCCACCACCGGGCAGCCGGCCACACTGACCGCCGATCCGCTCGCCGGGCAGAGCATGACCACTGCAGCGCGCGACGCGTTGCGGCGGCTTGACCTCATTCTGGCCGACAATGCGGAGCCGCTTCGAACCACCATTGCAAACCTCAATACGTTCTCGGCGGCTCTGGCGCGCAACTCCGACAAGCTCGACAGCATCGTCAGCGGCCTGGACCGCCTTACCGGCGGCAGCGCCGCCAACGCACCGCGCGTGGTCTACGATCTGGCCGCGCCCAAGACCTTTCCTCCTTTGGACAAGCCGCGGGGTCCACTGAACGTCGCAGATCCTGCATCGCTTCTCATGTTCGAGACCCGCAAAATTCTGGTGCGGCCGGGCGGCAACGAAGACCCGACCTTTACCGGCGCGGAATGGAGCGACAGCACGCCCAAGCTTGTGCAGCAAAAAATAATCCAGGCTTTCGAAAATGCCGGGCTCGCGGTTGCCCGGTCGTCGGAAAACGTGACGGCTGACAATCAACTCTTTCTCGACCTGAGAAAGTTCCAACTGTCGGCGTCTGCCGTGCCCTCTGCCGAGGTCGAATTCGGCGCCAAAATCGTTTCGACGAATGGCCGCCTGCTTGGCACGCGTATTTTTGAATGCAACTCGGCCCCAAAATCCGTGAATGCCGCTGGAACGGTTGATGCGCTGAACGAGGCCTTCGGCAAATGCGCCACTCAGCTCGTGCAGTGGACGGCAAACCTCATACGATGACAGGGGGCTCACGTGGCCAAAGTTCGCTTTAATCTGCCGATACAATGGGAAAATTGGTGCGGCTGGCTGCTCGCGATCTGGCTGTGCATCTCGCCGGGTCCCTTGAAATTCGGTGACGACGTGACGGCAACATATGTCGCTGTCCTGACGGGTATCGTTCTTATATGCACGGAGATGTTCACGATATCGCCATTTCGCCTGTGGGAGGAATGGATCAACGTATTTATTGGCTGCTGGCTGATCGCCGCGCCATGGCTGCTTCACGTTCATAGCTCATCGGCGAAAATCGATTTCGTTGTCGTCGGCGCGCTCGTCGCAATCTTTGCGGTATATAAACTTTGGTTCGGAGCGGTCGAGAAGCAGGGTGCGATCGGTAGATTGGATTCCTGAACAAGCCACGCAAGCTCAGGACAACGCTTTTGACTATCGCGGCTTGGTAGTTACTTTGCTCGTCAGCCGCACCAATTCCGCAACGCTCCTTACGCCTATTTTGTGCATCACGCGCCCGCGGTGTGCCTTGACGGTCTTTTCGGTCGTGCTGATCAGGGCAGCGATATTCTTGTTCAAATGGCCCTGAACGACCAATTCCATGACCTCTTTTTCGCGTGGCGTAAGCTTGTCAATTAGTTTGCCGGCGGCCTTCCGTTCTGCGGCTCTTTGCAGCCTGACGAGGTCGCGTTCCTCGGCGACCTTGATCGCACTCAGCAGTTCGTCGCCCTTTAGCGGCTTGGGCAGGAAGTCCACGGCGCCGGCTTTCATTGCCTCTACGCTCGCGGGAACTGTCCCTCTTCCGCTGAGAAAGATAATAGGCCGCTCGGTCCCCCGCGTAACAAGCTCACGCTGAACGGCCAGCCCATTCATGCGGGGCATTGACAGGTCGAGCACAACGCAACCAGGCATCGACGGATCGTGTTCCTCGAGAAAAGCCTGTGGCGAGGAGTAGGCCTTCGTTTCGTAGCCAGCTGTACGCAGAAACCTGTTCAAGGCGTCCAATATGCCTTGATCATCATCGATGATAAATACCCTAAAGTCGGGCAACGCCATTCCCCCCACCAACACTGGACAGAAATCTGCTGCAGCCCCCGTCCAGCCTACCGGAACGCTGCATTTAACGCGAGCACGGCGAAAAAGATGCCACCAAGCGACAGGGCAAATAACCTGGCGGTTGCTCTTTCCTTCATCGCCTCTGAATTGCTTTGCTGAATATTTGTTCGGGCAGATCGACTGCTACCACCCCATGTAGCGAATCCTGTTGCTACGGCAGGCTGATCAGACGACAGCCGGTAATCTCCCCGAAGATCTATCCGATTTTTGTTCATTGCTGCCCCACATGCGCCAGCTGTATTGGCAGCACAATGACTTTGGCGCCAATGCTCACGCGGTTATAGAGATCGATGACGTTGTCATTGGTCATCCGAATGCAACCGCTCGATATGTGCTTGCCGATCGACGACGGATCGTTTGTGCCGTGAATGCGATATTCGGTACCGCCGATATACATCGCGCGCGCACCAAGCGGATTGCCGGGGCCGCCTGCGATCATGCGCGGCAGGTAGGGCTGACGAGCGATCATCGCCGGCGGCGGATACCAATCCGGCCATTCGCTCTTGCGGATAATCGACTTGACACCCGACCAGGTGAAGCCTTCACGGCCGACCCCGATGCCATAGCGGACCGCCTTGCCGTTGCCGATCACGTAAAAGAGATACGTGTGCGTCGTATCGATGATGACGGTGCCGGGAGCTTCCCGACTCGAATAGGAGACGATCTGTCGTTGTAGGCGCGCCGGCAGTTGCACGTTTTCGTCCGGATCTTCACGCGCAGGATTCAATGAGGTCGGCGAGGCAGCCTGCGGCGCAATTTGCATTTGCGACGGCGGCCGTAAAAACGCGAAGATTTCTTCCGCTTGTGTGGGTGCGCAGGACAGCAACATTATCGCTGCTGCGTAACGGACTAATGGGCTGATACTTGACATGGCCTATCCCATTCGCTGCCTTCGTCACATCCGGTTACTTCACCGAAATTGAGGTTTGCCGCTCCTGGCCCGCATACTTCGCCGGCTGGCCCGCTTTAACGACGGCGCTTAGGTCTTGAGCGGTCGTGTCTGAGGTTTTCGCATTGTGGCCGACAAGAACGACAACGATCACGCATACAAGTGAGACAGCCATGATCTTGAGGTGGGTGGCACGGCCGGCGTAAAAGAGCGAGGCGTTCATTGGAAGCCTCCTAAACTTCTTGGAACAAAAAGATGTGCGGCTGGCTCCGGGGAAGAGCCAGCCGCGCGCGAACCCTTTCGGGGCGGGGACGAATCGAGGCCCGGGTCGCGCAAGCCTTGTTGGCAAGCCGCTCAGGACTGAAGGGAAATGGCACGACCAAACACGAGTGGTCGAACGTTGATCTTGTCCGCGGATTTTTCGATAAGTGCAGCCAATTTTGCTTGCTCTTCGGACAGTAACTGCACAAGCGTTCGCCGCTTCGTCTCGTCCTTTTCGGTTTCCAGTTTCTGGCGAAAGTATTCGATGTTGAGATTGGCGACGGTCCGTTCCATGCCATCACTCCAGTCACTTCGATCGGGGAATGGTATCTGTGGTCGACGCAGGAAATTTTCTGCGGTTCGATCTGTCCGCGTCGTTCTTTCGATTGGGGGCAATGTCTTTGCACTGCGATAACGCCCAGCTGCTCGAACTTTCTTCGTCAGCCAATCCTTATGGATTGACCTGCGCTGGGCTATTGTCCTTGAGGGCATTGGCCCAAAGGGCAATGGCCCAAAGGGAAATGGCTTAAGGTGCACAGGCCCAAGGGGCATGGGCGCTTGGCGCAGTGTTGCATCGCTTTGGAGGGTGGAAACGGCCGACCGGCTTGGAAAAAGTACGGCGGCTTTTCGAGTCGCCCACAACTTCGATATTTTATCGAAGCGTCAAATGGACGAGCGCCTATGACATTCGATTTGAGCCGGTAGCCTTCTCAATGGCATCGATCAAAGTTTTGCCTGAAAATGGCTTCGTAAGGTAAGCGACGCAACCGGCGTCCGCCGCCGCTTTTCGGGTGTGGTCGGTATCGTTGGCGGTAATGAAGATCGCCGGAACCGAAACACCGGAATTCGTCAATTCTCTTCTCAAATCAATCCCGGATCCGTTCTTTAGTTTGACGTCCAGCACGAGGCAATCGGGTCGACGAACGTCGGCACGTTCGTGGAAATCTTCCACAGAATCGAACAATTCGGTTTCGAAACCGTGTTTGTTCAATAAGCGCTTGACGCCCAAGCGCATGCCTGGATCATCATCGACAACAAATATGATCTTTCGCACAATAGCGGCCTTCTGCAGCAAGACTGGATTGGATTGCTCGGCAAATAGCCGGCCGCTTTGTGATCCCCACAAATCGACTGTCACTGCCTTGTCACCTTCTTATCATGTCCCAACACCTCGTTACCGGAGGTGTCAAGCGGTGGATATTGTCCTTCGGGACAAGATCGGGATGGCATTTGCACGTTTGCGGGTTCGCGCCCCCTCCAAGTTAATTAAGTGCCGGGCTTGTGATTTTTGTCTCTCACTGCATCCCCGGCCTTAGCCTGAATACCGAGGCGCTCGGCGATCGACACCAGCTCGGCGAACGATTGAACCCGCATTTTCTCCATCACTTTGCGGCGGTGCGCTTTGATAGTACGTTCTGTTGCGCCTAATTCATGTCCGATCTGTTTGTTCATCTTTCCTTCGACGACACGCTCGAACACTTCGCGTTCGCGCGGCGTGAGAGTCGCTACAAGGGCGCGTAGCGCACCGAGCCGGTCTCGTTGCTCACGCGTGGCTTGATGACGCGTGACCGCCCGCTCAATAGCAGCAAACAACCTTTCCTTTGTGACCGGCTTGGTCAAAAAATCCTCGGCCCCGGCCTTAATCGTTTGCACCGTGGTCGGAATATCGCCATGGGCGGTCAAAAAAATGACCGGAATTGTAAATCCGCGTCCGGCCAAACGATCTTGCAATTCGGGGCCCGTCAGGCCTGGAATCCGGACGTCGAGCAAAATGCAACTCGGCCTGTTTTCATCCGGCAATTTTTCCAACATTTGACGAGCCGAATCGTAAGTCGTGACTTCATAACCGGCCTTCCGCAGCAGCCGGCTGATCGCGGCCCGAAACGAGGCATCATCGTCAACGACATGTATGACGGT
>Ga0173480_10000132_pt1 | contig 20455 bp, 8 predicted proteins | sample NitcycUS209509C1_FD_122622 | JGI IMG/M metagenome (GOLD analysis project Ga0173480, IMG submission 122622) | Soil microbial communities from Arlington Agricultural Research Station in Wisconsin, USA - Nitrogen cycling UWRJ-S209-509C-1 (version... | ecosystem: Environmental > Terrestrial > Soil >... | reverse complement strand
TGGATGGCCCCGTTGGGCTGATTGCCGCGCCGCTCCTCCACTACACACACACCACGCTCTCCGGCAGCATCGACAGGCTCAATCGCTACACCACGCTGGAAGCACGCGACCGCGCGTCGCGCCGGCGTATCACGGCGCTGGATCCCCTGGTCTCGCCCATCGGCGTGTTTCTCAAGTATTATGTAGTGAAGGGGTGCTGGCGCGCGGGCATGCGCGGCTACCTTCTTGCAGCCATTACGGCGATCTACAAAATGGTGTTGTACGTGAAGATTCGTGAAATCCAGATAAGCGGCGAAACGGGACGTTCATGAAGCGCATGGTTTTCATCGTTTCCCTGCTTGCGTGCGTGATGTCGTTTGGTTCCGCCGCTGTCGCGGCGGGGCCGAAAGGCCCGGCTATCGCCGGGCAGTCTTCCACACTCGTGGTGGGAACGCGCGCGGAACCGAAGTCGCTCAATCCCATCGCCATCACGGCGTCGGAAGGACAGCAGATTGCCGCACTCATGTTCGGCAAGCTCCTGGAAGAGCAGGACGACTTCATGTCGTTCAAGCCGGCGCTGGCGCGCGCGTGGTCGTTCAGCGCCGACAGCCTCGATGTGACCTTTGTGTTGCGCGACGATGCGCGCTGGTCGGACGGCGAGCCCGTCACGGCGTCCGATGTGCGCTTCACCTGGCAGGTGCAGACGGACACCACGGTGGCGTGGCCGAGTGCAAGCATCAAGGCCCACATTCGTGACGTCGAAGTGAAGGACGCGCGCACCGTCGTGTTTCACTTCGACGCGCGCTCGCTGTATCAGGTGATGGATGCCAACGACGGTGTGATTCTTCCCGAACACCTGCTGGCGTCGATTCCGCGCAAGGAGCTCAAGACGTCCGCCTTCGGCCGCGCTCCCGTCGGGAACGGACCCTACATGCTGAAGCGCTGGGAAGCAGGTCAGTTCATCGAGCTCACGCGCAACGAAAAGTACGCCGGCTCACCGCCGCGCATCGAGCGCATCGTGATCAAGTTTGTCCCCGATGTGGTGACGCTAGTGGCCCAGCTCCAGGCCGGCGAAATCGATCTGCTCGAGTCGGTGCAGGCCTCGGACCTTGCCGGCATCCGGGCCAGGCGTGACGATGTGCAGATCGTGGGCGCGCCCTCGCGGCGCATGAGCTTTGTGGCGTGGAACGGCACGCGCGCGCCCTTCGATCAGGCGGCGGTGCGCGCCGCGCTGACGTCGGCCATTGACAGGCAGGCCATCGTCAAGAATGTGTGGGCGGGCTATGCGAAGGAGTGCACCAGCCCGATCGTGCCGCTGCAGTGGGCGTACGACCCGTCCATCAAGGCGATCAAGTACGACGCGAAGAGTGCGCGCGCCGCGCTCGCCAAACTGGGCTACCGCGACACCGACAAAGACGGCATTCTCGAGCGCGACGGAAAGCCGCTCGAATTCGAGTTGCTTGTCAACGACGCGCAGAACCGCGTCGACATTGCGACGCTGATCCAGGCCCAGCTCAAGCAGGCGGGCATCAAAGCCAACGTGCGCGTGATGGAGTACGGCGCGTACATCGATCGCATCCTCGCTTTGGACTACGATGCGGCGGTGGTGGAGTGGAAGGTGCAGACCAAAGTGGACCTGTCGCAGTTGTTCGCGACAAGCGCGCTGCGGCCGCATGGTTATAACTTCGTGGGTTATTCAAATTCCGCTGTGGACCACCTCATCGAAAAGGCCCTCGAGCAACGCAACATGGCGAGCGCGAAATTACTCTGGAGAGACGCACAGCGGGCGATCTATCTCGATCAGCCCTACACATTCATCGCGGTGCCGCAGGAGCTGACCGCGATCGACGACAGGTTCTGCAACGTGAAGCCCAGTCCCATCAATATTTTTGCCCACATCACGGACTGGCGCATCAAGCCCGACTGCAGTCGCTAGGAACGTTTCCCGCGCGCAATGATCATGTCGCCGCGTCGCTCGAGGACCACGCGATCGTGGCCCAGCGCGCGTACTGCGCCCTCGACCCGGCAGATGGTGCGCGCGCGTCCGGCGCGTGTCACCGCGATGCCGAGTTGAAAGGGCTCTCCCGAAGGGTTCACGCGCACAGTCGTCACCAGTTCGAGAACTGCCTCGGGATCGATGTGAAGCTCCCGCAGCGATGCGCCGCACGACACGCAGACGTTGTCGTGTTGCAGGGTCACGTGGCCGTTCGGGCATCTCCATGCTTGCAGTTTGCGGCGCATGTCATTGCTCCACGATGAACACGTAGGTGTCGGGCGACACGCCGCCCGCGCTCTGCACCAGCGCCGTGCGCGCACCGGCGTGCTGCCGCTCGCCGGCCGCGCCGCTCAATTGCGCATGAATCTCCGCCATCGAGGTGAGCCCGCACACACCGATGGGGTGGCCGCGCGCTTTCATTCCACCGGACGGATTCACGGCCATGCGTCCGCCGGGGGAGAGCTCGCCGCGCGCGAGTGCCCGCCAGGCAGCGCCGTACTCGAAAAATCCCATCGCTTCCAGATTCATCAGCTCGAACGGCGCGAAGGCGTCATGAATCTCCACCACGTCGATGTCACGCCGCGCGCGCCGCGCGCGGGTAAACGCTTCGTTGCTCGCCTGGGTGGCTGCAGGAAAACGGCCGGCGTGTTCGCGATCCTGAAAGCGTACTGCGTCGGCGCCACGTCCCCATCCGGTGAGTCGCGGCGCATCGGACGCTGCGTTCGAAGCCGTGAGCACGCACGCTGCCGCGCCATCGGACATGGGCGCGCAGTGCAGACGGCGCAGCGGATCCGCAATCACGGGGCTCGCGCGCACTTCCTCGGCGCTCACGGCGCGCCGGAACTGCGCGTCGGGATTGTGCACCGCGTTCGCGTGATTCTTGATCGCCACGTCGTCGAACGCGGAGGCGGGGACGCGGTACGCGTCGACATAGGCGCGCACGGCCAGCGCGGCGAGGGAAGGGAGCGTGGCACCGTGCGCGTTCTCGACCGGGTCCGACACGCGCGGGGCCAGGAGGCCCGAGGCGGTGGCGGCATCGAGGTGCATCATCTTTTCACAACCGATCACGAGCACATTCCCATCGGTGGCATGACAGCGCTCGATGGCATGGTGGAGCGCTTCGCCACCCGTTTTGAACGGGCCGTGCACGGCCGGAGTGCCGTCCACCCCGAGCTCGCGCAACACGCCCCGCACCAGCGCCGCCGCGTCGTCGATTCCGCACAACTCGCGCGGCGCGAACGAGGAAAGGAAGACCGAGTCGATGGATTGGGTATTCGAAGCCCGGAGTGCGGCCGCGGCGGCGTGTCCGAGCAGGGTGGCATAGTCGTCCTCGTGACGTCCGACGCGGGTCATCACGGCTGCTTTGATCTTGATTTCAAACACGTTTTGAGGATATAAAGACGCGGATTTTACGTCAACGAAACGCGCTTACCGGGAGTCCTGCTGTACATGATTCACCGCGTCGCCATCGCCGCGCTGGTCGCCGGACTCACGGCGCAGATGCTCAAGGTCGTGATCGAGCTCGTTCGCACCCGGCGTCTGAATCTGCTGCGCTTTTTCGACAACGGCGGCATGCCGTCGTCGCACACGGCACTGGTCACCGCCCTCACCATCGGGGTCGGCCGCGACGCCGGCGTGGGCTCTCCGCTCTTCGCGGTAACGCTCCTCTTCAGCCTCTATTTCGTTTTCGAAGCGGCCGGACTGCGCATGGAGGTCGGAAACCAGGCGCGCACCTTGAACGAGCTCGTGGACGAGCTGCGCCACACCCACCACCTGGACCGCGAGCGCCTGAAGGAGCTTGTCGGCCACACCTGGGGTGAGGTGTTCGGCGGGTTCCTCTACGGGGCGCTGGTAGCGGCGGTCGCCAGTCTCTAGCCCAAACGCTGCCCTTGTCCCGTCTCCGGGCTGCCCCTATATTCAGTACGGCGCCGCGAGGCGTCACCCCACAGAACCCTGATCCAATGCAACGGTACAACTTAGCTGTCCTGGCCGTGTCGCTGTGCACGGTGCTGGCGGTCGCCTCCTGCGGTTCCAACGATCCGACGCGGGTGGACCGGCCACCCGTGGTGAATTCCTATTCACCCACCACGCGGACGCTGAACGCCTTCGTGGGCGATACGCTGCAGTTCCAGATCGACGCATTCGATCCCGACCATGATGCGCTCACCACGTCGTACGCCATCGACGATCGCTTTGTGTTCGACGGCACCACCTGGAACTACGTCATCGAAGATACCGGTGCGGTGAGCGTACGCGCCACCGTATCCGACGGCGAGCACACGTCGTACATCGACTGGCATCTCACCACGTCGGTTCCCATCAACCTTCCACCGGTGATCGAGACATCGCTTCCCCAGGAAGCCAGCCCGGTGCTGGTGATCGGCAACTCGATGAACTTCGCCGTGATCGCGGCGGATCCCGAGCTCGACGCGCTGACGTATTCGTTCGCCGTGAATGACTCGCTGGTGGCGACGCAGCGGCAGTTCGTGTACAAGGCGACTTCGGTCGGAATCAAGAGAATCCGCGTGGTGGTGAGCGACGGCGACAAGATCGCCTGGCACGACTGGCAGCTCAAGGTCACCACGGTTCCGGACAACATTCCGCCGGCGACGGTGCTCATCACCCTTGCAGAGACCGGCCAGGAGCCCGGCGAAATCAATATCGAATGGACCGCGGTGGGCCGCGACGGCATGTCCGGTCTGCCTTCGCAGTACCAGGTGCGCACGTCACCGGTGCCGGTCCTGACCGAGGCGGACTGGAACCGCGGCAGCGACCGGCCCAACGTTCCTGCCCCCGCCCAGCCCGGGCAGACCATGCGCATGGTCGTGGGCGGCCTCCAGCCCGCGCGCCTGACGTACATCGCGGTGCGTGCCATCGATGACTTCGCCAATATTTCCGCGCTGCCACCGCCGGTGCAGGCGGTCACGCGCGGCATGCGTTTCGGCGGACGTGTCATCGACACCGTGACGTGGCAGGGAATTCCCGGCGCCACCGTCAGCTTCGGGATCCAGTCGAAGACCACGGGTCCCGACGGCGAGTTTGAGTTCACGGAGCAGGGGCTGGCCGAAGGAACCATCGTGGTGCGCGACGAATTGAACCCTGGAGTCGGCAACTACTTCGACTACACCAAGCCGTACACGGCCAAACACCTCGACGTCGTGAACCTGTACCTGATTCCGAACTATCAGCTCACGACGACGTTTTATGCCGACTTCCTGGATTTCTTCCGCCGGATGACAGACGTGCAGGGTATTCCATATTCCGCCGACCAGCGCCGCCGCGACCTTCCGGTACCGCTCTACATCCGTCCGTTCGAGAAGAACGGGCTCGACTACGCGCAGGCGGTGCGGGAAGTGGCCGATGAATTCGACGCCATTCTCGGCGTGCGCGTTTTTTCGGTGGCGACCAGTCCGCTCCCGGCGCAGCGGGTCGAGACGACTTACAACAACACTATCGAGCGCGATCAGCTCGAAGTGCTGACGTGGAGCGCCGACTGGTATCCCCTGGTGAGCCTGATCACGTTCCGCACCGTTTATAATGCCGGTAATGTCGAGGGCTTCAAGGTGATCGCGCGCCATGAGTTCGGCCACGCTCTCGGGCTCAACCACAGCTTTGATACCAGTCACATCATGGTGGGCGGCCCGGCTCCCTCTGTGCAACACTTCGCCACGGACGAGATCGCGGTGCTGCGGACCTTCTACGCCATCCCGCGTGGCTGGAACGTCCGCTACTACGAGCGCGAATAACTGACAAATCTCGCTGTCAGACTGTCACTCGTCAGCTCTTCCGTCTTCGCCGCGTTTTCGAGCATTCCTGTAAGTTATTGTAACCAAATAGTTTAGGATTTGTCGCTCAATGGCATCGATCCTGCCCGGTGAATGTCGTATCCATAAGGTAGACGCAAGGGAGAACGATCCAAGATGATGCTCGACAAGTTCACCGAAAAGGCCCAGGCCGCCGTCAGCGAAGCCAGCGAGGCCGCCTTTCTGGCCAACCATCCCGAAGTCAACACCTGGCACTTGCTGTCGGCCCTGATCGATCAGACCGACGGTCTCGTGCCGCCCTTGTTTCAGCGCATGGGCATCGACACGTCACGCGTGCGCGAAGTGGTTTCGGCGCAGCTCGCCTCCATGCCCACGCAGAGCGGAGGCCAAGCGGTCCCTTCGCACGATTTTCAATCGGTCATTCGCAACGCGATCTCCGAAGCGAAGTCGATGCAGGACCAGTACGTCTCCACCGAACACCTGCTGCTCGGCATGGTTCGCGAGCGCAAAGCACCGGTGGGCGAATACCTCCATTCCATCGGTGTGGGCCGGGAGCGGGTCCTCACCGCACTCAAGGACCTGCGCGGCGGCGAGGCCGTCGTGGATCAGAATCCGGAAGGGAAGCTGCAGTCGCTCGAGCGCTTCACCATCGATTTCACCGCGCGCGCGCGCGCCGGCAAGCTCGACCCCGTCATCGGGCGTGACGACGAGATCCGTCGCGTGAGCCAGGTGCTCTCGCGTCGCACCAAGAACAATCCGGTATTGATCGGCGATCCGGGCGTGGGCAAGACCGCCATCGTGGAAGGCCTCGCCCAGCGCATCGCCGACGGCGATGTGCCGGACACGCTTCGCAACCGCAGAGTGCTCGGCCTCGACATGGGGTCTCTGGTTGCGGGAACCAAGTTCCGCGGCGAATTCGAAGAGCGCTTCAAGGCGCTGCTCAAAGCCATCACGCAGAGCGAGGGCGAAATCATTCTCTTCATCGACGAGCTGCACACGCTTGTCGGCGCCGGCGCCGCCGAGGGCTCGCTCGACGCATCCAACATGATCAAGCCGGCGCTCGCGCGCGGCGAGCTGCACTGTATCGGCGCCACCACGGTGACCGAGTACCGCAAGTACATCGAGAAGGACGCCGCGCTCGAACGTCGTTTCCAGCAGGTGCCGGTGTCCGAACCGACGGTCGAGGATACGATTGCAATCTTGCGCGGCCTCAAGGAACGCTACGAGGTTCACCACGGGGTCAAGATCACCGATGGTGCCATCGTGGCGGCGGCGCGCCTGTCGTCGCGCTATATCACGTCGCGCTTCCTTCCCGACAAGGCCATCGATCTGATCGATGAGGCCGCGTCGCGGCTCAAGCTCGAGCTGGACAGCCAGCCCGTGGAGCTGCAGCAGGACAAGGAGAAGATCACCCAGCTCACCATCGAGAAGCAGGTGCTCGAGAAAGAGAACGACAAGGCGTCGCGCGCCCGTGTGGTGGAGATCAACCGCCGTCTCGCCGAGCTCGAAGAGAGGTATTCGGCGCGCCGCGCGCGCTGGGAAAACGAGAAAGCGGTGATCCAGCGCATCCGCGACCTCAAGGAAAAGACCGAAGCGGCACGCCGCGACGAAAGTCTCGCCATTCGTGAGAATCGTCTCGAGAAAGTGGGCGAGATCCGCTACGCGACCATCCCGAAGCTCGAGCGCGAGCTCGATGCCGCCAACCGCGAGCTCGAGCGACTGCACCAGGACGGCGGGCTTTTGCGCGAAGTGGTCACGGCGGAGGAAGTGGCCGAGATTGTCGCGCGCTGGACCGGCATTCCGGTCAGCAAGATGATGGAGACGGACCGCGAGCGACTGCTCAAGCTGGAAGAGCGGCTCGAGGAGCGTGTCGTCGGCCAGCCCGAAGCGGTGCACGCCGTGTCGGAAGCGATTCGACGCGCGCGTGCCGGACTGGCGAGCCCGCACAAACCGGTGGGCTCGTTCGTGTTCGTCGGCCCGACGGGCGTGGGGAAGACCGAGCTCGCGCGCGCACTCGCCGAAGTTCTCTTCGATGACGAGCACCGCATGGTGCGCGTCGACATGTCGGAGTACGGGGAGAAGCATTCGGTCGCGCGGCTGATCGGCGCGCCGCCGGGATACGTCGGGTACGACGAAGGCGGCTATCTCACCGAAGCGGTGAAACGCCACCCGTACTCGGTGGTACTTCTCGATGAAATCGAAAAAGCACACCCCGATGTGTTCAACGTGCTGCTGCAGATCATGGACGACGGGCGGCTCACCGACGGCAAAGGACGCACGGTGGATTTTTCACACACCATCGTCATCATGACGTCCAACCTCGGCACCGCGGGTGAACAGTTCCGCGATGCCGATGCCATGCGCCGCTCGGTGATGGATGCCATGCAGCGCGCGTTCAAGCCCGAGTTCCTGAACCGTCTCGACGACATTGTGTTGTTCCAGCCGCTGGGCTCCGATGAGATGGAGCGCATCACGCGTATTCAGCTGCGCGGGCTGGAAAAGAAGCTCGCCGACCACGGCCTGCGCCTCGAGGTGACCGACGCCGCGGTGCGCGAGCTCGCCACCCGCGGCCTCGACCCGGTCTACGGCGCCCGGCCGCTGCGGCGCATCATCCAGCGCGAGCTGGAGGGGGACATCGCGAAGGCGATGCTTTCGAGGAGCATCCGGGAAGGCGGGACCATCCGGGTGACCTTCGAGAAAGGCTCTTTGCACGTGGATTACGCGGATCAGGTCTCCCAGCCGGCTTCGGTCGCCGAATAGGGACTTGGGTTAACCCCCTATCGGGGGTTTGTCTTGTCCCAACGCCTCATTGACGCCCCTAACCGCCTTGCGATATAATCAATTTCGCTCTTCAAAGAGCTGCGCGGCCGCTCACGCTGCGCCCCGGAGCTGTGACCCCACCCGGATGGCGTCGCCAGTTCCCACGACATCGGTTTCACATCATCGCCCGTAAAATCCCCGGCCGCCTGGCGCCTCCAGTATCGGCCCGTGGGAAACTGCGGTTCTTGCAACTCGTCGGAGGAGCCGTGCGCACCAGCTTGCTTCGCTTCGCACTCCCTACGTTCGCTCTGGCTATTTTTTGTACCTCGCTTGCACCGGCTGTTCACGCCGGTGAGCTCACCTGGACCGTTGAAACCAGGCCGTCAGACATTTCGGTCAAGGCCGCTACGCCGGGTGATCGCATCACGGCCGCGGGCACGGGCTACCAGTACGTCACTGCACCCGGCGAACCGATGCTTCCGTTTCGCGTGGTGAATTTCCTGCTCGGCCCGGGTGAAACGGTGGTTCACACCGATGTCACCGCCGGCGACAACACGGTGGTGGCGCGCGGCGCCAATCCCGAGCGCGCGCCGATTGCGGCGGACGCATCCTCGTCGCCCGCGGCGGCGTCCATCACCTACACGGGCGAAGGGGTTTATCCCTCCGAGCGCGTACAGTTCCTCGGCACCGGTCATCTGCACGGCTACACCATCGCGAGCTTTGCGGTGTATCCCGTGCGCGTTGACAACGGGACGGTGAGCGTCAATTCGTCGCTCGCGCTGCGCATCACGACCGGCCCCGACGTGTCGAACCAGCGCATCGCCACCCGCAACCGTGTGCGCGACGGATTTCGCGACGATATCCGGCACATGCTCGCGGACCTGGTGGTGAACCCGCAGGATGCCGCGCTCTACGCGGAGACGGGCACGCGCGTGAAGAAATCCGCGGGAGGCTTCCAGCCCACATCGTTCCCGTCGCTCGAAGGCAGCGACGTCGACTACGTCATCATCACCAACGATTCGCTCGCCGCGTCGTTCCAGGTGCTCGCCGATTGGAAAACCTCCAAGGGTGTTCCGACCGTCGTGCGCACCACGGAATGGATCGATGCGCACTACAAGAACGGCGCCGATCCCGCGGAGACGATTCGCACCTTCATACTCGACGCATATCAGGATTGGGGCATCCGCTACGCGCTTTTGGGCGGTGACACCGATCAGATTCCGGTCCGCCTGGGCCGTTCGACATATCTGGGTGTGAAGGAGCTGCCCGCCGACATGTACTTCGGCTGTCTCGACGGCGACTGGAACGCAGACCACGACGGCTATTTCGGCGAAGCGGTAAACATCGATCAGACGGACCTGTATGCCGAGGTGTACACGGGACGTCTGCCCGCCGTGGACAATGTCACCGCCGCCGCACTGATCGACAAGATCGAGAGCTACGAAACGCCGGTCAACATGGCCTACACGGGTTCGACATTGCTCCTCGCGGAAGTGCTGTTCCCGATCGACTGGGTCACCGGCCAGTCGGTGGTGCAGGACGGAGCGGATATCGCGGATTTTCTCTACGCGAGCTCGCTCACCGATCCGGCCCTCACGGTGCAGAAGTATTACGAGAACTACGCCACGCACCCGGGCTCTTTCCCCGAGGACGCGGCGACTATCATCGCCCAGCTCAACGCGGGTTACGACCAGGTGAACGACACCGGACACGGTTTTCGTTTCAACATGTCGGTGGGCAATGGAAGCATTGTCAACGCGGATGCGGATGCGCTCACCAACACGGATCGCTACTCCAACATCTTCCTGCTCAACTGCACCGCGGTGGCCTTTACGTATTTCTGTCTGGGCGAGCACTTCCTGCTCAATCCCATCGGCGGCGCAGTATCGGTGATCGGCGCCAGCGAGAGCGTTTATCCGCTGATCGCGCAGCCGTACATGAACGAATACTACCGTCTTCTCTACAGCGAGCACGTGGAGCACATCGGCGAGGCCTTTGCGCGGTCGCGGTTGGTGCGCACGCCGCTCGCGACGGTCTCCGGCGACAACGCCGATCTGTGGACGCACTACGTCTACAACATGCTCGCCGATCCCGAGATGCCGGTGTGGACCACACCCGTCAAGCCGCTCTCGGTGACGCGACCTGCCTCCGTCGGGCTGGGGAAGACAAACGTCGGCGTCTACGTGAGCGACGTGTCGGGTCCGGTGGCGGGCGCGCGCGTATGTCTCTCCAAGGACGACGAAGATTACGAAGTCGGCACCACGGATGCGTCGGGCAATGTGTCGCTGCCCATGACGGTTGAATCCGGCGGCAATGTGCGCATCGTGGTGACAGCACTCAACCACGGTCGCTACGACCAGAATATCACCGTCACCCCGGCGGCCGCGCCCTACGTGGCGTTCAGCGGTCACGCGCTCGACGATGACACGGCCGGCGGCACGGTGGGCAATTCCGACGCCGAGATCGACGCGGGCGAGACCGTCGATTTCTACGCACTGGTCAAGAACACGGGATCGCTGACGGCATCCAATGTGACGCTCGTGCTGCGCGCGTCTCAGGGCGGCTGCACGATCACCGACAGCCTGGCGTCGGTCGGAAATGTATCGCCGGGTGCAACCAGGACGGCGAGCGACCCGTTCCGCATCGTGTTCCCGGCCAGTACGCCCGACAATACGCCGGTGAAGCTCACGCTGGTGGCGAAGACGAACGGTGTTCCCACCTGGACGGACCGCTTCTCGCGCGTCGTGCACGCGCCGGTGATCGAATTCACCGTGATCAAGATCAACGACACCGCCACCGGAAACGGCGACGGCGTGGTGCAGGCGGGCGAAGTGTTCCGGCTGCAGTATTCCATCAAGAACTTCGGCACCGGTGCGGGACGCGCGCTCAACGCCACCCTTACCGACGTCTCGGGCGGCAACTTCACGCTGCTCGACAACACCGACAGCTACGGCGACATCACGAGCATGACCACGGCGCAGAACGCGGACGGCTTCCTGCTCAGCGAGTCGAGCGTCGGGACCACCCACAACCTGCGCCTGGATGTGACCGACTTCAGCGGGCGGTTGTGGCAGAAGACGTTCGAGCTGCGAGCGCCGGCGCCGCCTGTCAATATGAGCTGCGATCCGAGCCTCGGGCCGGATCGTTTGTCGCTCAGGTGGGATGCGCCCGCGGGCGCGACTGACGTCAATCGTTACCTGGTGTATCGCTCGGGCTCCGCGGGCGGGCCGTACCAGCTCGCATCGCTCGATCCCGTCCGGCACACGCTCATGCTCGATCGCGGGCTCTATCCCACCACCCGCTACTATTACCGGCTCACCTCGCTGGATGCTTCCGGCAACGAGAGCGCGCTGTCCGCGGAGTTCACGGCAAGCACGAATCCCTCGCAGGTGGAAGGATGGCCCATCACCATGGCCACCGAGACGGTGAGCTCTCCGGTGGTGGGTGACATCGACGGCGACCACGACTTCGAGCTCGTGGTCGGCGACAGCAAGATCTATGCGTGGCACCACAACGGCGTCGAGGTGCGCGACGGCGATGGCAACGCGCAGACGTGGGGACTGTTCAGCACGCAGGGAAGCTCGTTCGTGTCGCACATCGCCCTGGCCGAGGTCGACAATGTCCCCGGGTTCGACATCCTGGCGGCGTCGCGCGATACCAAGCAGCTCTTTGCGTTCAGCTACACGGGCAATGTGATTTCCGGCTGGCCCAAGGCGATCATCAATTCGATTCGCTCCGGCATCGTGGCGGCCGACATCGACGGCGACAACCAGAAGGAAATCATCGCGCTGGATGAGAAGGGCGTGCTTTATGTGTGGCACCGTGATGGCACCGAGTACCGTGACGGCGATCACGACAACTCCACCAACGGTGTGTTCCGCAAGTTCATGAACTGTTCCTACCAGTACGGGTGTCCGGCCGTGGGCGATCTCGACAACGATGGTGTAAACGAGATCGTGTGCGGCACGCAGGGCGATTCGCTCTTCGTGCTCAACTCCAACGGGACCTCGGCGCCGGGCTGGCCCAAATCGTTCCCGTCCGACATTGCAGGAAGTCCCGCCATCGGCGATGTCGACGGCGACGGACAGCTCGATGTCGTGGTGCACGAGCAGAACGGCAACACGTGGGCGTTCAAAGGCGACGGCACGCAGCTCTGGTTCCGCTGGGCGCCCGACAACCTGGCCTTCTCGCCCTCACCGGCACTCGGGGACCTCGACAACGACGGCAAGCTCGAGTGCGTGATTCCGGGCAAGGACCGCCTCTGTTACGCGATCCGCTGGAACGGCACGGACCTGCCCGGCTGGCCGGTGACCTATGCGAGCTCATCGTGGACGGAGTCTTCACCCGTCATCGCGGATATCGATCACAACGGCGTGCTCGACGTGGTGCTCGGCAACGAGAACAAGTTCATCACCGCCTGGGACGCGAGCGGACAACCGCTGGCCGGTTTCCCGCTCGCCATGAGCGACGCGGTGCGCGCCACTCCCGCGATCTGCGATCTCGACAAAGACGGCGACGTGGAAGTCGTCGCGGCGGGCTGGGACAAGACGGTGCGCGTGTGGGATTTCCCGAAGCTTTTTGATCCCTTGAAAGCGCCATGGGCCAAATATCACGGCAACCTTTTCAATGACGGCAATGTATCGACGCAGCTGCCGACGCCGGTGGGCGGAGCGACCTTCGCATTCTCGATTCACCCCGGCCGGGTGGAGCTCATGTGGGGCGTTTCGGAAGACGCAGGCGCGAGCTTCAGCGTGGAGCGCTCCGAGGTTGTGGCCGGCGTTGCATCGCCGTATCGACCGGTGGCGTCGGGTATTCGCGTGGGAATGGACGGGATGGTCCATCTGGCCCAGCACGACATGGCCGAGGGCGCTCGCTACGCCTTCCGCCTTATTAATGAGAAGGGCGAAACCGTGCACGAGAGCCTGAGCCTCTACGTGCCGGTCACGCGTGCCGGGCTGGCGCAGAATTTCCCCAACCCGTTCAACCCGTCCACCAAAATCGAGTACTGGGTGCCCGGCGACGGCGGCGCGGCCGGCGCAGCGCCTGTCAGCCTCGTGATTTACGACGTGCGCGGTGCGCGCGTGCGCACGCTGGTGGACACGCGCCAGCCCTCGGGCCGTTACCGCGTGGAGTGGGATGGTCGCGACAGCGCCGGTACGCCGGTCGGTTCCGGAGTATACTTCTATCGCCTGGCCACCTCGCACTTCTCCGGCACCAGGAAAATGCTCTTGTTGAAATAGGTAGTGGGGTTCGTGCTGGCGGCCGCGGAGCCGCTGGAGGGTCACATGAAGCGGGTCGCAACGCTCGTTCTCGGTTCTGCACTGGCGATGGTCTTCTCGGCCCCGATGGCCTTCGCCGGCAACCTCACATTCCAGTTCGATCTGCCCGCGGATCGTGTGCACATCGGCACTCACGACGGCGCCACGACGATTCGCGTCGATGACAGGGCGTTCGATCTGACCAGCGATCCCGGTCAGCCCGTGCTGCCGTATCGCATCGTCGGCGTGCTCCTGCCGCAGGGCGAAGAGGTGGCGCGCGCGTACGTGGATGCGGGCGCGGAGCGCGCCCTCACGCCGGGCACGAACCTCGAACGTGCCACCGCGATGCTCAGCGAAGAAGGAAAGACCGGCACCGCTCCGGCGCTCCTCTCGACCGTCGACGGCGTGTTCCCCTCCACGCGCGTTCGCTTCCTGTCGACGGGCACCCTCCACGGCTACACCATCGCCACCTTCGCCGTCTATCCGCTGCGCGTGAGCGGTGACCAGGTGATGGCGGCCGACCGGCTCACGCTCCACATCGAGACCGCGGCCTCGACCCGGCCCGCCCCCGTCAGCCTGCAGCGCCGTTCGCCCGACGTGCGTGCGCGCGCGCTCGAAGAGCTCTCCGCCATCGTCGTCAATGCGGGCGACGCGAGCCGTTATGCGTTCAACGACGTCGCGGTGGCGCCGCGCCGCGGTTTCCAGCCCACCGCGTTTCCCTCACTGGAAGGGAGCGCAGTCGACTACGTGATCGTGACGCCGGATTCGCTGGCCGCGACCTACCAGGCGCTGGCCGATTTCAAGACTGCCAAGGGCGTTCCCACCGTCGTGCGCACCACCGAGTGGATCGCGGCCAATTACAAGAACGGCGTCGACATCGCCGAGACCATTCGCACCTTCGTCAAGGATGCCTATCAGAAATGGGGCATCACCTATGCGCTGATCGGTGGCGACACGCGCGAAGTACCGCCGCGGTTTGCGTTCAGCAACTTCTACGACGGCGGGCAGCTCCATCCCGTCGACATGTATTTCGGCTGTCTCGACGGTGACTGGAATGGCGATCACGACGACGTGTTCGGCGAGGAAAGTCCCACCGGCAACGACAGTCCGGACCTCTACGCCGAAGTGTACGTGGGGCGTCTTCCATCCGACTCGGCCAGCGAAGCGGCCATGATGATCAACAAGATCATCGCCTACGAGTCGCCCACGAACATGAATTACGCCAAGCGCATTCTGCTGCTGGGTGAAGTGCTTTTCCCGCAGGGATGGATGCCGCCGCAGGCAATCACCCTGAACGGCGCCGATCTCACCGATCCCATCTACAACGCGGACATGCAGGGGCCGGGTCTCAACGTGGTCCGCATGTACGAAACCGAAGAGCTCTTTCCGGGCGCGGTGGACGAAACCCGCGCCGCGGTGATCGACTCGCTCAATAATGGATTCAACCACGTCATCCATGTGGGACACGGGTTCCGCTTCAACATGTCGTGCGGCGATGTGAGCTTCGTCAATTCGGACGCGGATGCACTGCACAACGGAAACAAGCTTTCATGCCTGTATTTTCTCAATTGCACGGGCGCGGCGTACACATACTCGTGTCTGGCCGAGCATTTCCTGCGCAATCCCAACGGCGGGGCGGTGTCGGTGATCGGCGCCAATCACAGCGCATTTCCCAACGCGTCCCAGTTCTACATGAACGAGTATTACCGCCTGCTTTTCCTGAAAGGGAACGTGCACATCGGGCGTGTGTTCGCCGATTCGCGTTTGCCGCGCACAGGCATTGCGTCGAGCGGCGACTTCATCGATCTGTGGACGCACTACATCTACACGCTGCTCGCGGATCCCGAGATGCCGATGTGGACGGCTCCGGTGACCACGATGTCACTGGCCGTGCCGGCCAGCGTGACCGAGGGCACGCACCCGATCACGGTGACGGTGACGAGCGGCGGCAATCCGGTGGACTCGGCCACTGTGTGTCTGTCCAAGGGTGAAGAGGATTATCAGGTGGGTGTGACCAATGGTGCGGGGCAGTGCACGCTGACCTTCCGCGCGGAGACCGCGGGCACCATCACGATCGTGGCCACCGGCCGCAACCATGCGCGCAAGAACGGCAGCATTCCCGTGACCAGCCCGGCAGCCTACGTGAACATCAACGGCATCGGTATCGACGACGACAATCTCGGCGGCACGTCGGGCAACGGCAACGGCCTCATCGAGGGCGGCGAAACCGTGGATTTCGCCTTCACGCTCAAGAACACAGGATCGGCCACCACGGGATCGGTGAGCTGCACGCTGCGCTCGAACGACGCGGCCGCGACCGTGATCGACAGCACAGCCGGCAGCGCGACCATCCCCGCGGGAGGAACGGCGCTCATGACGGGTGGGTGCCGCGCGACCTTCTCCGCCAACACGGGCGACGAGCACGCCGCGCCCTTTACGCTGATCATCAAGAACAACGGCGCCGAGATCTGGCGTGACACCTTCAAGAAGAGCATGCACCAGCCCAGGATCGACATGGTGAAGCTGCGCATCGACGACACCGTGACCGGAAACGGTGATGGCATCGTGCAGGCGGGCGAGCAGTTCAAGCTCTTCTATAAAATCAAGAATTACGGCACCGGCCAGTTTCCCGGCGGTACCGTCACGGTGACCGATCTGGATGCGGGCTTCAACCTCATCACGCCGGTTGATACGTACACGACGGCGAACGCAATGGCAGCGCTCGAAAATGCGCTCGGCCTGGTGATGGTGGAGAACAGTGTGGGCGTTGGACACCGGCTGGGCGTGTCGATCGTGGATGCCAGGGGCCGCGTATACAACGACACCGTCGAGCTGCGTCCGCCGCTGTCGCCTTCGCAACTCGTCATCGATCCCAGTCTCGGTCCCGATCGCCTGCGCGTTTCGTGGGTGAAGAGCAACTCGACCGACGTTTCGCGCTACAACCTCTACCGCTCCACATCGCCGGGTGGTCCGTTCGTGCTCGCCAACCCGGACCCGGTCGCGCACACGCTGTATGTGAACACCGGGCTCAACGCGAGCACGGTGTATTACTACCGCACCACGGCGGTGGACACGTCGGGCAACGAGAGCATTCCCACCACCGTTTACAACGGAAGCACCAACCCGCCGCAGCTCACCGGCTGGCCCATTGCCGTCAAAGTGGAGACGAGCTCGTCGCCGGTCGTGGGCGACATCGACGGCGATGGAAGCCTGGAAATCGTGCAGGGCTCGGACAAGATCTACGCGTGGCACGCCAACGGCGCGGAAATGAAAGACGGCGACTCCGACGCACAGACGTGGGGTGTGCTCTCCACGCTGGGGAGCTCGTACGTGTCGCATACCGCGCTGGCCCAGATGGATCTCGTGCCGGGAATGGAGATCATCGCGGCGTCGCGCGACACCAAGGAAGTTTACATCTTCAAGTCGAACGGCAGCGTGATGTCGGGGTGGCCGCGAACGCTGGAAAACAACATTCGCGCCGGCATGGTGGTGGGCGACCTCGACGCCGACGGCAAGAACGAAGTCATCGCGGTGGACGAGAAGGGCGTCATCTACGTGTGGAAGGCCAACGGCACCGAGCTCATCGACGGCGACGCCAATCCGGCCACGCAGGGCGTGTTCTACCGCATGGCCGGCTGCACGCTGAATTACTCCACCCCGTGCGTGGCCGATATCGACGAAGACGGCAAGAACGATCTCATTGTCGGTTCGCAGGGCAGCCAGCTCTTCGTGTTCAAGTTCAACGGCACCATCCTGACGGGTTTCCCGTACGCGCTCACCAGCTCGATTTCGGGCAGCCCGGCCGTGGGCGATGTGGACAATGACAACGACCTGGAGATCGTCGTCTGGGAGTTCAACGGCAACTTCCGCGTGCTGCGCAACAACGGCGTGCAGCAGACGTTCCAGTTCTTCGCCAACGGTGCGCCGCTGTTTTTCTGTCCGTCGCCGGTACTTGCCAACGTGACCGGCGATGCCAAACTCGAGATGTTCGTTCCGTCCAAGAACGGACGGCTGTATGGGATCGACAGCATCGGCAACTTCCTTCCCGGATTTCCGGTGTTCTACAACACGACCGGGCAGTACACGGAATCGTCACCGATCGTCGCCGACTTCGACGGTGACGGACTGCAGGACATTCTGGTCGGCGATGAGTCGCACTACATTCGTGCCTTCAGCGCCGCCGGCGTGCCCATTGCCGGGTTCCCGCTCTACACCGACGACTCCATGCGCGGTGTCCCGCAGGCCGCCGACGTGGACGGCGACGGCAAGCTGGACCTGGTGGCCGCGGGCTGGGACAAGAGCGTGTACATCTGGGACTTCAACGCCACCTGGAACCCCGCGACCGCGCAGTGGCCGCGCTTCCACGCCAACCTGCACAACAACGGCCGCATCGGCTTCGTGGTGCCGGTGCCGGTGCTGGGAACGAAGTTCAACTTCACGATTGCGAATGAGCGCATCCATCTCGAGTGGTTCGTTCCGGCCGAAGCCGGGCGCGAGTTCACGGTCGAACGTGCGACGGTTGAAAACGGTGTGACGGGCACATTCGCGCCCATATCGAAAAACCTGGATGCTTCCGTCGACGGTCGCGTTCAGTTGAGCGATGCAGACGTGAAAATGGGCAACCGCTACGTGTACCGGCTCTCGGGCGGCGGCGGTGTGGTCAACGAGACCATGAGCCTGTACGTGCCGGTCAGTCGTGCCGAGCTGGGACAGAATTATCCCAATCCGTTCAATCCCGTGACCAAGATCGAGTACTGGGTGCCGGACGGTGCCAGAGCCGGAACGCGCACCGGCGTGAACGTCGTGATTTACGACGTGCGGGGCGCGCGCGTACGCACACTGGTCTCGGGACCGAAGAGCGCGGGGCGTTACGTGGCACAGTGGGACGGCCGCGACGACCGCGGCGGCCGGGTCAGCTCGGGTATCTATTTCTACAAGATGACGACCGGAAGTTTCTCGGCCGTGCGCAAGATGGTTCTGCTCAAGTAGGGGAGCGTCCGACACGCCCGCTGTGGAGGCGTCATGATCGACAGGCTCTCGGGGCGACTGCCGGCCCGCGTCTGTGTGCTGCTTTGTCTGTCGTTGCCCGCGAGCATGCCCGCACTCGCGGCTCCGCTCCAGTTCACGCTTTCTATTCCTGACGATCGCGCGACCGTCGTCCCCGGTGTGGACGGCGACCGCATCTCGCTGACGGGAGGAGATTGGAAGCTTCCGTTCGAGCCCGGCGCCCCGGAGCTTCCGTATCGTCTCGTCCGCATCGTGCTGCCGCAGGGGCAGCAGGTGGACACGTTTCGCTTCGAGTTTGACGCCGGATTACGCGTCGCGGCAGCGTTCAAGCCGGTGACCAGGGATGATCTGGCCGTTTCCGACGGCGGGACCATCAGGTCCGCCCCCACCACGTCCCGCAGCACCCATCAGCGCGTGAAGTATCTCGGCACCGCCACCCTTTACGGTTACCAGGTGGCGAGCTTTGCCGTGTATCCGTTCGACGTTGAAGGGGGTGTGCTGCGGCGCGCAACCCGCGTTGATCTCGCCATCGATACGCGGGCGCTCACCCAACTCACCGCCGCGCGCATTCGCCACCGCGACGGCTGGCGCGAAGACGTGCGCGCGCACCTTGCGTCCACGGTGATCAACCCCGGAGCGCTCGCGGCATACGCGTTCGGCGAAATGACCATGCCCGGCGTGGCGGGCGGTTTCACCGCGTCGACGTTTCCTTCGCTCGAAGGCAGTCCGGTTGATTACGTGATCGTCACCAACGACTCGCTCGCCGCCGCCTATCAGATACTCGCGGACTGGAAGACGAGCAAAGGTGTTCCCACCGTGGTGCGCACCACCGAATGGATCGCGGCCAACTACCGCAACGGCTCCGATGGCGCCGAAACCATCCGCAATTTCGTCAAGGATGCGTACGCGCTGTGGGGCATCAAGTATCTCCTGCTGGGCGGAGACTCGCCGCAGGTTCCGGTCCGGCTTGCGTTCAACTCGTACTATCCGCCGCCCAACGGTGGCACCAATCCGGCCGACATGTACTTCGGGTGTCTCGACGGTGATTGGAACGCGGACCACGATGCCGTCTTTGGTGAGTTTGGCGCGGACAACGTTGACCTGTGGGCCGAGGTTTACGTGGGGCGTTTGCCGACGCGCACCAACGCCGAAGTCAACATGATGGTCAACAAGATCAAGACCTACGAGAAGCCGCAGCACATCGCATACACGAAAAAAGTGCTCTTCCTGGCGCAGGTGTTGTACCCGATCGATTGGCAGATCGGACAGCCCCTCGCGCTGGACGGCGCCGGCATTGCCGAGTACGTGCGTGCGTTGTACGTCGCCAAACCCGGTCTCACCGTCGCGCGCAATTACCAGAACTACACCGCCTATCCCGCCGCGGCGGGCCTGGCGGCTTCGGTTCCCGAGTCCCGCCAGGCCGGCATCGATTCCATGAACGCCGGCTACAATCACATCATTCACGTCGGTCACGGCTTCCGGTTCAACATGTCGCTCGCCGATGCCAGCCTGGTGAACGCGGATGCCGATGCGCTCACCAACGGCGTCAAGCTCATGAACCTGAATCTGCTCAACTGTACGTCGAGTGCTTTCACGTACGAGTGCATCGCTGAGCATTTCCTCCGCAATCCCAACGGCGGAGCCGTCTCGGTGGTGGGCTTCAACGACGCCGAGCTGACTGCGGTCACGCC
>Ga0173480_10000131_pt1 | contig 20488 bp, 15 predicted proteins | sample NitcycUS209509C1_FD_122622 | JGI IMG/M metagenome (GOLD analysis project Ga0173480, IMG submission 122622) | Soil microbial communities from Arlington Agricultural Research Station in Wisconsin, USA - Nitrogen cycling UWRJ-S209-509C-1 (version... | ecosystem: Environmental > Terrestrial > Soil... | reverse complement strand
GCATAAATGTAAAGCGGGAAGCATCCTTTAATCCCCCGCCGGGTGTCATCCGGTCTAACCCTACGCCATAGTCAAACCCTAACAAACCAAACATTGGAAGGAAGAAACGGGCTCCCACACCAACGCTCCGGCGTAAACGAAATGGATTATATTCTTTAAAAGTATACCACCCATTGGCGGCATCAAAAAAGGCCAGGCCATAAATAGTACTACTAGGATTGGTTACTAATGGATAACGCAATTCCAATTGATACTTATTAAATATGGTGAAATATTGACTGGCACTGCTGATATCGGGATTATAATTGGGATTAGATGTTTCAAATACCGGATAACCGCGAAGGGCAATGATATCATATCCAAACAAACCATAGCTATTAGTTAAACCATCACCACCCAACTGGTAGCGTTCAAAGGGAGAAACGCGAAGGGCTTTATTATAACGGCCTATGAAACCATATTTAGCAGCCATTTTTAATACAAATTGGCGATTTTTGTCAGCACCGGAAGGCTTACCAATGGGCACAAACCATTCGGATTTAAAATACCATTTATGATACTCAGGGGTCTTATAAGGGTCATCTGACTTTGCGAGTTCTGGATTAATCCTGGAATAAGGTGGTGTAAACTGTACACTCGCTATAAAATTGGACCCCCCCCTTGGAAAAGTAGGATCAAATACAGAGGAGCGCTGCAAAGCCAGTTTTAAACTTACAGCATTGGATGTTCCATTACCACCTGGGAATCCAAATCCCGAATAAGGGTAGTCTTTAAGCCTATACTGAGTATAGTTTAAGGAGTATACGAGGCTAAAATAATCATCTGGCCACTTTAATTGTTTACCTAATGAGATACCGGCGCCAATTATCCGCATAAAACTAGAGTCTGCCCTGGATTTTAATAATGTTCCTGTAGCATAATCGTAAGCATTAGAATATTTGGTATTGTAGAAATTAACAGTGAAAGAATTTCGTTTTTTGCCCCCTAACCAAGGTTCGGTAAAGGAGAAATTATAAGAGCGAAAAGCCCGACCATTTGATTGCAGCCTTAGGCTTAGTTTTTGGCCATCGCCTGTAGGCAAAGGATCCCAGGCTTCTTTGCGCCAAATATTTTTTATAGAAAAGTTATTGAACGTAACTCCCACGGTGCCGGTTAACCCAATACCACCTCCCCAACCAGCAGAAAGTTCTAATTGATCAGATGATTTTTCTTCGAGATTCCAGTTAATATCAACAGTTCCATCTTCCTGGTTTGGGTTTACACCGGGGCTAATCTTTTCCTGGTTAAAATAATTTAATTGAGACAATTCACGCTGGGAACGAATCAGATCAGTACGGCTGAACCTTTCTCCTGGCACCGTTCGTAACTCACGGCGAATGACATGATCTTTTGTTTTTTCATTACCGTAAATATTTACATTTCTTATTGTAGCCTGCGGTCCTTCTACAATCCTAATTTCATGATCAATTGTATCATTATAAACTGCAGTTTCCACCGGATCGGCCCTGAAAAACAAATAACCATCATCCATGTACAGCCCACTAATATCAGAACCACCACCGTCTGGTGACAATTGCTTGCCTAAGCGGTTGTTTAATGTTTCAAGATTATAGATATCACCTTTCTTAATTGCAACTATAGCATTTAACAGCGAGTCTGAATATTTGCTATTTCCTCTCCAGGCTATGTTTCCAAAGTAGTATTTACGACCTTCTGTTACCTTAAGGTCAATATTCAGGTTTCCGTCTTTTGTATAATACATGGTATCGGCAAGAATCTGGGCATCCCGAAAACCTAAAGCATTATACTGACTCAATACTTTTTCTTTATCCTCGACGTATTTCTTTTCATCAAATTTTGCAGAAGAAAAAAGTTTAAACCGGAAATAAGGGTCTAATAAAATTTTTGTTTTGCTGAGAGACATAAAGCCCCAGTTTTTCACATAGTCTGCAAAGGACAATTTTTCGTTTTTACCATAGGGGCTCTGCATTTTTGTGGAATACAGAGTAAGTTTGGTCATTTCCTTTGTGCCTTTCATTTGCTTTTTCAGCTTCAGGTCACTTACCTGGTCGTTGCCATAAAAGTTTACTTCATTTACTTTAACCTTTTTACCTTTTGCTATATGGAATGTAAGCGAATTAGCATTAGGTATAATAGGGTCTGGTTTTTCTTCTACCCTAATCTGTACATTTTTAAATCCCTTGTCTACGTAATATTTTTGAATGGCTTCTACAGCATTCCGGCGGGTGTTTTCTGTTATTATCGTGGATTTCACTAATCCCGCCTTACCCGATAATTCGTCCGCTTCTGTTTTCTTTACGCCAAGAAATTTGAAATTTCCAAGCTTTGGCCTTTCCTGCACATTGATTTCAATATCAATATTGTTTTCCTGAACTGCAGTAATAAATATTTGAATGTTAGAAAACAATTTTTGCCTCCATAGGCTAGTGATTGCTTTTGAAAAAGCATCGCCCCCGGGTAACATTATTTTATCGCCCACCTGCAAACCAGAAATCGACCTCACAATGGATGTATCAAGAAAATTAATCCCGGTAATATTGATTGACCGGATGGAATATTCTTTAGGAATTTTACCAGTTTCAAGAGCCAGAAGTTCCGGATCTACCGAAGTAGGTTGCGTTGTATCAATTTGAGCAGAAGCAGATGCTGTGATAAAAACACAGATAACAAAATAAAAAAATCGGGGTAATAATCGTAGCATGATCAAATGTTCAGTCAGTCCTAAAAGTGCACAACCAGTTAACTATATTCAGTTTGGCAGGCAAATTAAGGGTAATTTTTAAAGGGTTTTGTTAAATAGTCGCGAGTTCGAAGCAAGGAATTGCAAAATAAAATACATGCCTTTTAAGTCCACAAGTGTTGAAGTCTAAATTGTTTTTACCTGTTCACTGGTTTTACCAAATCGACGCTCCCTGCCCTGGTAGTCAAGTATAGCTTCGTATAGATTTTTTTTTCGAAATTCCGGCCAGCGTACGTCAGTAAAATATAATTCGGCATACGCTAACTGGTACAATAAAAAATTGCTGATCCGATATTCCCCACTAGTTCGGATCATTAATTCGGGATCGGGAAAATTGCTGGTACAAAGATATTTTTGCAGGGTAGCCTGACTAATTTCTTCTACTGCCAGTTTCCCTTTCTCTACTTCGTATGCAATGTTTTTTACAGCATTTAATAGCTCCCATCGGCCGCTATAACTTAACGCCATTACTAGGTTCAACCCCGTATTGTTTTCAGTAAACTCCAACGCCTCCTGGAGTTCTTTTCGGGCATATTCCGGCAACATGGTCATATCGCCAATAACATGAAGTTTGATATTATTCTTGTGTAAACTTTCCACTTCATTACGAATTGTCTTCACCAAAAGTTCCATTAAACCCACTACTTCATATTCCGGACGATCCCAATTTTCAGTAGAAAAAGCATAAAGGGTAAGATATTCAATGCCTAATTCTGCGCAGCCTTCTACAATATTGCGAACACTTTCTACCCCTTGGTAATGACCAAAAAGTCTATCCTGTCCCTGTTCTTTAGCCCATCGGCCATTGCCATCCATGATAATAGCAATATGAACAGGTAGGCGATCTTTATTAATTTTTTGTAAAAGCACTTCCATAATTACCAGGAATGGGGGCAGCAAAGGTAATCATCTGTCTGAAAGCGTGATGGATGAAGTTACTACTAATTAGCAGTTGGGCATTTATATGATTGCAGGTTAAAACTTAAATAAAATATGGCCGTAGTGAATTGATCTTTCTGACCACTATTTCCCCGTTGAGTTCCTTTACTTCCGATGAGACTGCCGGTTTCATACGAACGGTCGGAAAGTAATAAAGCGGGAGAAGGTGTGCCATCCGGGTTAGGAGGAAAAACGGCTGGTTCCACGAAAGTGGTACTAACATCGTCCAGGTAATCGGTGTTGGTAAACCGGTGCACTATTTCAAAACCAAGATTAAGCCGCTCGTTTAAAGAGTATTTTAATCCTACACCAAAAGGAATGGCGAAGGCCATAGAGCTATAGGATTTGCGTTCGGGATAGGCTGCACTTCCCTGGCCCTCTGTACCTAAGGTTCGTAAATAATACTTTTCGCCGTCGAGGTAAGCATAGGGATCATAGTTAAAAATGCTGGCTCCTAGCGTCACATATGGTGTAAAGCTGAAATCCGCTTCGCCGGGCATAAATCGATAAAAATTAAAATCGCCTTGAACACCGAGTTCCCAGACATTTGTATTAAAGCTCAGATTTCTTCTCTGCATGAATTCATTGTGGTCGTTATATACATCAGAATAACCTAATTGGGCAAAGCTTCCGGCAACGCGTAAAGCAATATAATTTCCAAAGTTTTTTCGAAAAAAAAGCGTTGCTGCAGGTTTGGGCCTGTTTAAATGAGCTTTGGTATTTAAATCACCAAAATAATGGGCGGCCCCAATGCCCACTCCAAATTCACCTTCCTGAACAATGGAACTTTGTGCGTTTCCACAAAACGGTAGAAATAATATAGCAGCAAGAAGTTTTCTCATACTCTTTATAAATAATAGATACAGATGTTGTTAACGAATGAATTACGGTTTTTGGTATATGGAGATGGGATTTAAAAAAAGGATGGAAGTATGAAGATATATTTTCCCCTGAAAAAATGCAACCCTAATTTCTTTTATCCAGGCCCCATGAAAGTTTATTGCGCAAGGTTTGTAAAAAATTGTTTTCATTTAAGCGAACAAGATTAAGCATGAAGCTCTCTTTCCTGACGGCCAACAAAACAGATTTGTCTACAATCTCCCGCCTTGAATCCATAGCGCAAATAATATTAGGAGAACGGCTTTCTACTTCAAAAGAAATTATGGTGTTATCTGGTACAACTATGGAGCGTACATTTAAATTATGCGGGGCAATAGGTGTTAGTACAAAACTCGATGCATCCGGAAATACAATTGGACCCTGGCAGCTTAAAGAGTAACCAGTAGAGCCTGTCGGAGTGGATAAAATAAGTCCATCAGCCCAATAAGTGTTTAATAATTCTCCATTTAAATAAGTATGGATCTTTACCATGGGGGCTATATCCTGTTTATGAATGACAAATTCATTCAACGCATACGGTACATCACCAAAGAGAGGGAGATTAGCATCTAAATGAACTAAAGCTCTCTTATCGATAACAAAGGATCGGCGGGCTAAAGCCTTCACAGCATTGGCGACTTCCTCGGGACCAATACTGGCTAGAAAACCTAACCTTCCAAAATTGATACCTACTATCGGAATATTTTTGTTTCGTACCAGAGTAACGGTATCCAATAAAGTTCCATCTCCTCCAAGACTAACAAAAAAATCGATTTCTGAAGAGAGGTCGTTGGAAGTGGCAAATGTTTCGGTGTTTGCCGGTAAACGAATGTGTCCATCCATTTGGGCTAAAAAAGGTTGATGCACCACGGGTACAATTTCTTCTTTGTCCAGTTCATCAAAAAATAATTGAATGTCTTTCTGCTGGCCTAACTCCAACACCCGACTATAGATGGCTACCTTCAAGTAAGAGTTGATTAGTTGATTGGTTGCATAAGTTTTCTGCGTAGCTCTTTAACCTAAAAGTCAAGCAGCAGCAAGTCAACTTTCAACCATTTAGAAGTAATTCTTTCTGTGTAAATATATGTCGTTTTGCCCTAACTGGTTAAAGCTCCACTCGACCCTGATAATAAAATCGTAAAAGGTTACCATATCTAATCCAACACCTGCAGAATACAACATCCGGTTGCATAATAAATTATCTCCCGGCTCGGGGTTATACGCATATCCTGCGTTGCCATACACCTTCGCATACATTCGAAAAGGTATGGAGTTAAGTTTTTTTACCTTACCTGATGGTATATGAAAATTTGTGTTCACTAATTCTCTTGAAAAACTGGCTTTTGTATAACCGCCGGCCACACCATTAACAACATAATATTCATATCCTTGTAAAAACATATCATTCCAACCAATAAATTGTGTGTTAATATAAGGTTGCTCTTTGAAGGGGAGTTTTATTCCACCACCCACTCGGAGATTAAAGAAATATTTGTCGCTAAGTTGCCACATACCGGAACCCTTTGCAGTAAGTTGCCAAAGATTCATGTCTGTTCCTATGCCCTTTCTGCGTAAAGAAATTTCGCCTATATATCCTTTAATTGGAAATGGTATATAATCAACATTAAAATGGCTTAAATTATAATAAAGTTCCGGGTATTGAACTGCGCTTTTCCTGTTGGGCGAAAAAGTGGGATTGAGAGTTAAGATCGTATCTGGAACAGAAAATGACTGATAACTTACGCCAAATGTATGCTTGGTTTTAATTGCTTTCCTGTAAGAAAATTCCAGGTAAGAATTAAAAAAAGAATGAACAAATGTTTGGTCACTTTTAAAGAATTGGCGCTTGTTGCCTGTTGTGATATAATCTAACTGTTTATTTTTCCCAACACCCATCCCCAGGCTGGAAGTCCATTGTTGTTTACGATCTAATACCAAGCCTTTATATTCCAACGAAAACTGCTTGGTATAGCCATTCATAAAATATAGGGTCAGTTTATCGTTTCGCCCGGTGGCATTATGATGCTTGATACGAATACCATAATTTACACGGTTCATATCCATGTTTTGATCCTTCACCCATTCTCCAATACTCCTGTCTACGGTTTTAACAAAAGGGACCGGAAAGATGTACCAGCGTTCCCTAACTTCAATATTCACATAGGCATTATAACCTTCAAGGCTTTTAAGCGATACAATCACTTCATGAAAAAGTGCTGTATTCAATAATTGTTTTTTGGCCTGGGCGAACTTTTTTACCAGCAGGGGTAGTGAGTACCCGCGACCCTCGTAAAAAGAAACCTCACGAAGAATAGTGGAAGTCCTTGTGTATTTATTGCCTTCTACAGTAATTTCTTTAATGATAAAAAGACGACTTGTATCAGTGGGAGTATTAGAAGAATCTTTGGTTGAATATAGAATCTCCCTGTCGGTAAGCCCTATTCCCATTTGCGCTGCCACAGTACTCGTGCTACATAAGGCACACCATATAAATATGATAGAAGCGAACTTAAAAATCATTGGTTATTGATACAACGTAAAACCTAATAAGATATGTTAACCAATCCTGAATTTGAGAGAATACACTTAAATATTTAAAAAGTGCATCAAATTATCATAATTGGTGCGTAGTTCATTTTCATACATTTCTTCACCAAAATAATATTTGACATTGTATTCGTAGCGTTGGAACGTGCTGATAATATCTGATACTTCCAGTTTATTTATTCTTATTGTGACCTGTATAATTCCTGTCTCAGGGTCAGTATAGCTATTGAGCTGCGTAATTTGAGCATCGTTTGACTCTATTATTTTGTTTATTTCAGAGAAAGAATAAGCCTTGCCTTCCATTTCCAAAACTATCAATGCCCCCGGATCATTTAAACTCATAAAGTTGGAAGCATTCTTCAACAAATCATTATACGTAACCATCCCCAATATTTGGTCATTTTCAATAACAGGTACTACACTTAATTTATTTTGCACAGCCACCTGAATCGCTTTTAAAAAATGATCATTGGCTTGCACCGAGGTACCGCCATCGTTAATAGCTAATTGGTCCAATATATTTTCGTCATCACTATGGAGCAATTGCTCTTCACTCACAATACCTAAATATCGTTCCTCTTCTACAATTGGAAGGTGGGCTACATGATAATCATTCATTAGCTGTAGTGCCTGGTATACTTTATCGCCTTTATGCAGATAAGGTATCGAATTTGATATGAGTTCCCGGGTTAACATGGATAGCGGCTGTTTGCTATAAGACACCCATTATGGGTGAACTGTTGCAGGCTCGCTTAATTTTTTCAAAAATTTATGTAAGATAACATTGAATTCTTCAGGCACTTCCATCATCGGTGCATGACCACATTTGTCAATAAAATGAAGTTCACTATTTGGAATTAACTTTTGAAACTCCTTTGCAACAAATGGTGGTGTCACGGTATCATTATTACCCCAAATTAATAAAGTTGGCTGCTTAATATTATTTAGTTCATCGCCCAGATTATTTCGTATAGCACTTTTAGCCAGGGCTATAATTTTAATTACTCTTATGCGATTATTGGTAATTGAGAATACTTCATCTACCAATTCTTTTGTAGCCATCCTGGGGTCATAAAAAGTTACTTCTGTTTTATTTCGAATATAATCGTAGTCCCCACGTTTAGGATAAGTAGCGCCCATCCCGTTTTCAAATAAGCCAGAACTACCTGTAAGCGTTAAAGATCTTGTACGCTCAGGATGCTTCAGTAAATAAACAAGCGCAACATGGCCACCCAAAGAGTTACCCAAAAGATGAACGTTTTTAAAATCTTTCGCTTCCAAAAACCTATGAACATATTTTGCGAGGCCCCCAACAGTAGTATGTAATAAATCAAGATCAAATAGAGGAAGCATGGGTACTACGACTTTGTAATGGTGCTTAAAGTATTCAATCAGGTCTTTGAAATTGCTTAAGGCACCAAATAATCCATGCAGCAATACCAGCGGTTCGCCTTCTCCTTCTTCAATAAATTTAAATTTATTCTCTTCTTTTATTTCGTACTGCATGCTCTTATCCCAAAATGATATAGTTGCTAAAATAGAGGTTTTAAAGCAAAAAGTTTACTAAACAGCATGATTTCAAAAAGGATGCAGATACTATAGGCCACAAGAGTGAGAAAATTATTCACCCTGTTAAGATTTACTGATGTGTTTTAAGTTCCATTTAAATATTAACCTGCCTCTTTCGATAGGTGCCCGAAAAAAAATTGCAATTCTGCAAACATATTTTTAAAAAAGGGTATTATATAGCCTACTGCATCTATAACTTTTGGAGCTAAGGGTTTTATAAATGGATAGGTAATTGATACATCTAATGTTGCCTCTTTGATTAGCTTTAACTGGTCGACATAAAAAAGGATTATACTGAAAATAAAAAGATAAAGAAACGCATAGAGCAAAATACCCCCGATTTTATTCAGCCATCCCAACATGGCTATTTGTATTATTCCTTCAAGAGCTTTGGCACCTAACCGAACCAAAAGAACAACAATTAAAAAAACGGCAACAAAAGCAAGAAAGGGAATCCAGCGTTGACCAATGTTGGTATTGCTACCAATATATTCAGCAGCTACGGTAGAAAGTTTTAATGCGGCAGCAAGCCCAATAATGAAGGCGAGAAAAGAAAATATTCCAATTATTAAACCATTGCGTAAACCTTTAAAGATGGCCATGATTAATAAAAACAAACAAGCAACATCAATAAACATAATAGCTATTTAGCCAACAGTTCTTTTACCGCAGCAGCAATAGCTTTTCCATCGGCACGACCGGAAAGTTTTTTTGTTGCAACCCCCATTACCTTTCCCATATCGGCTGGAGATGTAGCCCCGGTTTCGGAAATAATTTCCCTCAATTCTTTTTTCAAATCTTCCTCATTCATTTGGGCAGGTAAAAATCTTTCGATAATAGCAATTTCTTCCTGTTCCTTTAGTGCAAGGTCTTGTCGGTTCTGTTGTTGATAAATTTCCAGGGCATCTTTTCTTTGCTTCATCATCTTTTGTAACATCTTCAACTCTCCCTCTGCAGATACTTGTCCGTTGGCACCAGGTTCCGTTTTTGCTTTTATTATTTCCGCTTTAATGGCTCTTAATCCACGCAGGCCAGCCTCGTTCTTCGATTTCATGGCTTCCTTCATTTCTACCATTACTTTTTCTTCCAGGTTCATAGTAATAATTTATTTAAAAAATTTATGCAGCACTAACACTAATATCTTTTATTACACTCTTTGTTGATCGGCCAGTTTGAAAAAATAATTTCTAACCTCCAACGACTTACGCTGTATTCTCCTTCATTTGTATCGCCTGGAATTTGGCATGAAAAGCCTTGGCAAATTTTTTCATATCATCAACTAGCTCGGTTTGCTTTGTCGCCCTTTCAAATGTATCAGCCATAGTCATCATAGTTTGATAATAAAAATCGGCCATTTCATCCACCATCATTTTCTGTGTCCACAAATCAATTCTCAAAGCGGATTTATCTGCTGCATCCCAAAAAGAAAGCATCATCGCTTTCGCATTCTGAGGCTCATTAGCTGTGCTTTCCGTTGCCTGCCATCTTATATTTGAGGGCACTCTTTCGCTATCCAGTTCTACATCAATCGTTATACTTGATTTCACCATATGTTGATTTAAACGGCGAAGGTAAATGTTTAATCAATTCCTGATAATTGCAGGTTTTGCCCAATAATATTTATTGTTTTTCCCCACGTATAGCGGCTATTAATTTTTTTGCTCTTTTCAATTAGTTTAGTACGCAACGATTCATCTTTATACATCAACATCATTTTATCAGCAATGTCAGCATGATTAGCTGTTTCAAAATAGAGTACGGCGTCTAAAAAAAATTCTTTCGCAAGTGAATTATCCATTAATACAGGAACCCCGCTCTGCAGAGCGTCGAATGAGAATAATAAAATATTGTTTGCATAAGGTTGTATATATGCATAAGCTGCCGCAATAATTTGAGCTTCGTCTACCAACGCAGCATCAGATATAACCACCACATCTTCACGATATTTATAACTGCCGATAAGTTTGTCGAACTCAGTATTTTGCCACAAAAGCTTTCCCATCAACAGCAATTTCATAGAAGATTTTTGCCTCTTCTTGAAAATAGAAAATGCCTTCAAAAGCGGGATAACGTTTCGCCCCTTTTCAATTACACCTCTATAAATAAAGTATTCATCGCCGTCGGTATATTTTTCTTTAATTGATTCTTTTAGTTCATCTGATATTGATGTAAATAATTTTGAATATCCTCCATGGACTATGGTTATTTTTTGTGGATCCAGTTTATAACGATTTAGGAGAAATGCCTTTTCAGATTCTGACAAAACAAAAATTCCGTTTAGTTTTTGAAACGTTTTTGAACTGAACTTTTTCTTTGTTTTTACATTATCAAAAAATACCGACTGCACAACATGCGTTTTTAAAACAGTATTGATTGACAACACCCGCTCTGCCCTTATACCTTTTAGCGTTTTTAAAACTTTCTGCTCCAGAAGAAATTGATTGAAGGCCGGCCATTGAATGCTTAAGGAAATCACTTGAAATAATGTTTCACTAAACTCATCAATAATCCCATTCGAAACAATTAAAAAGAATTTATGCTGCGGATAAGTAAATGCGAAATTCTCAATAAAGGATTTAAAAAAATAGAAATTTTCCGGTGCCGGGTCATTTTTTAAATCTGCATATACAGCAATAACCATAATTCAAAGTTACACGACCACAGTTCAACCATTTTATTAGCATTGCAGTATATGCACTAAAGGAAGATTTTTAGCAATATTGCTAAGTAAAAAAGCAGTACACGAGATGCTCTGGAGTGTAAAATAACTACTAACTACTACTCTGGTTTTTTATCAAATATGAAGATACCTTTGAAGTTGATTCCTTCCAATATATCCTGTGAGTACCTAGTTGTTTAGTAATCCGTTGCTATACCTTGACATCCTTAACATCGACAGCGTTTCATCTCAGATAGTGGGGAAACTGTTTACTTTTTTCTCCACTATTTTTTTTCTGTTGTTTTTTTTTCACAATTAAAAGAGGGAATCTAAAATGTTTAAGTAAACAGATACTGGTATCATCTTTGTTGGTTTCAAATACAGAGTTTATATCACCCTAATTATACAACCTTATTATAAACGACCTCTTAGGTGGAAGAGGATGGTGGCTTGTAAAAGGGGCCTTGGTTCGGGGCCCCTTTCTTTTTTAAATCTTCTTATCACCCTTAACTATATCATAAAGCCGGAATACGATTCCGGCTTTTGTTATTTATGAGCCTGAGAATTATTTCTGTTTTTCGGCCCATGAATCCATTTTCCTTTCGGCAATTTCTAAAGGCATTACGCCATCTTTTAGAAAATCGTCGTGGAAAGTAGAAAGCTTGAATTTATTACCCAATTGATTTGTGTATTTATTTCTTAATTCCCAGATTTTTAAGGCGCCAATTTTATATGACAAAGCCTGGCCAGGTATCGCCATATAGCGTTCTATTTCTGCTGTAGTGCCTTGCTCGTCAAGAGCCTCATTTTCCATCATATATTTTATAGCTTCTTCACGGGTCATGCCTTTTAAATGCATCCCTACGTCGACTACTAAACGAACAGCCCTGTGCATTTCATCACCCAAAGCCCCCATATATTGATAGGGATCGGTATAAAGCCCCAGCTCTTTACCTAAAGATTCACAGTATAGTGCCCAACCCTCTCCATAAGCGCCATACCAGGCAAATTGCCTGAATTTTGGCAGGTCTTTATTTTCCATTTGTAAGGAAATTTGGTAATGATGCCCTGGAATAGCTTCATGCAAAAAAAGAGATTCCATCCCTGAGGTTATATTGAATTTGGTAGCATCTAAAATAGGTACATAAAAAATGCCCGGGCGGCTACCATCCAATGTGCCCTTGTTATATTCTGCACTTGCAGAAGCTGCACGGAAGGCTTCAGTCTGGCGAATTTCAAATGGAATACCGGGTGTGCGGCCAAACATTTTTTTAAGATTCGGTTCCATTGTTTTATGGATATTGTGAAAAGCATTCAACACATCACCGGGTGTTTTAAAGGGTTTAAACTTTGGATCGGTACGCATATATTCGAAGAACGCTTTTAAGTCACCATTAAATCCTACTTCATTTTTTATGCGTTCCATTTCCGTGCGTATTCTCTTTACTTCCGAAAGTCCTGTATTATAAATTTCATCGGGGGTTTTATTGGTCGTCGTCCAACTCTTAACCAAATAGGCATATCGTTCCTTGCCTTCCGGGATATCTCCAATGCCGGTAGTAGTTCTGGCTTTTGGCAAATACTCTGACTGTAAAAAAGCAGCCAGTTTTTTATAGGAAGGCAATACATAACTATTAATAGCAGCAACAAAATTTTTAGAAATCGAATCTTTTGTTGCTTGTGAAAATGAGGAAGGAGAGAGTTTTTTTAACGGCGCAAAATATATATTCTTAGAAGTATCAGTATTCGCAAGATCGTTCATCTGCGGAATCATCTTCAAAACCAGAGGCTTTGGCAAAACAACTCCGGCATCTATTCCTTTCTTAAAGTAAACGATAGCCGAATCGGCCCATGCAGCAAACACTTTAACCCTGCTTATCCAATTATAATAATCCGTATCTGTTTTAAATGGTTGGCTGCTTTCTCCAGAACCTAATTGACCAAGATCCAATGGCCTTGCCCAAAATTGATTAAATGGAATATAATTGTCATGAAACTTTAAGTTCTCCAATTGCATTTCCATTTCCCGCTTGAAAATATTGTAGCTGATGCGATCATTATCATCAAGTTCCTCAGCTTCAAACTTTACCACCCGGTTCAAATAATTGGAATAAAATGCACGGAGCTTATCGCGAAAAGAATCGGTAAATGCTATTTCCATTTGATCATTATACCGGTTATCCCCGTTTTGCGTGGCTTCTAATGGAAAGAGCTTCATGCGTTCTTCCGAATAATTATTAAACAGTTTTGACAAATCTTCGTTGGGTTTAACGGCATCAGGTGTGGCTTTATCATTTGTATTGCAAGCTAGCAGGAGACAGACTGATAGAACAAAAAATACTAGTCTCATGAACGTTTTTGTTTAAAAATAGGGAAACTGGTGGGGCGATTATAATTTTTTGTTGAATGGTAAAGGTTTTTAGGGAAGTACAAAGGCGTTTATTACATTTGTTCTAATGGAAGACAACTCAATGGAATACAACACCACCAGAAATTATTTAACGATGCGTGAATATGGCCGCCATATTCAAAAAATGGTGGAGCATACACTTTCTATAGAAGACCCCGAACGCAGGCAGCGTAATGCTCATGCTGTAATTGAGCTGATGGGTTTTCTTAATCCTCATCTTAAAAATGTTGAAGACTTTCGCCATAAACTTTGGGATCATTTATTCTTAATTTCTGATTTTAAACTGGAAGTAGAGTCACCTTATCCTATTCCTACAAGGGAGACATTAAGAGGCAAACCTGATCCGCTGCCTTATCCAAAGCGCCATCCTAAGTTTTCACATTTAGGCAAAAACCTGGAGCTTGTGATCAATAAAGCACTTAATGAAGAAGATCCTCAAAAGAGGCAAGGATTTGCAAATGCTATTGCTTATTACATGAAGTTGGCTTATAGCAACTGGCATAAGGATATGGTGCATGATGATGCAATTCAAAGCGAATTAACCAATATTACAGAAGGACAATTAGAATTTACAAACACCCCATATGTAAAAGCATTCAGGCCACAACAGGAAAGAGAAGGCAGAGACCGCGGTGGATATGGCAAACAGCGTGGAAAGTTCCAACATCGCGGCGGTGGTAGCGGCGGTGGTGGTGGCCGCAACGATAACCGGAACAACAGTAACAATAATAAATACGGTAAAAAGAGATTTAAATAAACAAGTTGAAGTTTTACAGTAAATGGCCGGCTCAGTCCGGCTTTTTTATTTATATGCTTAATTCATTCATTTTTGCATGCAAATTATTTCGACTCCTAACGAAGATTGCTTCTCTCCTCTTTTTTGAATTAAAATTTCAAGGAATGTAGGTGGTAATTTTAGCCGGAAGCAAAACAGATTTCAATTATCCTTGCATAAACAAATCAATTAGTCAATATGTCATTTGAAGTAATAGGCGGGAAAAAATTAAGAGGGGAAATTACCCCGCAGGGAGCAAAAAATGAGGCCTTGCAGATAATTAGTGCGGTTTTACTGACGTCAGAAAAGGTGACCATTAAAAATATACCGGATATTACTGATGTAAACCTCCAGATAGAACTCCTGCAGGAAATGAATGTAAAAGTGCAGCGGCCGCAACGTGATACCTGCATATTTGAGGCAAGTGACGTAAATGTTGATTATTTAAGAAGCAAGGAATTTAAAAAGAAAAGTGGCCGGCTTCGTGGTTCGGTTATGCTGGCGGGGCCAATGCTCTCACGTTTTAAAAAAGCATTTATTCCAAAACCTGGGGGAGACAAGATTGGAAGAAGACGATTGGATACGCATATTTTAAGTTTTGAAAGACTGGGCGCCCAATTTAATTACAATACAGACGATGGATATTTTCACCTCAACACAAATGGTCTAAGAGGAACCTATATACTGCTGGATGAGCCCTCGGTAACTGGTACTGCCAATACAATAATGGCATCCGTAATGGCGGAAGGAACAACTACTATATACAATGCGGCCTGTGAACCATACATACAGCAATTATGCAAAATGCTTAATCGTATGGGTGCCCGCATAACTGGCATAAGCAGCAATTTATTATCGATACAAGGCGTTGAAAAATTAAGCGGAACAGAACATACCATTCTTCCGGATATGATTGAAATAGGTTCATTCATAGGCTTGGCTGCCATGACGCAAAGCGATATCACTATAAAAAATGTAAGCCGGGAAAACCTTGGCGTTATTCCCGATAAATTTCAGCAGCTTGGTATAAAAATGGATTTTTCCGGAGATGATATTCATATTCCGGAACAGGATTTATATGAAATTGAAACTTACCTCGATGGTGGGTCACTAACCATTTACGATCATCCATGGCCAGGTCTAACACCCGATCTTTTGAGTATTATTTTGGTTGTTGCTACACAAGCAAAAGGCTCCGTGCTTATTCATCAAAAAATGTTCGAGAGTCGTTTGTTTTTTGTAGATAAATTAATTGACATGGGGGCAAGAGTGATACTATGTGACCCTCACCGTGTTGTTGTTGTAGGCCTTGAACGTAAATTTAAATTACGCGGTATAAGAATGACCAGTCCCGATATTAGAGCCGGAGTAGCTTTGCTTATTGCGGCTTTAAGTGCAGAAGGAAAAAGTGTCATTCAAAATATAGATCAGATAGATCGCGGATATCAATACATTGACAAACGCTTGCAGGCATTGGGTGCGGAAATAAAAAGGGTTTGATAATTTCAAATTGAACCGTTAAAACAACGAAACATTCGCTGATGTTATAGCAGGATATGTAGGCAAGCACCCCTGAAAAGAGAGAAACTCCTAAAAAGAAGAATTAGTGGATGATAATTCATTCTTTACCCTTGTTGAAGCTGTTATACTTGCTATACTTGCAATTGTAGTGTTCGGAAGTTTCAAGAACTTTTTTAATTGTTTTTATAGTTTTCTCTTTAGTGGGTATTATGCATTTTGGAATGACTTATGGGAGAAACATTATCTACGGTCTTTAAGATTTTCCTTATTCATTTTCTTGTTTTTTGTATTGAGCATTATTAATTTATTAATCTTCAATCGTTTTATTTTTTAGTTCTTAGTCCCCACACGTATATAGTTACCCTCTAAGCAATGTAAAAATCTGACACGATACTTTTCGTACATCTCGCTTATCTGCCCTCCATATACGGGCTTGGCAATTGGTCAAGCTTTATGTGTTTCACTTCTCAAATTTTTCTGTTTTTTGGGCAAAACCTGGTAAATGAAAACGACCATATTAGTTATAAGTTTATTTATTGTAGTTTTTTCCAAAGCACAGGCACCCGTTGAAAAAGGGAGAGTCAATATCCATGTTTTGGATGATCAAAAATTACCTGTCGAAAATGCCACGGTAGAATTACTGCGCAGCAAGGACTCTTTATTAGTAAAAACAGCTCTTACAGATAAAAACGGTTTGGCTGAATTTGATAACCTTGTTTTCAATACCTATATCCTAAAAATAACCAGTCTTAATTATGCCACCAGGTTCACCGCTGCCTTCGATGTAAATAGTGTTGGAAATCTTTCTCTTCCGGAAATCAGTTTGGCCCGAAAAGCGGCAACCGAAATGCAAGCTGTAACCGTGACAGCTAAAAAACCTTTCATCCAAAAACTCAATGACCGTATAGTAGTAAATGTTGATGCCAGTGCATTAAATGCCGGCAGTTCCGCAATGGATGTACTGGAGCGGTCACCTGGCGTAACCATCGATCAAAATGATAACATAAGCCTGCGTGGTCGGGCAGGAGTGATTGTAATGATTGATGGAAAAACTACAGCCATGTCAGGTGTAGATTTAGCTAATTATTTGAAAGGTCTTCCTTCCAATGCCATAGACCGTATCGATCTTATCGCCAACCCATCGGCCAAATATGATGCAGCAGGTAATTCAGGCATAATCGATATTCGCATGAAGAAGGATCAACGTCTTGGTATTAACGGAACAGTAAATGCCGGTTATGGCCAGGGTATTTATCCAAAAGCAAATGCCGGTACAACCTTTAATTATCGTAATAAAAAAATAAATGTATTTGGCAATTATAATTATGCCTATCGTGAGAATTTAAACCATCTTATCATTAATCGGAATTTTTATGAGAATGGAATCTTCCAGGGCTCAGATGATAAAGACAATTATGCTTTCATGCCTTTTAATTCACATACCGCAAGATTTGGTGCTGATTTTTTTCCATCGAAAAAAACTATCATTGGCTTTGTAGTGAACGGCAGCTTCAACTCAATAACGCGGGATGCAAACATAACTACGCAGGTGAATAATGAATTGAAGCAGCCCGATTTTACTTTTCAATCACTCAGCACGAATGATGACCATTTTAGTAATAATGTGGCTAATATAAATTTTAAACACACATTTGACAGTACGGGTAAAGAGTTGACAGCAGATATAGACTATGGTGTTTTTGAGTCGAGTTCATTAACCCGGACATCAAGCAGTTTTTACGAGTTAAATGGAACACCTAAAAGAGAAGATGATGTGTTAGATGGGGACCAAAAAGGAAACTTAAAATTAAACACTGCAAAAGTAGATTATGCACATCCTTTGAAAAAAGGTGGCAAACTGGAAGCCGGATTTAAAACCAGCTATGTGCATTCTGACAATGACGCAAAATTCTATAACGTTTATCCTTCCGGAAGCGAACCAGACCTTACAAAGACGAATCGTTTTTTTTATAAAGAATACAATAACGCAGGCTATCTTAATTATAGTAAAGAGCTAAAGAAATTTAATTTTCAATTTGGGTTACGCGGGGAGCAAACAAATATCAAAACCCGCCAGGTAAAAGCAGACAGGCAGTATGACAATGATTATTTCAAACTGTTCCCAAGTGCCTTTGTCAACTATAAATTAAAGGAAGATAAAACTGTTGGCTTATCCATAAGTCGCAGAATAGACCGGCCTGGTTATGGTCAGCTTAATCCATTTCTTTTCCAGGTAGATGCGACAATTTATGCGACCGGTGATCCGCTTTTAAAAGCACAGATGACTTGGTCGTACGAGGTTAGTTATACATTGAAAAACCTAAATTTTACAATGGGATATAGTCACACCAAAGACCCTCAAAACATAGTGCTTTCAAAAATATTAGATGTAATTCCAACCTTTGAAATTAAACCGGGTCAGGACTCTAATATTACAGTGCAAATACCAGTTAATTTGATATCATCTGATTATGTAGGAATGACGGCTACCTTACCAATCCGAATTAATAAATGGTGGAATATGATTAATAACGTCAACCTTTTCTACAATCATTTTAATGGTAATCTCGGAGGGTCACAGTTAAACAATGGTTCACCGGCTGCTAACATAAGAACCAATAACACCTTTACATTTAAGAAAGGTTGGGGCGCAGAATTTAATGCAAATCTTAATACTGGTGGACAATCCGGTTATATGGTAATGGACCCACAATGGGGAATTGCAGTGGCAGCCCAGAAAAATGTGATGAAAGGAAAGGGAACCATACGTTTTAATATAACCGATATTTTTTGGACTAATCTACCTAAAGCCACTATTACCTACGATGGCAGTTATATTGAAAACTGGCATGCCTATAGAGAAACAAGGGTAGCCAACTTAGCATTCACTTATAGATTTGGAAATAATAAGGTTCAGGCAGCAAGGCGCAGAACCACAGCTTCCGAAGAAGAAAGACAAAGAGCCGGTGGATAAACATTGAAAGTTGAAAAATCCAACATAAATAAAGAGTCTTTGATTTTCGGAGACTCTTTCTATTTTTTGAATAAATGGTTATGCAATTATTCACCCGAATTTGATATTAGTATAACAATATCTTTGGAATGAATTCACTACCCACTTTTCAGCATATTTTTCAGCAACAACAAATGAGGTTGAATTATAGAGATAGTATGGCCATTAATAAAGTCTTTCAAGTGTTTATAAAAATGGCTGTAGTCGTAATAACCATAAGTAGTAAAATGAAAATCATCGGGTGAAGACGTAAGATGTTCTACTGCTTTTCTTATTCGAAGAATTTGCAAAGCCTGTTTACTACTGATGCTCGTGGCCATTTCGAAATAACGTTGCAGTGTACGGGTGCTTATCTTATATTTTTTTGATAAAGCGTTAATAGAAACATTAAAGTCATTCTTAGAAACATAGTCATCTAATATCCTTGTTACAATATCTACATAACGCAACGAACCAGAATATTTTTCTATAATACCATCATAATATGTAGAAATTATTTCTACTCGTTTTTCAAACGACCCTGTCCCTTTTATTTTATTTATAATGTTCCTGTCAATCAAATAAGATAGCGGAAAAATGTATTCACGGTAATCATGAAAATTCACTTTCTTTTCAAAAACAATCGGTGACACTTTAAATTTAATACCGAATATTTTATTACCCGTTGAATGGTGACAAATCATGTTTTTATGTCGTGGCAAAAAGCCATCTCCCTTCACGTCAAATGTTTCTTCTTCCAATTGCATGACAAAAGGGGTACCCAGGTTGATTAAATAAGTGTAGCCAATATTTGGAAATAAGGCGTCCGAAAATCCCTCAGGATACAACGACCACAAAGAGTCAAAATCGGTTTCCCAAAAAAAATCAATAAACTGCGCAAGCGATTTCGCTGGTTTTTTTCGATGATAACGATAAGCAAAATGGTCTTTATGAAAAAACTCTATGTGCTGCATGTTGATCATTCAAATATCCATAATTGAAAGCCACTTCTTTTGATCATTATGAAAATTAACAACCATTCTTTTTTTGCCGAAAAGGGAGAGCTAAGCCCAAACAATTATCTTAGCGCCAAGTTTTTTCATGCCGGTTAATACAAAACAGAAAATTATTATTCTTACTGCCCCATCCGGTGCAGGCAAAACCAGTCTTACACGTCATTTACTAAAAAAATTCCCGGATGAGCTTGCTTTTTCCATCTCGGCTGCCACCCGCGAAGCCCGAGGTAAAGAAAAAAACGGGGTAGATTATTATTTTATTAGCGAAGAGGAATTCACCAATAAAATACAACATGAAGAATTTGTAGAATGGGAAATGGTTTATGAAGGCAAATATTATGGCACATTAAAATCAGAACTTCAACGCATTTGGAATGATAATAAAACGCCTTTATTAGATATTGATGTAAAAGGCGCCAT
>Ga0173480_10000129_pt1 | contig 20583 bp, 15 predicted proteins | sample NitcycUS209509C1_FD_122622 | JGI IMG/M metagenome (GOLD analysis project Ga0173480, IMG submission 122622) | Soil microbial communities from Arlington Agricultural Research Station in Wisconsin, USA - Nitrogen cycling UWRJ-S209-509C-1 (version... | ecosystem: Environmental > Terrestrial > Soil... | reverse complement strand
CGGGCCCGTCCCACGGGAGATGAGTAAGTCATTGCGTAAGTCCTGTCGGTTCAAGGGTTGTCATGCCGCGATCGCTCCCGCATCGACGTACTGCCTGTGCCACTGCTCGAACACCAGCAGCTGCCACAGACGGAGCGCATGGTCGCGCTTGCCGTTCAAGTGCTCCGTCAGAATGCGGTCGACGAACCGGTAATCGAAATAGCCTCGTTGACGTGCCGTCGGCGACGCCAGAATGTCGCCAAAGGCGTCACGGAGCGAGCCGCGGAACCAGTGCCCGATCGGGACGCCGAATCCCTGCTTCGGCCGATCGAGCAGTTGTCGCGGTACCAGCCGGTATGCCAGCTGTTTGAGCAGGTACTTTCGGACGCCGCCGCGGATTTTCAGATCCGCGGGCAACGATGCGGCGAAGTCGACGACACACTGATCGAGCAGTGGCACCCGTGACTCGATCGAGTGCGCCATGCTCATCCGGTCCACTTTCGTCAGGCAGTCGTCGGGGAGGTAGGTTTCGAAGTCGAACGCCATCATCTGTTCGGCAAACGGCAGGCCCGACAGCCGGCCGAACGGCCGTCTGAAATAGCTTTCCGACTCCCAGCCCGCGATCTCCGCTCGCGACGAGGGCGACAGCAATGAACGCCGTTCGTCCGCGTGATAGAAGGTCACCGAATCGAGGTAGCGGCCCTGCGGGTCGCGGGCGACATGACGCAGGAAGTTCTTGCCTCGCACGCCGTGCGGCAACCGACGCCACGTCGCCGCCGCGAGCGCACGGCCGACGCCGGCGGCATGCCGGTCGAAGCGGGCGACGTTCGGATGCGGCAGATACCGGTCGTAGCCGCCAAACAACTCGTCGCCGCCGTCCCCTGACAGGACGACGGTCACGTGCGACGCTGCCATCTGCGACACGTACCAGGTCGGAATGGCCGAGACGTCGGCAAACGGCTCGTCGAAGTGCCAGATCAGCCGGTCCAGAAGGCCGAGCGCATCCGGACGCACCGTGAGCTCGTGATGCTCGGTGCCGAGATGTTCTGCCACGCGACGCGCGTGCGGCAGCTCGTCATAGGTCGGTTCGTCGAAGCCGATCGAGAACGTGCTGACCGGCCGTCCGGTGGCCCGCGCCATCAAGGCGACGACGATCGTCGAATCGATTCCGCCCGAGAGAAATGCGCCGAGCGGAACGTCGCTGACGAGGTGCGACCGTACCGCGTCGGCGAGCGTGTGCTCCAGCGCCTCCAGTGCTTCCTGTTCCGAGCCGCGAAAGACGGCTTCGCCCGCTGGCAGTTGCCAGTACCGCACGCAGTCCACGCGGCCACTGCGCACGCGCAAGTAGTGCGCGGGCGGCAGCTTGCGCATGCCCTTGAACACAGCGCGATCGCGCGGCGTGTAGAGATACGCCAGGTAGTGATCGACGGCGGTCAGATCGAGGCTGCGGTCAACCTCGGGATTGGCGAGCAGGCACTTCGCTTCCGACCCGAAAAAGAGGCGCCCGGCGGCTTCAGCATAGTAGAGAGGTTTGATGCCGGGGCGGTCGCGTCCGAGCAGCAGCGTTTTCGTCCGAGCATCCCAGATGGCGATGCCAAACATGCCTCGCAGTTTGGAAAAGACCCCTTCGCCCCACGCCTCGTATCCATGAACGATGGTCTCGGTATCGCTCGACGTATAGAAACGGTGCCCCTCGGCCTCCAGCGTGTCGCGCAGTTCGCGATAGTTGTAGATTTCGCCGTTGAACACCACCCACACCGTGCCGTCTTCGTTGTGAATCGGCTGATGGCCTGTTGACAGGTCGATGATGCTCAGCCGACGCATGCCGAGTGCGACGCCGTCGCCCACGTACACACCTTCGTCGTCAGGGCCGCGATGCCTCATGACGGAGCACATCATGCGGACCCGTTCTTCGACGCCCACCGGCGCCACCGCGGCGTCGAGATCAACGAAACCGGCGATACCGCACATCAGCCACGCCCTTCGCGCACGATAGAGCACCTTCCCGTCAACACGACACACCTTGGGCCACGGCCGCGGCAGCGGCGGTGAACGCCACCGACGCTCCAGCGCCCCGGACTGCCGCCTGGCCGGCCTGCGTGATGCCCCACTCCGCGGGGCGGATCGAAAGGTCGCTGACGCCGCCAGTCGCCAATCGGACATCGCGGCCATTGAGGCGCAGCCGGTCTACCCGGAGTGATGAGTTGAGTCTCACCCGCACCTCCGACGTGGGCGACGTCGACCAGAGCTCGAGATCTGTGCCGTCGATCGCCAGGTGCAGATCGGCGAGCGGCGCCGTAGCGCTGATCTGCATGAATACCGACGCCGGGGCTTCGAGAAACGAGGCATCCGCCAGCGACACCGAGGCAAGCCGTCCCGCGGTTCGCAACTGTACGAGCCTTCCGTCACTACGCAATTCACCGCACCGGGTGAGCCGCCGTCCGGACTCGCTGACATCACCAGGACGCAAAAGCGTCAGTGTGGAACCGCCGCCATGATCGACCGTCACGGCAACAGCCGTCTGGCCGACGCTGTCGGCGTCCAACCGACGGAGCCGCGGTGGCTCCCCACCCGCGTCGACCCCGATCCATGTGACGTGTGGCCGGAGCGTGGAGCCACTACGGCGCACACGGGCGGCGAATGTCGGAACCAGCGCGCCGTATCGCGGTGAACACCATCCGAGCGTTTCGGCCCCCTTGAACAGCGCCATCACGCCGTCGTCGTTCAGCAGCCACGCCCGTACGCCGGCAGGGCCCATCGCGAGCAGGCCACCGTCGGCCAGCGACACATGCCAGGCCGGATCGAAGTGCCAGTGGCTGTCCACCACCCTCGTCGCGCCGTCGACACAATCGACGATAAGCCAGCCGGTGTTTCGGCCGTGTACGACGATCCGTCGGTGCTGTCCCGGCGCATAGCCGTCGTGTGTCCCCTCAGCCATCAGGAACGCCGGGTTCATCGCCGACGTTTCAAGCCGCGCAGTGGCTCGTGTCTTCCAGTGGAAGGCGCCTGCCGGCACGGCCGACGAACGCTCGTCGAATGTCAGTGTGTTGTGGCTGGCGCTGGTCCGGAGACGTGTGCGGAGCTCGGGATCGCACGTGTAGGTGGCAGTGCCCGGATCGATAAGACACGGCACGCCGCCCAAGGTCAAGGTGACGGAGAGCGCGTCGGCGTGCGCGTGACCGCCATTCAGAAATCCGTGCGCGCCCACGTCGAACGTCAGGTGGTCGCCGTCGACGTTGTGCGCGACGACGTAGCCCGTTCCATCCAGGTGCCGGGCCTCAATGGGTCCACCGGAGCGGAATCCTGCCGCTGCGAGCCATCGTGTGGTCCGCACTTCGGGCCGGGCAGTCCAGGCCAGCCACAGCACTTCCTCGGGAAGACTCACGCGAGCGTCCTGCTCCAGCGAGGACCGATGCTGGTACTGAACTGGATCTCCAGTGAGTACTGATGCCAAGGCCAGCGAGTCGCGGGCATCGAGCGGATCGCGCCCAGTGAGCGGCCACAGAAGCCCGCCATCGTCGTCGCCGATCGCGGGCATCTGGCCATCGCTGCGGCAGAAGGCGCCCATATAGCGCGCCAGGCGGGTGACGGCGTTGCGGAATGCCGGCACGGCGGTGGCGTCGTCCGCCAGTTCCGCGACGAGCAGCGCCAGGTTGTAGAAGTCGAGCGTGTATCGATGGTACGCCGTCGAGAGCTCGACGTGCCCGCCGTCGACGCCGATCTGCCGCCCAATTTCCTCGAGGAGCACCGTACGACCGGTGGTCATCCACTGACGGCTCTGCCGCAGTTCCGGCAGCGCGGCGCCGACGACGTACAAGGCCAGCGCCTCGCCCGTGAGGTGGGTATTCGGACTGAAATAGCGGGACAGGTGATGCGCAACGTGATTCAGTTGTGCGTCCAGCCCGACGAACAGATCGACGAGCCAGCTGGTGTCATGCTCGGGCTCCGACGAATCGCCGACGATGCGAGGCATGAGCAGGAACTGGATCGCCGCCAGCCAGGAGAGCGAGCGGAAGCCGAGTTCGAGCGAGCTCGCCCAGTTGATCCCGACCAGAGGCGGATTCGATGCGAACCAGCTGCGGAGATCGTCGACGATACGGGCGGCGTAGCGGCCGTCCTGGGTCAGCCAGTACGCGCGGCCGAGGGTCAGAAAGTGCTGGTGACGATTCAGTTCCCAGATCACTTTGTGATCGCCGCAGGCGGGATCCAGAAACGGGACGTCGGCCCAGAACCGCCGCGGTGCGGTTCGCTGGTGTACGGGATCGAAATGCCAATCGATACTGGCTCCGTCGCCGGCGAATGAGAGCGAGCTGTAACCGAGCAGGTCGAAACGTCCGGCGAGGACGGCGTCGCCCCGCTGCCGGGCCTCGTCCACCGCTGATGGCCAGCGGTTCCGGATCTCCGTGGCGAGATGCATGGCGTGCCGCGCATCCAGCACGTAACGCGACGGACGCTGGCGGATAGCATCACGAAGCCGAGCACCGGCGACGCCCCAGCGCTCGCCGTCGATGGCAGACTGCATTCCGCTATCGAGCAGTGCCGGACTGAGCACCTGTGCCAGATGGCGTCGCTCCCACCGCGACTGACGCGTGACGACGCGCAGGCGTTCCGTCTGCCGTCGTGCGACATCCATGGCCCGGAAAGAGACCTCCTCTGCGGACATGCGCGCGATCCGGCGCCAGAGCGTGGTGCTCATGCCGTTTCCACCCGCACCATCGGGCGATCGGATGCGCGAGCCGCCACCTGCCGGTACACAGAAAGCCACCCGTCACGCACGCGCGTCCACTCGTAGGCCTCGAGCGTTTCGAACGCATGTGCGGCCAGCGCCCGAGCACGTTCGGGATTGTCCAGCAGTTGCAGCACGCAGCCGGCGATTCCCGCGTCGTCGTTATCGTCCGCCATCAAGCCGTGCTGCTGATCGGTGAGGATTGCCGGTACACCGCCGACGCGGGTGGATACTACCGGCAGGCCCGAAGCGAACGCCTCGAGCACCGAGAGCGGCATGTTGTCGATCGAGGGCGTCTGCACGTAGACGTCCGCGTCGGCGTAGTACCGGGCCATATCGCGGGGATGCACGCGTCCGACGAAGGTGACGTTCTGCAGGCCCAGCGTGCGCGTCAGCTCGCGCAGCGCGTTGTCCTGTGACCCGCTGCCGATCAACGTCAACGTGGCCTCGGGATGACGCGTCTGGACGCGCGCGAATGCGCGAAGCGTGCAGCTGACGTTGTACAGCGGCTCGAAGTTACGCGTCGACAGCAGGTGCGGTCGGAGCGGCGAACGGGCCCGGTACCCGAACTGCGGCGTGTCGACGCTGTTGAACACGACGGTGGATTTCAAATCGAACTGGCGGAAGACGTCGAACAGAAATATTGATGGCACGACGATGACGTCCGCGGCGTGACGCAGGAGCGCCCGCGCGAAGCGCGAGCCGGCAAGATGGTCCGGCGCGTGACCGCTGTGATAGTTCAGCACCACTGGCTTGCCAAGCGCGCGCGCCACGACCATGGCCGGAACGGTGGACAGCAGAAATCCGGTATACGACGCCGAGAACACATGGGCGACGTCGGCCCGTCGCAGTTCCCGGGCGAGGAGCGGCCAGTAGCACAGCTGAGTCGCCACGGTGCGGACGAACTTCACGTCGAGGAGCCGCTGGAATGGACCTGGCGGAACCGGATTGATGGGAACCAGCCACGCGTCGACGTCCGCGCTCTCCGCCCAGCCTTCCAGCATCCGGGCGGCCTGCACGGAGTGGCCGCCGAGAATGCGGAGCGACGGGGCGACGACGGCCAGACGGATCCGTGGCGAAGCGACAGCGGAGTCGGCGCGCATGCGTGCCTGCAGGATTGCAAGCGACGCGCCTATCCTCGTCCGTACTTCAACCTCGACAGAAGTGCGGGAGCAGGGTCGTCAGCGGAAGGAAAATGCTGTTTCCGGCCAACCCGCTACATACCGCGGGAACAGGTTTCCCTATAACCCGCGTCGGGCCGTGTGCGTCCTGAGGCGCGACTGTCGCGTCGCGTCAGGCGCTGGCGAATCAGGTAAGCAAATCGACCCGGGTGCAGATACATCGTCGGCGCCGTGAGGGCTCCTTCGTCCGCTGCGGCGAGAGCCAGGGTTTGCCGCCCCGCGGCGCGCAGCAGGCGCGACGCCTCGTACTGGGCATAACCGACCCCAAGTCGTTCGTCGATGTAACCGCGCCAGTCGCGCAGTGGCGACTGGCGCCGCCGCGTGCCCGGCTGACGACGGCCTGAAGGGGCCGTGTACACGCCGAGATAGCGCTCGGTCATCGACCGCAGACCGAACGACGCGCGCGCGTACGACGCCACTTGCGCCTGTCGTTGTCGCATGTCCCGACTGTCGCCCAGTGTGCGCAGAATCAGGGCAGCCGCGTCTTCCGGAGGCGCATCGGCCGGATAGAGCACGCCGCCGTGTGGCGCCGAGACACACTCGCGGACACCGCGAACGTCCGCGGCAATGACCACGGCGCCGCACGCCTGCGCTTCGAGCAGCGCCAGCGGAAGCCCTTCCATGCTGGCGGTCGAGACAACGCAGCCGGCGCTGGCTGCGACGGCCTGGTAGATGGCCGGCATTTCGGCGAAGTCTGCCCCTCGCCATACGTCGGCCACTGTCATCAGCTGACGTGCCGGCTCGGGATGGAGCTGGGCGAAGTGCTCCGGACCATGCTGATCGATGATCCAGATCTGCAGCCCCGCCTGCTTGAGTGCCGGCGCGATGGCGGCAAAGTATTCCAGCCGCTTCCGCGGAGCGCTTCCGCGGCCGATCCAGGCCACGATCGGTGGTGATCGGTGCTCGCCTGGTGCGGGAGTGAATCGCGAGGTGTCGATCCCGTTGTGCACCACCTGGATGGGCACGTCGGTGAAGGGCTGGAGCTCGTTGCGAATCCACGAGGACACAGTGACGAATCCATCGCAATTGCCGGCATTCCAGCCGTACGTCCACGCTGGCTCGCGGACCTTGTGGGCCGTCAGCACCAGACTGGCCCCGATGCGTCGTACGGCTGAGATGCCCGTCGGCCAGTCCACGTTGTTCGCGTGCACGACGTCGATGCCTTCGTCCGCGACCAGCTGTAGACAGTCCGCAAGGTTGCCGAAACGGGGGCGCGCATCGCGAGGGAGGTGAGGCTCCATGGGACCGTGCTCGAAGAAGAACATCGAGCAGCGGTGTCCGCGCGCCAGCAGTTCCGTGCGTAGCGACAGAAGAAACGTGCTGACGCCGCCGATCCTGCAGCTGCTGTTGGCGAGGAGGATGTTCATCGCGAGGGCGCCTCGACACGCACCGTTCCGGTCCCTCCGGGCGCCGTGGTGAGCGTCGGCGCCGGCCCCAGCACCTCGCGATGCCAGCACGCACGAATGTACCCGAGGCAGTACACCAGATGCATCGCGTGTCGCATGAGATCAGTGCGGCGGCCACGCACGATCGCCAGCAGGCTGTTCATGGCAGACCGTGGGATCTGACCCCAGACATACCGCGGCACGCCGGCGAGGTGCGGAACATCCTGAAGATTGATCCCGAGCTCCGTGCGGCCATGCATGGCGTCGACGCGCGCCCGAGAGACGCCCTTCCAGAACCACCAGCGCAGGAAGTACCCGAGCGTCAGTCGCGCGGCCGGAACGTAGTGTCTGACCTTCATTCCCGGCACGTAGAGGCCTCGCACGCCGCGGGCACGCGCCCGTGAAAAGAACTCGGCCTGCTCCTGCCCCAGGAGAGACTTGCCGCGACGTCCCAGTTCGGGGTGAAACCCGCCGACGCGGTCCACCAGCTGGCGCCGTACCGCCATGTTGACGCCAAGGGGTACGCGCTGCCGCTCTTCGAAGACGAAGGGGGTTGGCCCGTAGTCGAGGATCGCGAGCGTTCCCCACAGATCGCTGCGCCGTTGATCGAACCAGCCTGGAGGCGGCGCCTCCCACATCGGTTCGACCGGCCCACCGACGTAGTCGACGCCGCTTTCGCGGGTGAATGGCTCACACGCCTCGTCCAGCCACTTCGGATCGATTTCGACGTCGTCATCCGTAAACAGGAGGATGTCGCCCGCGGCTCGCGCGATCCCGGTGTTCAAGGCGTTCGACTTGCCCTGCCGCGGCTCGAAGAGGTAGGTCACAGGTACTGCCGACACAGCCGTGTGTCGGGCCACCACGGCAGGCGTGTCGTCCGCAGAGTTGTTATCCACGACGATGATTTCCCACTGACGGTCCGTCCGCATGTTCGACAACGACCTCAGCGTCGCGTCGAGCCAGTTCGAGCGGTTGTAAGTGCAGATCACGACCGAGGCGCCGGGGCGGGACGGCTGCATGCCGGCTCTGCCGCTTGCAATCGTCATGCACGGTGAGCTGGGCATCGCAATTGCTCCCGGCCGACCGACTCGGAGTGCTGAGGTGCGTCGAGATTGCATCGCCTCTCGGCAGTCGCCCGGGATGGCTGGCTCGAGGTCTTTGGCGAGGAGTGGGGGATGGCAGCGACGACGGCCCAGGTCTGCGAATGGGCGGGATACATCGACGAAGAGTTCGTATTTGCGGAGTTTCCGGCCGGTTCCAGGGTGCTGGATATCGGCTTTGGCACGGGTGAGCAGATGCGCCGCGTCAGCGCACGCGGATGTCGAAGCGTGGGGCTCGAGATTGACCCGGAACTCGCCCGAAAGGGCCGGCAGGCCGGTCTTTCAGTCTGTCGCGCCCAGGCCGAGCACCTGCCATTCGGCACCGCAACCATGGATGGCATTGTCTGCAAAGTGGTAATTCCATACACGGATGAGGAAAGAGCGGTATCCGAGATGGCCCGGGTGCTCCGCCATGGTGGTACGGCCCGCGTTTCGTATCACGGGTCGGGCTACTTTCTTCGCTATCTGCTCGCCGACTGGAACTGGCGGCGCCGCGTGTACGGATTACGGACGATGGCCAATACGTTCGTCTATGCGTTGACTGGCTCCCGGCTCAGCGGCTTCTGGGGTGACACGTTGTATCAGAGCGAGCGCCGCCTTCGCCGCTACTACGCCGCCAGTGGCTTCGAGGTCGTCGAAGCGCGTCCGTCCACCGGGTTTGCGGGCGCACCGGTGTTCATCTATCACGTGCTGCGGCGGACCTAGTCCGCGCAGCCCGACGCCTCGAGCGATGCCATGGGGACTGGCGTCGGTCGTGGAGGGAAACGGTGGGAATCATTGGTGGAATTGCGGCGCTGACAGTATTGAAGCGGCTCTGTCCCGACGGACGGACCGGTTACATGACAGGTCAGGCCTACGCCAACAAAAGCAAGCTTCGCGTGCTGTTTGGTGAGACCTTCCTGGCCGAGGTTCGCGATCGCACGGTCATCGACTTCGGGTGCGGCCACGGCGACGAGTCTGTGGAGATGGCGCTGGCGGGCGCGCGGCGCGTCATCGGCGTCGACATCAGCGAGCGCTATCTTCAAATCGCCCGCAGCCGTGCCGAGGCTGCCGGCGTTGCGGATCGCTGCGTGTTCATGCAGACACCGGACGAACCGGCCGACATCGTCGTCTCACTCGACTCGTTCGAGCACTTCAGCGAGCCTGCCGCCATCCTGCGGGTGATGAACGATTACTTGAAGCCCGACGGGCGAGTCTTCGCCACCTTTGGTCCGACGTGGTATCACCCGCTCGGAGGCCACCTGTTTTCCGTCTTTCCGTGGGCCCATCTGCTGTTTACGGAGCGGTCGCTGCTGCGGTGGCGCAAGAGTTTTCATCCCGAGCAGACCGCGACGACCTTCGAGGAGTGCGGCCTCAATCGCATCACGATCAGCCGGTTCCAGCGGGTCGTCGCCGAGAGTCCGTTCAGATTTGCATCGTTCGAGGCGCGACCCATACGGGGCATCCGCTGGTTGTCACATCCGTTCATTCGCGAATTCGGCACATCGACGGTGCGATGTACGCTGACCAAACGCGCCGCGTCCGAGGCGGTACCAGTGGCGGCGGCATAGCCGCCGACTGACGTTCGCGTTCCCGTTGACGGCGCGCAGCGTCGCGCGGTCCGTCCCGCCGCCGCACATCCGGTGACTCAAGCCCTGGGCCCGATCACACCGGTCGGCGCCAGTTGGTGTCGACGACGAAGTCGCCGAGCGAAAGGACCTAGCAGTCCGCGGTTCAGTCAGACGCTGTCAGCGAAGGATCCCGTCGGAGCCCTAGGCCCATCGGCCCTCACACTCACGCCAGTAGCGATGACACAGTGCGGCGGCATTTAGTGCGTACTCGTAATTACGAGCGCCGGACGCGTGCAGCGCCGCTGCCACCGCCACTCTCGACCTGCTCAGCAGCGGGCGCGGGAAGTCTGCAGCGAAGAGGAGGTTGCGGGCCCGGGCAATCACCTCGCGCTTCTGCGCTGCGCGCTCGGCGGCCTGGTAGTGCGAGTCCCACTGATACGAGAGCGTCGCGGGGACGGGCAAGGGACACGGGTCGTGGCCGGGATATGACTGCCAGGGCACGCTTCGCACAATCGGATCGAACTGTTCGAACCAGGAGGTATAGAAGCGATGTTCGAGGCAGAGATCGAGGGGCACGGCCAGGACTGATGCAACGAAGGCGCTGTCAAAAAACGGGAGCTGCCATTCGAGGCGATGTCGGTCGATGTCCTCGAAGTGCCGTGTCAGTTTGCGGCGCTGGTCGTTCACGAGCAGGAACATGTGGAACCGTCGTCCGGGCTCTACCCCCGACAGCTGCATCAGTTCCTTGTGCACACCATCACGGACCAGCCGCGCCACTGAACGGGCGACCGATGTGGTGAACATCTTCAATGGGATGCGAATGTCTTCCCGGTCGAAAAATTCGTCGAACGCGCCCTCCTCGTTCCCTGAACGCAGGCGCTCGACGACCGGTCTGTGCATATGGACGTGGCCAAGTACTACGCTGCCCCCTTCGCCGGACCAGACCGTTCGCGGAGAGGTGGCGGGATCATTCTGGCCGCCGGCATCCCTCACCGCAGTCGCCATCATCTCCGAGTAGTTGGGTGTGCGGGCGCCCTCTGGTTTCTCGTACTCATGGTGAGCGGTGCCGAACGACTCGGCCATGCTGGCCCCGAGGAAATGGTCCTGCGTGCCGCGCCGCGCGAAATTGAAGGTGCGGACCTCCACCCCCTCCGACACCAGACTGCCGACCACCGCCCGCGAATCCAGACCACCACTGAGAAAAGCCGTCGCCGAACGTGCGCCGGCAAGCCGTCGCTTGACGCCCCCAACGAAGGCCGCGTGTGCCCGCTGCGCCAGCAGTTCTGGTGCGTCTGTGCTCACGGGGATGTCATCCCACCGCCAATAGACCGACTGTCGAATGGACGACGCATCCACGTCGACGACTTCGGCGGCGTGAATGCGTCGAACGTTGGCATACGGCGTCCGATCGCCCAACGGATACTCGAAGGCGGTCACCTCGGTCATGCCGCGCAAGTCCATCGTGCGGTCGAAGCCCGGTAGCGACTCCAGAATTCGCATCGCCGTCGCGAAGATTACGAAGTCAGTGGTCACGGAATAGTACAGAGGGCGGAGCCCGAGCTTGTCGGCAATTAGCACAACACGGCGGTCAGAAGGACGCAAATGCACCAGCGTGAATGCACCGGTGGCAGCCCGAAGCCCAGCCAGTGTCCCTTGCTCGCAGTCCCGATGAAGCACGGCGAGGTCGGCGTCCCGCGTGCCAGCACCTCCGCCGTCCTGCAACAGCGGCTCGCCGGCGAGCAGCGATAAGGCCCCGTCCGTGAGCAGGTGTCCGTCGCGAGCAAATGCCCCGATGTCTAACTTTGCGCAGCACCAGTGCGCGCCCCCGAACACCTGCACCTGGTCGCGGGGGTCGCGTGACAGGGACGTGGTCAACGCACGACGAGTGGAGTCCGACAGAGAGTCGTGGCGTCGGCCGAGGATGCCGGCAAAGATTGTCATAGACGGTGTCCGCCGCGTTCCACTTCAGCGCGCACAAAGATCCCTGGTTCTTCAAAGGACAAGACGGCGCTTTGTCGGTGCATAACCCCGGCCAGAATCAGGCTGGGACCAGGCGATCCCTGGCGCAGAGCCGCTTTCAGATGATGTCGCGGATCAGCGCGAACGCACCCGATGGCGTCTCCCGCACGGCAATCGTTACCGCGGCGTCATCCTTCCATTGCCTCAGTACCTGATTTTCACTGGGTCGTTCGGCATCATCGAGCAGGATGATCGTGTGTGCGTCCACGCGGTCTCGCATCACCGGCAGCAGGCCGTAGCGGCCACCTCGCGTGTCGCTCGGAGGCCCGTCACAGACCACGAGGTCGAACCTGGCAGGCAGTGGCTCCTTCGCCGAGTACCACGTGAACGCGCCGTAGCTCTCGAGCGGCGCCAGCAGCAGGTGAACTTCACGGATATCGTGCCTGGCGAGCGCCGAAGCCACGCGTTTCCGCCATTCAGGCAGGTGCTCGAGCGACCAGACGCCTACGCCACGGCGCCCCGCCAGCAGTCCAAGCAACAGCGTCGTCAGTCCGCTGCCGCATTCCAGGACCGCCCGTTCTGCGCGCACTCCCTGGCGGCACACCTCGGCGAGGTAATCGGTGCGGGCCGCCATACCGTGATTGGCCCACCCTTCCTGCAGATCGTCCAGTAATGCCGGTGACGGCGTCTCACGCGGAGCGAGCCTCGACACGTGCCGCAGCGCATCATCGAGCATGCGCCGGCGATACGCGTCCTTCATCACGCGCTTCAACGGACGCGGCACCAGGCGCTTGAGCAGATTGACGGGGCTTGCCGACGTGGACATGGACGTCCTTTCAATGGCCATCGGTGACTACAGTGAGTGCCGCACGGGCGTCAGGTGCGACATCAGTGAGGCGGCGCGACGGAGATAGAGCCGCCGCATGAGATGCGGCGCAATACGAAGACCCAACAGCGCCGCGGAGAGCTTCCAGCTGAAGCCACCCTGACGTGCACGCATGAATTCCTGACGCGCCTTGCTGAAATCGCCTTGGCGCAGATACTCCTTGCCGTGTTCACGCGCCAGCGTCGAACGCAGGTGGCGGATTCTCTCCTGCGCGATGTCGAGCTGCTGCGGCGACAACGGCATCGTGCCAACCGCCTTCTCGAGGACGTGCAGGGGCCGCTCCTGTTCGTCGATCGCCGACCCGGATAGATTGCTGTCGTGGACGCGACGCAGCACCAGCGGCTGTCTCGTGAAGTCCATCTGACTGCCGTGGTGCGCCATGCGGAGCCACAGATCGAAATCCTGCCCGCGCCGAATGGCGAGGTCGAAACCGCCGACGTCCATCGCTGCCCGTCGTCGCATGACGACGCCCGACAGCAGCACCGTGCACCGCTGCGCGAGCAGCGATTCCAGCGTGACAGGACCGACCGACGGACAGGACTGCATGAAGCGCTGCCCGGCGAGACCGGTCTGTCCGGTGATCAGTCCATCGCAGTAAATGAGATCGACGTGCGGATGCGCAGTCAGCGCCGCCAGTTGTTCCTCGAGGAACGCCGGAAACCACTCGTCATCGGCATCGAGGAGCGCGATGAACTCGGCGTTCGTGGCGGTCATGCCACGGTTGCGCGCGGCCGCAGCGCCGAGATTGGCCTGCTCGACCAGCGTGACCCGGTTGCCGAACCGGGCGACCGCCGCTGCAATCTCTGCACGGTCAGGCGAGCCGTCGTCCACCACGATGACTTCATCGGGAGGACGCGTTTGTCGCATGACGGATTGCAGCGCCTGCACCAGAAAGCCGGCCCGAAAGACCGGGATCACGGCGGCGACCCGGCCTCGCGCCATGGTGTCGGCGTGCGGGTCGCTCGCACCAGTGCGCGGTGGGGTTCCTGGAACAGCGGCGCTGTCGGCGAAATCACGCGGCGGCTGCTTTGTACTCATGCCATCGACTCTCTCGTTCTGTCGCTCACTTATGTCCACGCATTCGAATAGCGCCGGCCGGTCGGAATCTGATGCCCGGCTGTGCCGGTGCCGCCGCGGCGTGTGCGTCGGGGCAGACGGGCTGCAACACCGGTCACCCATGATTCAAAGACGATGGTGCTCACTTCATCCGTGTCCACGAAGCGTGGCAGCAGCAACGGATCCGAATCCTGCGTGGCGAGATCCGGATCGCACGTGGTGGCGGACTCGATGCCGTGCTCTCGCAGCACCGGCAGATAGTCGTAGTGGTAGTTGCCGCTCGGATAACAGAAGTGGGAAGCCCACGTCCCCGTCATCGAGTGCAGCAACTCGCGGTTGAGGAGGATGTCCTGCACGAATTCCTGCGGATCATCGAGCGACCGGTGCATGTGCGTGTGCAGCTGAAAGTCCACGCCTTCGGCCGTCATCGCCCGAATTTCGTCAGGACGCATCAGCGTGAGCAGTCGGCTCTGGAGCACCGCAGCGTAATCGAAACCTGCCCGCTCCGTCACCATGCGGGCGACGTCGTCACGACGCTTTTCGCCGACGTCGCCGCAGAACAGCGCATCGGTCACCTGCTGCGCGAGCCGTTGACGCTGATCCGTCGTGCCGAGTGGATATTGTTCACCCAGGCCAGGAATGTCGCGTCCGTCGAACGTGCGCTGCTGAGACTTCCAGAAGGCGTACGACATCAGCAGGCTCACGTTCGGGAGATTGCGCTCAACCCGCCCGGTGGTGAGATACACCGTTGCGGGATAGCCGAAGCGGCGCAGCAGCGGCCATGCCCGGGCCATGAAATCGAAGTACCCGTCATCGAACGTGAGGACAACGGCTCGCGGCGGCAAGTCACCAAGATAGAGACGGGTGATGGCCTCCTTCAGCGGTAGCACGCTGCAATCGAGACGCTGCAGCAGGGCCAGGCGACGCTCGAGGTGCGACGGACCGACGTACAGGCCTGGACACCACTCGTGCTCATCGGCCAATGCCACGCCGTGGTAGCAGAGGATGAGCAGTCGCTGCCGGCGCCACTTGCTGTTCGCCACCAGCCGGCCGATCCCGGTCTGTTGCATCACGCGCAGCGACGATTGCTTGAGGGTCCTGATCACGGCTTATCCCACCACGTCGCCAGTGGCCAGTCGCTGCGAACGACGGGTCGCGATGCGCTGCCACAACGCGAGGAACCATTGCCGTTCCTCGCGATCCAAACCGAAGAGGACGAACACCGCGGCATACACCCCCATGCCGAACGTCACGTTGACGAGGGCCGAAACGATGCCGACCGGCAGCGACTGCTGCAGCCAGCTGACGGAAGCGATGGCAAAGGCGGCCGGCCACAGCGCCGGCAGCAGAATGGATCGGCAACCTGCCCACACCCCCAGGCCAACGGCCTGGCAGCTTCGCGGAAAGACAAGCACGGCGCACAGCAGGGCGGCGACGACGGTGGCGAGGGCGATGCCCACGACGCCCCATATCGAGACCATCACGACGCTCAGGACAAGATTGGCCACCGCACTGCAGGCAGACGCCGCGGCGACGTACCTATGCCGGCCGGTGCCCTGGAGCATCGTGATCGGCATGGCGATCGCGGCTCGGATGACGACCACCGCGGCGAGAATTTGCGTCACGCGCACGCTGGCCTCCCACCCCGGTCCAAGCCAGGCGTGAATCAGTGTTGAGGCCGCGGTGCCAATGGCGCCACACAGGCACATTGCAATGGCGAACTGAAACCGCGTCGCCCGGACGAGCAGCGACCGTTGCCCCTCGGTTCCGCCGTCGATCGCGCGATGCACGACGGCAGGCATGAGGAGGGTCTGGATCTGATGAGTGAGCGTGAGCAACGTGTCCGAAATGCGCTGCGCCACGGAGAAAATCGCCACAGCCGCCGTGTTCATGAAGACGCCGAGGAAGAAGGCGTCGGTCATGTAGGTCAGACGTCCAGACCAGTCGACCACCGCCACATACACGCTGAAGCCACTGAGCTCCCGGAGGCGGTCGCGTCGGAAGTGCCGCCGGCGAATCTCCAGCTGCGGGAAGACCCGATAGGCATTCCATCGATAAATCCAGAGTGGCGCGATGCGCAGCACCGTCGAGCAGGCAACCAGTTCGACCAGCCCGTAGCCCATGGCCAGCACCACGACGTTGACGATGGCGGTGGCGATGTTGAACGCCAGGCCGACCACGTTATTGACGTAGTAGCGCTCGAAGCCGTTGATCACCCCGCCAAAGATGCTGAAGGGGAAGAACAGTGCGACCTGCAGCGCACTCATCAGGAGAACCAGCCTGCCCGTCGCCACCTGCGCCGGATCGATGTTGAACAAGTGCGGAAGGGCGACGGCAAGGCCAATCGCGACCAGGTAACAGAGCGCTCCGATGCCCAGGAACACGAAGGCCATCGTGCTCAGCGTCTCGTTCAGCGCCTTGACGTCGCGCCGGGCGCGGAACTCCGCAACGTACCGGACGACGGCGCTGCCGTATCCGAAGTCGAGCACCGTGAAGTACGCGGTGACCGACGTCGCCAGCATCCACAGACCGTAGGTGTCCTGACCGAGATGCTGCACGTTGTAACGCAGCATGACGAGGCCGATCAGCACATTGACCACGATCAGCACGTAACGTGTGGAGACGTTGCGCGCCAGCGTCACCAGCGAGTGTTCACGAGGCTGATGCCAGGTGGAGGGCGTCACAGGCGGTCTCCAGCCCAGAACATCCGCATCGGCGCATGCGCCATGCGGCGCCCGAGTCGTGCGACCGGACTGAGGATGCGTTTGGCAAGGTAGGCGATACGGATCGTCACCGGAAGACGCCCTGTCAGCCAGCCGGCGAGGCGATAGCGGGAGTCGCCAGTCGACTCGGCCAGCGCCGAGAAATGCGAGACGAGCTTTGGCATGTCTCCTGTCATGAGCGCATGACGGGCGTGTGCCACCAGGCCACGTTCCGCAATCCGCGCCAGCTGCCGGTCAACCGCCGCCTGCACCTCGGGACGATGCAGACAGGTCTGCCGCACTTTGTGCAGCGGCCGCCGCATCGCTTCGAGCATCAGCGCTTCGTCGGCCGACAGGCTGTCCGGCCTCCGGCGATAGAGGCCGAGCGGTCGGGGGTTGATCGCAATATGGAAGTCGGCCGTGGCTGCGCGCAGCCAGAAGTCGTAATCCTCGCTTCGCCGCAGGTTTTCGTCAAACGTGCCGATCGCTTCAGACACTTCGCGCCGAAAGACCGACATGATCGACATCGAATCTTCGACTTCGACCAGCCGGAGCAGCGTGACCAGACGGATGTCCGAGTAGTTCGAGACCGGCAGCAACGGCTCGCCGTCCTTCGGTCCGCCGAAGTTCAGCGCATTGGCACTCAGGACGGCGATGTCTGGCCGCTGTTCGAGGATCGCAATCTGTTCGGCCAGGTAGGTGGGAAACCACAGGTCGTCGCTGTCGAGCAGGGCAAAGTACCGCCCACGGGCGCGGGCCATGGCGGCGTTGCGTGCAGAGGCAATGCCGCGATTGGTCTGGCGCGACACCAAGATGCGCGGATCACGGGCGGCATAGCGCTCGGCGATCTCCAGCGTCTGGTCCGTGGAGCCGTCGTCGACGATGAGCAGCTCGAAATCGGCAAAGGTCTGTCTGACCGCTGACTCGAGCGTGTGCTCGATATAGCGGGCCGCGTTATAGGCCGGCGTGATGATGCTGACGACGGGAGCCGGCGAATCGCCAGTGTTGTTGAGCGCCATGAACCACATGTCACGTCCGCCCAATGCGAACGCGCCTCGGCTCGGTAGCAAGAGCTGAGCCGGATACGAACGACCGCGTGCCGCCTCGACTGTAGAGGCCGGGCACGTGCTGTGCTTGAGCCGCGCGCGAATGCTGCAACGCAAACTGGCGACAGCGTGGTCCGTCCTGCACAGCCGTGGCGTCGAAGGGGCCACCAGAGTCTCGCTGGAGAAAGCGGGCATGTGGTGGCGGCACGGCAGTCCGTTTGAGCTCGGCAAGCTTGTCGGCCGTCCTTCTCCGTACGCGCGTCTCGACGGCTGTACGTTCGGACTCGATTCGGCCGTGATTTCGCCCACGCTGAAATACCTGCTGCTGACGGGCAAGCACGAGGCTCCCGAGCGGACGTTGATACGGCGCCATCTCGATCCATCACTCCCGCTGGTCGAGTTGGGCGGAGCGCTGGGTGTTGTTTCCTGCGTCGCGAACGGCATGCTCCACGACCCGACCCGTCACGTGGTCGTCGAGGCCAATCCGGCATTGCTGCCGGTGCTCGATGCGAATCGGCGTCGTAACGGGCGCGCCTTCTCCGTGCTGCACCGCGCCGTTGGGTATGGATCGCCGACGATGCGTTTTCCGGTGTCGTCCGACGTTCTCGCGAGCAGCACGTTCCTTTCCGGAAGCTCGACAGTCGAGGTGCAAACGACATCGCTCGCGGCGATTCTGTACACGCACGACTTCGGCCGCTGCACGCTCGTCTGCGATATCGAAGGCGCCGAGGTCGATCTGGTTCGCGAAGAAGGCTCGGTACTGCGGGAATCAGTGAACACCCTGATTATGGAAGTGCACGACCGGGTCGTGGGGCAGGAAGCCTGCGACGCGATGTTCCGATCACTGAACAGACTCGGATTCGAGCTTGTCGAGCGAGTCTGGGACACCGTGGCCATGCGGCGCCGTTGAGTTGCAGTACAGCTGTTCGAACTCAGACACCATTCGTTCGAAAGAGAAGCGTCTCGCAACCGTTTCACGCGCTTCGTCACCTAATCGCTCGGCAAGGCCAGGGTGGGTTATCAAGCGCTCCAGTGCGGCGGCGAGCGCGCCGGCGTCGCTCGGTGGCACGAGCAGGCCGTTGTATTCGTGCCGCACGACTTCGGGGATACCGCCGACGTTGGACGCGACGACCGCCAGGCCGGCAGCCATGGCCTCGATGACGGCGTTCGGCGATGCTTCCATCAGCGACGGGAAGGCGAAGATACTGCTGGTCCGCAGTAAAGCGGGGACGTCGGTTGCGTGCCCGAGAAACTGCACCCGCCCGGTCACTCCGAGGCTCCCCGACCTTCCCTCGAGTTCCTGGCGCAGGCTGCCGTCACCGGCAATCCGAAAGGTGACGTTCGGCACCCGTCGCAGCAGCACGGCGGCGGCTTCGAGGAGGACGTCGATCCCTTTGCCGGGCCGCAGGTGCGCGACAGTGGTCACGGTCAGCGGGCCGGTAAAGGATGGTCGTGAGGCGTAGGCCTTGAGATCGAGCCCGTTGGCGATATGACAGATTCTCGAGCCTGGAACTCCTTCGAGTTTGAGCTGGGAAGCAGCCGCCTGAGAGTTGGCGACGATACGGTGCGCAAACCTGTAGGAAAGACGCTGCAGCGTCTGCTGGGCCGCCGTCCGTTCGGGGATGAACAGGTCGCGGCGGCTGCCAATCCTCACAGGGACCCGCGCGGCCGCCGCCGACGGGAGGGCGAAGACGTTCGCGTAGAAATCACAGGCGTGGACGACGCGGATCGCGTGCGTTCGACACCACCCGGCGAACCTGGCCGCCTGCATGGCCGTTCCGTGTGACAGCAGCCCTCGAATGGGAAACTCGGTGACGGTTGCCGCGGCGGCCACTCGATCGTGCAGGGCCCCTCGCCGGCTGAGACAGGCCACCTGGACGTCGAATGCGCGCCGATCGAGGCGACAGATGAGCTCAGTCATCTGACGTTCGGTCCCGCCTGGCTCGAAGCTGTTAAGAACGATGCCGACGGGCAGGCGCACGTTGGGCTTCACCGCGCTATGGCTGAGCAAGCGAGGTGCCACGGCGAGGACCGATCCTGGGCCCTCGCTGAGGGTCCGCCTCAAGGCGGACCAAGTGAGGACCCACTGTGGAATGGTGTCGGCTTTTTGTGGAATGTTGTTCCGCCCGACAGATGCCGAATCCCGGAGGATTACCCACGTCCGGTCGCCGGGCCCCGTCGATGGATCGTGGCAGCGAGGTCGCCAGCGTCGGGCGGGCCATCGGTTGCGTGGCTGGCGACGTTGACAGGAAGGCCCTCTCGTTCCGCTCCGCCTGGGCGACTACGGCAGGGCTTTGGTGTCAGGTCGTGGCACCTGCATTGCTCGACCGTGGCCGTGCACATCCTCTGGGTCAAAGCCGGTAAGCTGCTTCCGGTAGACACGGGCGGCAAAATCCGGTCGTTCAATCTGCTGCGTCAGCTGGCGACGCGCAACGAGGTCACGCTGCTGTCGTACTACAGCGGTGCTCCCGACCCGGGATACGAGGACGAGTTGTGCCGGATCTTCCCCCAGGCCGTCGCCATCAACACGCGGGCGCTGGATGGTTCGCCGGCCGCGCAGGCGGTTGACTACGCGTACCGGGCTTTTTCCCCGGCGCCCTATGCCGTATCGAAGTTCACGTCCTCGGCGGTACAGAAGCGGATCGCCGAATGGGACCGCGCCGGCCAGTTCGACGTGGCTGTCTGCGACTTCCTGTCTGCCTCGCTGAACTTCCCCGCGCAGCCGCGCACGCCGACGGTGCTCTTTCAGCACAACGTCGAGTCCATCCTGTGGCGCCGGCAGGCGGATACCGAGCGGCATCCGCTCAAGCGACTCGTGTTCGCGCGCGAAGCACGCAAGATGGAGCGGTACGAGCGCGACACGGTGGCGCGCTTCAGTCATGTCATCGCGGTATCGGAGACCGATCGGATGGCCATGGCCACCATGAGGAATCCCGATCGCATCTCGGTGGTGCCGACCGGCGTCGACACGCTGGGCTTCCGGCCGGCGGTGCGCAACGAGTCGCCGGCTCCG
>Ga0173480_10000128_pt1 | contig 20600 bp, 19 predicted proteins | sample NitcycUS209509C1_FD_122622 | JGI IMG/M metagenome (GOLD analysis project Ga0173480, IMG submission 122622) | Soil microbial communities from Arlington Agricultural Research Station in Wisconsin, USA - Nitrogen cycling UWRJ-S209-509C-1 (version... | ecosystem: Environmental > Terrestrial > Soil... | reverse complement strand
TCCTCGCGTGGTCGCTGCTGCTGGCGGCGGGCCTGCTTTCCGCCGCGCCGCGCGAGCGGCGCGGCGATGCGTGTCTGCCGCGGGCGCTGCTCGCCGGCATCGGCGCCGCGTCGCTGGTCGGCATGCCGACCCAGAACCCGGTCGTCTTGCTGTGGTTTTTCGCCCTGGTCGCGTGGTGGGCCCGCGCGTCGACCGGCGCGATCGCCGAAGGCCGGATACCGGCGCACGGTGCACGCGCCGTGGCCGTGGTGCTGACGACCCTGGTGCTGCTTCATGCCGCCGATACCGCAATGATCGCGCGCGGCTGGCTCAGCGTGCCGGAGCGCGCCAAGCGTGCCCAGCGGGAGTACGTGGTTGGCGCCTACGCCCTCGAGCCGTTCGCCGGCTCGACCCTGTTCCGCTGGACCTCTGGCGAGGCCCGCTTCACCTGGACCGGACCGACCCGCTGGATGATGCTGCGGCTCTGGGTCCAGCACCCCGACGCCGTGTCCACGCCCGTGCGCGTCACCCTTTCCACGGCGTGTCAGACCCTGGTGAACGAGGAGTTCCGGTCGTCCGCGCCGGTAAGCGTCGGCATCGAGCTTCCCGAGGGCGCGAGCACGCTCGCGGCGACCTTGCGGTCGTCGCGCACCTGGCAGCCGGCACCCGAGGGCAAGGGCGACTCGCGGCAGTTGGGCGCTGCCGTCGTCGCGGAGTTCCTCCACACCCACGAGGCCGTGCGGACGCAGGAACGCTTCGTACAGGCCAAAATCTGCCCTTCGTAGGGCGGGGCTCCAGCCCCGCCCCGTGCGCGCCTGGGCATCCCCCGCCAATGCTACAATTGGAGTTTCCGCCTACCCGCGGAGAGCCGTTCGTGCCGGCCCGGCGCAGTCGAGGGAACCAGGGCCTCCGAACAGCGGTCGGGCTGGCGGCAAGGAGCACATCGTGAAAGAAGGCATCCACCCCGCGTACAAGGACGTCGAGGTCCGGTGCGCGTGCGGCAACACGTTCAAGACGCGCTCGACCAAGCCCGAACTGCACCTCGAAATCTGTTCGGCGTGCCACCCGTTCTTCACCGGCCGCCAGAAGCTGATCGACACCGAGGGCCGCGTCGAGCGGTTCAGCAAGAAGTTCGGCGCCCAGACTTCAGAGCAGCGGAAGGTGGTCGAGAAGGCCGCCAAAGCCGCGAAGGCCGCCGCCGCAAAGAAAGCCAAGCCCACGTCCGCCACGACGTAAGTGGGGCCGCGGGTCTTTGAACCCGTCTCTTCGAGCTTGCGTGGGGGCCGGGTCCTCAGACCCGGCCTCGCTACGCTAACCCGGCGCCACTTCGACGACCATCTCGATCTCGACCGGAATGTCGAGCGGCAGCTCGTTCGCCCCCACCGCACTACGCGCGTGCCTGCCCGCTTCACCGAAGATCTCGACGAGCAGATCGGACGCGCCGTTGATGACCCACGGCTGTCGGGTGAAACCCGGCGCGCTGTTGACCCAGCCGACGACTTTCACGATGCGGGTGACCCGATCCAACGACCCGATCTCCGCCCGCAGCACGGCCAGCGACACGAGGATCGAGGCGCGCGCCACCTTGTAACCCTCGGCCTCCGTGAGTTGGGCCCCCACCTTGCCCGTGACCGTAGCCTTGCCGTCGACAATCGGTCCCTGTCCGGCGAGGTACACCAGGTTGCCAGTGCGAACGCTTGGCACGTAGGACGCGAGCGGCTTCGGCGCCGGCGGCAAGACGATGCCGAGCTCTTTGAGCCGCGCTTCGAATGAGCCCGCCCCTTGGGCTGCAACGTTCAACGAGGCCAGGCACGCCACCGCCACCGCCAGCATCGACGCGTGCCACGACGTCTTGCGTGTTCTCACGAGCTCCTCCTGACACCGGACGACACGCTCGCCGCTCAGCCGCGAGCAGCCCGAGTCGTAGCTCATGATGTCAGAAAGTTGCCGGGGTGCACCGCCGCCGGACGGCGCTGAACATTCGTGAACGCCGCAGTTACAAATGTGCGGCCACGCCGAGGCTGACGTCGGCCGGCGATCAGTCGGTGAACACGGTCAGTCTGCGCGACTGAATCAACCACTGGCCTCCGCGCTTGACGAGCCGGTCCTCGGATCGGCCCATCGCGGCCGCGGTCATCGCGCCGCTCTTGTCGCGCCGTACGGTCTGCCAGTACGACTGGTGCAACGCCTCGCCGGGTTTCGGGAACGTGATTCGCACGTTGCTGATCACGTGGTACAGATTCGCAGTCGGCAGTCCCTTCGCCTTGTTGTCGTCGCGCCGCTTCATCAGGCTCGTGACGATGCTGCGAATCTCATCGTGCCCTTTGCTGATGCTCCCGTTCGAATCGATGACGGCATCCGCGGTGAACACGGCCACGTAGCCCTCCGCATCGAGCGAATCCACCGCCCACACGTAACGGGCCATGACGTCCTCGACCGCGATCCGGTCTTCGTGGCTACCGAGGTTCTCCTGCGCAGTGACGAGCGCGGGTGCGACGAGTAACGCGGTCAGGACGGCGTGAAGGAGTCTCATGAGCGTCTGTCCCCCGGAGTGTCGCGACTGACGCACGGCGCGTCATGCGGACGGACGAGAGTATACGGGCTCCCGGCCCGAGCTGCTGGCCTAGAACAGCGGGGCCGACGTCGGCAGCAACGCGTCGGCGAGCTTGCGCTCGAGGCGGGCCACGCGGTGGTGCAGCGCATCGCGCCGTGAGGCGGTCAACGGCAGCTGCAGCGACTGCAACGCGAAGCCGCGCGCGCTGAGCGGATCCCGGCGGCGGTGCTCGTGGTGCACTGCGAGGGCCTCGGACGCTTCGCGCCGCAGTGCGGGGGGACAATCGGGCAGCGTGAGCAGACACGACCAGGCGGCAGCCGCGTCGTCGAAGAAACGCGCGCGGCGCGACAGTCGCGCCAAGGACGACAGCGCTTCGGCCCGCACCTGCGTGCCGTCGCCGCCCGCGGGCAGCGGCACAGCGGGCTCTCCCCCGTTGACGCTGCACGCCAGGCCGAAACAGCGCCTGGCCTCGTCGAGCCGCCCCGCGAGCTGATACAACCGGCCAAGACCCACGGCTTCGCGCGCGGTCCGCACGGCCGGCGGCCCCTCCTCCACGAGCTGCGCCGCCCGCGCGGTGAGCAGCGCCAGCGACAGCAGATCGAGCCGGTTGTGCTCGAGCACTCCTTCCAGCGGCCGGGCGTCACCGGTGCGGACGTAACGGAAGTAGCGGTTGGGAATCTCGAAGCCGGGCACGTCGCCTTCGCGCTCGAATCCGCAGAGCGTGCGTTCCAGCGTGCTCAGGCGGCAACCGCCGGCGTCGAACACCGTCGCGGGATCGTCGGCGGCAGCTTCTTCACCGAGGGCGCCGTGCCCGCGCCACAGCCGGCGTGCCGGGTGCAGCATGTCGACGTGCGGCAGGCCGGCGAACGGCGTCTCGAGCCGATGGAACAGGTAGCGTGTCTCGATCAGCGGCAGGTCGAAGGTCTTGCCGTTGTACGTCACGACCGTGCCGGCCGCCGCCGCGAGCTCCGCGATGGCCGCGAGCATGGACCGCTCGACCATCGGGTTCGACATCAGGTACTGGCGGACACGGAACGAGCCGCCGTCGAACCACGCGCAGCCGACCAGGAACGCGTAGGTGCCGGCGCCGCCGGCGAGTCCGGTGGTCTCGAGGTCGATGAACAGCAGACCGTCACGACATGGCGTGCGCGCCAGCAGGTCGAGCGCGGGCCAGGCGCCCACCGACGGCGGCAGCCCATCGGCGATCGTCACGTCGCCATGGCGGTGCCCCGGCGGATAGCGCCGCTCGACCACGACGAAGCGCTGCCCTGCCACTTCCTGCCACACGCCTCCCAGCACTTCGGCGGGATCTGCGGAGTTCTGGGAGGGCGCCTCCTCATCCCAGCCGCGCACATCCACGTCCGGGTCGCCCGGGTCTAAAGACCCGGGTCCACGTACGCCAGACCCGGGCCCACCTGCGCCGGGCCTCATGACGTCGCGGAGGCGGTCTTTGAGCGACGCCATCAGAAGGGAGGAAGCTCGGCCGGCGAATGGGCCGGCGGAGGATCGAGCACGGCGGTGATCTCCGGCGCCGGGGGGGCGAGCGCGGGCGACGACGCGGGCTGCGGCAGCGACACCCGGACCAGGCGATCCAGAATGCGCAGCGCCACGAGCTTGGCGAGCGGTCCGGTGTTGCCCACCGGCCCGACGCACGTCGGACAGCCGTGCTCGCACTCGCAGCCGGCGATCACCTCGCGCGTGCGGCGCAGCAGGTCGGCGTGCATGGCGAACAGCGGCTGGCTGAAGCCGATGCCGGCCGGATAGTTGTCGTAGATGAAGATGCGCGGCTCGTCGGGCAGGCTGATCGGCGCCGAGCGCGGATCCACCTCGTCGCCCTGCTCGCCGCTCCCTATCGACACGCCGATGTCCTGGCGGTCGCACATCAGCAGGAGTTGCGCGACCTGGCGCATCGCGAACGAGAGTCCCACCACGCCGTCGCGGCGATCGTCGCGCGCGTAGGGCAGCGCCACCATCACCGCCTGCGGGATGGTCAGCCAGTAGGCGGTGGTGTGCATCTGCTGTTCTGGCAGGTCCAGCTCGCCGGAGCCGACGTTCTCGTTGGTGTAGAACTTGATTTTCTTGAAGCCGACGACCCGCGACGAGACGTGGACCTCGCCGTGTGTGCGGGTCACGACGGCCGGGTCTAAAGACACCGCCCCACGTACGGCGCCCGGGTCGGAAGGCCCGGCCTCGCAATCGGAGTCGAGTCCGCCGACCTCGAAGCTCTCGAGCGGTGTGACCTTCGTATAGGTGATGGCGTCGGTGTAGTAATCGCAGTCGATCTGCCGCACGAAGGCCTTGCGCCCCTCGAAGTCGAGCCGCTCCACCTGATAGAGCGCGCCCTCGAGCAGGTAGATGGCCTTCTCGTGGAGCGTGGACGGGCCGCTGTTGAAGCTGGTCTCGCCGATCACGTCGGCGCCATGCGTGGTGTCGACCACGACGAAGTTGTCCGACGAGATCGACCGCAGGCTGACGGCATCGGCCGGATACGACTCGTTGGTCCACTGCCAGGCGCCGTCGGCGGCCGAGCCGTCTCCTCCCGAGCTCGCGGCATCGTTGCGATGGACGAAGCCGTTCTCCTGCAGCACGCCGAGCACCTCCTGCACGTCGTGGCGGCCGAACGACTCGGCGGTAGTGAACGGCAGCTCGAAAGCCGCGCACTTCACGTGGTCGACAAAGATGTGCAGGTTGTCGGGGTTCACCAGCGCGTGCTCGGGCGAGGCGTCGAAGAAGTACGACGGATGCCGCACGATGAACTGATCGAGCGGCGCGCTGCTGGCCACCAGCACCGCCGCCGATCGTCCGCTGCGGCGCCCCGCGCGCCCGGCGCGCTGCCAGGTGGCGGCGATCGTCCCCGGATAGCCGGCCATCACCGACACGTCGAGGGCGCCGATGTCGATGCCGAGCTCGAGCGCGTTGGTGGACACCACCGCGCGCACGGTGCCCTCGCGCAATCCCTTCTCGATCTCCCGCCGCCGCTGCGGCAGGTAGCCGCCGCGATAGCCGCGGATCTCGTCGCGCGCTCCGGGTGAGTTCGCGAAGTCGTCCTTGAGATAGGTCGTCAGGATCTCGGTGGCGAGCCGGCTCTGCGCAAACACGATCAGCTGCAGCTTGCGCTTCAGGAACTCCGCCGCGATGCGTCGCGTTTCGGCCAGGTACGAGCGCCGGATTCCGAGCTGCTGGTTCACGACCGGCGGGTTGACGAACAGGAACACCTTCTCGCCGCGCGGCGCACCGGTCTCGGACACGAGCTCGAACGGCTGCTCGACGAGCGCCTCGGCCAGCTCGCGGGGGTTGGCGATGGTGGCCGACGAGCAGATGAACGTCGGATTCGATCCGTAGTGCCGGCACAGGCGCCGCAGCCGCCGCAGGACGTTGGTGAGATGGCTGCCGAATACGCCGCGATACGCATGCAGTTCGTCGATCACGACGAAGCGCAGGTTCTCGAACAGCTTCGCCCAGCGCGGATGGTGCGGCAGGATGCCCGAGTGGACCATGTCGGGATTGCTGAGCACCACGTGCGCGCGGCCGCGGATGGCGCGGCGCGCGTCCTGCGGCGTATCGCCGTCGTAGGTGAAGACGCCAAGCTCCAGCTCGCCGGGCCGGGACAGCCGGTTCGACAGCTCGTGGAGCTCGGCCAGCTGGTCCTGCGCCAGCGCCTTGGTCGGAAAGAGATACAGCGCCCGTGCCGACGGGTCGCGCAGGATGGTGCTGAGTACCGGCGCGTTGTAGCAGAGCGTCTTGCCGGAGGCTGTGGGCGTGGTCACCACGACGTGGCGGCCGGCCAGGGCGTGGCCGACGGCCGCGGCCTGGTGGGTGTAGAGCTGTTCGATGCCCCGGTCGCGGAGCACGTCGCGCAGCCGCTCGTCCACGGCGTCCGGAAACGGCGCCAGCACGGCGGGCGCCGCCGGCTGGCGGCGGACGGCTGTCACCCAGCCGTCAGGGTTGTCGGGGCTGTCGTGCCCGGCAGGCCCGCCAGTGAGGCGGTCCAGGACGGCATCGAGGGCCAGTGCGCGGGCCGGATCGCTGCGTCTCGCGGGCAACATGACTGACGAATATAAGGCGAAATCGCTGTCACGCTCAACCGCCCGCCCGGAGGGCGGGCAAATAGAACACTGTCAGCCTGGTGAGGCCGTCTGAGGTCGCGGCCTCACCGGGCTTTCGCGAATTGATCGTCACGCCCGGCAAGAACGGCCAACTCGGCCAGCGCCCAGTTCACGTCGCTGTCTTTTCCGGTCTGCCGCAGCCGCACGTAGCGGGCGCGGCGCGGGGCAAAGCGCATCGTCGCCGGCGCCGTCAGCGGCTCCATCAGGCTTCCCTCGATGGTGGGTGCGACGACATCGCCATCCCACGCCGCCTCCCATGCCTGGCCGTCGAGCGAGGTTTCGATGACGAGGGCCCGGGGGAACCAGCGGTAAGACTCGCCCAGCATGTAGCGAACCGCAGTCACGCTGTCGGCGGCCGCGCCCAGATCGGCCTGGAACCACTCGGTCCCCCGCTGCGGCCCACACACCCATCGGGTGTCGAGCGTCCCGTCGATCGCAGACATCACGTCGACGGGACACGACGCGGTTACACCCGCGATGCGAACGGGCGCCGCCTTCGCGGGCACGCGCGCGGCTGGCGGCCGGCGCGGCAGGCGGTACTGCAGGATGCCGTTGCGATCGCCGATGCACACCGCGCCCGGCTGACGCTCGACCAGCGCGCGCAGGCGCGGCTGATCGGCGTGGACGATCACGAACAGATCGCCGCGCTCGCGAAACGGCTGAAACAGACCGTCCACTTCGAAGCGCGCTCCCTGCCGCAGCGCTTCGTAGAAGCGTGGCTCGTAGCCGCTGTAGCCGTTCACCGATCGCCAGCCGCCGGCCACGGCGAGGAACTGCGGCGCAAGGTCCTCCAAAGTCCCGGCCGGCAGCTGCAACACGGTTTGTCCGCGCAGCGCGGCGTGATCGGGGAATGCCGCTGGTGCGGGTGCGGCGGGAATGGTGGCCCAGCCGTCGGAGAGCAGGCCCAAGGCCAGGACCAGCGTGACGAGGACGGCCCCGCGCCGGCTGCGCCTCGCCAGCAATTCGCTGGCGGCGATGCCCGCGACGACCGCGAGGCACAACGTGGTCATCAGCCAGAACCGCGCGGGCGCCCGCAGGCCGTCCCCCCCGGGCAGCAGGAACAGCAGTTGGAACGGCCCGGACACGCGGCGCGGAGTGCCCATGAACGTCACCGTGGGGCCGAGCGCGAACAGCCACATCACCAATGCGCCCAACAGGTAGAACCCGGCGACCGACTGTCGCCTCGCGGCCGCGATCGCCGTGCGTGACAACAGGGTCAGCACCAACCCGGCGCCAACGAAGATGAGCAGCGGCTTATCGATTCCGGACGCCGAGGCGCGAACGAAACCGAGGTCGAGATGCCACGGCCCGACCAACGCCACGCTGACGGCGGCAACGCCACCAATGGCGCCGACGAGGGCCACGAGCGTGCGGACGAAGCGAAGGGCGCTCGCCGGCGCGTCTGCGGTGCGCGCGCGCCGCAACGAGACGATCGCCAGTGCGACCAGCACCAGCAGCGCCGCGCCTGGAAAGAGCGCCCCCTCGGGCCGGCACCCGACGTTGAGCCAGCCCCACAGCGCCGTCTCGGGCGACGCGCACAACAGGCCCGTGAGGTCGGCGCTGAACGTCTGCGCCTCTTCGGCCGAGCGCGCGAACCCGTGGCGCGCGTGCACCGCGACATAGGGGGCGAGGGCTGGCGCCAGCGGAACGGCGGCGAGCAGTGTCGCCACCGTGATGTCGCGCAGCGCCGGCCACCGGCGCGCGGCGACCACGAACCAGAGGACCCAGAGGCCGACGAGCGCGGAGAAGAAGTACAGGCTATAGAGGTTCGCCAGCGTCTGCAGCAGCCAGGCCACGCCGTACACGGCCAGCCACCACTTGCGCCCGGACTCCAGGTAGCCGTGAAGGCCCAGCAGCGCCAGCGGCGCCCAGAATGCGGCCAGCATCTGCAGGTGCGACATCTGTGCCGCGCGATAGGGAGAGAACGCGAATGCGAGCCCGGCAAGGAACGCCGCGGCCAGGCTCCCGGTGAGCCGGCGCACGAGGAGCAGCACCGCAACGCCGCACAGCGGATACGTGAGCAGCGTCACGATGTTCGCGGCGGCAAGCGGATCGCGCAGCAGCCATTCGATCGGGGCGGCCACCACGCTCAAGCCCAGGAGGTGCTCCGAGAACGCCAGCGCGTCGGCGGTGGGGTAGAAGATCGGAAACTGCCACCAGGCGTGCGTAAGCGGCACCACCCACGCGTTCCAGTGCAGCAGCGCGGCCGTGAGCAACGGATCGCCCGCGTCGTGCACGATCGTCGACGACGGGTGCGCAAGGACGTGCCTGCCGAGCACCGCCGTCACGACGCAGTAGACGGCAAAGGCGGCCAGCACGGGCCAGCGGCGCACGAACTGCGTGACGCGTTCCAAGAGGTTGCGCATTGGCCGGGGTCGTTGCCGTATGGTACCGTGCAAGCGAACCTCGAGGGGTGTGTGGACTATACCGATCGACGCCTGACCCAGACCGCCGAGCAGTACGCCGCCGACGATCTGGAAACGATGCGCGAGGCCAAGCGCTACGCCGCGCATCTCTTCCAGTTCTTCGCGCCTCACGTGGGACGGCGCGTGCTCGAGGTAGGGTGCGGCATCGGCACCATGAGCCGGCGTCTCGCGGATGTGGCCGACGTCGTCGTCGGCATCGAGCCCAACGCCCACTGCGCCGGACTGGTGCGCGAGGAGATGCGTGGCGAACCGAAGTTCAGCCTGCGCACCTGCCATCTCGAGGAGTGCGACCCGGCCGAGCTGGCCGCGCTCGGCTTCGACACGGTCTTCTGCATCAACGTGCTCGAGCACATCGAGGACGACCTCGCCGCGCTGCGCACGTTTCGCAACGCACTGATGCCGGGCGGGCGCGTGCTGGTGTGGGTGCCGGCGGTGCAGGCCGCGTACGGGCCGCTCGACGCGGAACTGGGGCACCACCGGCGCTATTCGAAGGCGTCGCTCGGGGCCGCGTTCACGGCGGCTGGGCTCGACCTGCTGACGCTGCGCTATTCGAATCCGATCGGCTTGCTTGGGTGGATGTTCAACGCCCACGTCCTCAAGACGCGCGCCCACAGCCTGGCGCAGGTGCGCGTGTTCGACACCTTCATCGCCCCCTGGGCGCTGCCGCTCGAACGGCTGCTGCCGCCGCCGATCGGCCTGTCGCTCATCGCGGTGGGGCAACGCCGGTAGTCGCGTGCCGCCGCGCGTGCGGTTGGTCACCGCTCACGCGCTCGCCGATTTCTGCCGGGCACGGGCTCAGCTCCGCTCGTCGGGTGTGAGCGTGCGCGAAACCGCGGCGCGGACCCGGCTGTCACCGTTCCAGTTCATCCGCCGCTTTCAGGCGCTCTTCGGCGAGACGCCGCACCAGCTCCGCATTGCCGCGCGCATCGATCGGGCACGACGGCTCCTGGCGCTGACCGATCGTCCGGTGACCGACGTGTGTCTCGACGTCGGTTTCTCGAGCCTTGGCAGCTTCAGCGCGCTCTTCGCGCGCCGCGTCGGCGCGTCGCCGTCGGCCTATCGGGCCCGCGTGCGAGCCACGACCCGTCCGCACGATCGCGTCGCGACGCTGTATCCGGGCTGCCTGAACCTGATGGGCGCCGGGTTCGCAATTCTGGAGAAGCAGGACCATGGCTGCCCGGAGGACACTGGGACCGTCGCCGCGGACACGAGAGGAGCGGCGCGGGAGAGCCGATGCGCATCAAGCTGACCAGCGTCATGGTGGACGATCAGGCCAAAGGGCTGCGGTTCTACACCGAAGTCTTCGGGTTCGTGGCAAAGCGAGACATCCCGGTCGGCGAATACCGCTGGATCACGGTGGTGTCGCCCGAGGCACCCGACGTCGAGCTCGCGCTCGAGCCCAACGCCAACCCGGCCGGGCGTGCCTTTCAGGACGCCATGTTCACGCAGGGCATCCCGGTGGCCGCGTTCGAGGTGAGAGATCTCGCCCAGGAGGTGGCGCGCCTTCAGGCCGCCGGCGTGGTGTTCACGAAGATGCCCACGCAGATGGGGCCGGTGTCGATCGCCGTGTGCGCCGACACCTGCGGCAACCTGATTCAGTTGTATCAGCCGCCGCCACACTGACGTCGTGGCGGCCGCCTGGCGCCCCTACGACGGGACCGTGCCGTCGATCGCGCTCGCGGCGATCACGGCCAGCGCCGTGATGGCCGCGACCTCCCGCGGCGTCGGCTGCCGCACGTCACGATAGTAGGTGCCGAACGTCCCGAGCACGCGGTCGTTCGCCGCGGACTTGATCGGCATGCTCCACGCCCCGACGAAGCCGATGGCCAGTGGCAGATGACGCAGTTCGGCCCACTTGCCGTCGGCCAGGAAGCTGGGCGTGACCACGACGGCTCCGGTGGCCGCGGCCGCGGCGCACGTCCCCACGGCCGCATCGGGCTTCAAACCGTCGATGGCGCTCACGTAGTCGGCAGGCAGGCCGGGCGAGGCGCCGTCGCGCAGCAGGCCGGCGTGATCCAGCACGAGGATCGAGGCCACGGCTCCGGGCCCTGAGACGGTCTCCGCTGCGACGACGAGACAGGTCAGGATCTCGCGACGGGGGGCACGCGATGCGATCAGGCGCTCCGCCCGGTCGCAAGCTTCTTTTACAGGATTGAGGTCGTTCATCCGCGATGCGTGTCCGAGGTGTGGAGCCTCAACGTCCAGCAAGGATACGTCAGGCCCCGGGACGACTGGCGCCCCATCGCGCGGCGGGGCTGAAGCCCCGCCCTGCGGGAGCCGAGAGCCGGGAGCCGTCAGAACGCGCGACTCTGACAGCCGTCCACGACGATCGACGTCCCGTTGATCCAGCTGGCGCGGCGGCTGGCCAGGAACGTCACCACGTCCCCCACTTCCTCGGCACGGCCGAACCGGCCCATCGGGATCTCGCGCTTGACGAACTCGGCCATGGCGGCGGGATCTTCCTGCTGCCGCTTCCACCAGGTGCCGCCCTCGAACGAGATCGAGCCAGGCGACACGCTGTTGACCCGGATGTTCGACGGCGCCAATTGCTGGGCCAGCGACTTGGCGAGGCTGATCTCGGCAGCCTTCACCACGTTGTAAGTCATCCGTCCGCCCGCCTCGCGTCCGTAGATGGAGGCAATGATGATGATGGCGCCGCCGCCGCGCTGCTCCATGAACGGCACGGCGAGGCGCGAGGCACGAATCGACGGGAAGAGATTCTGGTCGAACGCCTCGTGCCAGGTCTCGTCGCCGGTGCCGAGCAGGTCGGTGCCCTTCGACGACCCGACGTTGTTCACCAGGATGTCGATGCCGCCAAAGGTCTCGACCGCCGCGTCGATTACCGCCTGCACGCCGGCGACGGTGCTCACGTCCGCTGCCACCGCGTGCAGCCGCGCTGGCGGCGCCGCCGTCTCGGCAATGGCGAGGACTGCAGCGTCGAGCCCCTCGCGCGACCGCGCGCACAGCGTGACGTGACAACCCTCCGCCGCCAGCGCCTTCGCGCTGGCAAGGCCCAGGCCTCTGCTCGAGCCGGTGACCACCGCGATCTTGCCCGCCAGCCCCAGGTCCATGACTTGCATAATAGCGGACCGAACACTCGACACAGGTCGGGGCGCTTGAGCCTCGACGTAGGGCGGGGCTTCAGCCCGCCGGAAACGAGCGCACGATGAGATGGGAAGGTCGAGCTGAAAGCGGAAACGTCCAGGACCGCCGCGGGGCGGGTGGCGGCGGGATGCGCATGGGCCTGCCCGTCGGGGGAGGCATCGGCGGCATCGTTCTGCTCCTGCTGGTCTCGGCGCTGACAGGGACGAACCCGCTCGACCTGATCGGCGGCGCCGGTGGCGACCAGGGCGGCTACTCCGAGCCCGGTGCGGCCTCCGAGCCGGCCACGGATCCACAGACGCGTTTCATGCGCGTGGTGCTGAAGGATACGGAAGATACGTGGACCAGCCTCTTCCGCAGCAACGGCAGCACCTACGAGCCGCCGATGCTGGTGCTCTTCAGCGGCGCCACCAACACGGCGTGCGGGCTCGGGCAGTCGGCGATGGGTCCCTTCTACTGCCCCCGTGACCGCCAGGTGTATCTCGACACATCGTTCTTCGACGATCTCGCCAGCCGGTTCGGCGCGCCGGGCGACTTCGCCCAGGCCTACGTCATCGCCCACGAGATCGGGCATCACGTGCAGAACCTGCTGGGCCTGTCCGAGCGCGTCCAACGCACGCGGCAGCAAGTGAGCGAAGGCGAGGGGAACCAGTTGTCGGTTCGTCTCGAGTTGCAAGCCGATTGTTACGCCGGGGTGTGGGGGCACTACGCGTCCCAACACGACCTGCTGGAGCCGGGCGATGCCGAAGAGGGGCTGCGGGCCGCAGCGTCGATTGGCGACGATCGCCTGCAGCGGCAAGGCCAGGGCCGCGTCGTCCCCGAGTCGTTCACCCACGGGTCGAGCGAGCAGCGCGTCGAGTGGCTGCGGCGCGGCCTCGAGAGCGGCCGGATCGACAGCTGCGATACCTTCGGCCGGCGATAGTGCACGGCGCGGCGGACCACCTCCGCTCAAGCGACGGTGGTCCGCCGTAGCCGTGGCGAAGGCGGAAGCCCCGCCCGACGAGCCCCCTACGAAAGCGTGTCCACTGCGGCACGCAATGATCCGATAGAATAACGGGCTGCAACCTTGTGGCCGATGCGGAGCGTTGAATCCGGGCGGCACCTCACGGGTCACTCGACAGGGGTTCAACTCGATGCACATCGGCGTACCGGCCGAAATCTACCCGGGCGAGGCACGTGTGGCTGCCACCCCGGAAACAGTGAAGAAACTCGTGGCGGGCGGCCGCCACGGCGTGATCGTCCAGGCCGGGGCCGGTGAGCGTGCCGCCATCCGCGACAGCGACTACGAAGCCGCCGGCGCGCGTATCGTGCCCGGCGCCGCCGACGTCTACAGCCAATCCGACATCGTGTTGAAGGTCCGGCGGCCCGAAGACCAGGAGCTGCCGCTGCTCAAACGCGGCAGTCTGCTCATCGGCCTGCTCGCGCCGCACGAGGGCATGGACGGTCTGGCCGCCGCGGGCGTCACCGCCTTCGCCATGGAGCTGCTGCCGCGCATCTCGCGCGCGCAGGCAATGGACGTGCTCTCGTCGCAGGGCAACATCGCCGGCTACAAGGCGGTGCTCGTCGCGGCGTACGAATACGGCCGCTTCATGCCGATGCTGATGACCGCTGCCGGCACGGTCAAGGCCGCGCGCGTGCTCATCCTCGGCGCCGGCGTCGCCGGGCTGCAGGCCATCGCCACCGCCAAGCGGCTCGGCGCGGTCATCGAAGCCTTCGACGTGCGGCCCGCAGTGAAAGAGCAGGTGGAGTCGCTCGGCGCCAAGTTCGTGGAAGTGGCGCTCTCCGAAGAAGAGCTCAAGGCGCAGGAATCCGCCGGCGGCTACGCGCGCGAGATGAGTGACGACTACAAGAAGCGCCAGGCCGCGCTCATCCAGGAACGGGCCAAGGCCGCCGACATCGTCGTCACCACCGCGCTCATCCCCGGCCGCCCGGCGCCGCGGCTCGTGACCGAAGAGACGATTGCGGCCATGAAGCCGGGCTCGGTGATCGTCGATCTCGCGGTGAAGCAGGGCGGCAACTGCGCCTACAGCGTCGCCGACCAGGTGGTGGTGAAGAACGGCGTGAAGATCGTCGCGCCTTCGAGCCTCCCCTCGGAAATGGCCGCCGATTCGAGCGCCCTCTACGCGCGCAACCTGCTCAACTTCGTCAACCTGCTGTTCGACGCCAAGACGGGCGAGTTCCGCATCGACCGGGCCGACGAGATCATCGCCGGCACGCTCGTCTGCGCCGACGGCGCCCCTGCGAGGAGCTAACGTGCACGGAGTCCCGGTCGATCCGCTCATCACCAATCTGACGGTGTTCGTCCTGGCCGTCTTCGTCGGCTATCACGTGGTCTGGAACGTGACGCCGGCGCTGCACACGCCACTCATGAGCGTCACCAACGCCATCAGCTCGGTGATCATCGTCGGCGCCATCCTCGCCGCCGGCGCCGGCGGCGGGCTCGGCTCGACGCTGGGCGCCGCGGCGGTCGTCCTGGTCGCCATCAACACCTTCGGCGGGTTCCTCGTCACCGAGCGCATGCTCGAAATGTTCAAGAAAAAGGAACCGAAGAAGTAATGGAGACCGCCACCCAGCTGCTGTCTCCGAACCAGGTCGCGCTTCTCTATCTCGTCGCCAGCGTCCTGTTCATCCTCGCGCTCAAGGGTCTCTCGCATCCGCTGTCAGCGCGCCAGGGCAACCGCTTCGGCATCGTCGGCATGGTGATCGCGGTCCTGGTCACCTTCGCGGTCACCCAGAATGTGTGGTTCTCGCTCGGCGCACTCGTGGTGGGTGGCCTCGTCGGCTGGTATGCGGCCAAGCGCGTCGAGATGACGCAGATGCCGGAGCTCGTCGCCGCGATGCACTCGCTGGTCGGCCTTGCCGCCGTGCTCATCGCCACCGCCGTGGTCAGCTCGCCCACGGCGTTCAACCTCGAAGATCCGATCCCCGCCGGCAACCGCATCGAGCTGTTCCTCGGCACCTTCATCGGCGCGATGACCTTCTCGGGCTCGGTGATCGCGTTCGGCAAGCTGGCCGGCCTCGGCAACAAGTTCCGGCTGTTCTCGAGCGCGCCGGTCGTGTTCAAGGGGCAGCAGATGGTCAACCTGCTGATGTTCCTGGCGATGATCGGCTTCGGGATCGCGTTCTTCGTCGCGTCGCCGGAGGCGAAGTGGCCGCCGTTCCTCATCATGACGGCAATCGCCTTCGTGCTCGGCGTGCTCATCATCATCCCGATCGGCGGCGCCGACATGCCGGTCGTGATCTCGATGCTGAACAGCTATTCCGGCTGGGCCGCCTCGGGCATCGGCTTCTCGCTGAACAACCCGCTGCTCATCGTCGCGGGATCGCTGGTCGGCTCGTCGGGCGCCATCCTCTCCTACATCATGTGCAAGGCGATGAACCGCTCGTTCTTCAGCGTCATCCTCGGCGGCTTCGGCGCGGCCGAGGGCGCCGTGGCGGCCGGCGGCGCGCAGAAGAGCGTGCGGTCGGGCTCGCCCGACGACGTCGCCTTCCTGCTCGGCAACGCCGAGAGCGTCATCATCGTGCCCGGCTACGGCCTGGCCGTCGCCCGCGCGCAGCACGCGGTGAAAGAGATGGCGCACAAGCTGTCGGCCAAGGGGGTCAACGTCCGCTACGCCATCCACCCGGTGGCGGGCCGCATGCCCGGCCACATGAACGTGCTGCTGGCCGAAGCCGAGGTGCCCTACGACCAGGTGGCCGAGATGGAAGACATCAACAGCGACTTCGGCACCACCGACGTCGCGTTCGTGCTGGGCGCCAACGACGTGGTCAACCCGCTGGCCGAGACGCCGGGCAGCCCCATCTACGGCATGCCGATCCTCGAGGCCCACAAGGCGCGCACGGTGATCGTGAACAAGCGGTCGATGGCGTCGGGTTACGCCGGCATCGACAACCCGCTCTTCTACATGGACCGCACGATGATGGTGTTCGGCGACGCCAAGAAGGTGGTCGAGGACATCGTCAAGGCCATCGAATAGATTTCGCCCTCGTTCCTCGTCGCCACAACCTACTTCCCGGCAATCCGCGCCCGGGCCACGTAGCGGTGACACTGCACGCAGCGCATCGTCAGCGCGACGTAGGCGAGCGGTGCGCCCTCCTGGTCGCGGCGGGCGGCCGCGTCGACCAGGTCGTTGGCCGCCCGGACGAATGCCTCGCTCTGCCGCGTGTACTCGGGCGTCTTCAACACCACCCAGGCCGCGTCGTCGGTAGCCGCGGCAAGCGCCTTGCTCCGCCGCTCGAGCTCGGCCCAGTTACTGGTGACGACAGCGGCGAGCACCGCTTGGGCGTCGGCCAGCTTCTGCCGCATCACCCGGTTCAGTGCCGTGGTTTGTGCCTGCGCCGGGGCAATCGCGCCCAGCGTCAGCACCACCGCCACGAATCCCGCTACTACCCGCCGCACCAGACATCCGCGCCGAATCATCGAAGCCTCCCTTGAGCCACCAGAACCCGTCTCATCTCTTCTACGCTAGCGCAGCGCGCAGCGCGGCGTCGACGTGAATCCGCGTCGTGTCCAGCAACGGTACGTCGAAGGGTACGTCGCGCAGGATCAGGGGGAGCTCGGTGCCACCCAGTATGACGCCGTCGATGGCGGCGCGGTCGCGCATCCGCTGCATGACACCGATGAGCCCGTCGCGGGTCGAATCGAGGAATCGCCCCTCGACGAGCTCGCCGACGTACTTCTCGTGCACGTACTCGAGGTCGGGCTTTTCCGGCACCGCGATTTCGAGCCCGCGCGCGGCGAACACGTCCGGATAGAACCGCGCCTGGGTGGTGAACCGTGTCCCCAGCAGCCCGAGCCGCCGCAGCCCCTGCGCTTCGGCCGCCTCGCGCGTGGCCTCGACGATGCTCACCAGCGGAAGCGCGGCGCGCGGCTGCACGCGGTCGAACACCCTGTGCGGCGTATTGGCGGCGATGATGGCCAGCCCGGCACCGGCGCGCTCCAGCACGGCGATCTCGCGCACCAGCATGTCGGCCAGCCCCGCGTCGTCGCCCGCTTCGAGCACCGGCGCATCGCCCAGAAGTCCACGCTGTTGATCACGATCTGCGGCGACCGTGTTCCAGCGAGCTCGGGCGCCCGCGCGAGCAGCAGCCGGTAGTAGTCGATGGTGGACTCCGGCCCGATCCCGCCGACGATCCCGATCGTCTTCACTTCACTCTCGAAAAATGCGGACCGTCCACGGTGCGGTGCGACAGATACAGCCAGCGGCCGTCGCGCTTCGCGTAGACGCGCTCGAACCACAGGTCGAACTGCTGCCGCTCGGGGTCGCCGGCCTTCATGCGGGCCACGTAGCGGCCGTAGGTGATCGCCACGTCACCGTGCATCTCCACCCGCACGTGATCCAGTTCGCGCGACGCGTAGGGCGCCGCCTTCACCACGGCCAGCCACTGCGCGCGGTCGTCGACCCGGAACGGGTCGCCGCCGGTGGTCCAGCCGTCGCCGTGCGAGAACACGAACGTCGGCGCGCACGCGCGCTCCATGAACGCCACGTCGCCGCGCACGATTGCCGCCTCGACCTCGCGCTCGAAGGCGAGCACCTCGGCCGCCGCCGGATCCGGAGTGCCCACCGCCTTCTGAGCCGTCCCGACTGCGGGCAAGAGAACGAGCATCGCGACGAGCCACCATGCGTGCCTTCCTGCCATCTGCGGTCCTCCGCCCGGGTCTGAAGACCCACGGCCACAAGTCTTACCTGGCCCACCCGCCCTACCCGCCTCACCCGCCTCACCCGCCCTACTTCATGCCCATGTTCGCGGCGGCAAAGGCCCACTGGTCGGCCCGCTCGGCGATCAGCTTGTCGGTGGGCCGGTAGCCGTGCGAGCCCTGGACTTCGACGCGGATCAGCGCCGGTTTGGCGCACTCCTGGGCGGCCTGGAGCGCCGCGGCGAACTTGAACGAGTGGCTCGGCACCACGCGATCGTCGTGATCGGCGGTCGTGATCAGCGTGGCGGGATAGCACGTGCCCTTCTTCAGGTTGTGGAGCGGCGAGTACTTGAACAGGAACGGGAACTGCGCCGGGTTCGACGCCGACCCGTACTCGGTGGTCCAGTACCGGCCCCCGGTGAACTGGTCGAAGCGCAGCATGTCCATCACGCCGACGCCGGGCAGCGCCACCGCCAGCAGGTCCGGCCGCTGCTCCATCACGGCGCCCACCAACAAACCGCCGTTGGAATCGCCCATGACCCCCAACCGCTCCGGCGCGGTGTACTTCTCGCGTACCAGGAACTCGAGTGCGGCGATGTAGTCGTCGAAGACGTTCTGCTTGCGATCGAGCATGCCGGCCTGGTGCCAGGCCTCGCCGTACTCGGCGCCGCCGCGCAGGCTCGCCGTCACCCAGATGCCGCCGCGCTCCAGCCACGCGGGCACGTCGGGCCGGTAGGCGGGCAGGACGCTCACCGAGAAGCCGCCGTAGCCGTAGACCATCGTCGGGTGGCTGCCGTCCCTGGCGATGCCCTTCTTGGCGGTGACGAACAGCGGCACCCGGGTGCCGTCCTTCGACGTGGCGAAGAGCGCGCGTGTCTCGTATGCGCTGGCGTCGACGGGCGGGGTGGCCGCCTCGAACCGAGCGTCGGTACCGGCGCTGTGATCGAACCGGTGAACCGTGGTCGGCACCAGCGGCGAGGTGAAGGCGTACCAGACGTCCGGGCCATCGCCGCGCCCGCTCACGCCGCCCACGGTCCCCGTGCCCGGCAGCGCGATGTCGCCAAGCGGCGCACCGTCGGGCCCGAACATCGACAACCGGCTCTGGACGTCGACGAGGTACTGGGCGATGACGCGGCCGCCGATGAAGGCCACGCTCTCGATCGCCTCCTTGCGCTCGGGGACGATGGTCTTCCACGCCGGCTTTCCCGTGGCGCCCAGCACCAGCGTCAGCACCGCCCGGTTGGGTGCGTTCTTGTCGGTGCGGACGAACACGGTGGACCTGCTCGTGCCGAAAGGCAGATATTCGGCGTCACCCGACTCGTCGATCGCACGCACCGGGGCGGTGACGTTTGGCGCCTTCGGGTTCCCGAGGTCGGCGTAATAGAGCCGGTTCTTGTTGTCGGCCCCCTGGAACATCAGGACGAAGAGGTATCGGCCGTCCTCGGACACGCCCCCGTTGACGATCCATTCCGGCAGGTCCTTCCGCTCGTAGACGAGCACGTCCTGCGACTGCGGCGTGCCGACGCGGTGGTAGTAGAGCGCGTGGTTGGCCAAGGCCGCCTCGAGCACCTTGTTCCTGGGCGGCTCCGGATAGCGCGAGTAGAAGAACCCCTTGCCGTCCTTGGTCCACGATGTGTCCGAGAAGCGCATCCAGCGCACCTCGTCGGAGAGATCCTGCCCCGTGGCCACGCTGCGCACCTTTACCGTGCGCCAGTCCGCGCCGCCTTCCGCCAGGCCGTAGGCGAGGAGCGACCCGTCGGGCGAGGGCGACCACTGCCCCACCGACACGGAGCCGTCCTCGGAGATGACGTTGGGGTCGAGGACGATCGACGGCTCGGCCGAAAGCGAGGCGCGCCGGTAGACCGGCGCCTGCCGCTGCAGTCCGGAGTTGCGCGAATAGAACAAGGCGCCCGAGTCCACCACGTAGGGCAGGCCGACGCGCGGATAGTTCCAGAGCGCGGTGAGGCGGCTGACGAACGGCTGCCGCAGCGGCAGCGCCCGCAGGTAGGCGTCGGTGACCGCGTTCGACGCCGCCACCCACTCGGCCACCTCTTTCGAGTCGAGCGACTCCATCCAGCGGTACGGGTCGGGCACCTTGGTACCGCCGTAGTCGTCCACGACCGGTCCGGTCATCGCCGTTGGGTAACTGAGCTTCGGCGGCGGATCGGCGGGCCCACACGCGGCAGAAATCGTCACCATCAGCGCAAGCCACAGAATACGTTGCATTGGCGGTGCCTTTCCGCGGATCGTCAAAGACTTGCCGGTTGCGTTGCCAGCGATCCCGGGAGCACACTTCCGGTCATGTTCCCCAAACGAAGACGGACTATAGCTGCGATCTTCGGTGTCGTCGTCGCGTTGTCGGCGGTGCCGGCGCGTGCGGCCCTCATCACCGTCGACTGGGATGTGGTGCCCCACGACGATAGGGAGCTTGTTTTCGACGACTCGCCGTACTACGACTGTAGCGGCAGCCGCTACCCGGACCGGCTCTGTCGCTCCCTCTGGGACACGGGGCTGACACTCGAGGCCACCCGCTTTTCGTTCTACGACGACAAGTGGTTCGACGGCTACGGCATCGGCGAATGGGAATCGTCGATCTTCGGAGGCGTTCAGCGGATCCGTCCCGAGTGCAAGGCCGGCCTCAGCCCCTGCTTCGATTCGTTCACGCCTCAGACTCTTAGGATTGCCGGCCTCTCCTACGACCGCTCCCCGTCACCGAACCTGTTCGTCATCTCATCGCGCGGCGGCCTGGTGAAGCTTCCGTCCCTGAGCGGCCTGGCGTCAGTCGACTTCGTGGG
>Ga0173480_10000127_pt1 | contig 20611 bp, 19 predicted proteins | sample NitcycUS209509C1_FD_122622 | JGI IMG/M metagenome (GOLD analysis project Ga0173480, IMG submission 122622) | Soil microbial communities from Arlington Agricultural Research Station in Wisconsin, USA - Nitrogen cycling UWRJ-S209-509C-1 (version... | ecosystem: Environmental > Terrestrial > Soil... | reverse complement strand
GGCTCGAAGGCCGCGATGCCCTGTCGCCCCGTGTGGCTGGGACATCCGAACTATCGAGCATATTGAGACGGTAGATCGATCGACACCCCGGACCCCGCAAAATCGAGGCATTGCTCCAAGGCAGAGAGGCTGGCGAGTCGGACACCAGACCCCTGGCCCAGGCTTTGCCTTCGCCACATTCACCCTACGCGATGCGATCGACGCCGCGCGTCACCATACGCGCATAGAGGTCGAGCGCCTCGTAGTGACGCTCCCGCCTTCAGCTGCTGCCGCGGCCTGAGAAGCTCATTGTGGTGAGGCCGCCTTTCGCCGTTCTTCCGAGCTGCCATTCGCGTGATTCACTCGGCGGCCGGATTATCCCGCACCGGGACCAAAAGGCTCGTGTCCGCGCAACACGTCGATGATGTACGGCAGGTTGAACGGCGTGCCGTCCCAGCATGGCATTGAGCGGGCGTCGATGTCGTGGTCGGGATTTGTCTCAGATCCCGGCTGCAGCGAAGGCGACGGCTCGAGCCGTCGGCCGTCAGCTGAGATGAAGGTCACGTCGCCGTTCTGGTCCTGCACCGTCTGAAATCCGCCTTCATGCACCAGACGGTGGTGCCTCCGGCATAGCAACAGCAGGTTGTCGAGCGATGTGCGGCCGCCGTCGCACCAGTGGGTAATGTGATGGGCATCGCAGCGGCGGGCAGTGCATCCGGGGAACCGGCACCGGGCATCGCGTGCGGCGAGCGCCCTGCGGATCGCCGAGGGGATGGTCCGAGTCCTGCGCCCCACATCCAGAACCGCGCCATCCGCGCCCTCATGCATGACGACCATGGACGCATCGCACGCGACGCGCCGCGACGTTTCCGCGGAAACGTGGACAGCGCCGTCGCCGAGCTCGATCACGGCCTGCGACGGCGACGAGCTGGCCTGCTCGCACTCGAGGTGCAATACCACCTGATATCGGTCTGCTGAGGAACCCCGATCGAGATCCGCGTCGAGGGCGCACTCGGCCATCAGACCCAGCGCGTCCGCGCGACGCTGCGCAGCCGTGACCTCCTCGGCCACTGACGTCGGCGACGCGGCGTCCTTTGAGTCCTGGTACAGTCGCTCGCTGGCGGCGTCGAGCGCACGCTGCACCACGGCTCCGAGCTCCGGCGTCAAACGGGCACGTAGCACCAGCATCCCGTCATCGTCGAGATACGTCGTGACGGTGCGGCTGAGATGCCGTCGTTCGGTGTCCCGCGCCTCTTCGACCCGATCGCATCGGCGCCACGCCCGCACGACGCGCTCGACGTGCGCCGCCGTGCCAGCGTAGGCGAGGTCGAGCAGCTGCGCCTCGTTCTCGGGGGTTGCGATGCGGCTGATCGCCCGCACCTTGGCATAGGAGATCGTTCCGCGCTGCATGGCATCGCTCAGCCGCGGCAAGGCGGCCAGCGCCTTGGCGACGCGCACCTTCTCCCGCGCGGCGCCGAGATCGATGCCGGTTCGCCAATGCAGCCAGTGCGCGCAGGACAGGAACCCGTTGTTCCAGCCGGCGCGCTCGTCGAACTCGCGGAGCAGGACGAGCAGTTCGTGGGTGGCGGCGTGCAGGCGCGCCGCGAGCGCGGCGATGGCTTCGCCGAGCTGCTCGATCGGCGCCGGTGGAATCACTCCAGAGAGTCGTCCGTGACCTGGCTCCGCGGAGTGATGTGAGGCGGGCAGTAGGGTCATGGGCGATATTAAACCCAGTGATCTTCGACGCGCCCAGTGGCGCGTCGTGACGCGCACGCGGCACGAAAGGATTCTGAGGATGTCTCGACTGATGTTCGCGTTCCTCGCGGGATCTGGGCGCACCCAAGAGCCTGTTTGGCTGGCGTCTCGAACCGCCGCGGACCCCGGCCCGAAAACCTGTCAAGAACAAAGAGGGGTCGATAGAGCTTTTCGTGACGACATGCGCAGCTGTATCAACGGGAACCTCGTGGCCGGCTCAGTGTCTTGCGCTGTCGCTCCGGCCGCGCCGTCAGCCGAGGCGTGACCGCAGGGCTGAGTCTGCGGTGTCGCGGGACTGCTGCACGATATCGGACCATGCAGAACTCGATCGCGCGGCGGCCGTTTCACAGGGCACGCTTTATACTTCCTGCCGCGAACGAGTTGGCGCCGCGTCATATCCGGTCATGCAGCGGGTGCGGCGACCGCTTCGCAATCCGGTAGCAGTTGGCCAAGAGAAGCGATCACGAGACGGAGTGTTCAGCGGCATGAGAGTGGCGACGTGGAACGTTGCTCGACCGGTGCCTTCGGCACGGCGCCGACGAAAGTTGGTTGCTGGGCAGATCCAGGCAGTCGAGGCCGATGTGTGGGTGTTGACAGAAACCCATGACGATGTTGGGCCAGGTCCCGAGTATCGAAGCGCGTCTACGTCCGGCGCTGATCGAGCCAGCGGCCCTGGTGAGCGATGGGTCAGCATCTGGTCGCGGTTTCCAATCGAGCCCCTCCCTTCGACGTCCGATCCTGTCCGTGCGGTCGCGGCTCGAATAGCACCTGCTCGCGGCACTCCACTGATCGTGTACGGAACTGTCCTTCCGTGGCTAGGCAGCTCGTGGCGCGGCATCGAGGCGGTGGACGGGAAGGCGTTCGAGGCGGCACTCGACGTTCAGGCCGCGGACTGGCGCGCAATCCGACGAATTCATCCCGACCACGACCTCATGGTGGCCGGCGACTTCAATCAGGACCTGGCCGACACTCACTACTATGGGTCGCGCGCGAATCGGCTGCGGCTTACGGCCGCGCTACAGCAGGCTGACTTGATCGCCCTCACTGCGTCTGGTGATGACCCGGTTCGGCGAGGTTCTCCGACGAATGCGTGCATCGACCACGTATGCGTGTCCGAGGCCTTGCGGCGCCGCTGTCGGAGCGTCCATCGCTGGCCGGACACACCGCGGCCCGATCGACGAATGTCGGACCACTTTGGAATCGCGGTTGAATTCTCGCCGGCTGGCTAGGAGGCTGCAGCCGACGATCGGACGCAAGGACGGCGAGTTGAAACGGCCATGGTGGACAAGCGAGAGGGACGATGAGTGTGACCTTTCGGTCGCTGCGGCCGAGGCGGCGAACCAAAGATCTGCCTGGAACGGTGCGATTCTGGACGGACCGATTGGGCTTTACGTGTGATGGGCTGAGCGAGGAGGACGGTTGGGCGTCGCTGTCTCGCGACGGCGTGGGACTGATGGTCGCGACGCCGAACGACCATGTTCCATTCGACACGCCTGGCTTCACCGGGGCCCTCTATTGGAAATAGCCTACCCGATGGAAGAGTTCCATTACGGCATGCGCGAGTTCGCGATCGACGATAACAACGGCTACATGCTCCAGTTCGGAACATCGACGCGTTCGTGACCCAGGCTTCAGGGTAGCTCGAACACCCACAGCGACGAGCCGCGATCCGGCGGTGGCGTCAGTTCCGGCACGAGCGGCGCGTAGCTCGCGTAGTGGAAGCCGCCGCGGCCGGCGACGATCGCGATGTACTGCTTGCCGTTCACGGCGTAGGAGATCGGCACCGCGCTCGACACGTCGTTCAGGCGCGTCTCCCACAGCACCTTGCCGTTGGCGGCGTCGTAGGCGCGCAGCGATCGATCCAGCGCGCCGGCGAATACCACGCCACCCGCGGTCGCGAGCGTCCCCGTCGTAATCGGCGCCCGATGGCGCGTGGTCCACAGCGTCTTGCGGGTCTCGAGATTGATCGCCTGCAGGCGGCCGTAGTTCCCGTCGCTGTCGGGACGCGGCCGCACACCCAGGTTCACGCCGGTCGAGAGGCCGCCGCGTCCGCCGCCGGGCACGGGAAAGAGGTCCATGCAGGCTTCGACGATCGGCACGAACAGCGCCTTGGCGGCAGGAGAGTACGAGGCGGGCAGCCAGTTCTTCGCGCCGGCGGCGTGCGGGCACACCATCTTCACCTGGCCGTCGCCGGGCACCAGGCCGGGATTGAAGGTCTTGGCGCCGGTCTTCGGATCGATCGCGGTCACCAGGTTGTTCAGCCCGAGATCGATCGAGAACAGATACTGCCCCGACCTGGCGTCGAGTGCGTCGTAGATGCCGATCTTCCCGGCGGTGAACATCACCGTACGGTTCTCGCCGTTGACGGGCAGCCGCGCGAGCTGCCGCTCGAACGCCCAGTCCAGGTCCCACTGATCGTTGGGATGGTGCTGGAAGTGCCACTTCACCGTGCCGGTGTCGGGATCGATCGCCAGCGTCGAATCGGTGTAGAGCGCGTCGTTGGTGACGCCTGGCGTCCCGGCCGGCTTCACCAGCGGGCCGGTGTCGTAGGTGTTGCCGGTGCCGAAGTAGGCGAGACCGGTCCCGGGATCGTAGCTGCCGGGCGTCCACACCGAAGCCCCGCTCCGCTGCTGCAGCGGCATGCCGTTCCAGCTGTCGCCGCCCGGCGTGCCCGGCTGCGCGATGGTGTGGACGCGCCAGGCGAGACGTCCGGTCTCGGCGTCCAGGCCGACGATCTCGGGCCCGCCCGGTTTGGCGCCGACGCCGGTGCCGACGGTCCCGATCATCACCTTGCCCTTCGCCACCAGCGGGCCGCCGCCGATCTGCTCGCGCACCTTCGGGTCGCCGATGGTCTGCTCCCACACCAGCTTGCCGGTCTTCGCGTCGAGCGCGATCACGTGCACGTCCGACGTGCCCATGTAGATCCGGTTGCCGTGCAGCGCCAGGCCGCGCTTGAAGCTGCCGGCGACGCCCTCGGGCAGGCGGCGGTCGTACTGCCACAACAGGTCGCCGGTGCGGGCGTCGAGCGCCTGCACGCGGTCGTTGGCGCCCTGCACGAACAGCACACCGTCGTGCACCAGCGGCGTCGACTCGGAGGATCCGGGCGGCAGCGTCCAGCTCCACGCGACGCGCAGTCCCGCAACGTTGCGTGCCGTGATCTGCGTGAGCGGGCTGAAGCCTTGCGCGTCGTAGCTGCGCCGCCAGGTGAGCCAGTCCTGCGCCGCGGGCTCGACGAGCTGGGCATCGGAGATCGGCGTGAACGCATCGAGCGGGTTCGGCCGCTTCACGGCGGGCAACGACGGCGCGTAGGGTGAGTAGGCCGTCACGCTGAAGCCGCCGACGGGAATGACCATGCGCGCCAGCGCGCCCTGATCCGACGGCAGCTCGTTCGTGCCGGCCACGATCGCGTTCGCCTGGAGCAGATACGCGGTGATGCGCGCGGTGGCGGCGGCGCCGAGCGAGTTGGGGCTGGCGGGCGGCATCGACGCCACCTTCGCGAACAGGTTCTCCACGCTCTTGCCGCCGTACTTCTGCACGAAGGCGACGCCCTTGAGCGCCGGGGCCAGCGCGCCGTCGTCGAGGTTGCCGCCGTGACAGCTGGCGCAGCTCGTGTCGTAAGCGGCCTTGCCGGCAGCCGCCTGCGCGGCGGTATAGGAGGGCGCCGACTGCGCGAGTGGCTCTTGAGCGCGGGACGAGAGCTGAACGGCCGCCAGCGCGCAGGCTGCCAATCCCGGGACGAGGGCGGAACGTCGGGTCATCGGACCCGAGTGTAGAGGATCTCGGGAGCCGTCCGTCAGACCGCGGTCAGCAGCGTGTATCCGTATTCCTGCGCCCGGTTCACTGCCACCACGCCGGCCGCCATCAGGTGGCTGTTCGGGATCAGGTTGCGGACGAACTCGGTGTAGACCGCTTCCTGCACCCCCTTCGTCGACGTCGCCACCAGGCCCGCGAGCCTGTTGGCCGCCATGTCGCACACGGCGAACTGCGTGCCGCGCTTGGCCACCGACGCGATGGTGACGCCGCCGTTGGGCAGCGCCATGCCGTACCCGCTCGCGTCGAGCAGGTTGCTCGAAGGCGGCTGCCCGGTCTTCGGATCGGTGAACTGCACCGCATCGCTCAAGGCCTGGCCGTATTTCGCCCACACCACGTCGTTGAACGCGAACACGGTCGCCAAGTGGCGCAGGCAGACGACGATGGCCACGTCCGGCTCTTTCAGCGAGTAGCCGCGCGCGTTGGCGACATACAGGTTGTTCGCGTAGAGGATGCCGGCGCCGGCGCTGGCCGTGCTCGCGCAGTCGATGACGGTGCGGTGGGTGCCGGGCACGGCGTCGAGCCATTCGTCCTGCGAGTGGCGGGCGGGCTGATAGCGCCGCGCCGGGGCCTGCGCGCGGGCACTTCCTGGTGCGAGCGAAAAGGCCGCCGCGGCGGCGGCCCCGGTCAGGATCGAGCGGCGGGTGCTGGGTTTGCGCATGGACGAATCCTGCCACAGAACGCGGCTGGTAGCCGAGACCGGCCACTGGTGTAGTCTCTGCCCCCGTGAGCATCCTGACGACCCACGTGGGGAGCCTCCCGGGCCCGCCCGGCTTCGACCCGACGATCGAGCACGACGCGGCGGCCTGGCACGACGCCGTGGCGTGGGTGGTGGCGGAGCAACGCGCCGCTGGCGTCGACATCATCAACGAGGGCGAGCTGACCAAGCAGGGCGACTGGCTCGCGTTCATGGATCACCGGCTGGGGGGATTCGAGGAGCGTCCGGTGCCGGCCGGCGGATCGATCGTGGCGAAGGGGCAGGATCGCGAGACCTTCGCCGAGTTCTATCGGCACGCGGCCGAGCGGCAGACGCTTTTCTTCACCGGCGACAACCGCATGAAGCTGGTGCGCCGCTACACCGCCGCCACCGGTCCCATCACCTACGCCGGCGGCGACGCGCTCGCGCGCGAGATCGGCACGCTGAAGGCGGTGGCGGGCGATCCGTCGCAATGCTTTCTCACCAGCACCGCGCCCTCGAGCCTCGAGCCGTATCGCGGCAACGAGTACTACAAGACGGCGGAGGAGTTCGTCTGGGCTCTGGCGGAGGCGCTGCGGGTCGAGTACGAAGCGATCGTGAATGCCGGGTTCCTGCTGCAGATCGACGACGCGTGGACGGCCGCGCTCTGGGATCGCATCGGCATCGTCATGGGACTCGACGCGTTCAGGGCCCGCTGCTTCACCCGGGTGGAAGCGCTGAACCATGCGCTGCGCAACGTGCCCGAGGACCGCGTGCGTTATCACTTCTGCTGGGGCAGCTGGCACGGCCCGCACGCGTTCGACCTGCCGATGGCCGATCTGGTGGACGTGATGCTGGCGGTGAAGGCGCGCTTCTATTCCTTCGAGGCCGCGAACGTGCGGCACGAACACGAGTATCGCGTGTGGGAACGCGTGGCGCTGCCGCCGGGCAAGGTGATCCTGCCCGGTGTCGTGACCCATTCGACCGATCTGATCGAGCATCCTGAGCTGGTATCGGAACGTATCCAGCGCTTCGCGCGGCTCGTGGGCCCCGAGCGGGTCATCGCGAGCTGCGACTGCGGGTTCGGCGGCCGCACTCATCCGCAAATCGCCTGGGCCAAGCTGCGCGCCTTGAGCCGGGGTGCCGAGCTCGCCAGCCGCGCCCTCGCCTAGGTAGCTGCTAGCTCGTCAGGGGCGCGGGAAGCGTTCTTGCAGCACCCCAGCTGCTATGACAGCGCAGCTTCGTCTGGTGGCCTTTCTGGCGGCGTTTGCGTCGGCTTCCGGCGCGCTGCTCGCCGAGCGACGGCAAAGCTCGCCCGCTTTGCCTTCCCGAAACGACAATGCACGCGCGGACGTGCTGGCCCGGGCTGCAGTATGGCGGCCGACCAGGATTGCCGCGATGGACGTGCTTGCCGGTCCGCAGCGCCCCGACAGCTTTTCGCGCAACGCCATGGTGGCCTGCGAATACCTCGACAAGAAGCTGGCCGGGCTCTCGCCGAAGTTCGCCTGCAAGCGCGGCGAGGACGACGAAATCAAGGTGAAGTACGGCGGCACCAACGGCGAGGTCTATGGCGAAGTGCTCGCCACGCGGCTGCTGTGGGCGCTCGGGTTCGGCGCCGACGCCATGTATCCCGTCAACGTCGTCTGCCGGGGCTGCCCGCGGGAACTCGGGGGGATCGAGCGGCCGGGCAAGGAGTATCGCTTCGATCCGGCCGTGATCGAGCGCAAGATGCGCGGCACCGAATGGCCGTCGGGTGAGGACGGCGGCTGGGCGTGGGACGACGTGCTGCGAACGGAGCCGCGTGCCGGTGGTGCGCCGAAGGCGCATCGCGAGGCGCTGGCCTTGCTCGCGGTGATGATCCAGCACACCGACACCAAGGCGCGGCAGCAGCGCATCCTGTGCCTGGGCGGCGTGTCGGAGTCGGGCGTCTGCAACGACCCGTTCCTGATGGTCAGCGACGTTGGTCTCACGTTCGGCGCCGCCACCTTCACCAACACCAACGAGGCGAGCGGTGCCAACCTGAAGCGATGGCGGGAGACGCCGGTGTGGAAGGACGAGCCCGGGTGCGTCGGCAACCTCGAGAAGTCGTTGACAGGCACCCTTCACAAGCCCGTGATCTCAGAAGCCGGCCGCCGCTTTCTGGCCGACCTGCTGACGCAGTTCTCCGACAAGCAGCTCCACGACCTCTTCGACGTGGCCCGCGTCACGCTGCGCGTGCGCGAGCCCGGCCGCGCCCTCTCCGGGTTCCCGGCGATCGACGAATGGGTGAGCGCGTTCAAAGCCAAGCGCGAGGAAATCGCCTCGAAACGCTGCGCCTAGCACTGCGCGCGGACACCGGAGCGCTCTGAGATCAGGGCGGTGTCTTATTCGAACGACACCGCGAATGCGCCGATTGCCCACATTCATGCGGCTCGGCCGTTGGTATTTCCATTGCAACGACGCCTGCATCCTCTTGAGGTGCTCGTGAGCGTCCAGAAACCGATTGTGTTCGTCACCGCGTCGATGCTCAGCCTGATCCTCGCGCTCGCGATGCCCGCGTCGGGGCAAAACCGCGGGGGCGGCGGTGGCGGTGGCGGCGGAAGGACTGGTGGCGGCGGCCCTGGTGGAGGTGCACCGCCAGGCGGCGGCGGTGGCGGACGCCCCGGAGGTCCGGGCGCTGGTGCGCCGATACATGGCGGCAGGCCGGTTTATGGCCCCGGGAGGCCGGTCTATGGTCCCGGCGGCGGGGGCTATCCGTACTACGGCTACGGTTACCGCTACTACGGATATCCCTACGCGCATGGGTGGTATGGCTCTCCCTACTTCTACGCCGGATGGGGATGGCCGTACGCGTACGGCGGGTACCCGTACTACTACCCGTACGGCGGTGGCGCGTACGACGCGAGCGGGTCGTTTCGGCTCGAGGTGACGCCCAAGGACGCCGAGGTCTACGTGGACGGCTACATGGTCGGAACCGTCGACGACTTCGACGGTACGTTCCAACGGCTCCGCGTCCCGCCTGGCGGTCACGAGTTGACGCTCTACCGCGACGGCTTCAAGACGGTCCATCAGTCGCTGCACGTCTCGTCCGGATCGACGTTGAAGGTCTCGTACGAGATGCAGCCGCTCGCGGCCGGCGAAGTCGCCGAGCCCCGTCCGACGCCGCCGCCGGACGAAGGCGAAGGGCCGCCTGAGACGCGGTCCAGTCCGCAGGCACCGCAGCGACGGCCGCCCGCGGCCCGAGCCGTCGCAGGCTTCGGCACGCTCGCCATTCGCGTGCAGCCGGCCGATGCCATCGTTCTCATCGATGGCGAGCGATGGCAATCTTCGGGACAAGATCGTCTGATCGTGGAGGTGCCCGAGGGGCCGCATCGGATCGAAATCACGAAAGACGGCTTCGACACCTATTCGACGGATATCACGATGGCTCAGGGGCAGACGATGCCGATCAACGTCAGCCTGCGATCGCGCTAGCGCGGGGGTGATGCATGGTGTCCAGACGCTGGATTGGGGTGCTGCCGGTTGCCGTATTTCTCTCCGCCTCGCTGGTGCCGCGCGCCGCCGCGGCACAGGGCTCATCCGGACCGATGACCGTGCAACGCATCGGGAACAGCGCGTTCATCGCGCCTGATTTCAAGATCACCGACTTCAACGGCAAGACCTCCGTGGTGGCTGGCGCGTTCGGCGGCTACCTCGTCGAAAACACGTTCTTCATTGGTGCTGGCGGCTACGGCCTCACCGACACGTCCAACCAGCGCGATATGTGGTACTTCGGCCTCGTCACCGGCGTGTACCTCAACCGCGATCGGCCGGTCGGCTACGGTTTCAAGGCGCTCATCGGCGGCGGGGAAGCGACAGTCGCGCAGCAGTACTACCCATATCCACAGCAAGGGCGTCCGGGGCGAGGCGGGCCGGTCTTTGCGACGGCCGGCTATCAGTCGGGGATCTTCGTTTTCGAGCCGGAGGCGAACGTCGTCGTGCACATGAACAAGCACCTGGCGTTCACCGGCGGCGTGGGCTATCGGTTCACCGGGGATCCCTACTGGGGCTACTACGGCTACAACGGCTACAACGACGGCGGCCTCAATGGCGTCACCGGTACCGTGTCGCTGCAGATAGGGGGCGGGCTCTAGCCTGGCTCGCCATCCCGCGGCCGGCGGCGCGGGACCGGACCCAGCGGGTCCGATGTACCATGCCACCCGAGGCATGCGCACAACTTACGGTCTCCTGATCGTCAGCCTGCTCCTGTTCGTGTTCGGGATCTGGTTCGCCATCGCGGGCGCGCGCGGCGCCTCGGTGCAGCCGGCGGCGCCAGCCGTGGCGTCGGTGCTCGATCTGATGGACGGCATCGTCGCTCCAGCTGCCCAGGTGATCTACGACTCGGTGGCCACGATCGTCACCCGGGAGGGCGTGCAGGAGACGCGCCCCAAGAACGATCGCGAGTGGCAGAAGGTGGCCGGAAACGCCGCCGCACTGATCGAGGCCTCGCAGCTCCTCACGGTCGAGGGGCGCGCCCGCGAGTCGGAGGACTGGGGCACGATCTCGAAAGCGATGGGCGACGCCGCCGCGCAGGTGCGCGCTGCCGCGCAGAAGAAGGACGCGGAAGGCATCCTCGCCGCGGGCGAGCAGTTGAACAACTCGTGCGACAACTGTCACCGCAAGTTCCAGGTGGCGGTCGAGTAGCCCGAAGGAGACCCATGGACCTGCTGCACCGCCGGCGATTCCTGCCCGTCTGCCTCGCCTTGCTCGCGCTGGTCGCGTTCGAGGCCGTAGCCGAGGCGCACGGCGTGTCGCGTCGCGACGCCTCGTTCGTCGAAAGCATCACCGGCGCGGCCATCGGCCCGTTCCTCTACCTCGGCGCCAAGCACATGGTGACCGGTTACGACCACCTCCTCTTCCTGGTCGGCGTGATCTTCTTTCTCTACCGGCTCAAGGACGTGGTGCTCTATGTGAGCCTGTTCACCATCGGCCACAGCCTGACGCTTCTGGCCGGCGTGCTCGGCGGCATCCACGCCAACGCCTACATCATCGACGCCATCATCGGCCTGTCGGTCGTCTACAAGGGCTTCGAAAACCTCGGCGGCTTCAAGTACTTCTTCGGCCGGCAGCCAGACACGCGGGCGGCCGTGCTGATCTTCGGCCTCTTCCACGGCTTCGGCCTGGCGACCAAGCTGCAGGAGCTCGCGCTCACGCAGGAAGGGCTCGTCACCAACATCGTCAGCTTCAACATCGGGGTCGAGCTCGGTCAGATGCTGGCGCTGACCTTCGTCCTGATCGGCCTCACCTGGTGGCGCACGCGACCCGGCTTCCTGCGCCACGCGTTCATGACCAACACGCTGCTCATGACGGGCGGCTTTCTCCTCGTCGGATATCAGCTGTCCGGCTACATGTTGAGCGCGCAATGACCAGCGAGGCTACTGACATGACCGCGGCGCTCGTGGCCGCCGAGATGCGGGCACGGCTGGCGCTGGCCACCGCGGGCGCCATTTTCGTGGCCGGCGTCATCCTCATGATCGCGATTCTGCCGGCCGAATACGGCGTGGATCCGCTTGGCACCGGCAAGCTGCTCGGGCTCACCAGCATCGCCCAGGCCGAATCCGTCGGCGGCGGCGGCGAGGCCGCCGGCACCGCCAGCGAAGCGTCGCCCGAGGAGCTCGAGCCGGTACGCCCCGGCGCCAACACCCCGCAGACGGTGCCGCTCAAGCAGGACACCGTGACGTTCACGCTCGGTCCCTACGAGGGCATGGAATACAAGTATCGGATGGAGAAGGGCGCGAGCTTCTCCTACCGCTGGACGTCCACCGGCAAGGTGCGCTTCGACTTCCACGGCGAGCCCGAGGGCGCGCCGAAGGGATATGCCGAGAGCTACCAGATGGGAGAAGGCGAGCGCGCGGCCGGCTCGTTCTTCGCCCCGACGTCCGGCATCCACGGCTGGTTCTGGGAGAACCTCACGAGCGACGACATCACCGTCACGCTCACCAGCACCGGCTTCTACGCCTCCGGCATCGAGTTCAGCGCCAAGGGGCAGACGCCGCACATGCTGCCCGATCGGCCGTAGGACATGCCGGTGGCAGTGCACACCTTGGGGTAGCGCGCGCGGCGGCCGCCGGGGTGATACTGGCAGCGGCGGCGCTGAGCGCCGCTCCCATGCCCGAGATCCTCATCATCGCGCACCGCGGCGCCAGCGGTCACCGGCCGGAACACACGATCGAGTCGTACACCCTCGCGATCGCCATGGGCGCGGACTTCATCGAGCCGGACCTGGTTTCTACCAGGGACGGCGTCCTGATCGCACGCCACGAGAACGAGATCGGCGGCACGACGGACGTGGCCGAGAAGTTTCCCGCCCGCAAGACCACCAAGACGATCGACGGGCAATCGATCACCGGGTGGTTCAGCGAAGACCTGACGCTCGCCGAGATCAAGACACTGCGGGCGCGGGAGCGGCTGCCGTTCCGGTCGCACGATCGCGACGGGATGTATCCGATTCCCACCTTCGACGAGGTGCTGGCGCTCGCGGACGTCAAATCGCGCGAGACCGGCCGCACGATCGGGGTCTATCCGGAGACGAAGCACCCGACCTACTTCCGCTCGATCGGACTGCCGCTGGAACCGCCGCTGCTCGAGACGCTGGCGCGGCACGGTAAGCGCGAGCGGTCGGATGCGGTGTTCATCCAGTCGTTCGAGCCCGCGAACCTCCAGCTGCTGCGGCCGCAGACGTCGCTGCGGCTGGTGCTGTTGCTCGAGGCCACGGCCGACGTCTCGCCGGCGCGTCTTGCCGAAGTGCGCAAATTTGCCGACGGCATCGGTCCGAACACGCGGCTGATCGTGCCCGCCGGCCCCGACGGCACCCTGCGCCCACCGACCACCCTTGTTGCCGATGCCCATGCCGCGGGGCTGCTGGTGCACGTCTGGACGCTACGCAGCGAGCCGGCTTTTCTGTCTTCCAGCTACGGCGGCGATCCCGCCAGGGAATACCGCCAGTTCGCCGAGCTCGGCGTGGACGGCATCTTCGGCGATTTCCCCGACGTGGCGGTTGCGGCGCTGCGCCCCCCGCCCCGCTGACCGCGGAAACAGCCGGGCTTGGGTTGGACCGGTTCCTGCGTACACTTGAAGATATGCAGCTGCGGAACGCCCGACTGTGTCTCGACTGCGACGAGGTTCACGACGAGGGGCACTGCCCGGTCTGCGCGTCCGAGTCGTTCGCTTTCATCAAGCGCTGGGTGCCGGCCTCGGAGCGGCGGGCAGGGCAGCGTCCGCCCGATGCCGAGGTGAACAAACGCGAGACCGTCAACACCTACAAGGAACTGCTGTCCGCCAATGAGCAGTCGCGCCTCAGCGCGTGGCAGCTGGTTCGGGGAGGCGCCGTCAGCCTCGCGGTACTCGGCGCCGCCGGGTGGCTGCTGCGCCGAAACGCGAGCGCTACGCCCCAGGCGTCTCAGGCCGGCACTGGCACTGGCAACGGCGACGCCCGCCACAACTAGACCACTGGCGATTTGCGCGCCTTTTGACCGCCGCGCCAGTGCGGCCTCACCGCTCCCGCGACGATAATCCCACCTCGTTCGCCGCCTGACGGCGGGTGAGGCGGAACTCTTCCAGCAGGAACGACCATGAACAGCCACTTGTCACGGCGTGATGTCCTGAAACAGTCCGCGTGGCTGCTGGCCGCGGCCGGCGCGGGAGTCCGGTCCTCGTTTGCCGACGAAGGCAGCGCGGTCGTTGCCGACACCGCCTACGGTCGGATTCGCGGCACCGAGATCCGCGGGATCAGAGTGTTCAAGGGCGTGCCCTATGGAGCGAGCACCGCGGGGCGCAACCGTTTCATGCCGCCCGTGGCACCGGAAAAATGGGCGGGCGTGCGCGACGCGCTGGCCTACGGCGCGAGCGCGCCGCAGACCGAGCCGGGTGCGCGGCGGGCGTCGTCGGCCATCGCGGTGGCAGCCGCGGGCCTGCCGCCCGAAGGCGAAGACTGCCTGGTATTGAACGTCTGGACGCCGGCGGTGAAGGACAACCGCAAGCGTCCGGTGATGGTGTGGTGCCACGGCGGCGGCTTCGCCACCGGGTCCGGGTCGTCGCCGGTCACCGATGGTGCGAACCTGGCGCGGCGCGGTGACGTGGTGGTGGTGAGCCTCAACCACCGCCTCAACGTGCTCGGCTTCTCGAACCTGGCGTCGGTGGCCAGTGCGGACTTTGCCGCGTCGGGCGACGTGGGCATGCTCGACATCGTGCGGGCGCTCGAGTGGGTGCGCGACAACATCGCCGAATTCGGCGGCGACCCCAACACGGTGATGGTGTTCGGGCAGTCGGGGGGCGGCCGCAAGGTGGCGACCCTGCTCGCGATGCCCTCGGCCAAGGGACTGTTCCATCGCGCCGTGATCGAGAGCGGCGCCACGCTGCAGCTCGTCGAGCCTGAGGCCGGCGCTCGTGTGGCGCGCGAGCTGCTCGCGACGCTCGGCATTGCGACGGGGGAGGGCCAGGCGCTGCAGGCCGTGCCACTCGACAGGCTGATGGGGGCCTACTTCGCCGTGGTCCGGAAGATGAACGTGGACCAGATGACGCAGGGCTTCTCGCCGGCGATGGACGGCCGGATCGTGCCGCAGCATCCGTTCCACCCCGTGGCGTCAGCCGTATCGGCCGGCGTACCGCTGATGCTCGGCTCCACCCGCACCGAGCTCACATCGAGCGGCGCGGCCGACGACTTCTCGATGTCCGACGCTGCCATGCGCGCGCGCGTGCGCACGCTGCTCGGCACCCATGCCGATCGCGCGGTCGACGTCTACGGGCGCGCCAATCCAGAGGCGTCGCCGTCGGACCTGTATTTCCTGATCGCCAGCGACCACCGCTACAGCGGTCCGGTGATGAAGATCGCGGAACGCCGTGCGGCGCTCGGGGCGGGGCCGGTGTATCTCTATTACTTCCGCTGGGAGACGCCGGTGGACGGCGGGCGGCTGAAGTCGCCGCACACGATCGAGATCCCGTTCGCGTTCGACAACGTCGACGCCGCGGCGCGCCTCACCGGCGGCGGGGCCGAGGCCAAGGCGCTGGCCGACCGTGTGAGCGACGCCTGGATCGCGTTTGCCCGTACCGGCAACCCCAACACCCCGAAGCTCCCGCAGTGGCCGGCGTTCACGGCGGCCGATCGCCCGACGATGGTGATCGACACGCGCAGCCGCGTCGAGCGCGACCCGATACGCGAGCAGCGGCTGGTGATGTGGGACGCGCTCGGCTACCGTTCGTAAGTCGTGGGGGCCGGCTTTAGCCGGCCCTGGGCCGCCTGAAGGCGGCCCCCACGTCTGATCGGCCAGGCCTACGCCAGCAGCTCCATCAACGAACGCACGCGGGGCAGTGCCTCGAGACCGCGGACGCGCGCGATGATCTCGTCGGCGCGGGCCGCGCCGAGCACTGGCGCGATGAGCGAACGCGTTTTGTCCTCCACAGCCTTCGCCTCGAGCGGGTTCTCGCGCGTACCCGGGGCGTGCCGGGTGAAGTGGCTGACGGTGCGGCCATCGCGCAGCGTCACCTCCACGCGGCCGCTGCGCGGCGCGGCCGGGTCCATCAGCGCCGGGTCGGCCACCAGCTGCACTCGTGCCTGCACCGCCCGCACCTGCGGATCCTGCATGCGCTCGTAGGAGTGACTGCTCTCGAATGTGAGCGCGCCGTCCACGAGCGTGACCGCCATCACGTACTGACAGTTCACGTCGGGCATCGACCGGTTGTCCACGATGCGGGCGCCGTCGGCCGGCAGCCGCACGACCACGCGCTCGACGTTGGCGGCGGTCAGGCCGTAGGTCCGCCGTAACTCGAGCAACGAGTTGAGCGGCGCTTGAATCGGATACCCGACCGAGAACACCTTGATCGCGGTCTCGGACACGAAGAACCGCGTGCCGAGTCCGGCCACCATTTCCGATGGCCGCGGCTTCGGCGACAGCGCCTCGAGCACGTTGTGCTCGCCGTCGAACACCTCCGCGACGCCGGTGAACCCCGCCTGCGCCATCAGGGCCGCCGTGACGCCGTTGCGGGCGCCCATGCCGGCGAAGTCGAACGCCTTCTCGACGTGCTCGGCATCGCGCTCCCAGCTCCAGATGCCCGACACCTGCTGCGCGGCGTACGACAGCGCGTAACGCACCTGCCGCTCGTCGAGGTGAGCGAGCGCCGCCGCGGCCGCGGCTGCCCCCATCGTCGCGCTCATGCCCTCGGCGCTGCGATGGGCGCCGCGCACGGCGTCGTTGCCGAGCGCCAGCAGGAAGCGGCAGCACACGTCGTAACCGGCGGCGACCGCACGCAGCGCGTCGGCGCCGGATCGATCGTCGCGTTCGGCGACCGCGAGCGCCGCCGGCACGACCGCGCAGCCGGGATGCGCCTTGGTCACCGGCTCGAAGTCGTCGGTCTCGTCGGCGTGCGCGAACATGCCGTTGGCGAGCGCGGCGTTGATCGCGGAGGTGCGCAGGCCGCTCGCGCAGACAGCCGCTTCGGGCGTTCCACCCTGCTGCCGCACGAAACGGATCGCCATTTCGCCCGGCTTGAGGCGTGCGCCCGAGACCATGGCGCCGAGGGTATCGAGAATCCGATCGGTCGTGTGCCGTGCCGTCTCGGGCGGGAGCGGGCGCCCGCGGGCGGCGGCGATATACGACGCGAGCCGCGCGGTGATGTCGGAAGCCACCTCAGGCGGGCCGGCCTGAAGACCGCCCGCGGCGTTCGCAGCATCGGGCGATCCCGCTGGCGGTGCTGCGGCGCCCAACGGCGCCGAGGGCAGAGCCGCGGCGGCGAGGCCGCCGAGCCCCTGCAGCACACGGCGCCGCTGACGAACGTCCGTGCGGCCTCTGCTCACGGCGGGATGATACTCCGCAGCGCTCGAGGTGGCGGACCCGAGGATTGCTGCGGCGTCGGCCCCGGGAGGGGCTAGACTGACCCCGTGCGTATCCATCTTCTGCCGCTGGCCGTGCTCGCGATGGCGTTCCCGATCGCCGGCGCCGTGCCGGCGGCTGCGCAGCGCCTGTCGTTCGAACGGGCGATCGACGTGATGCCCGGCGCCACGCTGGACGTCTCCACCATCCGCGGCAAGATCGCCGTGCGCGCCGACGACGGCCGTCAGATTCGCATCGACGGCACCGTCACGGTCCGCGTCGGGGTGACGGTGCCGGCGAACGCGCTCGAGCTGGCGCAGCGCGTGGCCGATCACCCGCGCGTCGACGTCGCCGACAACGTGGTGCGGCTGCGTCCGCCGATCGACGCCGACGAACTGCGCGCGGTGACCGTGAGCTACGTCGTGCGCGTGCCGCGCGACACCCGGCTCATCATCGCAACCGATTCGGGCGCCATCACGGTGGACGACGTGGCGGCGGCCGTCGTCGTCACGACGCAGTCGTCGGCGGTTGCGTTGAGCGGCATCGACGGCAAGACCGAGATCAAGACCGGCTCCGGCGACATCCGCGTGGACCGTGCCTCCGGCGGCCTCCGCGTCGTGACGCAGAGCAGCGCGATCACCCTGCGCGGCCTGAGCGGCCCGCTCGACGCGCGCACGCAGAGCGGCGCGGTGCGGGCGTCGTTTGCCGGCGCCGGCGCGGCCGATGTCGAGACCGGATCGAGCGCGATCCAGATCGACGGACTGACGGGCGGGTTGACCGTGCGCACGCAAAGCGGGCGGGTCGAAGTGCGTGGCAATCCCACGGCCGCCTGGAGCGTCAGCACCGGATCGAGCCTCATCGACGTCGCGCTCGAGCCCGCCGCGCGCTTCACCCTCGAGGCGACCAGCGGTTCGAGCTCGGTGCAGGTGCGGGGCGTCACCGTGGACGGCTCGGCCGCCAAAGAGCGCGTCGCCGGTACTGTCGGGGGCGGCGGCCCCACCGTGCGACTCGCCAGCCGCAGCGGGCAGATTCATATCGGCCGCTGAGCCCCGCCGCGACGCCGCGATGAAGACCCCGGACCTGAACCTGCTGCCGATCGCGTTTGCCCTCTACGACGAGCTGAGCGTCAGCCGCGCCGCCAGGCTCCTCGGCATGAGCCAGCCCGCCGTCAGCATGGCGTTGAAGCGGATGCGCGTCGCCTTCGACGATCCGCTCTTCATCCGGGTCCCGAGCGGTGTCACGCCGACGCCCCGCGCGCATGCGATCGTGCGGCTCGCGCGCCCGCTGCTCGGCCGCCTGCAGGAAGATCTGCTGCGCGGCGAGAGCTTCGACCCGGACTCGAGCGCGCGCACCTGGACGCTGGCCCTTTCCGACGTCGGTGAGATGGCGTTTCTCCCCCGCGTGATGGCGGCGCTGCGTGCCCGCGCGCCGCACTGCAGCATCCGTTCGGTGTCGGTGCCCACGTCGCAGCTGGCCCACGAGCTGGAAAAGGGAGAAGTGGACCTGGCCGTCGGCTATTTCCCGGCGCTGTCGCTCAAGACGGTGCGCCAGCGGCGCGTCTCCACGCAGCACTGGTCGTGTGTGATGCGCAGCGATCACCCGCTGCGATCGCAGCCGCTGACGCTGGCCGCCTTCAGCGCCGCCGAGCACCTGGTCGTGCGGGCCGAGGGGCGCAGCCAGGAAGTGCTCGAGCGCTTCCTCGAGCGCCGGCGCATCAAGCGCAACGTGGCGCTGGAGTCGCCGCATTTCCTCAGCGTGCCGTTCCTGGTATCCCGCTCGGATCTCGTCGCCACCATCCCGCACTCGGTGGCGCTGCACTTTTCCTGCATGTCGCCGGCGCTGGCCGGCGTGGCGCCGCCCTTCGAGGCGCCGACCTTCGATCTGAAGTTCCACTGGCACCGCCGCTTCGACAACGAAGCCCGGAGCCGCTGGCTGCGCGATCAGCTCGCCGAGGTCTTTCGTGAGGATCCGACGCTGCCGCAGCCGAGCCAGCCCACGTCGGCGTCCGGTCCGCGCCGCCAGCGCCGCTCGGCCTAGAGCGTTTTCTTCTTGTGTAGGGGCCGGCTGAAGCCGACCCCCACGTACGAAAGCAGACGCTCTAAAGAGCGACCGCTCAGGGTAGCAGCGGCCGCCCGTCGCGGCCCGACAGGGTGACGCCCGCCGCCCGCGCCAGCGTCGGCGCGATGTCGAGCGGTGTGACCGCCTCGGTGGAGCGCCCGGGACGAACGCCCGCACCCAGGAGCAGCAGCGGTACACGCGCGTCGTAGTCGTACATCGTGCCGTGGGTGGTCGCATCCCCGTCCACGCGCTGCTCGATGATCCAGCCGCGCTCCGGCACCATGAACAGGTCGCCGCTGCGGTCCGCGACGTAACCGCGGGCGATCGCCCGGGTGACTGCATCGCCGCGATCGATCTGATCGCGCCGGACCACTCGCGCGAGGCCCGGCACCTCGCGCAGCGCGAGCTCGACCGCCCGCACAGCGGCCGGCGACATTCTCCAGCGGTCGAACAGCCCCTCGGCGAAGTAGATCTGACCGCCGAGGCTGGCGGCGACGTAGGTGCCCTGGGAGGGCGCACCCCAGGTCTGGACCAGCGCCTGCTCGACCACGGCGCCGAGGTCCTCGTTGGCGATCCGGCCGGCCCCGTGCTGCTCGGGAATGACGGCCACCCCGTGATCCGAAGTCAACGCCAGCAGATAGCGGTCGCGTCCAACCGAGCGGTCCAGGTGCTCGATCAGCGCGCCGATCGTCGCGTCGAGGTTGATGAGGATGTCTTCGACTTCGCGGCTGCGGGGCCCGAAGTCGTGCCCGACCATGTCGAGCGCGGAGAAGCTGACACCCAGGAAGTCGGTCGTGCCCCGCTGCCCGAGCTGCCACTGATCGATCAGCCGGGCGGCGAGACGGCCCAGATATGCGTCCGACAGCGGACTCTTCTGCCAGTGATCGGCGAACACCGCGTCAACACCCGCGCCCCCGGCGATGCGATGCGGAAACAGGGTCGTCCAGCCGCGATCGGGCCGCTCGCCCGGGAGCGCGTCGCCGTACTGATAGGAGTCCGCGGGCGCCGCCAGCTGCCACTCGCGGTGCTGTTCGGCCTCGAAGCTGTCGTCGGCGAAGAACCTGGCCACGTCCAGCACCGGTGCCGGCGCGAAAGCCGTCGAGGTGACGAATGACCGCGACGGCTCGTCGAACCACACTACCGCGTCGCCGCCGTGGCCGGCGAGGCCGATGGCGCTGCGCGGCTTGAGCGACAGCGACACCACCCGTGCGCCCGGCTTCTGCGCGCGGAGTTCATCGGCGAGGGTGGTCACGAGCATGCGGCGCCCGCTCGCGTTCGACGATGCGGGCCGATTACCTCACGACCTTCGCGTCGCGGTGGCACGGCGGGTTTCGCACGCTCCTCACGCACGGCGCCGAGTTCACCAATGCCCAGTACCCCTACTGGAGCACCATCACCTGCGCCGGTCACACGTCGATCTCCACCGGAACGCTGCCGCGCACCCACGGCATGATCCTCAATCGCTGGTGGGACCGCGCGGAGCGCCGCGTGATCACCTGCAACGACGATC
>Ga0173480_10000126_pt1 | contig 20629 bp, 11 predicted proteins | sample NitcycUS209509C1_FD_122622 | JGI IMG/M metagenome (GOLD analysis project Ga0173480, IMG submission 122622) | Soil microbial communities from Arlington Agricultural Research Station in Wisconsin, USA - Nitrogen cycling UWRJ-S209-509C-1 (version... | ecosystem: Environmental > Terrestrial > Soil... | reverse complement strand
GCCGCCGATCACGGCGAAGTTGGGCATCCGCGCCTCGAACATCGCCGGTACCCCGCCGGCGAGGATCAGCGCGCCGGTGATCTGCACGAACACCGCGAGCCGGCAGGGCAGGTCGTCGGTGTCGTAGGCCGACGCGAACCAGGTGAAGTTCATCCACGCCCACCAGATGGCGAAGAACACCATCGCGTAGCCGATCAGCCCGTCCGCGGTGTGGTTGGCTGCGACCGCATGGTGGAGGCCGCTCGCCGCTTCGGCGATCGCCACGACGAACACCAGGTCGAACAGCAGTTCGAGCGGCGTGGCCGTGCGGTGTGGTTCGTGCGGCGAGCGGGCCCGCATCGGCCGCCGCAGGCGGCCGTCGTGCGGGGCCGTCGCCGTCTCGGATGCCGCTGCCGTCACGATTGCGATAGTAGCCTCAAGCTCTGAGCCGGGAGCCGGCAGCCGTGGGCCGCCTGAAGGCGGCCCCCACGACCCCAGGCCGAGAGCCGGGAGCCGGGAGCCCTTAGAATCCCCCAGTGACCAACCAGCCGTTCCCGCTTCGCGCCAAGGTCGGCTACACGGTGTTGCTGCTGCTCTTCGCGGTGGTCGCGGTCTATCGCGTCATCGACTTCACGGAGCGGCTCGGCGACCTCGTCTACGGTCACATCCATGTGCGCGAGCCGTTCGATTTCGACCTGCCCGAATTCAACCTCGTGGGCGTCGAGCCCGAAGCGGCCGCCGCTGGCCTGCGTGCCGGCGACGTCGTGGTGGCCATCAACGGGGCACGCGTGCACGCGACGCCGGCGGATCTCTGGGTTCCGATCTACAAAGCCTCAGCCGGCGATCGGCTGACCGTCGAGGCTGTGCGCCCCACCGAAGGCCGCCGGCGTGTGACGGCTTCGATCGCGCTGAGCCCGATCCGGACCGGGGGCCCGACCGTGCTCGAACTCGTGGCATTCGGCATCCTGAACGTGGTGCTGCCGCTCAGTTGCACCGTCCTCGGGTTCTGGGTGGCCGCCGCGCGGGTCACCGACCGCCGGGCCTGGCTGCTCCTGGCGCTGGTGCTCAGCCTGGCGGAGTTTGGCGGCGGCTACTTCCGGTCGCTGTACGGCCGCGAGGATTTCTTTCAGCCGGTTGCGGCCGCGTATCAGCCGCTGCTTGCCAACCTCTGGCCGACGGCCATGCTGCTCTTTGCGATCTCGTTTCCAGAGCGGCTCGCCCTCGACCGCAAGGTGCCGTGGCTGAAATGGATCGTGATCGCGCCAATCGTGCTGCGCGTCGTCGCCCTGAACCCGGTCTATGACTTCATCGCCCGGCGTGACCCCGACGCGGCGCGGCGCCTGGATCAGGCGCTGATGCCCACCGAGGCCTACCTCGGCACGTCGTATGGCCTGTTCATCCTGCTTTTCCTGCTGATCATGGGCTACCGCACGATTACCGAGCGGCAGCCCGATGCCCGGCGGCGGCTGCGGCTGCTGCTGACCGGCGCCGCCCTCAGTGTCACGCCGATGCTCGCGTTCCTCCTGCTCGTCGCGTCAGGGCCACGGAGCTTCGCCGACTGGGTCATCATTCCCGTCCTCGGGTCGCTGCTGCTCTTCCCGCTGACGATGGCCTACGTGATCGTCGTCGAGCGCGCGATGGACGTACGCGTGGTGGTCCGGCAGGGCCTCCGATACATCCTCGCGCGCGGCACGTTGCGCGGGCTCCAGTTCGTCGTCAGCTCGGCCACGCTGGCCGCCGCGATTGCGCTCGGCGCCCGCAGTGCCAGCCTCATCAGTCAAGTACTTCTGATCGGGGCGGGCGTCGGCGCCATCGTGCTCATCCGCCGCTTCGCCGACACACTGCGCGAGCGGGTCGATCGACGCTTCTTCCGCGAAGCCTACGACGCCGACCAGATCCTCAGTGATCTGGCCAGTGAAGTGCGGACGATGATCGAGACGCGGCCGCTGCTCGAGACCGTGACCCGCCGGATCGCCGAGGCGCTGCACGTGCCGCGCGTCGCGATCCTGCTCAACGACGGCGGCACGCTGGCGGTCGCGCACACGGTCGGGTTCGAGGCACCGCCCGACGTCACGCTGCCGGCGTCCGGCGCCACCGCCAGTCGCCTGCAACGCGAGCCTCACGCGCGGGTTCGTCTCGACGACGCCGATTCGTGGGTGCAGACCGCCGGCGAGGGCGAGCGCCGCGCGCTGGCGGAGCTCCAGTCCGAGCTCCTGCTGCCGCTGTCGCTCAACCAGAAGCTGGTCGGGGTGATGAGCCTGGGGCCGAAGCGCTCGGAAGAGCCGTTCTCGGGCCACGATCTGCGGTTGCTGGGATCGGTCGCCACGCAGACCGGCCTGGCGCTCGAGAACAGCCGTCTCACGGCGCAGGTCGGCCTCGAGATCGCCGAACGCGAGAAGCGCCGGCGAGAGCTCGAGATCGCGCGCGAAGTACAGGAGCGCCTGTTCCCGCAAAGCTATCCACCGGTGCCGGGGCTCGAGTTCGCCGGCTTCTGCCGGCCGGCGCTCGCCATCGGCGGCGACTACTACGACTTCGTGCCGCTCGAAGGCGGGCGGCTCGGCCTCGCGATCGGCGACATCTCGGGCAAGGGCATTCCCGCGGCGCTGCTCATGGCGACGCTGCGCGCCTTTCTCCGCGGCCAGACGAGGCGCAGCCGCGGCGAGCTCGCGCGGATGATGTCCGACCTCAACGGCCTGGTGTACGAGAGCTCGGCGTCAAACCGGTATGCGACGTTCTTCTACGCCGAGTACGACCCGGCGACGCGGCACCTCGGCTACGTGAACGCCGGGCACAATGCTCCGGTCGTGTTACGGGGCGACCGCGCGGCCGCGCCCGACCTGGTGCGTCTCGACACCGGGGGACCGGTGATCGGCCTGCTCCCCGAGTGCGGATACGAGCAGGGCGAGGTGCAGCTGGCACAGGGCGACCTGCTGGTGGCGTTCACCGACGGCGTGAGCGAGGCGATGAACGCCGCGCAGGAAGAATGGGGCGAGGAACGGCTGATGCCGCTCCTGCGTCGCGCCCGAGACGAGCCGCCGGACATGCTCATGGCCAGCATCATGGCCGGCGCCGACGCCTTCGTGCACGGCGCGCCGCAGCACGACGACATGACGCTCGTCGTGGCCCGCTGCCTCTGAGCGCTGTGGAGGCCGGCTTCCGCAGACGCGCGGCACGCTCGGATCTTTGCAAAAACGGCCGGACGGCGCCCGACGGTCGGCACGGACCTTGATAACGGGCACCACCGTTTGAGGGGCGCGCTCGCGATCGTCGCCGCTGCGGAACAGGCGGCCGCGCTGGGGGCGGGCGCCGAGGGCGTCCCGCGAGCGGGACGCCACGATGTTGCAGGATGCGACCGCGAGTCAGACATATTCGTCGCCCGCGTCCAGTCGAGCCGCGCGGTATCGTTGGATCGATGCCCGCCGCCGATCCCCATAAACCGCTGCGTGACGACGTCCGGCTGCTTGGGGAGCTGCTGGGCGACACGATCCGGACGCACGCGGGCGAGGGGATCTTCGCCATGGTCGAGCGCGTGCGGGCTCTGGCCAAGAGCGCGCGAGCCGGCAACGACGCCGACTTCCGCGTGCTCGCCGACGAGCTGTCGCGCATGGCAGTGGACGACGCGTTGCCCGTCGCCCGTGCCTTCGCGCACTTCCTCCATCTGGCCAACATCGCCGAGCAGCATCACCGCGTGCGCCGGCGCCGCGCCTACCTTCGCGATCCCCGCGCCGCGCCGCAGCGCGGCTCGTGCGCCGACGCCTTCGCGCGGCTGCTCGCCGGCGGTGTCACCCCCGAGCGCCTCCACGACGCGGTGAGCGCGCTGCAGGTCGAGCTGGTGCTCACGGCGCACCCGACCGAGGTAGCGCGCCGCCGTCTCGTGCAGAAGCACAACCGCATTGCCGCGGCGCTGGCCATGCGCGATCGTCCCGACCTCACCGCCCCCGAGCAGCAGGATCTGGTGGCCGACATCCGGCGGGAGATCCAGGCGGCATGGGGAACCGGGGACGTGCGATCGCAACGTCCGACGCCGATCGACGAGGTGCGCAGCGGCCTGATCGTGTTCGAGCAGAGCCTCTGGGAGGCGCTGCCGTCGTACGTGCGCAGCCTCGACCGGGCGCTGCGGGCCAGCACCGGCCGCCCGCTGCCGATCGACGCGGCACCGGTGCGGTTCGGGTCGTGGATCGGCGGCGACCGGGACGGCAACCCGCACGTCACGCCCGATGTGACGCGCCGCGCGTGGCTGCTGGCGCGGTGGGTGGCGGCCGGGATGTACTTGCGCGACATCGAGCTGCTGCGCGACGAGCTGTCGATCGAGACGGCCACCGAGGAACTGCGCGGCCTCGTTCCTGGCAGCCAGGAGCCCTATCGCGAACTGCTTCGGACCGTGCGGCGCCGGCTGGCCGCGACGCGGGCGTGGGTGGAGGCGTGCCTCCGGGTGACGGACGTGCCGCCGCCGGACGCCGACGTCTACCTGGAGGCGGGCGACCTGTCCGACGCCTTGCTCGTGTGCTACCGCTCGCTCCAGGCGACGGGGCACGCGCGCATCGCCGACGGAAAGCTCACGGACGTGCTGCGGCGGGTGGCCGCGTTCGGCGTCACGCTCGCGCGCCTCGACATCCGGCAGGACTCGGCGCGCCATACCGCCGCGCTCGCCGCCATCACGTCGGCGCTCGGACTTGGCTCCTACGCCGAGTGGGACGAGGCCGCACGGCTGGCGTTCCTCGTCGGGGAGTTGCAGAGCCGCCGCCCGTTGATTCCCGACGATCTGGACGCCAATGCCGACGTGCGCGACGTGCTCGAGACGTTCCGGACGATTGCCGCCGCGCCGCCCGGCTCGCTCGGCGCCTACGTCATCACGATGACCCAGAGCGCGTCGGACGTGCTGGCCGTCGTGGTGCTGCAGCGGGCGCTGCGCGTCGCGTCGCCGCTGCGCGTGGTGCCGCTCTTCGAAACCTCGCGCGATCTGCAGCAGGCGGGCGCCATCGTCGACACACTGCTCGGCGAGCCGGCCTACCGCGACCGCATCGGGGGGCGTCAGGAAGTGATGATCGGCTACTCGGACTCGGCCAAGGACGTGGGACGCGTCACCGCCGGCTGGGAACTCTACAAGGCGCAAGAGGCGATTGTCGCGGTGTGCGCCCGCCATGGCGTGAGCGTAACCTTGTTTCACGGCCGCGGCGGCAGCGTCGGCCGTGGTGGCGGTCCGACGCACCTGGCCCTGCAGTCGCAGCCTCCCGGATCCATCGACGGCACGCTGCGCGTGACCGAACAGGGCGAGATGTTGCAGGCGCTCTTCGGGTTTCCTGAAATCGCCCTGCGTACGATGGAGGTCTACACCACCGGCACGCTCGAAGCGTGGCTCACCCCGGTCCGCGCCGCATCGGAGGCGTGGCGCGCGTGCATGGAACGCCTGTCCGAAGACGCGCGCGAGGACTACCGGCGCATCGTCTACGACGACCCGCGCTTCATCGACTATTTCCACGACTCGACGCCGGCGGCCGAGATCGGCGAGATGAACATCGGCAGCCGCCCGGCGCGGCGTGGTGGCGGGTCGAGCGTGGCGGGGCTGCGGGCGATACCGTGGCAGTTCGCCTGGACGCAGACGCGCCTCATGCTCGGCGCCTGGCTCGGGGTCGAAGAGGCGCTCGACCGCGCCGTCGGGCGCGGGGAGGCACCGCAGTTGGCGGCGATGTACAGGGAGTGGCCGGCGTTTCAGTCCGCGATCGATCTGATCGAGATGGTGCTCGCCAAGGCCGACGGGCGGATCGCGGCCGAATACGACCGGCGCCTGGTCCCGCCAGGGCTCCAGCCGCTCGGCGACGACCTTCGCGCGCGCCTGGCCCGGGCGATCGCGGCGGTGCGCGCGGTGTCGGGCCACAGCGACCTGCTGGAGGCGACACCGGTGATCCGGCGCTCGATCGACGTCCGGAACCCGTACGTGGATCCGTTGAATCTGGTCCAGGTGGAATTGCTGCGGCGGATGCGTGAACGGCCCGACCCGCGGGTCCACACGGCACTGATGGTGACGGTCAACGGCATCGCCGCCGGCATGCGAAATACGGGCTAGAAACCAACTTGGACAGCCGGTTTAGGGCTTTGCTTTTTAAGGGTCGGGCGAGATAATCGACTCGCAGCGGAACCCGTTGCGCCCACTCCTCCCGAGGGCCGTTTGATTACATGCCCGAACTGTGGGGCTGGCATGAGCCAGTCGGCAGGTCAATGCCCCGCCTGCAAGTTCCCGCGGTCCGTTCCGACGCTTACCAGCACGCTGACGCCAGTTCCTGGCAACGACGGCGAGACGGTGTACTTGGCGGCGCCACCGCCCGAGGCATTCGATCCCGATAAGACGTATTTCGTCGCCCCCCCATCCGGCCAGAGGGGGGCTGGCGCTGGCCCGAGCCCGCACGAGGCGCTCACGGGGGCCGGTCATCCGAGAGACCCCGCCGACAGTACGGGCCTTCCCCTGCCCGACGACAAGACGATGTGGGTGCGTCCGGAAGGGGAGGAAGCCACCGTCTTCGTCGATCCGCGAACCGCCGCGGCCCCTGGCGGTGTGCGGCCGACGGCGGCGCTGCGGGCGGCTGAAGGGCCGCTGACCGTCGGCCAGCAGTTCGGCGTCCGCTACATCGTCGTACGCCTGCTGGGCATCGGCGGCATGGGCGCCGTCTATCAGGCGTGGGACTCCGAGCTCGCGGTGATGGTGGCGGTGAAGGTCGTCCGCCCCGAGGTGACCAGGGACCCGGCGGCCGCGCAGGAGATCGAACGCCGGTTCAAGCAGGAGCTGCTGCTGGCCCGCCAGGTGACGCATCGCAACGTCGTGCGCATTCACGACATGGGTGAGATCGACGGCATCAAGTACATCACGATGCCGTTCATCGAAGGCGACGACCTCTCCACGGTGTTGCGGCAGTCCGGCCGCCTGCCGGTGGCGACGGTGATGGCCATCGCGCGTCAGGTGGCGTCCGGCCTCAAGGCCGCTCACGACGCCGGCGTCGTGCATCGCGACCTCAAACCGGCCAACGTGATGATCGAGAAGGATGCCGAAGCCATCATCATGGACTTCGGCATCGCCCGCACGGCGTCGGACCAGAAGAAGGCGGTGGCCGCCGCGGCGGCGACGGCGCGGCGTGGCGGTCCACTCCCGGCGCTGGTCGAGAGCGAGCTGACGCGGGTCGCGGCCACCATGAAGACGTCGACGATGGCTGGCGCCATCGTCGGCACCGTTGCCTACATGGCGCCGGAGCAGGCGCGCGGCGAAGAGGTGGACCAGCGCGTGGACATCTACGCGTTCGGGCTCATCCTCTACGACCTGCTGCTCGGGCGGCGCCGCATCGACGACGGCGCCGGCGGCGCCGTCGCCGATCTGCAGAAGCGGCTCGAGCACGCCACGGCTCCGGTGAAGTCGGTGGTACCCGAGGTGCCCGAGCCGTTGAACCGCTTCGTCTCGCGCTGCATCGAGCCGGAGGCGGAGAAGCGGTTCGGGTCGACGGCCGAGATGCTCGAGGCGCTGTCCCGGCTCGACGATCGCGGCAAGCTGCGCCCCATCAAGCGCGCCGTCGGGCTGCCGCTGGCGGCGGTGATGGCGACGGCGCTGCTCGGGCTGACGGGGGCCGTCTACTGGTACACACAGCCGCCGGTGCAGCACGAGAACGTCGTCGTCGTGATCGCCGACATGGTGAACCAGACTGGCGACACGACCTTCGATCACACGCTCGAGCCGGTGATGAAGCTCGCGCTCGACGACTCGACGTTCATCACCGCATACGAGCGCAGCGGCATGCGCAGCTTCGGCGTCTCGCCGACCACGGCGCTCACGGAGGCGGCGGCGCAGAAGGTCGCGCTCGAACAGGGCCTGGGCGTGGTGCTGTCGGGCTCGATCGCCAAGCAGGGGAATGGCTATCGGGTGTCGGTGCAGGGGAAGCGCCCGGTCACCGGCGAGGAACTCTTCAGCGAGGAGGAGCGCGCCGCGGGCCGCGACGCCGTGCTGCCGGCCGCCACCAGGCTCATGACCCGGGTGCGCAACTCCCTCGGTGACGAATTGTCGGAATCGGCGCAGCAGTTTGCCATGGCCTCGCTGTCGGCGACCTCGCTCGACGTGCTGCCTCCCTATGCCGCGGCGATGGCCGCCGCCTCGTCGAACCAGTTCGAGGAGGCGCTGGAGAACGCGAAGAAGGCGATCGAGATCGACGAGAACTTCGGCCTTGGCTACCTGATCGCGGCGAACCAGTCGGGCAATCTCGGCCGCTCTGCCGACGAGCGGAAGTATCTCGAGCAGGCAATGAAGCACCTGGACGGCATGACCGACCGCGAGCGCTATCACACGCGCGGTGCCTACAGCCTGGCGACCAACGACTACCAGCAGTGCGTCAAGGAATACGGTGATGCGGTGGCGAAATATCGCGCCAACATTCCCGGGCGCAACCAGCTCGCCCTGTGTCTGAGCCTGCTGCGGCAGATGAAGCGCGCGGTCGAGGTGATGCAGGAAGTCGTCGGGATCCTTCCGAGCCAGCCGCTCTTTCGCGACAACCTCGCGCTCTATCTGAACTACGCCGGCGACTTCCAGCAGGCGGAGCAGCAAGCGGCGAAGGTCGGCCAGACCGACGCGTACGCCATGCTCGCACTCGCGTTCGCGCAGCTCGGGCAGGGGCAACGGGCGGAGGCGAAGACGACCTACGACGCGCTGGCCGGTCTCCGCCGCCGCGGCAAGTCGTTCGCCGCATCCGGGCTTGGGGACCTTGCGGCGCTCGAGGGGCGGTACGGCGATGCGGTGCGCATTCTGCGCGCCGCGGTCGCCGACGACCTGGCGGCGGAAGACATCGACTCCGCCGCCGCGAAGCTGACCGCCATCGCCGCGGCGGAACTCGCCCGCGGCCGCAACGATGCCGCCGTCGCGGCCGCCGACGAGGCGCTCGAGCACGCGCAGAACGTCCGAACGCGATTCCTCGCTGCTCGGACCTATGCCGAGGCCGGTCAGGTGGAAAAAGCCAGGCCGCTGGTCGAAGGGCTCGACAACGAAATCTACGAAGAGGCGCGGGCCTACGCAAAGATCGTGCAGGGCGTACTGGCGCTCAAGCGCGGCGATGCACGCCGGGCGGTGATCAGCCTGCGTGAGGCCAATCAGCTGTTCGATACCTGGATTGGCCAGTTCGATCTGGGGCGCGCGTCGCTCGAGGCAGGGCTCTTCGCGCAGGCGGATTCCGCGTTCGACGCCTGCCTCAACGCGCGCCGCGGGGAAGCGCTGGCGCTCTTCGTGGATGAGCAGCCGACCTACGCGTATATCGCCCCGGTCCACTACTACCTGGGGCGCGCGCGGCAGGAGTTGAAGAGCACCCGCTTCCGCGAGGCCTACCAGGAGTATCTGAACCTGCGCGGGAACTCCAAGGAAGACCTGCTGCTGCCGGACGTCCGCAAGCGGGCCGGCGCCTAAGCGGCTTGCCCATAGCCTCGCAGCTTGTGAGGAACCGGCGGACGCCGGTTCCCCACTTTCCCCTTACTTGCTCTTGTCGTGCGCCGTCACCGACACCGTCGGTCCGACGCCGACGTTGCCCTGACGGTCTGTGGCTCTCACCGTGAGGCTGTACTTCCGCCCGTCCTTGTCGTTGCCCAGCCGGGAAGCCGTGAGCTGCACTACGAGGGAGAACGCGCCCGTCGCCGGGTTGTAGGTCAGGCCGGGCGCGCCGATCGCGTAGGTGACGTCGGGCTCGTCGAGGTTGTACTCGTCTTCGACGTCGAGCGAGATACTCGCCACGCCGCTGCCGGTGTCGGTCGCCTTGCCCGAGATCGTCACCGGTAGCTTCTTGCCGTTTGGCGACCAGATCGTCAGCGGGTTCAGCGTGAGGCCCGAGACAACGGGTTTGGTCGAGTCGGGCGGCGGCGGCACCGTAACGGTCACCATCGCCACGTTCGAGTCGGCGCTCATGTCCGCGGTGTTCGTGCCGTCGGTCCAGGCGCCGGTATCGATACGGTAGTAGAAGGTCAACGAGCCGTTCACCGTGAGATACGTGAACGTGCCGTCGGCGGAGAACGTAAGGCCCGTCGGCGCGGTGGCCAACGGAACGCCGCTCGCGTTCACGAGCACCGCCGTCCAGCGCGTCTTGCCGTTCGGACCCATGTCCGTGTCGGTGTCGTTGCCGAAGAGGCTCCCGTTCACGACGGCGCCCGCCGCCGCGAAGGTGTCGCCGACGGCAGTCGGGGCCGCGTTGATGGCCGGGATGATGCGCGCGAAGATCGACGGTCCGGTCAGCTTGTCGAGAAACAGCGCCTTCGTCCAGTAGGTGAACGTGACGCCGTTGGGGAGCTCTTCGGAGTCCTCGTAGCTCGTGGCATCGGCCGGGAGGGCGACCGGCGTCAGCGACGAGATCACGCTGTTGCCGTTCACGACCGCGCCCCGGGTCCGGTAGGCCTTGAAGCCGTCCGGGCTGTCGAGGTTCGAGTCGAGCCATTCGAGCAGGTTGCGATGGGTGTTGGCGCCCTCGCACGTGCCCTCGCCGACCACGCACGCCGTCAGGCGGTTGGGCGGCGCGTGCCCGAGGTCCTCGATGATGTGGTGCGTCAGTTCCGCGCCGCCGTTCTGCACCAGGTAGACGCCGCCGTCATAGCGGATGCCGCCGTCGTAGCGAATGCCGCCGTCGTAGCGGATGCCGGCGATGTACTGACCGGCGCCGATCGTGACGACGCCGTCCGCAATCGGCACGCCGCCGTCATAGCGGATGCCGCCGTCGTAACGGATGCCCTCGGCGAACGGCATGCCGCCGTCGTAGCGGATGCCGCCGTCATAGCGGATGCCGCCGTCATAGCGGATGCCGCCGTCGTAGCGAATGCCACCGTCGTAGCGGATGCCCCCGTCGTAGCGAATCCCGCCGAAGTAGGGAATCGCGTCGGCGGTCGGCGCCCCGCCGACGTCCACGTAGGTGATGCCGGCGGAGAAGCCCGCGGCGCTCAGTCCGCCGCCGACCTGGTTCGGCCGCAGGTAGTCCACGTCGGACAGGCCGCGCAGCGCGGGGGGCACGGCGGCCGTCAGCACGCCGTCGAAGTTCACGTCCTGTGGCGCTACCGGCGCGCCGTTGCCGCCCCAGTCGATGAGGACGGGCGCTACTTCGTCGCTCTGTAACCGTCCGGTCACCGGTTCGCCGGCCAGGATCGGGCTGCCGTCGCAGTGCCGCGCCGCCGCCGGCACGTCAAGGACGTCGGCGAGCGACCCGACGGTGATCGGCGTGTACCAGGCCGTGCGGTACTTCGGCGGGTCCGGCAGGCCGAGCAGGGGGCTGTCGCTGAGCGCCGTCTCGTTGATCACGCCGCCCGAGATGCCGAGCCTCGTGAGCGAGTAGTCGATGTTGGTGTTGCCGGTGGCGTCGATCAACCCGTAGAGCTGATGCAGGTAGCTCATCGTGCTCTGGTAGTTCGGCTTGCAATTGGGCTCGACCTTCACCGTTGCGCGGCCGCCGGCGGCGTCGGCGAATAGTGGCGGCGCACCGCCGTGCCAGAGCTCCATCGTGTGGCCGAGCTCGTGCAGCGTCGTGGATGCCTGGAAGGTCTCGGTGCCGGTGAAGTTCTTCGACAGGCCGATCGCAACCATCGCGTTGAAGCCCGGCAGGTCGGCGACGCCTGACGCACCCTGCGGCACGTGGAAGTCCGGGTTGTCCACCCGAGAGCCGCTGCAGATGTTGGTGACCGGGTCGAGCCCGGCGCCGAAGCCGTCGATCAGGCACGGGAACGGCGATTTCGCCAGGCCGCGCGCGTGGCTGTAGAGCAGGTAATGGAAGAATCCGTTGCGCCTCGCGTCAAAGCGGGGCGCGCCCGTTGTGGCGTCGATGCCGTCGCGCACCAGCTGGAACTCGAACTTCCAGCCCACGGTCCCCGGGAAGGCGGGGAACTGGCACGGCACTTCGGCGGCGTCGTTCACCTCGCAGGCGACCTCGGGAATCGATTCGCCTCCCGTGGCGCCGGTGTTGAGGAAATAAGCCGCTGGATTGGGATAGCCGGGCTGTGTTGGGCCGGGGGGGAACGCGTGGAACGCGCCGTTGACGATGTAGCCAGTGCCGCCGTTTTCGAGCGCTCCGACGTCGAAGTGCACGCGCACGCCGGCCCGATGGAGCGCATCGCCTACCTGTGTCAGGGTCGACGGCAGCGGCCGATGGTCATGGCCGTTGCTGTCGGTGACGACGCCGTCGACACCCTGACCCGGCAGCGGAAACCGGTGGGTCGGCGAGCCGTAGATTGTGCCCGGGTCGGCGATCATGCTGTTGATCTCGACGAACACATCCTTCCTGTCGAGGCCCGCACCCATTTCCCACAGCTTGGGATAGGCCGCCCCGTTCGGATCCGTCAACGCGGAGACGCCCGCCGGCCCGGTCTCCAGCACGTCGATCAGCCCGTCGGAGTCGGTATCCGCGACCGGCGTGCTGAACGCGATGGCCGCCCACGTCTGGCAGCCGTAGGTCGCCGGGTTGGTGTAGCGCGACGTCAGGGTGAGCTGTTCGCCGTAGGCGCCCCCATTGGCGCCCGGCATCGTCGGCGTGACCGTGGTGACGGGATTGGCCCAGCTGCGATCCGAATCGGGGCTCAGCGACCCGGCGAAGAGGTTGTTGGCGATGGTCGTCGTGCCCGCGCCGATGACCGTCGTCTCGTCGGTGGGGTTCGCGGCGCCGCGGCTGGTGATCTGCAGGACGCGTGCGGCACCGGCCGCCGACTGCAGGAAGCCGCGGATCTTCTGCGTCGTGGTCGCGCCCTTGGCCTGCACGTGGATGCCGTCGTAGACGACGATGCGCCGGAGCGGCGTGGTCGGAACGATGTCACGGTAGACGATGAACAAGCTGGCACCGGCGCTCTGCGGTGTCTGATTGCCGACGCCGCGTTCCGGGAGCGTGACCGTGTGCAGGTCTTCGCCGGCGGCGGTCAGATCCGCGTTGTTGACCAGCCGGCGGCCCGTCGGATTACCGGCTTCGTCGAGTTGCGCCGGGAGCAGCGACAGCACGTCGGCGCGCATCGAGTACAGCGTGTTCCCGCTGCGGCTCCAGCACGGCGCGAAGACACCCGTCAGCTCCTGCTCCAGCGTGCGGACGAAGGAGACCGGCTGGCCGCGGAACCGCACGCCGCCGAGGTCCTCGGGCGTGTCGGCCAGGGTTTCCCAGTACAGGAATGCGGCAAGGATCTCGGCGTTCTTCGGCACGACGCGTGTCGCCGCCGTGCCCATGTTGATCGTGCCGGTCTGAAAGCCATTCGCGTGCGACTGCGGCAGGAGGTCAACGCCGCCGATCGCGAAGTCGCCGGTGACGGTGTAGCTGAGCGAATAGGGCAGGGCGTCCGCGGGGTCGCCGAGGGCCCGGCCAGCGTTCTGTCCGATCACGGTCGTCAGGAGTGCCACGACGGCGAGCACTCTGCTGACATCGGTGGCGCGTCGCGATGGGTTGGTCGAGCGGCCGGAGGCGAACATGAACAACTCCCTGGGATCGAAAAAATACTGTGCAGGGGCGAGCCTGGCCCCGTGCGCGGGCGTGAAACCCGAGCGGGCTCAAGCATATCCGGGCGCCAGCTCGACTACAACAGCTCGCCGCGGGAATCGAGATGGGGAAGGGGTTTATCTGCCAGGTGGCCTGTTTCGCGACACCTGGTCAGACAAATTTGAGATGGTCACCCAGCGACTCAGCCTTTTTTGTACGCTCGATGTGACGCGGGTAGGGCGGGTAAGGCGAGTGGGCGGGATCGGGATGCGGGTTCTTACCCGGCCCCACCCGCCTTACCCGCCTGATTGTCTCAGGCGGCCTGTGGATCGGCGCCGCCCCAGAGATTCGACGTGCTGAGCTCGTCGCGGCCGCACGCTTTCAAGTAGAGGAAGATCTGTGTGCGGTAGGCGGCGCAGCCGGCCAGCACGAGGTTGACGATGAACGATCCGCGCGACATCGGACTGCCGAACATGCTGATCGTCTCGCGGAAGTCGGCCTCGGTCATCGGGCCGATCAGCTTCGCGTACATGTCGGCATGGGTTGCGAGGTACGCGACGGTCTGGTCGAAGTCGCGCGCCTCGGCGGTCTTCGTGGCCTCGGTCCACGCCGCCGGATCGAACGTGCCCGTCTTGGCCGCCTGCACGAGCCCGGGGCCCATGTTGCTCAAGTAGCGGAGCAGTTCGATGGTGCTGCGCTGCTTGGGGGCCGGACGGTAGTCGATCATCGAGCGGTCGATCTTGGTGCACAGGTGCTGCAGGATGCGGACCTCGTTCTGCAGCGAGCCGATCAGTTCTTCTTTCGTCAGGACCATTGCTTCCTCGAATACGGAATAAGAGAGTGCGCCATACCGCGGCTGCGGAGCGTGGCGGAACGCCAACGCGGCAGGTTAGCACAGCGGGATACGCCAGATGCCGTCACGACGACGCGGCACGCCGTCGTCTACAATCGCCCCGCCAGGACAGCCTGGCCGCCGAATGCCGGACAAGTCCCGCCGCAGCGGGCCAGGAGAGATTCATGACACAGCAGACCCACGAACAGTACGGCCAGGACGACCAGGCCAACGACCTGTCCCGCCGCGACTTCGTCGCCATGGGCCTGGCGGCCGGCGTCGTCGCCGCCGCGGGGCCGGCCTCGGCCGCCGTGCCGGTCGTCGAAACGATGGTGGAGATCAAGACGCCCGACGGCACCTGCGATGCTGCCTTCATCCACCCGACGGCCGGTTCACACCCGGCGGTGATCATCTGGGCCGACGCGTTCGGGCTGCGCCCCGCCCTGCGGGAGATGGGCAAGCGGCTGGCCGGTGAGGGCTACACCGTCCTCGTGCCCAACCCCTACTACCGGGTCGGCAAGGGGACCCTGCTCGACACCGCCACCTTCAACTTCCAGACCGATCGCGCCAAGCTCGGGCCGCTCATGGGCTCGATTACCGCCGATGGCGCCGCCGAGCGCGACGCGGCCGCGTTCGTCGCCTGGCTCGACACCCAGAAGCAGGTGAACACCGCGAAGAAGATCGGCACCCAGGGCTACTGCATGGGCGGCCCGCTCGTGATGCGGACATCGGCCGCGATGGCCACTCGCATCGGCGCCGGGGCCTCGTTCCACGGCGGCGGCCTGGTGACGCAGAACCCCAACAGCCCGCACCTGCTGGTCCCGAAGATTCGCGCGAAGATGTACTTCGGCGTGGCCAGCAACGACGATATGCAGCAGCCCACCGCGAAGGACACGCTCAAGGCGGCGTTCGAGGCGGCGAACAATCCCGCCAAGATCGAGGTCTACGCCAACGCGCTCCACGGGTGGTGCATGTCCGACATGCCGCAGCAGGCCGGCGCCCCGCCCATCTACAACAAGGCGGACGCTGAACGCGCCTGGGGCGAGTTGCTCGCTTTGTATAAAGCCGCGCTCGCGTAAGGCCTTTAGCCTCTCGCCTTTAGCCTTTGGGTACTACTCCTGCTTGACGGGAGACTTTCCCCAGAGGCTAGAGGCCAGAGGCTGAGGCTGGAGGCCTGTGTCGATTTCGGGGCCGCTGGATCGACATACCCGTATGGACAGGTCTCACTCCAGGAGGATCGGCGTATGAGCAGCGTACGAGTGCTGGTGGGAACGCGGAAGGGCGCGTTCATCTTGACGTCTGACGGCAAACGGCAGAAATGGGAGGTGAACGGTCCGCATTTCCCCGGCTGGGAGATTTACCACCTCAAGGGGTCACCGGCCGATCCGGACCGCCTCTACGCCTCGCAAAACACCGGCTGGTTCGGGCAACTGATGCAGCGGTCGAACGACGGCGGCGCCACCTGGGAGGCCGTGGACAACAAGTTCGTCTACGAGGGCACGACCGGCACGCATCAGTGGTACGACGGCACCCCGCACCCGTGGGAGTTCAAGCGGGTGTGGCACCTCGAACCGTCGCTCACCGATCCCGACACCGTGTACGCCGGCGTCGAGGACGCGGCGATGTTCCGCACCACCGACGGCGGCAAGAGCTGGCACGAACTGGCGGGGTTGCGGAACCACGGCTCCGGGTCCAAGTGGCAGCCGGGCGCAGGCGGGCTGGGCCTGCATACCATCCTGCTGGACCCCACCAACGCCGCACGAATGTTCATCGCCATCTCGGCCGCAGGCGCGTTCCGCACCGACGACAGCGGGTGCACGTGGACGCCAATCAACCGCGGGCTGAAGTCGCAGTACATCCCCGACCCCGAGGCCGAGGTGGGCCATTGCGTCCACCGCATCGCCATGCACCCTTCGCGGCCGAACACGCTGTTCATGCAGAAGCATTGGGACGTGATGCGGACCGACGACGCGGGCGCGAACTGGACCGAGGTGAGCGGCAACCTGCCGACGGACTTCGGCTTTCCGATCGACGTCCATGCGCACGAGCCCGAGACGATCTACGTGGTGCCGATCACCAGCGACTCGCACCATTTCCCGCCCGAGGGGAAGCTCCGCGTCTATCGCAGCCGCACGGGCGGCCATGAGTGGGAAGCGCTCACGAAGGGGCTGCCGCAGCAGGACTGCTACGTGAACGTGCTGCGCGATGCGATGGCGGTGGACCGCCTCGATTCGTGCGGCGTCTATTTCGGCACGACCGGCGGCCAGGTGTACGCGTCGGCGGACGGTGGCGACGCATGGACGCCGATCGTGCGCGACCTGCCGGCCGTCCTGTCGGTCGAGGTGCAGACCCTGCCGTGATCCGCGTCGAACTGCCGCAGCATCTCCAGACCCTGGCCCGGGTCGGCCGCGAAATCGAAGTGGCGGTCGAGGGACCGGTCACGCTCGGCGCGGTGCTCGACGCCGTGGAGGCGCGCTACCCGGTGCTGCAGGGTACGATCCGCGATCATGTCAGCAAGAAGCGGAGGCCGTTCCTCCGCTTCTTCGCCTGCCAGGACGACCTGTCGCTGGAGCGCCCCGACCTGCTGCTGCCCGAGGCGGTGGTGCGGGGCAGCGAGCCGTTCCTGATCGTCGGCGCCATCGCCGGGGGCTGAACCCGCGCCGCACGGCACGCGTGGCTACGGGGTCAGGCCGGATGGCCACCGGCCTGCTGCTGCTGCTCGTTTCGACGCTGGTGAAACGCGACGAACTGCTCCAGCGGCACCGGTCGCGAGAAGTAGAACCCCTGCGCAGCCTGGATGTTCGCCGCACGGAGCGTGAGGAACTGGTCCTCTCTCTCGACTCCTTCGGCGATCACCTGGAACGTCGACAACTGGAGCAGCGCCGTCAGCGACGGTAACCACTTGGGGACCGGACCGTCGGGCACGATCTGATCGATGAGCGACTTGTCCAGCTTGATCGCGTCGAAGTGGCACCGTGCGAGCACGGCCAGGTTGGCTCCGCCGACCAGCGTCACGTCGTCCAGCGCGATCTTGGCGCCCATGTCTCCCCGTGCATTGATGGCCTCCACGCCGAGCGCGTCGGGTACTCCGCGTTCCGTGATTTCCAGCATCACCTGCGACGTGAAATCGCTCAGGCCGGATTTCGACGCCGCATAGGCCAACCCGCCGCGTCCAAGGATCTCGGGAGGAGCGTTGATGCCGACGTGGGCGTCGGGATGCGCTTTGAGCCAGCTCCCGAGTTCGGTTCTGACCCTCTCAATCACCCAGTACGTGATGAGCCCTGCCAACGGCGTGCGATCGGTCGGCGGCACGAACTCGAGTGGCGGCACGACGACGCCGTTCCGCCGCCACCGGATCAGCGCTTCCGCGCCGATGCAGCGGCCGTCATCGAGCGAGATGGTGGGGAGATACTCGAGGAAGAACTCGTCCCGGAGCAGGCCGGCTCGAATTTCAGCGAGGTCGATCATGAGGTCGCACCTTCAGTCATCCGGCCTACTGCTTCAAAATCCAGCCCGACACCTTCTCCAGCACTTCGGTCGCCACGGTTTCTTCGATGCGCGCGTATTCGGCTGGCGACCCGGTGGTGGCGTGCTGGAAGAGGTGGTTGAGCCCGGGCAACTCCTCGACCTGGCTGCGCGTGTTTCCGCCTTCGTCGAGCGCGGCCTTGATCGCGGCGAGATTCGCCGTGGCCGGCACCTGCAGGTCTTTTTCCCCGGTGAGGGCCAGGACTGGACACCGCACCGCTCGCAGCGTCGGGCGCGGGTCGTAGGTGAGGAAGTAGCGATACCAGGGCGAGAGCAGGGTTTGAACCTGCGCGTCGACCTGCGCCGCCGGTATCAGCGCCGCGAGCCGTTGGCGCAGCGCCGCGGCGAGCGCCGTGTCGTCCTTCTCGGTCTTGATCGCCGCAAACACCTCGCGCATCGCCGCGCTGGCGCGCTGGACGAGCTCGGGCGGCGCGCCGTTGGCGGTGGCGATGAGCGCCTGCTGGGCGAGCAGGACCTCGTCGCCCGGAACGCCGGAGCCCGCCAGCAGCACGATGAAGGCGACGGCGCGGTTGCGCGCGGCGACGATGGGCGCCACCACCCCGCCCTCGCTGTGGCCGACGAGGCCCAGCTTTCCGGGATTGATCTCCTTCCGGTTGGCGAGATAGGTGAGGCCGGCCTCGGCGTCGGCGGCGAAGTCCATCGAGGTGGCGGTGGCGAAGGTGCCGGTGGAGCTGCCGCTGCCGCGATCGTCGGCGCGCAGCACCGCGATGCCCTGGCGCGTGAGGTGATCGGCCAGCACTTTGAACGGCTTGTGCCCGAGCAGGGTTTCGTCGCGATCCTGAGGACCGGAGCCGGTGATGAGCACGACCGCCGGGAACGGTCCCGCGCCGGCGGGCAGCGTGAGCGTGGCCGCCAGCCGCACGCCCGGCGCACTCGTGTAGGACACGTCTTCTTCGCCATACGGGTAGGGCGGAGCCGGGGTCTGCGGCCGGCGCGGTGACAGTGACGCGACGTTGGTGACTCGCGTCAGCGCCAGCGGCAGCGCCTGGCCGCCTTGCGACCAGCTGCCATCGATCGAGCCCTGCGGCGTGAGCGTGCCGGTGTAGCTGCCGTTGACCGCCGGGACCGAAAAGGTGAGCGTGTTTCCCGTGAGCGCCGCGGCGGCCAGGGCGATGCCGCTGGCTGCCTGATCGGGGCTGTCGAGCGTGCCGGTGAGGCCGGAGGCGCCGCGCGTGAGATGCACGACGACGCGGAGCTCGACGCCGGGACCCTTCAGCGTGCCCTGCCAGTCACCAGCCACGTCCTGTGCGGCCACGCGCACGGCCATCGCCGCCAGCACGCCGAGTATGCTCAGTCCCAGCCGTGCGCCGTGCAGGATCATCGGCCCCTCACCTTCTTCCCGGTGCCGCGATTCTACTGCGGCCGCGACAGCGTCGCTGTGGCGGCCTGGTGGTGCCGTAGTACCATCCGCGCCATGCTGATTGGACCCCGCTTCCGCATCGCAGTGTTCGCCGCGGCCGCCCTTGCCGGCGCCGCCACGCGCACGTCAGCCCAGCTGCTCAACACCGACGCCCCGGTGGTCGTCGGGCACTTCCACATGGACGTAACCAGCGTGGCCGAGCATCGCAAGTTCTGGGTAGACACGCTCGGTGGAACGCCGGCGAAGATCGGCAGCGCCGACGTCGTCCGGTTCCCGGGCATCGTGCTCTTCTTCGAGGCGAAGAAGCCGAGCGGCCCCAATCGCGGTACGGCGTTCGATCACATCGGCTTCGCCGTGCCTGACGTGCCGGCGCTCACGACCAGGGTGGTGGCCGCCGGTTACGCGCTGACCAGCGGGCGTGAGCCGGTGCCCGGCAAGGAAGCCGCGGCGGCGCAGGGCACGCAGGCGCCGTATGGCCGTTTCTCGTACATCCTCGGGCCCGACGGCGCCAAAGTGGAACTGGTGACCAGCGCCGAGAAGACGCCGGCGCCGATCGTTTATCACCACATTCACTTCATCAACAAGCAGTACGTCGAGATGCGGAACTGGTACGCGCGGGCGCTCAACGCCACCGAGCGGACGGGCCCGAACACGTTCACCGACTTCTTTGCAGGCGCCGATCTGCCGGGCGTCGGCTACAGCCTCAACTTCTTCCGGTGGGAAGGCGATCAGAGCGTCGCTCATGTGCCCACGAAGGGGCGCGCCACCGATCACGTCGGCTTCGAGGTGCGGAACCTGCCCGAGTTCATCAAGCAGCTCGAGAGCAAGGGCATCAAGCTGACCGAGGGCTACAAGAAGTCGAACAAGGACATGGGCGGCATCGCCACAGCGATGATCACCGACCCCTGGGGCGTGCGGATCGAGCTGACCGAGGGGCTGCGGTAGGACGACGTAGAGGGCGGTCTTCAGACCGCCCTGCTGTGAGCTGCCGGCCGGTCTGAAGACCGGCCGCTACATGTGACGGTGGACTACTGTCCGCGTCCCCCTCGTCCGCGCCCGCGCGCAGCGGTCGAGGGCGGCACGATGTTCTGGGCGCGCTGGTACACCGTGGAGATGCCGTACATCTCGTTGCCGTGCGCGATGACGCCGAGCAGCGCCACGGCGCGCGCGGTCTGCCCGCCACGTCCGTTGGGGATCATCTCGCTGGCGTTCTGATCGGTCAGCGCCGCAAACGCCTTGTCGCAGAGCGCGAACGAGTCGGCGAGCCCCTTGATGAGATCGGCCCGCGACTTGGTGGCATCCTCGAGGTTGTTGCCCTGGTTCGGATTGGCTGCCCCGAGAGCGCCGGAGCACTGGCCGAACTGCGCGTTGGCGACGTGACCAATCACCTGCCCATAGGTGCGGACCTCGCCCATGGTCCCGACCTTCTGTGCGTAGCCCGACTCGGGAACGACCTCGGCCGCCTGCGTCAGGTTG
>Ga0173480_10000125_pt1 | contig 20652 bp, 13 predicted proteins | sample NitcycUS209509C1_FD_122622 | JGI IMG/M metagenome (GOLD analysis project Ga0173480, IMG submission 122622) | Soil microbial communities from Arlington Agricultural Research Station in Wisconsin, USA - Nitrogen cycling UWRJ-S209-509C-1 (version... | ecosystem: Environmental > Terrestrial > Soil... | reverse complement strand
GCGAAGGTGCTCGCGGTGAACACACTCGCGCCCTACATTTTGACGCGGCTCATCGAGCGTCCGGATCGACTGATCTACCTGAGCAGCGGCATGCATCGCGGCGGGGAAGATTCCCTGCGCGACATCGACTGGGTCGATCGACGCTGGGATACGAACCAGGCGTACTCGAACAGCAAGCTCTACGTCACGGCACTGGCGATGTCGTTGTCGAAGCGATGGCCGAAAACCGTGTGCAGCGCCGTGGATCCTGGCTGGGTGCCGACCAAGATGGGCGGGTCCGGTGCGCCGGACGATCTCGAGCAGGGCCATCTCACCCAGACCTGGCTCGCGACCAGCGACGACCCGGCCGCGAAAACCAGCGGTGAATACTGGTTTCATCGCCAGCCTCAGAAACCCGCGGCGGCGGCGCTCGACGTCGCCTTCCAGGATCGCCTCATCACCCGGCTCTCCGAGCTGACCGGCGTCGCGCTCCTTTGAGTACCGACGTCGACGTCGCGATCATCGGCGGGGGTGCGGCCGGAATCGGCGCCGCGCGCCGGCTGGCGGCATCGAGCTACTCGACGTTGCTGCTCGAGGCGGACTCGCGCCTCGGCGGCCGCGCGTGGACGCGAGAGATCGGCGGTCTGCCACTCGACATCGGCTGTGGATGGTTGCATTCGGCCGAGCGGAATTCCTGGATCCGGATCGCCGAGGCGGCGGGAGTTCACATCAACCGCAGCCGTGCGCAATGGGGCGTCCAATATCGCGACCTGGGTTTTCCGAAAGAACAACAGGCGGTGGCGCACCAGGCGTTCGAGGCCTGGATGCATCGCCTGCATCAGTCGGCCAGTGATTGTGTCGCCGATGCGCTGGAGCCGGACGGCGAATGGAACGACTACATTCGCGCGATCCTGGGTTTCATCAGCGGCGGCCGCCCCGAAGATCTTTCGGTGGTCGACTACCTGGCCTACGACGAAGCCTCGTCGGAGAACAACTGGCGCGTGCCGACGGGTTACGGCTCGCTGATCGCCAGCAGTTTCCCGGACAAGGTGTCGCTGCATCTCTCGACTCCCGTGGACTCGATCTCGCTGGAGGCAAACAAGGTCGTGCTGGGCACGCCGTCGGGGCCGGTGCGGGCGCGCGCGGCGATCCTGGCGGTCTCCACCGCGGTGCTGGCAGGCGACACGATTGAATTGCCGGTCGAGTTCGCGCCCTGGCGTGAGGCCGCGGGCCACTTGCCCCTTGGCCACAATGAAAAGCTGTTCCTCGAAATCGTCGGTGACTCGCCGTTCGCAACCGAGACGCAGTTGTTAGGCAATCCGAAGGAGGCGCGGACCGCGTCGTACTACATACGGCCGATGGGAATCCGCGTAGTCGAGTGCTTCCTGGGCGGCGAGGGCGCCCGCTTCCTCGAGGAAAGCGGTCATGCGGCCGGCTTCGACTTTGCCATCGAGCAACTCGCCGCGTTGTTCGGAGCGGAGATTCGCCGCAACCTGAAGCCGCTCATCGGATCCGAATGGAGCCAGATGAAGCGCATCGGCGGCGGTTACAGCTACGCGTTGCCAGGGCACGCGTCGGCACGGGCCGCGCTTGCCCGTCCGTTCGATGACCGGGTGTTCTTCGCAGGCGAGGCCACGAGCGCGGGCGACTTCTCCACCGCGCACGGCGCACACGACAGCGGAGTCCGGGCCGCTGACGAGGCCATTGTCGGACTGGGCCGCACTAAGTAGTTAGCGCAGACTACTTGACGGTGGTAGCGCTATCGTAGTTACTAGCGGCGTGTGATTCGGGGAGAGGGACCCAAGGAAGTTCAATCACAGCACGCCCGCCTACGCGGCTGCCGAAAGGCAGTGGTGGTCGTGCATTCATACGAAGGGGAAATCCATGTTCAATCTGAAGAGAGTGGCGGCGCTCCTGTGCGTCGCAGGTCTCGGGTTGTCTTCGGCAAATGCGCAGACCTGCCTGACGTCGAGTCAAACCGGCACTAACAACGGCTTCTACTATTCATTCTGGAAGGACAGTCCGGGCACGGTGAATTTCTGCCTGCAGTCCGGCGGGCGCTATACGTCGAACTGGAGCGGCATCAACAACTGGGTGGGCGGCAAGGGCTGGCAAACCGGTTCGCGTCGAACCATCAACTATTCCGGCAGCTTCAACTCGCCGGGCAATGGCTATCTCGCGCTCTATGGGTGGACCACCAATCCGCTCGTCGAGTACTACATCGTCGACAACTGGGGCACGTATCGTCCACCGGGCGGGCAGGGCTTCATGGGCACGGTCACGAGCGATGGCGCGACGTATGACGTCTATCGCACCCAGCGTGTCGATGCGCCTTCCATCATTGGAGACCACCAGACGTTCTATCAGTACTGGAGCGTGCGGCAGTCGAAGAGGACCGGCGGAACCATCACCACCGCCAATCATTTCGACGGCTGGGCGAGCTACGGCATGAATCTCGGAAGCCACAACTACCAGATCATGGCGACCGAGGGTTACCAGAGCAGCGGCAGCTCGGACATCACCGTGAGTGAGGGCAGCAGCAGTAGCAGCAGCGGTGGCGGCAGCAGCACGAGCAGCAGTGGCGGCGGTGGCAACAAGAGCTTCACGGTTCGTGCGCGCGGCACGGTCGGCGGAGAGTCCATCACGCTGCGCGTGAACAACCAGAACGTGCAGACCTGGACGCTCGGCACGAGCATGGCGAACTACACGGCGTCGACGTCGCTGAGCGGCGGCATCACCGTGGCGTACACGAACGACAGCGGCAATCGCGATGTGCAGGTCGACTACATCATCGTGAACGGTTCGACTCGCCAGTCCGAAGCGCAGAGCTACAACACGGGGCTCTACGCCAATGGTCGTTGCGGCGGTGGATCCAACAGCGAATGGATGCATTGCAACGGCGCCATAGGGTACGGAAACACGCCGTAGAGGTCCTCCGCCTCTCTCCGGCGCTGGAAGGGTGGACCCGCGTCCACCCTTTCTTTTTTCAGGGCGCGCCATGCCAATCCCAAGATTCCTGGCGCACTCTCGCGCGTGGGAAGATGCGCGGATGCTCAGGAAAATCTTCGCCAGCTTCTTGTTCGTGGCTCCCGTCATGGGCGCGACGCCCGTCCAGTTCGACAATCCCCTGTTACGCCAACGCGCCGATCCGCAGGTCACGTTGCACACCGACGGGCAGTACTACGTCATGGCGACGTCCGCGGAATGGGATCGCATCGAGCTCAGCAAGACGCGTGATCTCAACACGCTCGCCACCGCCGAAACGAAAGTGCTGTGGCGCGAGCACGGATCCGGGCCAATGAGCGCGCATATCTGGGCGCCGGAGATCCATTTCATCGATGGCAAGTGGTACATCTACTTCACCGCGAGCCGCAAGGATTCGATCTGGGAAGTCCGGCCGTACGTTCTCTCGAACGATTCAGCGGATCCATTCAAGGGCGAATGGAAAGAGCTCGGTCGCCTCGAAACGGGCTGGGACAGCTTTTCGCTCGACGGCACCACGTTCAAACACAACGGCAAGCGCTACTTCGTCTGGACACAGCGCGGCCGCACGCCCGACGAGGGACGCGGCACCAACATCTACATCGCGCAGATGAGTTCGCCGACGACGATCACCGGCAAGGTCACGCTGCTGACCAGGCCCGAGTACGACTGGGAACGGAAGAAGTACGACGTCAATGAAGGCCCGGCCGTGCTCATTCGCAACGGCAAGGTGTTCATGACGTTTTCGGCGAGCGCCATCGACGCCAACTATTGCCTGGGCCTGCTGACGGCCTCGGCCGACGCGGACCTGCTCGATCCGGCCTCGTGGAAAAAATCCGCCGAGCCGGTTTTCAGGAGTAGTGAGGCCAACGGGCAGTACGGCCCGGGACACAACAGCTTCACCACCACGCCCGATGGCAAGACCGACATCCTCGTCTACCATGCGCGCGAGTATCGCGACATTCTCGGTTCGGAGCTGGCGGACCCGAATCGCAACACGCGCGCGCAGGTGCTGCGCTGGAAGGGCGACGGCACGCCGGATTTCGGCGAGCCCGAAGCGGACATCGGCAAAGTGGCGCCGAAGCCGTTGTATCGCGATCCGGTCTTCGATGGCGCGGCCGATCCCGTCATCGTCTATTCCGGATCGTACGGCCGCTGGTACATGTTCTATACGAACCGTCGCGCCACGCTGGCGTCGGCGAAGGGCGTGGAGTGGGTTCACGGCACGCACATCGGCATGGCCGAATCTCTCGATGCGGGTCGCACCTGGAGATACGTCGGAGAAGCTGCGATCGAACTACCGGCGGAATACGGCGGCGCGAACGCGACGCAGTGGGCGCCGGACGTGGTGCGCGACGACATGGGCCTCTATCACATGTTCCTCACCGTGGTGCCGGGCGTGTTCGAGGACTGGAACCATCCGCGCTCCATCGTGCACCTGAGCAGCAAGGATCTGCGCACGTGGCACGACGCGCGCCCCGTGAAGCTCGCGACGGATCGCGCGATCGACGCGTCGGTCATCCGGTTGCCGTCGGGCGGCTGGCGCATGTACTACAACAACGAGAAGGACAACAAGGCTATCTGGTACGCCGACAGTCCAGACCTCGAAACGTGGACCGACAAAGGCAAGCTGATCACCGATCAGGCCGGCGAAGGACCGAAGGCGTTTCAGTGGCGCGGAAAGTCCTGGCTCATCACCGACGTGTGGAAAGGTCTCGCGGTCTATCGCTCAGACGATGGCAACACATGGAAGCGACAGGCTAACAACCTGCTCCAAGCGCCGGGGAAGGGCGTGGACGACCAGGCCAAGGGGCAACATGCGGACGTGATCGTGAACGGCGATCGGGCCTGGCTCTTCTATTTTGTACACCCGGATGGCAAGGACACGCGGCGCAGCTCGATTCAAGTCGTTGAGCTCAAGGAAAACGCGGGCGTGCTCGAGGCCGACCGCGACTCGCCGACGCGAGTCGCACTGTCTCATCCCTAATCAGAGCTTCTCCAGCAGCCACTTCCGGATTTCTTCGCGCATCGCCGGTGTTTCCTGGTGTCCGACGTCGTACCGCAGCAGCTTCCACTGCTCCGGGTGTCCGGCATCGGCGTAGACCTTCTTCAGCTCTGCATCGACCTTGTCGAGCCCGGCGAGCGGAGTGAGTTGATCCTGCGTCCCGGCCAACGACAGGTGCGCGCGCGGAGCGATCATGGCGTTCATCTGCGACGTGGTGAAGTGGTTCAGCAGATCGGGCACGTAGTAATAGATGCCGTGGCCCTTGAGCCCGCCCACCTCGACCAGCGTGTGCCAGTCGGTGAGGCAGCAGATGTCCACGACGACCTTGAGCCGCGGATCGAGCGCGCCGACCCACTGCGCGGTGGAACTGCCCATCGACATGCCCACGGTCGCGAGCCTCGTGGTGTCGACGTCGGGGCGGGTATGTAGATAGTCCACCGCCTTGAGCGCGTCGTAGACCATCATTCCCCACAACACGCGGCCATGCCAGATCATGTCCTTGAACATGTCGAGCTCGGCGCGGCCCGAGCGCTCGCCGAAGATCCATGCGTCGAAGCACAGTGCGTTGAAACCGAGCGACGTGAGGAATTCCGCGTAGGGCGGCTTGCCCATGTACTCGCGGCCTTCGATGAACTCCGTCTTGCCGATCGTGTAGCCGCCTCCGTGCGAGTGGTTGAAAAGCACCGCGGGACGCTTTTCAATCACGCCATCCGTCGATTGGCCCTTCGGCTTCGCGAAATAGGCAGGCGCCAGTTCCTCACCATTGAGATCGAGCACCAGCTTCTCGAGCATGTACGTGCCGCGGTCTTCGGTGGAGACCAGCTTCGCGCCGACCTTGCGATTGCGAGGCGGCAACTTTCCCAGCAAGTCATACAGGTTGCCGCGCTGAGCTCCTTCCATCGGAAACATGCGCTTCACGGCGGGGACTGCGGATTGCGAGGCCAGCAACAGGCTGCCCGTGGCGGCCTTGAACAGGGTGCGTCGTTTCATGCCTCGCAATCTACTCGTCCCACACACTCGAGACCAGAGGCACCGGCTCGATGACGTCTAACTTCTCGCACGATGCGTCATTGTCCACCCGCGCTGTCCCGGCCTTGTCGCCACGGCCTGAAAAAAGGACAAGAAATACGAAATACCCTGTTCTCACGGGACAAAATCGACGCATGCGATGAGTAAAACCTTTAAATGAAAAACTCGTCATGTGCGTGACGTCGCGGCCGGAATCGCCAATACTCGCGGCCTTCGTAACTACAGGGGGCGGATCATGGTGGCAACAACGGCGCAGCGCACGAGCTGGCGCGCGGCTTTCTGTTTGCTTGCGATGACCGGACTTCCTTCGGCGCCGGCCTGGTCGCAGGCTCCCGCCCGCAAGGACGTCGACGCCGAAATGAAGCGCGCCACGCAGTTCATGGTCGACAAGGTGTCGTACCGTGGCGGCTATCTCTGGAATTACCTGCCGGACATGTCGCGCCGCTGGGGCGAGATGGAAGCCCGCGAGACGATGATCTGGCTGCAGCCGCCGGGCACGTCGAGCATGGGCCACGTTTTCCTGGACGCGTATCACGCGACCGGCGACGAGTACTACTACCGCGCCGCGGAGCAGGTTGGCTCCGCGCTGGTCTGGGGCCAGCACCCGAGCGGTGGCTGGAACTACGTCGTCGACTTCGCGGGCGACCGCAGCCTTCGTGACTGGTATGCGACGGTCGGCAAGAACGCGTGGCGCCTCGAAGAGTTCCAGCACTACTACGGCAACGCCACGTTCGACGACCAGGTCACGTCCGACGCCGCCACGTTCCTGCTGCGCCTCTACGTCGAGAAGCTCGATCCGCGCTGGAAAGCGCCCGTCGACAAGGCGATCCAGTTCGTGCTCGACAGCCAGTACCCCATCGGTGCCTGGCCGCAGCGTTTCCCGATCAGCCAGGAATTCTCCAAGAAGGGCCTCGCCGACTACTCTTCTTATTACACGTTCAACGACGACGTGGTCTGGGAGAACATATCGTTCCTCATCCAGTGCTACCAGATTCTCGGCGACAAGCGGTTGTTAGACCCCATCAACCGCGCGATGAGCTTCTTCCTCGTCTCGCAGCAGGGCCAGCCGAATCCGGGTTGGGCGCTGCAGTACACGCTGGATCTCAAGCCTGCCGCGGCGCGCACCTACGAACCGCTGGCGCTGGCAACTCACACCACGGCCAGCAATCTCGAACACCTGATCACGTTCTACGATCTGACCGGTGATTCGCGATATCTCGCACGCGTACCGGAAGGCATCGAGTGGCTGGAGAAAGTGAAGCTCGCGAAGCCCGATGCGAACGGCAGGACGCATCCCACCTACATCGAGTTGGGCACGAACCGTCCGATGTACGTGCACCGTCGCGGCTCCAACATCGCCAACGGCGAGTACTACATCGACTACGACCCGGCACGGCCCATCGGGCACTACGGCCAGACGCGCAAGATCAACATCGCCGGACTGCGCAAGCACTACGAAGAAGCGCTCAAGGCCGACGTGAAGGAACTCGCGAAGAACTCGCCGATCGCCGCGGGCGCGGGAATCGTCGAGCTTCCGCGTTACTTCGCGGATCGTTACGCGATGCCCGAAAGCAATGACCTCAACGGCCAGGTGCGCAAGACCCTCTCGTCGCTGAACAAGACCGGCTTCTGGCCGGCGCCGCTGCCGCAGAACAGCCATCCGTACAAGGGGCCGTCAACGAAGGATGAAGCCCAGGGCGATTTCGGTTCGACCTACGTCGGCGATGACACGGACACCTCGCCGTATCCGGACAACAAGACCACCGCGATCTCGACGCAGGAATACCTGCGCAACATGAACATCCTGATCCAGTGGCGCGCGCAACAACGCTGAGATCAGAGGAGCGCGCGTAGCGCTCGAAGCAGGCGATCGACGCCCGTCGACGTCGTCACGGTGCCGGGGGATATCCGCAGGATGTTTCCCCGGCAGTCCGTGAACAGCTTCTGCTCGCGCAGGTTCGCGACGAGCGAGGCCGAATCCTTCCCCGGCGGCAGTCGGAACATCACGCTGCCGCCGCGTTTCTCCGCCGAAGCGGGACTCGCCAGCGCGAGGCCGAGCGCCGAGCAACCATCGATGAGTTCCTCGCAGAGCGCGTGGTTGTGAGACACGAGCGCCACGGGATCCTGCGATGCATGCCACTCGAGTGCAGGCAAACAAGCCGCTGCCGCCAGGATCGATGGCGTGCCGTGATCGAATCGCCTCGCATCGCGCGCATACGAAAACGTGTTGAGCGCCCACGCGAAAGGATTTTCCTGGGAGAACCAGCCGCGCAACTCCGGGTGACATTCCTGGAGCAGGCCTTCCCGAACCTTCAACACACCGGCGCCCGCGACGCCGCACAACCACTTGAGCGAGGACGCGACCACGAAATCCGGCTTCGTCACGGACACGCTGAAGGGGACGATCCCCACGCCTTGCGTAATGTCGACACCGACCAGCGAACCTTGTTTGCGGCCATGGTCGATGAGCGCCTGCAAGTCGCAGCGATGCGAGGCGGTGGAGGTGACCCACGTCAGCAGCGCGAGCCCGACATCCGGACCCCAGGCGATCATGAAGTCTTCGTCGCGCACCCAGGCTTCGCCGGGCCGGACCGCCACGGTCTCCACCTGGAACCTGCGTCGCGCCGCCATGCCGGACAGCAGGAAATGCAGGCTCGGAAAGCAATCCGCCGCGATGAGCACCTTGCGGCCCGCGAGGTACCGGTCGGGCAGTGAGCCGATGATCGAATGCAGCGCGGTGGTGACGTTTTCCGCCGTGGTCATCGTGCCGGCGCGCGCGCCGATGAGTGCGCTCCATCGCGCGAGGAATCGACTCCGGATGCCCAGCGAACGCTGCCATTGGGCGTCGTCGGGCGTGCCCCAGAGATCGCCGAGGGCGTCCAGCGCGTGGCGGATGCGCTCGGCCTTTCCGGGGAACATGCCGATCGAGTGGTACAGGAAATACCCCGAGCCATCGACGTCATGGGACTCGTTCATTTGCAGAGCATGGCACGTTTCGGCAGGCTGCCGGCATGAGCAACCATTCGGAAGCATTCGACCGCTGGATCCGCAGCTCCTTCATGGAGATCAACACGGCGCTCGAAAATATCTACTTCGCGCAGGAAGACCGGTCGGACGTCACCCGCGTCGGCGCAGATCTCAAGCAACTGCTGCGCGACGAAGGGCACGTACACGTCGTCGCGCTGCTGGCCGAGGGCGATACCGGCGACGGATTCGCCAATGCCTTCGGCGTTCTCGGCAACGTGGGCTTGTACCTCGCCGCGTTGCGCCGGCACGAACTCACGAATCCGGCGCGCGAAGAGAAGTCGCCGTTTCCGGAAGCGTCGTCGCTGGCGATGCACGTCGGCGCGGCGCTCGGCATGGCGCCACGATTCTCCACGGCACACCTCGCGCACCAGAACTTCGCGCACGCGGGCGTGCGCAAGAGCTTCACGTCGTTGCCCGACGAGATCCTGTTCATCGACGAGAACACTCGCGGGATACTGCTGCTTCAGCTCGCAGCCGACGCGCTCGCGAAGGTCGTGCCGCTCGGCATTTCCAGCCCGATCGTCGACGTGCCGTTCGCCGTGGCGAAACATGCGCTCGCGGCCGTCATCGAATCGAACCAGCGACTGTTCGACAAACTCGACGTGGAGCGCTTCTTCTATTCCGTGCGCCCGTACTACAAGCCGTATCGCGTGGGCCGCTTCGAATATCGCGGAGCGAACGCCGGCGACTTCTCGGGCATCAACGAGCTCGACCTGTTGTTAGGCGTGTGCCGCGCGAACGATCCGTACTACGCGCAACTTCTCGTCGACAAGATGCAGTTCATGCCGCCGGACGACCAGGCGCGCCTGCGCGAATGCATGCGGCACACGAGTTTTCTCGACGAGCTGCTCGCGCTGGCGGAAAAGCACTCGCGGAAGGAATGGTTCCAGTGCAACGCGCGAGCCTATCTCGAGCTCTGCGACCTGTTCGGCCGCATTGCCGCGCAGCACCACGATGAACTCGTGAAACGTTTCATCGAAAACCCCGCTGCGAACCTCGGCGAGGCGCAGCGTGCAGGACTCACGGCGAGTGGGCCGCCACTGCCGGTGCTCGTGCGCTCGCTCGAAGTGCTGCGCGACATGCGACTCGCGGCGAAGCGCAGCGACATTGCGACGCGGCACGCCGATCTCGAAAAATTGCGGAGCCTGATCGACGGCTGACTTCTCGAATCCAATCCGAGTCCTACAGTTCCCGAGTGCCCGCTCAGGTACAAGGAGCGCATGTCGGCTCGATTCTGGACAATCGCATTGCTGGCTTTCGTGGCCGCTTCGAACGCGGTTGAGGCCCGTAGCGACGCAGCGCCGCTCGCTTTCCGCATCGACGAAGGCCAGAACTTCAACGCTTTCCTGCGCGACGGCCCGGTCGCCGCGCATCTGCTGCTTCGGTCCGGGACGAAGCCCCGCATTCTTGTCGCATTTCCCGCCGGCAATGGTGGCGTCGGCCTCTGGTTCGCCGACTCACCGAAACCGGTTCGCTGGCGGCTGACTGTCCCGCCGCGAGCGTTCACAGCTTTCGACGACAAGCATCGACCGCTTCGCGGCATCGAGTTCGAAGTGGAGGCCAATGCCGCGGAGCTGCGCCCGCGAGCGGCGGTTCTCTCGTCGATCCGCGTTCTGCGTGATTTCGAGCTGCGGGGGCAGGCGCCCGCGGAAGTGATGGTTGCCGCGCGCGTCATTTCGAACCGGGTGAGCTGGGCACGGGATCGCCTGGATGGCGCTGCAGGATTCCAGCTCACGATCGAGCCACGCGAGGGCACCCGCGTATCCGCCGACCGGTACCTGCCCGGCGAGCTTTCGACGCTGCGCCTTCACATCCAGGCACTCACGGGCGAAACGCCTCTCGTGCCGCTCGAGAAGTTGCTCACACGTAACGCGGGCGATGACATCCGCGCGCGGAATGCGCTGTCGTTCCTCAGCTATCGCGACAAGTTTCTCGCGGGCTCGTGGCGCTTCGACACGTATTTCGGACGCGACACGCTCATCTCGGCGCTGCTCCTCGCGCCAGTGCTCGATCCCGAGGCCATCGAGAGTGCCATCGCGTCCGTGCTCGCTCGCCTTGCGCCCAATGGCGAGGTAGCGCACGAAGAGGACATCGGTGAATTCGCGGTGCTGCGCAACCTTCGCGAGGGACGCGGTCGAAGCGACACGCCTGTCTACGATTACGGCATGGTGGACGACGACTTTCTGCTCGCACCACTCGTGGCGCGCTGGATCGAAACGGCCGACCACGCACGAACAAAGCGCTTCCTGGACGAGAAGGACGCGCACGGCGAACGTCACGGCACTTCGCTTGTGCGGAATCTCTCGTGGCTGGTGGAGCGCACGGCGGCATTCGCCAGGGACCCGGTCTACCACAACCTGGTGGGGATCAAGGCGGGACGCATGACCGGGCAATGGCGCGACAGCGAACAGGGTCTCGGGCGAGGGCGCTATGCCTATGACGTGAACGCCGCGCTCGTTCCGGCGGCGCTCGAGGCCACGGCGCGACTCGCCGATAGCGCCATCCTCGATGGTTACCTGGATGAAAACATGAGGCGCCGATTCAAACGGGCTCGTGCGCAGTCGCGCGTCTGGTCGATGCGCGCGCCAGCGTTGTTCGATGTCGATATCCCGGGCGAGCGCGCCCGCGTCGCCATCGACGCCTATGCGCGCGAAATCGGCGTCGATGCGAAAGCAGCGCTGAGCGCCCCGGGCGGTGGCTCACTCTCGTTCCATGCGTTGTCGCTCGACGCACAGGGTGCGCCGATGCCGATACTCCACTCGGATGAGGGTTTTCGTTTGCTGCTCACGGAGCCGGAGGTTACGGAGCTCACCCGCTGCCTGGACGCGATCGTGCGCCCATTTCCCGCCGGGCTCATGACGGACGCGGGTCTCGTGGTCGCCAATCCCGCGTTCGCCAGCGCCGATCTCCACCGCGAGTTCACGCGCTTCGCTTATCACGGCACGGTCATCTGGTCGTGGCAGCAAGCCTTGTTAGCCGCCGGGCTCGAGCGACAGTTGCGTCGCGCCGATCTGCCACGGTCGATGCGCGCCGAACTCGAGCGGACTCGCAAACAACTGTGGACCGTGATCGAAGCGACCCGAGCGATGCGCACCTCCGAGTTGTGGTCGTGGTCCTATGCCAATGGCAGGTTCCACGCCGAACCCTTCGGCCGCCCCGGCGCCGATGTCGACGAATCGAATGCCGCGCAACTCTGGAGCACGGTGTACCTCGGGCTTTCGCCAACGCCCGCGGCCACCGCGCCCGTCACCAGAGATACTTCGCCTGGAAACTGATCTCCCTGCCTTCGAGCGGTCGCGCCAGCAGCACGCCGCCGGTGTCGGCCGCTGGTCCGAAGATGCGCGAATTGCTTTCCGTGAGGCCGAGTTCATTGCTCAGGTTCGTGCCGCGCACGGAGAACTGCCAGTGGTCGCCCATGGAGGCAGTGATTCCGAAGTCCCACAGCTCATAGGTCCCGAGCTGCTGGAGACCTGACTGGTCCTGGGTGTGGTCGCCGACGTAGGTGTAGGTGACGTAAGCCTGGACTTCGTTGTCACCGAACGGCATGCGATAGCTAGGCGTCAGCATGTAGCGCAGTTTGGGCTGACGCTGCAGCTGCTGCCCTTCGATGGGCGCGCAGCCGTTGCCGGTGACGACGTTGGTGTACTGGACGCAGGCGTCGTAGTCCGTGTATTCGCCGTCGAGGTAGTTGGCGACCACCTGGAACCGGAAATGCTCGCCCGGCGTCAGTGCGCCGATGAAATTGATGCCCGTCGACTCGGAGCCATAGATGAGGCGTTGGGTCGGATCCTGCACGCCATTCCCATCGGTGGGCGTGTACTGCAGGCCCGTGAAGTCGCGGAAGTAAGTGCTGATGTCGGCATAGAACAGGTCATTCTCGAATTTGAACCCGGCTTCGTAATTGCGCACGAGTTGCATCGGCGGCGTGTTGCCTGTCGTGCTGCCGCGAATGCCGTTGTCGAAGTCGAGGAAGTGCCCGCCGCGGTTCACACGTACATACGCGGACATGAAGTCCGTGAAGCTGTAGTTCGCACCCACCGTCCACGACGTGTAGTCCTCGTCATAGTCGGTGATCGCGAAGGTTCCATTGCAGGTCGGCACGGCATTGTCGTACAGCGTCAGCAGGTCGCCATCGCGGTTCACGTTGGTCAGGTTGCACACCCGGTTGGTGGCTTCCTGCTTCTCGTAACGCACGGACGCGTCGAGCAGCCACTTGCCGGTTCGCCACGTGTCCGATAGATAGACGGCGCTGTTGAACGCGTGGCCCTTCTCGGTGATGTTGTAGCCGCCGTAGTCGAGAAAGCCCTGGTCATCGGTGAGCTGGTTCGTCGAACCGGTCATGGGGTCGACGAAGCTCACGGTGATGGGCTGTGCATTGGGCTCGTTGGTCATGAACATGCCGTTGCCCAACGCCCATTCGTCATCCATTTCGTAATAGGCGAGATACAGTCCGAGCGTCAGCGTGTTGTTGTCGGAAGTCTGTTTGCTCAGGCGAAAGTCGTTGTTGATGCTGTCGAGCTCCTTGTGGATGAACCACCAGCCCTGGTGGATGACGCTCTGATCGGCCGCGACGGCGCCGCCGTTCACGTACGTGACCGTGGCCGATCCCGCTGGCAGACCGAAACCGCCCAGGTTGGTGGGAATCGTGTAGAGCTCGTCATCGAGCGGCGCGGGATTGCTGCCGGAGAAAAGCGCGTTGGTGTCGACGTCACCGCCATTGGCGAGCAGCCGATTGCTGATGGACCATCCGCTCGAGAGTTCGTGGTCGAAGTTGGCGCCGAGGAACAACATCTGCGCGCCGCGGCCATTGGCAAGATCCGCGTCCGTGCCGCCGTTCGGATATCCCTCGAGCCTCACACGCCGGATGGCGTTGCTGTTGTAGGTAGACGTGAGCGGATCGAAGCCCGGATATTCGCTGAAGTTGTCGGTCCCGCGCTGGATCACGGGGATCGGCGTGATGAACTGGTTCTTCTCGTCAAGGTACCGCGCATAAAGCGTGAGCTGGCCCGCGTCGGTCTCGTGCTTGAGTGTGGCCGTCAGCTGGCCGCCGTCGTCCGCGGTGAACTGCGGATCGCGTACGCCATCGGAAGTTCGCCAGAAGCCGCCGACGCTGCCGTACCAGTCTCCGCCTAGCGGAAAGCCCGCGAATCCATCGACCCGCCAGAGGTTCTCATCGCCGTAGGTGAGCCCGAGACTGCCCGACGGAGTATCCGTGCCGGTCTTGAGCAGGAAGTTGGCCGTCGCCCCCATCTGTCCACCAGCGAAAACCACGGACGGTCCGCCTTGCAGGATCTCAACCGATCTCACCGTGTCGTCGAGACGCACGATGGTCGTGGTCTCGAAGAATGACAGCGTCGGCATGCCGTACAGCGGCGAGCCCATGAGCAACGCGGTGAAATACGGAGCGTCGCCACCGCCGGGGAAACCCGCGATCTCGATGTTGGCGCCGGTTTGTCCGCCCGTGGACTCGGGCCACATGCCGGGCGAGATCTTCAGGAGATCGGCGGTGCTCTTCGGGTTTGCGCGAGCTATCTCTTCCTCCGTGGCCGTGACGATGTTGTAACTCGCCTCGAGTTTCTTGACGCCACTCGAGATGGCCGTACCCGTGACGACGATGGTTTCGAGTGAGCTGTCGCTGGAGCCAGCGTCCGGTGGCGTAGGGCTCTCCTGCGCCTGGATCGCGAGCGGAAGCGCAAATGCGATGAAGCCCAACAGCCTGCGGGTGAATGACGTGTCCATGTGTCCCCCTTCCATCAAGCGTTGAAAATGTTGATTTCAGTTTCCTCCCTCGCGGAAAAAAATCCGCTGACCGGAAAAAATGCGGCGTGTAAACAACGCGCGATGTTTCGTCAGTGCACGACTACACTGTCTTCGCACGGTGCGCGTTGCGCTGCACATCGCGTAAAGACGTTGCCCGGCCCGTCGCGCTCAGCTAAAAGCTGAAGCATGCGTTCACACGATGCTCATTTACGTACCTGTGCATTCACCGCGCTGGTTGCCGTGCTTGCGTTGCTCTCGGGCAACGCGTCGGCGCGAGATGCCGCGCCACTATCTCCCGCCGAGTTATACGGCGAGTTGTTCCATCGCGTACAGACCGAGCGTCTCTTCCCCGACAGCAAGACATTCGCCGATGCCGCACCGCGAGGCGCGCCTGAGGAAATTCTGCGCGAGTACGAAGCGCAGAAGGGCGCGACGAGTTTTTCGCTGAAGGACTTCGTGGCGCTTCACTTCGATGTGCCGGTGGCCGTCACGAGCAATTTCCAGACGACGCCACGCGAGGAAGTGCGCGCGCACATCGAGCGACTCTGGCCGGTGCTCACGCGCGTGCCGGGCCGCGGCGACGAGACGGGCTCGCTGCTTCCGCTGTCGACAAGCTACGTCGTGCCTGGCGGGCGCTTCCGCGAGGTGTACTACTGGGATTCCTACTTCACCATGCTCGGGCTGCAGGCAGGCGGTCATCACGATCTCGTCGCTGACATGGTGGACAACTTCGCAGCGCTGATCGATCGCTACGGCCACATTCCGAACGGCAACCGCACTTACTACCTGAGCCGCTCGCAGCCTCCCTTCTTCGCCCTGATGGTCGAACTCCAGGCGCAGCACGACGGTGAAGCCGTACTCGTGAAGCGACTGCCGCAGCTCGAGCGTGAATACACGTTCTGGATGGACGGGGCGAGCACGCTTGCACCGGGAACCGCTTTTCGTCGCGTGGTGAAACTCGGCGATGGCAGCGTTCTCAACCGCTACTGGGACGATCTCGCCACGCCGCGCGACGAGGCGTACCTCGAAGACGTCGAGACGGCGAGGAACAGCGGCCGGCCGGTGACCGACGTGTATCGGGATCTGCGCGCGTCGGCCGAGAGCGGCTGGGACTTCAGCTCGCGATGGCTCGACGGCAAAGAGCTGGGCTCGATCCGCACGACCGATATCGTTCCCGTCGATCTCAACAGCCTTCTCTACAAACTCGAGCTGACCATAGCGCGCGCCTGCAAGACGGCGAAGCGACCGGATTGCCAGAAAGACATGACGAGCCGCGCCAAGGCGCGACGGGACGCGATGTTCCAGTGGCTGTGGGAGGGAACGATCGATACGTTCTTCGACTACGACTGGCGGAACAAGCGCGCCATCGACAAGGTCACGGCCGCCACTGTCTACCCGCTGTTCGTCGGGATGGTGTCGCGCCAGCAGGCGCAACGCGTCGCGCGCACGGTTCGCGACGAGCTGCTGGGAGCGCACGGAGTGGCCACGACGACCGAGGCGACGGGACAACAGTGGGATGCGCCGAACGGCTGGGCTCCGTTGCAGTGGATCGCGATCGATGGCCTGCGCAAGAACGGCGAGAGCAGTCTCGCGGAAAAGATAGCGACTTCCTGGATTGCCGAAAACGCGCGCGTGTACTGCCGCACCGGCAAACTCGTCGAGAAGTACAACGTTCGCGATTCGGGTGAAGGCGCCGGTGGCGAGTACCCGGTCCAGGATGGCTTCGGCTGGACCAACGGCGTGCTGCTCAAACTACTGGCGCTGTATCCGGAAGCGGCGGCCAGGCGATACGAATTCTCGGGGTCGACATGCGCAACGCAGCCCGCATCGCAGTGAGATGGTTGTCGGTCCTGCTGTTCGTCCCGCTCGTCGCGAGCGCGGCGGACGAAGGCCGTCTCTCGTTCCTCGAACAGGAAGTGCGCAACCTGCAACGGACGGTGCAGGCTCTGTCTCGCCAGGTGGATGAGATGCGCACGCGGCCCGACCGGCTCGCGCCCGCGACTCCCGCGAGCGAGAGCCCGATATCGGGTAACGAACTGCCGCGCTGGGTCGACGCGAAGCGCTGGCGGCAAATTCGTCCGGGGATGAGCGAGCTCGAAGTCATCGGATCGTTGGGACCCCCTAATAGCATTCGAGAAGAAGAGGGTGCGAAGGTGCTGCTATACGCAATGGAGATCGGCAGCTCCCGCTTCCTGGGTGGCAGCATCAAACTGCGGCAACGTGCCGTCGTCGAAGTTCTAACACCCACGTTGCAGTGAACATGTCGCCTTCCGGCGACCTTTGCGCGTGCGTGTCAACCGCGCGCCTCATCACGCGTTGCCTGAGCTAATACCAATAGATGGGGAGCATCCCATGAACGCGTTATCCCGTTTCGGCAGCACTCTCTCGCGGTTCGCGACATTCTGTGTCGCGCTCACGATCACCGCTTGCGGGGGAGGTGGTGGTGGCATGTCCAGCGATCCGCCGGCAGCAAACAATCCGCCCGCGCCTTCGAGCTGCGGCTCGGACTGCAGTACCGTGTACATCGGGATGACCGACGCGGACGGCGATTTCCTGAGTTACACCGTCGATGTCGTCTCGCTCAAGCTCAAGCGCGCGAATGGGCAGATGGTCGAGACGTTACCCGCGACGACGCGTATCGATTTTGCGCAGTACGTCGATCTCACCGAGTTCCTCACCGCCGCCACCGTTCCGAACGGTGCCTACGTCGCGGCGACTCTGCGCCTCGACTACACGAACGCCGATATCTCGGTCGAGAAGAACGGCGCCCCGGTGGCCGCGAGCGCTGTGGATGCGGCAGGTAACGCGCTCGGTGTGGTCGACGTCAACGTGACGCTCGACAACCGACACCACCTCGTTGTCTCGCCCGGCCACGTCTCGCTGTTCACGCTCGACTTCAACCTGGCCGCCACGAATACCGTCGACGTCACGGCCACCCCGGCGAGGGTAACCGTCACGCCGGCACTGGTGGCCTCGCTGGAGTTCATCGATCAGAAAGACATGCGCGTGCGTGGGCCGCTGGTGAGTGTCGATGCGGCCGCGGGCACTTACGTGATCGACGTGCGCCCCTTCGAAATGCGCGACAAGAATTTCGGGCAGATCACGGTTCACACCGACGCGGACACGACCTTCGACATCAACGGCACGGCCTATGTCGGCAGCGCCGGACTGACCGCATTGAGCGCCGCGGGCGCTGGCACTTCGACGGCCGCGTTCGGCACGCTGACGCGATCGACACATGAGTTTGACGCGGAGTCCGTTCGCGCCGGCACGAGTGTGCCGGGCGCCGGAATCGATACGGTGGTGGGCCAGGTAGTGAGCCGCGTGGGCGATGTCCTGACGGTGCGCGGTGCCACGATCAATCGCAATCGCGATGGCGCGCGCTTCGCGCGAGGCACGGTACGCATCACGATCGGCCCGAACACCAAGGTCGTCAAAGAGAAGGCAGCGGCGGCGCCCGGCGACATTTCGGTCGGTCAGCTGATCGAAGCCTTCGGCGCAGCGACTCCCGTGAGCAGCTCGGCGATGTCCGGCGACTGGAACCTGGACGCGACGGCAGGCCGCGTGCGCATGCATGCGACACCGCTCTACGGCTTCGTGAAGCAGTCGAGCACCGGTTCGCTCACGTTGCAGCTCGATTCGATCGCGGGACGCCGGGTCTCGGCGTTCGACTTTACCGGCACGGGAACCAGCGCGGCGCAGGACGCGGATCCTGCCAACTACGAAGTGCGCACCGGTGCGCTCGATCTCATGACGCTGAGCAACGGTGAGCCGACGAAACTCGTGGGATACCCGATGCCCTTCGGCATGGCGCCGCCGGACTTCGACGCGCGCACCCTGGTCGACTTCCCGCGGCTGCCTGCATTGCTGACGATGAGCTGGGGCCCGGACGGTACGAAGGCGCCGTTCAGCAGCCAGGAACCTACGGGGCTGGTGCTCGACCTCGCCAATCCGAACATCGGCCGGCTGCACTACATCAATGTCGGTCCGCGCGTGCTGGATCTGAGGACTCTGCCAGCATCCCCGAGGATCGTGCCGCCCGCCGAGGGGCCGACCGCGTACCTGGTCGTCATGCGTGACGAATCTCACTCGTTCCAGGACTTCGCGGACTTCGTGGCCGAACTCGGTGCACGGCTCGACGGCAACACGACCATGGTGGGCCTGACGGCGAGCGGTTCCTACGACGGCGACAAGAATGTCGTTACCGCGCGAAGCATCGTCGTGGTCCTGAAATAGCCTTAAGGCCGGTCCGCGGCGCGCGCCGCGGACCGGCCGGATCGCGTGAGGTTGTTCACGGCCGGAACCGGTCTGCACCCAAGGACTATCAATTTCCCTGCGCATTCTTGATACGCTTCCGGCACGGGTTTCGGGAGTTTCAGGGATGCGCATAAACATAATGAGAGCGGCGCTGCTCTGCGTCGCCGGCATCGCCGGCGCGCAGGCGGACGAAGCCAAAACCAGTCCACTGGATTCCAAGTTCGTCGTGGCACTCGGCGGGTTCTTCCTGTCGACCGACATCAACGTTCGTGTCAACGGCGACGACAGCAACCAGACCGGCGACGACATCGACTTCGATGACACGTTCGGCGTCGGCGATTTCGATCGATTCCGCGCCGACGCGATGTGGCGCATCAAGGGCAATCACTCGGTGCGCGGCACGTACTTCTCGAACAATCGCTCCGCCACCAACGAGCTTTCCCGCGACGTGAACTTCGGTGACGAGACGTACCCGATCGGCGCGGTCACCACCGCGCGCTCGGAGTTGCAGGTGATCCAGGTTTCGTATGACTACGTTTTCAAGCGAAGCGACAACTATGAACTGGCCGCCGGCATTGGTGTCCACGCGCTCGATGCGAAGCTGAGCCTCGACGCCACGGTCACGGGTGGAGGCGGTTCCGCGTCGAGACAACTGAACGAGAGAGCCTCGACGAATGCGCCGTTGCCGGTGCTGGGCTTTCGTGGCACCTGGCTGCTTCCGCACAACTTCTACGCCACGGCGCTTGCGCAGTACTTCTATGTCGACTACGGCGAATACACGGGCAGCCTCTCGGACCTGAAAGCCTCGGTAGTTTGGCAGGCCACTCCGCACGTCGGCATCGGCCTCGGCTACAACGATTTCCGCTTCAAGTTCCGTCTCGACAAGGAACATTTCGACGGCAAGCTCAAGTGGAATTACGGCGGCGCGATGGCGTTCGTCACCGTCATGTTCTGAGCCGCAGCAGCGGCTCGCCCTCGCGACCAGCACGGCGGTTCAATCGCAAGAAATCCTTCTCGAAGGGTTCACGCCGTTGTCACGCGAACTCGCCAATGTGCCGGCATGCGATTAGTGATCGTCACGGATGCGTGGTCGCCCCAGACCAATGGCGTCGTCAGCACGCTGAAACACACCATCGAATGCCTCGAACAATTCGGGCACGAAGTCTTCGTCGTGTCGCCGAGGATGTTCCGGTCGACGCCGTGCCCTACCTACCCGGAGATCCGGCTGTCGCTGTTTCCGTACCGGAAGCTCTCGGCGCTCATTTCCGAATTCAAGCCGGAAGCCTTGCACATCGTCACGGAAGGGCCGCTAGGGATGGCGGCGAGGCGGTACTGCGTGCGGCGGGCCATGAGTTTCACGACCTCGTACCACACGCAGTTTCCGCAGTACCTGCGCTCACGATTCCCGATTCCGATCTCGTTCTCGTACCGCGCGCTGCGCTGGTTCCACGGCGCCGCGTCGCACTGCATGGTGAGCACACAGGCCATGCGCAAACAACTTGCCGACCAGGGCTTCCGCAACCTCGCGCGCTGGCAGCGCGGCGTCGACACGGAGTTGTTCCGACCGCGGTCCAAGGATTTCCTCGATCTCCCGCGGCCCATCGCCGCTTACG
>Ga0173480_10000123_pt1 | contig 20800 bp, 25 predicted proteins | sample NitcycUS209509C1_FD_122622 | JGI IMG/M metagenome (GOLD analysis project Ga0173480, IMG submission 122622) | Soil microbial communities from Arlington Agricultural Research Station in Wisconsin, USA - Nitrogen cycling UWRJ-S209-509C-1 (version... | ecosystem: Environmental > Terrestrial > Soil... | reverse complement strand
GGGACCTGGATGCAGACGGTCGCCGCGATCTGGGTGATCCTGACCTTGACCGACAGTGGCGTCGCCGTCGGCCTCACCACCGCCCTGCAGTTCCTGCCGATGCTGCTGATCGGCGCCTGGGGTGGGCTGCTCGCCGACCGCATCCCCAAGCGGCGGCTGCTGATGACCACGCAGGCGCTGATGGCGATCCCCGCCGCCGGCCTCTTCGCCGTCACCGCGACCGGCGTGGTGACGCCGTGGATGGTCTACCTCGCGGTCTTCGCCTTCGGAACGCTGAACGCCGTCGACAACCCGACCCGGCAGAGCTTCGTGTTCGAGATGGTCGGGCCCGACCGGGTCGTCAACGCGGTCAGCCTCAACAGCGTCCTCGTCCAGGCGGCCCGGATCGTTGGGCCGGGGATCGCGGGCGTGTTAATCGCGACCGTCGGCGTCGCCCCCGTCTTCGCGCTCAATGCCTTCACCTTCGTGGCGATGATCCTCGCCCTGCGCGGGATGGACCCGAGCCGGCTGCACGCGGCGCCGCCGGCCCAGCGTGAGCCGGGAGCGATCCGCGCCGGCCTCCGCTACGTCCGCCGCACCCCCGAGTTGCTGGTGCCGCTGGCGCTGATGGCGCTGGTCGGCACCCTCGGCTTCAACTTCCAGGTGGTCCTGCCGCTGCTCGCCAAGTTCAGCTTCGAGTCCGGGGCGATGACCTACGCCAGCCTGGTCTCGGCGATGGCGGTCGGCTCGATCGCCGGCGCCCTCGTCAACGGTCACCGCGGCCGCACCGGCCCGCGCCTGATCGCCGGCGGCGCACTCGCCTTCGGCACCTCGGCCCTGCTGGCCGCAGCAATGCCCAGCCTCGCCCTGGAGATAGTCATGCTCGCCCTACTAGGCGCCGCCTCTGTCACCTTCGCAGCCACCATCAACTCCACCCTCCAACTAGCCGTCACCCCCGAGATGCGAGGCAGGGTGATGGCCCTCTACTCGGTCGTCTTCCTAGGCAGCACCCCAATAGGAGGCCCCCTGGCCGGCTGGCTAGCCCAAAACTACGACCCAAGAGTGGCCCTGGTCCTGGCCGGCGCCTCAGGCCTCCTAGCCGCCTGGGCAGCCCACGTCAGCTTCAACAAAATCCGCCGCCACCGAGGCGACGCATCTACGGGCGAACACGCCGTCGCATAGCGAGAGCCGGTGGGGGTGCCCCGGGCACTCAGCATGGAGCCGGCCCAAAACGGTCCGGGGCGTCAGCCAGTAGGCGAAAAAGCCGGCGGAGGTGCGCCCGGGGCACCCCCACCGGCTCTCGCCTAACACCTACGAACCGATGTACCCAGCCGATTCGAGGTACGCCTTGGCGGCTGCCTTCGGCGTTTCCTTTTCGAGTTCGACCCGAGCATCAAGCTCCTGCATCACTTTCAGGTCAAGCCCTTCCTGCACCTGCAGGATCGTCTCTTCGTAGTCCGGACCCGCTTCTTCGGCCACTTTCTGGGTGGTCACGAAGATGACGTTGCCGGCCGGGAAGACTTCCTTGTCGTCTTCGAGGATGACGAACTTGTCGCTCTCGGCCGAGAGCTGCGGGTCGGTGGTGAAGAGGATCGAGAGATCCGCCTGACCCTTTTCCAGCACCGTGTAGCGGAGGCCGATGTCGACCGGGGTAAAGGACTTGAATTTCAGCCCGTAGAGGCTTTCAAGACCGGCCAGGCAGTCGATCCGCTGGCGGCACTCGGGGGAGCCGTAGAGGCTCAGTTTTTCCGAGACGCCTTCGAGGTCAGAGACCGTTTTCAGGTCGTATTTTTTGGCCGTCTCGGTCGTCGTCCCGACCGCGTTGGCGCTGGCGAACGGCGTTGGTTCGAACGCCTCCAGGCCTTCCTTTTCAAATTCTTCGTTCGCCTTTTCCCACGCTTCGGTGGCGTCGGCGGGCACTTCTTCGGGTTCGAGGCCGAAGAACGAGGTGAGGGCCGTGCTCGCGTACTCCGGGTAGCCGGAGATCTGCCCCGTCTTCACCGCTTTCTGGGCCACGGTTTCGGAGCCGAGGTTGAGCGCGCTCTTCACCTTGTAGCCGGCCGCGGTCAGGGCCTGGGCGTAGATTTCGCCGAGGATTTCCTGTTCGGGGAAGTTCTTCGAGCCGATCGTCAGGCTGACCTTCCCGTTGTCGGGGTTGGACTGGATGGCGCCGGCTCCGCCTTCGGTCGAGCCGGAGGTGGTGCTGTCATCGCTGCTGCCGCACGCGGCGACGGCAAGCGTCAGCGCGAGCGCCGCGATTGCCGCAAGCAGCACGCGAAGTCGCGTCTGGTGGGTCCTCACTGGGTGCCTCCTCTTGGGGTGGTTTTGGATGAGACGGTAAGTCGGGGTCACACAGTCTTTACTTTCAGCCCGTCGGAAGTAAGGCGGCGCTGAAGAAGTGCCAGCAAACCCTCGAGGGAGAGGGCGAGAAGGGCGACGAGGATCGCACCGGCGAGGCGACCGTCGTCGCCGTAGATCGAGGCGTTGATGATGTAGTCGCCGAGGGTTTCGACTCCCGCCAGAGGGGCGATCGTCGCGGTGGCGAGGATGGCGATCGTGGCACCGCGGATGCCGCCCATCACAGTGGAGATCGCGAGGGGCAGCTCGACCTTGCGGATGATCGCGAGCTCACCCATCCCCATTCCGCGAGCGGCCTCCACGGCGGCCGGATCGACTTGGCGGACGCCGACGTAGGCGTTGGAGATGATCGGTGGGATGCCGAGCACGGCGAGCGCAAGGGTCACCGGAACCAGGCCGATTCCGATCAGCGCGGCAACCAGCGCGATCAGCGCCAGCTCCGGCAGTGCCCTGCCGGCATTCGCGAGGCCGACCAGAACCAGCTCCCCCTTTCCCTTGTGGCCGAGGTAAAGGCCGAGCGGGAGGGCGAGGACTAGCGCCACGGCCAGCGCGAGGGCGGTCACCTCGAGCTGCTTGAGGGCTAGTTCGACCGCCTGCTCGAGGCCCCCGACCTTCGCGCCGCCGGTGACGTTGGAGGTTTGTTCGCTGAAGATGAATTCGATCGCGCCGCCGAAGGAGCCGAGCGGAAGCTGAAGTGCGCTCATGCCACTCTCGCTTTCCGCCACGGAGTGAGGAACCGCTGCGCCACCAGTAGGGCGACGTGGAACACCATCGCCATTAGGAGCACGATTGCCAGAGCGATGAAGACGCTGGTCGGGAAGGTGAGGTTGCCGCCGCCATAGATCTGGGTTCCGAGCCCACCGCCGCCGATGAAGACCGCCAGCGTCGCTATCGCGATCGTGCTGACGATCGCGACTCGGAGGCCGGCGACGATCTCCGGAATTGCCAAGGGCAGCTCCACTCGCCAGAGGATCTGGCGGTCGGTGTAGCCCATGCCGCGCGCCGCGTCTTTGGTCGAGGCAGGGACGTTGGCCAAGCCCAGCATCGTGTTGCGGTAGATGATCTGCAGCGTGTACGCAGCGAGGGCAATGATCGCGGTGTCCTTGCCGATCCCGGTGACCGGCAGCAGGAGGAAGAAGAAGGCGATGCTGGGGATCGTGTAGAGGACGCCGGTTGCGGCGAGGAGCGGAGGTTGGAGCCAGGACCTGCGGTGGGCGAAGAGGGCGATGGCGAAGGCGATCGCGAAACCGATCAGCACCGAGATCACGACCAGTTCCAGGTGCTGCACCGTCGGCGTTCCGAAGCGGTCGATGTTTTCCCTCGCCCAGTCGAAGCAGAAGGGCTCGTTCGGCTTCGCCTGACAGGGCAGGGTGTCGCTGGTCCGTTCTTTGAAGAAATCCCCGCCGACTTCGCCGGCGGCCGCCAGTAGCAACGAGCTACTCATGCGGCCGCTCCACGGCCGGATGCTCGTCGCTCTTCGCCTCCGGCGATTTGAGGAACTCGGAGATGATCTCGACCGAGAGGACGCCGATGATCCGCCGCTGGTGGTCGACCACCGGCGCGTACTGGGCCTCGCCCTGGAGCAGGTCGGCGAGGGCGTCGCGCATCACGTCGTCGAGCTCCAGCACCGGCCCCAGCGGCGAGTCCGGCCGGCCGGGGACGATCTCGGCGGCGAGGTCGCGCTCGCTGAGCCAGCCGAGCGGGCGCCGCTCGTCGTCGACCAGCAGGGGGTAGGCGACTTCGACGTCGGGCGAGGCCAGCTTCGCCCGCACCTCGGCGGTCGCCTGGCCGACGTGGGCCAGCGGCGCCTCCCAGAGGTTGATGTCGCGGACCCGCATCAGCGCCAGCCGCTTCAGCGCCCGGTCGGCGCCGACGAAGTCCTCGACGAACTCGTTGGCCGGCGCCATCAGCAGCTCCGCCGGGGTCGCGTACTGCTCGACCCGGCCACCCTCGCGCATTACCGCGATCCGGTCGCCCATCTTGATCGCCTCGTCGATGTCGTGGGTGACGAAGAGGACCGTCTTGCGGATCTCCGCCTGGAGGCGGAGGAACTCGTTCTGCAGGCGCTCGCGGTTGATCGGGTCGATCGCGCCGAAGGGCTCGTCCATCAGCATCACCAACGGGTCCGCGGCCAGCGCCCGCGCCACCCCGACCCGCTGCTGCTGGCCGCCGGAGAGCTGCGCCGGGTAGCGGTCGCCGAGCGCGGGGTCGAGCCCGATCAGCTCCAGCAGTTCCGCCGCCCGCTCGCGGGTCTGCTCCTTCTTCCAGCCGAGCAGCTGGGGGACGGCGCCGATGTTCTCGCTGATCGTCCGGTGCGGGAAGAGCCCGATTTGCTGGATCACGTAGCCGATCTCCCGCCGCAGCTGGGCGGGCTCGCGGTCGCGGACCGAGCTGTCGCCGATCAGGACGTCGCCGGAGGTGATCTCGACCGTGCGGTTGACCATCCGCATCGCCGTCGTCTTGCCACAGCCCGAGGGTCCGACGAGGACGCAGATCTCGCCCGCCGGCACCTCCAGGGAGAGGTGGTCGACGGCGGGCTCGGAGGAGCCGGGGTAGACCTTGGTCGTCTCCTCGTAGCGGACCGAGGAGGCTGCCGGCTGGTCGTTCACAGGCCCAGTCTTTCGGCTCGTTCGGCGGCGCGGGCGACGATTTCCTCCAGGCCCGGCACCTCGCCGCCGCGCATTAGGGCTTCGCCGCCAACAACCGCCGTATCGACGACCGATCCCGAGGCAGCGTAGACGAGGTCGGCGGTCAAATCGCCGATCCCCAGCTCCGGCGCGTCGGGGCGGAGGAGGAGGAAGTCGGCGGGCTCGCCGGGCTCCAGCGCGGTGGCGCCGAGGCGCGGCGCGCGGGCGCCGGTAGCAACCGCCCAGGCCTCGGCGGCATCGATCGCGGTCGGGTCCCCGGCGGCGTGCTTCTGGGCGAGGGCGAAGGTCTTCAGGTCGGCGAGCAGGTCGAGCGAGTCGTTGGAGCCGGCACCGTCGGTGCCGAGCCCGACCGCGACCCCCGCCGCCCGCGCCACGGGGTGCGGAAAGACGCCGCCGACCGCGAGCTTCATGTTCGCCACCGGGTTGGTGACCACGGTGGCGCCGCGCTCGGCGACCAGCGCCAGCTCGTCGGGATCGAGCCAGACCCCGTGGGCGAGGACGGTGCGCTCGTTCAGCAGCCCCAGTCGGTCGAGGTAGAAGGCCGGCCGCTCGCCGTGCGCGGCGATGCAGTCCTGGACCTCCTGCTCGGTCTCGGAGAGGTGAATCTGGACCGGCAGGTCGCGTTCGGCGCTGAGCTCGCCGACCCAGCGCAGCGACTCTTCGCTGACGGTGTAGATCGCGTGGGGGGCGAGGGCGGGGGTGATCTCGGGTCCATACCCACTTAGCGCCTCCAGCCCACGGTGGGCCGCCTCGCGCAACTCCGCGGGGCTGCTGTGGAGGTCGAAGAGCGGGGCGCCGATCGCCGCCCGGATGCCGCTGTCGGCGACCGCCCGCGCCGTCGCGGCCGGGTGCCAGTACATGTCCCAGAAGCGGGTGGTGCCGCCGCGCAGCATCTCCGCGCAGGCGAGCCGCGCCCCCCAGTAGACGTCCTCGTCGTCGAGCTTTGCCTCGACCGGCCAGATCTTCTCTTCCAGCCAGGGCATCAGCGGCAGGTCGCCGCCGGAGCCGCGGAAAAGGGTCATCGCTGCGTGGGTGTGGCCGTTGACCAGCGGCGGCACCAGGTGCGCGCCGCCGGCATCGATCGTCTCGTCCCCGGGCGCTGGAGTGACATCGGTCCCAAGCGCGGCGATCACCCCGTCCGCGCAGCGAACCCCGACGCGCGTGCCATCCCAGAGCGCACCCGTGACCGCCAACGTCATCGCGTGGTTCCTTTGTCTCGATATAGGCGACAAAGGAACCACGACTTCACCGGCCCACCGCCCCGAGTCGGGGCAGCACGGCCTCCAGGCCCTCGCGCAGGCGCTCGGCGTTGATCAGGCGGTCGGCTTCCATCCCGGCCGTGCTGACCTCGCCTGAGCCGAGGCCGTTGGCGAGGTTGTCGACGACGCAGAGCGCGGCGTAGTCGAGTCCGAGCTCGCGAGCGACGACGCACTCGGTGGCGATCGTCATCCCGACTACGTCGGCGTGCGCCGCCATCAGCCGGATCTCGGCCGGCGTCTCGAAGCGCGGCCCGCGCGCCTGCCAGTAGACGCCGCCGTCGCGCGGCGCCTGGCCGCCCTCGCTCCAGGCGGCGATTACTTCCTCGCGCCAGCGCGGCGCGAAGCCGGGCGCCGAGTGTGCGCGTTGGTCGTCGAAGATCGAATCGCCGAGCCCCAGGGCAATGAAGTCGTCGGGGCAGACGAGGGCGCCGACGTCGAGCTCGCCGGGCTTCAGTGAGCCGACCGAGCCGATCGCCAGCACCCGGTCGCAGCCCTGCTCGAGCAGCGGCCGCAGGTTCGCCGCGTGGTCGATCAAGTGGGGCAGAACGAAGGCGCCCTCGGCGTCGTGGCGTTGGACGATCGCCGCGCCCTGGGCCGCGGCCGCGGCGGTGATCTCCTCGCCGCCCGGGCCGAGGGCGTTGCTGCCGAGGATCACCGCCAGCCTTCCCATCCGCCGATCCTATGCGCCGCGCTGAGCCTTGAAAGCCGCCGCCGCCTCGTCGTGGTCGACGATCGGCGCCGGGTAGTCGAGGCCCTCGAATCCTTTCGCCAGCCAGGGCCGGAGGATCTCCTTCCCCTGTAGCGACTCGAGCTCGGGTAGGTAGCGGCGGACGTAGGTGCCGTCAGGGTCGAAGCGTTGCGCCTGGCGTAGGGGGTTGAGGACCCGGTTGGGCCGGGTGTCGTTGCCGGTCCCCGCCACCCACTGCCAGTTGCCGGCGTTGTTGGCGATCTCGCCGTCGCTGAGGAGGTCCCAGAAGTGCCAGGCCCCCTCGCGCCAGTCGACGTAGAGGTCCTTACAGAGGAAGGAGGCGACGGTCATCCGCGCCCGGTTGTGCATGAAGCCCTCCTCGGCCAGCTGGCGCATCGCCGCGTCGACCAGCGGGTAGCCGGTGCGGCCCTCGCGCCAGGCGTCGAGCGCCCGCTTCGAGCGCGACCAGCGGTCGCGGCGCGGCCGGTAGTCGCGGCGGGGGAGGGAGGGGGTCGCGGCCAGCACCTGGTGGTGGAAGTCGCGCCAGCAGAGCTGCCGCACGAAGGCCCCGCCGCCCTTTCGCTCGCCCGCTTCGCGCGCCACCTCCAGCGGCGAGACGCAGCCCCAGCGCAGGTGGGCGCTGAGCCGCGAAGTGGCGTCGCCCGGCAGGTCGTCGTGACGCCCTTCGTATTCGGCCAGGCCGTCACGGAGGAAGGCGCGCATCAGCTTCCGTCCCTCGGTCTCTCCACCCGGCATGCGCCGTGGCGATGGCCGGCCGTCGACCAGCGACTCGAGTGACGGCAGCCGCCCGGCTTTCAGCCTCGACGGCGTTTCGAGCTTGCGCGGCGCGCCCAACTGCCGCCGCCACGGCAGCCCGCCCCAGGCTCGGTGGTAGGGACTGAAGACTTTGAAGTGGTCGCCACCGCCGGGCGTCACCGCTCCCGGCGGGACCACGGTCACTCCCGGGTGGGCGGTGAACTCGATCCGCTCCTCCTCGCAGGCGCGGGCCAGCCGCTCCTCCCGCCGCCGCGCGTAGGCGCTCCAGTCGGCGCTGACGTGCAGCTGGGTGGCGCCGCACTCCCGTGCCACCGCGATCGCCTCCCGAACCGGGTCGCCGCGGCGCAGGTAGAGCCGCGCGCCCATCCGCCGCAGCCGTTCGTCGAGGTCGCGCAGCGCCTCGAGCATGAACGCGACCCGGTTCGGCGCCGCGAAGCGCGACCGCAGCAGCCGCTCGTCGAAAACGAAGAGCGGCACCGTCCGCTCGGCCTTCGCGGCCGCCGCCAGGGCGGGGTGGTCGTGGACGCGGAGATCGCGGTGGAAGAGGACGAGTGCGGTTTGGATTTCCATATGGTGCGGGAATGGAGCCTGACGTGACGGAGAGCGAGCGATACAGCCAGGGACGCGGACGCGACTCCGGGCGCGAAGAGACCGAGGAGGAACGCCTCGATCGCAACCTCAACGAGATGCTGCAGGAGCTGCGGGTGGCCCTGCCCGGCGTCCAGGTCCTCTTCGCCTTCCTGCTCGCGGTCCCGTTCGCGCAGGGCTGGGAACAGATCACCGGCTTCCAGAAGGGCGCTTACTTCGGGACTCTGATCTGCACCGCGATCTCGGCGGTAATGCTGATTTCACCCACCGCCTACCACCGGCTCACCTTCCGCTACCAGCAGAAGCGCAAGCTGGTCTTCTACTCCAACCGTTTCTCGATCATCGGCCTCACCTTCCTGGCACTGGCGATGACCGGAGCGATCATGCTGATCACCGACTTCCTCTTCGGAAGCACGGCGACGATCATCACCACCGCGGCGACCGTCCTGGTGTTCGGTGTCTTCTGGTTCGCGCTGCCGCTGCAGCAGCGGCTCAGCCTCTCGGCGGGGCAGGAGCCTCTAGGCAAGCCCGAAAACGAGTGAGCTCTGCGCCGAGCTCGTCGAGGAAGGGCAGCTCGGGCGCCTTTTCGCGCAGCAGCGCGCAGTCGGCTTCCCAGATCTCGGTCTTCAGCTCGACCGGCACCTTGAATTCGTCCCGCACCGCGTCGCCTTCGGCTTCGTAGGCGCTGCGCAGGGTCTTGACGTTGGTCAGCTTGTCGGCGCCGTAGATCGCGTGGGCGTCGCTCGGGGCCGCGGCGACGCGTTCGCGGTGCTCGGCCTTGCGCTCGCGGTAGGACTCGATCGCTTCGTCGTCGGTCAGCGCCCCGACTATCCCGGCGACCTCTTCGCCGAAGGGCTCGCGCAGCTCCTCGAGCGTGGTCTCGGAGTCCTCGACCACGTCGTGCAGCAGCGCCGCCGCGAGGACCTCCTCGCCATAGCCGTGCTGGTCGAGCAGCGCGGCGACTGTGACCGGGTGCTCGATATAGGGCATCCCGCCGCTGCCGTTGCGGACCTGCCCCGCGTGGGCCTGGCGCGCCTTCTCCAGCGCCGCGCGCACCAGCGGCGAGCGCTCGGCAGCCGCCTCGATCCTCTCGGCCGGGGTCACGCCGCCAGCCTACTCAGGCCGGTGCCGCGGCTCGCGCCGGCAGCTCGTACTCGGCCCGCTCGGCGGCCAGCTCCAGTGTCGCCGGGTCGCCACCCAGCGCCACCCAGCGCTCGCGTGCCTCGGCCGCGAGCTGGTCGAGCTGGTCGTCGGAGTGGAGCGGGTCGTGGTGGAAGAGGACGGTGCGCTCGGCGCCGGTCCGCCGCGCGAAGCTGAGCGCGTGGGAGGTGGCGGAGTGGCCCCAACCGATGTGGTTGGGGTACTCGGCGTCGGTGTACTGGCCGTCGTGGATCAGCAGCGAGGCGTCGCGGGCGAGGTCGAAGCCGGAGATCCAGCTCTCCTCCAGCTCGTCGAGGTCGGCTCCCAGGGCCGGCTCGTGGTCGGGGATGTAGGCGAGCGAGGAGCCGCCGTCGTCGATCCGGTAGCCGAGGGTCGGGCCGCGGTGCGAGACCGAGGCGGCGCGGATCCGGGCCGAGCCGATCTCCCACTCGCTCTCGGGGCAGTGCCGGAAGGAGACATCGCAGGGCAGCTCGCGCACCTCGACCGGCGAGAGCGGGGCCGAGATGTAGCGGGCGATGCGGTCGCGCAGCGAGGCCTCGGACGAGGCGGGTCCCCAGATCACGATCTCGGTCTGCGGGCGGAAGGCGGGGGCGAAGAAGACGAGGCCCTGGATGTGGTCGAGGTGCAGGTGGGTGAGGAGGACGTGGAGCCGGGTCGGCTCGTCCGGGAGGGCGAGGCCGAGGCAGCGGATGCCGGTGCCAGCGTCGAGCGCCAGCATCGAGCCGTCGGCGAGGGTGACGCCGACGCAGGAGGTGTTGCCGCCATAGCGGATGGTTTCCGGCCCTGGGGCGGGGATCGAGCCGCGCGTGCCCCAGAGCTTGACCTTCACGCCGGCAGCGCTCCGTTGCCGTTGCGCAGCGAGGGCCAGAAGACGGCGATCGCGCCCTGCGAGCCGTGCGCGGTGAGGATCGGGAAAGCCGAGACCTCGACTTCGTGCTGGGTCCCGTCGGTCGAGCGCACGGTCAGCTCGGCGTGGGCCGGGCGGCCGGCGCGCACGGCGCGGACCAGCGGCAGGTCGTCGTAAGGGATCGGCTCGCCGCTCTCGTCGAAGGGACCGAACAGCGAGCCCCACTCCTGCGGGCCGACCGTGCCGAGCTCCTCGAAGCGTTTGCCGAGCAGCATCCCGGCAGCTTCGTTGTAGAAGACCAGGAGCCCGCCCTCGTCAACCAGGAAGGCCGGCGTCGAGAGCGCCGACATCAGGTTCCGAGCAAGGATCAGCTCAAGGGGTCTCTGCGTCACAAATGACACTTTAGATCGTCAGATGAGAAACGCCACGTGCCGGATTTCGCCGCAGAGAGCCAAGAACAGGCAGGTTCCCTTTGTTGGGCTGCTTCAGGCGTGACTTTCGTCACTTAGAAATTTCGAATCGTTCTGGAGACGGCGTCGGGGGGCGAGGAGGGGGTGGGGTCCGCCAGGCACCCCTCGCTATGGCTCGGCGTTGAGTGCCTGGAGGACCCCACCCCCTCCTCGCCTGGCCACGGCCTACTCTTCCTTAGCTGGGATTAGCCGGCGGCTTCGGCGCTTCGTAGGCCGCCTCGGGCCCATAGGGCGAAGAGGGCTGAGAGTGCGATCCCGATGGCGAAGGCTGCTGCTACCAGGACCGGATCGCCGCTGATGAAGCCTCGGCCTGCCTCCAGGAGGGCGGTTACCGGGTTGATCGAGGCTATGGCGTGGATCCAGCCGCTTAGTAGGTCTAGGGGGACGTAGACGGGGGCTAGGAAGAGGATCAGGAAGACCGGGAACTGCATCAGGGGTCCGCCTTGGATCGAGCGGACTCGGAGTGCCACGCCGGCCGCCCACATCGTCGCGGCGATGTTGACCAGGAGGGCCAGGGTGTAGAGGGCGACGATTTCGCCGGCGCTGCCGCCGACCTCCATCCCGGCGATCAGCGCCACCGCGGTGAGGATCGCCCAGGTGAGGAAGGAGCGGAAGATCGCCGCCAGGGCGTAGCCGACGACGATGCCGCTGCGGCGGCTGGCGGCGAGCATGTAGCGGCGGCCGAAACCGGTCTCGAAGTCGCGCGCCATCGCGAAGCCGGTGAAGACGCCACCGAAGGCGGCCGACTGCAGCAGCACGAAGACGAACTGGAAGGCGGTGTAGCCGCTGGGGAAGTCGAAGCCCGGGACGTCGCCGATCGCCGCCAGGCCGCCGGCGAAGGAGACGAAGAAGAAGAGCGGGAAGAGGATCGCCGGGATGAAGAAGGCGGGGTTGGTGAGGAAGTTGTGGATGCTGCGCCAGGCGACGGCGCGGGCGATGGTGATCCTGTTGGTGATCGGGGTTTCGGCGGCAATCGTCGTGCTCACGTGCGCACCAGCCTCGTCTTCAGGGCGCTGGTCGCAGCCGTCATCCCGAGGACGAAGATCGCCACGGCGATCGCGAAGCCAAGCGCCAGGTCGCCGAGGTTCCAGCCTTCGATCAGCAGCGAGCGAAACGCCTCCAGCAGATAGGTGATCGGGTTGATGCTGGCGATCGTGTGGAACCAGTCGGTGGTCAGCAGGTCGAGCGGCAGCGCCATCGCCGAGAGAAAGAGGAAGACGAAAAAGACCGGGAAGAGGCCCTGGACCGCCTCGCCGGAGCCGAAGCGCAGGGCGGCGAAGAGGCCGATCGTGCCGAAGGCGACGGTGATCGAGACCGAGAGGGCGAGGATGACCAGCGCCCCGGCAGGGCCGGCAGCGAGTTCGGCCCCCGCGATCAGGCCGACCGCGAGGTAGACGATCGCCTGCACGACGCCGAGCAGGAACGAGCCCGCCAGCAGGCCGCTGAGCAGGGCGGCGCCGCGCAGGGGGGTGAGGGCGAGCCGGTTGAGGAAGCCGGTCTCGATGTCGCGGGCGAGGTCGGTGCCCGAGTTCATCACCGAGAAGAGGGCGCCCTGGATGAACGGCACCGCGAGGATGAAGGTCAGGTAGGAGTCGGTCGGGAAGCCGGGCAGGTTGGTCGCGTCTTTGAGTCCGCCGGCGTTGACCGCGAGCAGGAACATCGGGAAGACGAGGGCGGGGACGATCTGCGCCGGCTGGCGCATGGTGCGCAGCACCGAGCGGCGCGCGAGCTGCCCGACCTGGTTGCGGAGACCGCTGCTCACGCCCCCACTGCCTCAGCCTCCGGCGCCTCGGTCTGCTCGTCGGCGCCCTCCAGCGAGCGGCCGGTCTTGGCGAGGAAGACGTCGTCGAGCGAGGGCGCGTGCAGCTGCAGGTGCTCGATCGCGATGTGCTCGGAGTCGAGGGCGCGGACCACCTCGGCCAGCTGTGACTCGCCGCCGTCGAGGCGGACCGAGACGCCGCGCGGGGAGGAGCCGGCCTGCTCTCCGAAGCGCTCGAGGACGGTTGCCATCCGCTCGCGCTCGGACTCCTCGCGGGGGACGGCTTCGACGGTCGGACGGCCGATTTCGGCCTTCAGCTCGGCGGGGGTTCCCTCGGCGACGATGTGGCCGTGGTCGATGATCCCGACCCGGTTGGCGAGCGCGTCGGCCTCCTCCAGGTACTGGGTGGTGAGGAAGACGGTGACCCCGTCCTCGGCGGCGAGGCGGGCGACCTCTTCCCAGAGGGCGGTGCGGCTCTGGATGTCGAGGCCGGTGGTCGGCTCGTCGAGGAAGAGGATGCGCGGCTGGTGGGCGAGGGCGAGGGCGAGGTCGAGCCGGCGTTTCATCCCGCCCGAGTAGCCGCCGACCTTGCGGTCGGCCGCGTAGGCGAGACCGACCCGCTCCAGCAGTTCGTTGCCACGCTGGGTCCGCTCGGCCTTGCCGAGGCCGTGGAGGGCGGTCTGCAGGCGCATGTGCTCGCGGCCGGTCAGCAGCGGGTCGAGGGCGGCCTCTTGCAGGGCGGCGCCGATCGAGGCGCGCACCTGGGGCCCTTCCGTGACCACGTCAAAACCGGCGACGCGGGCGGTCCCAGCGGTGGGAGGGAGGAGGGTGGTCAGCATCAGCACGGTCGTCGACTTGCCGGCGCCGTTGGGACCGAGAAAGCCGTAGATCTCACCCTGGGCCACCTCGAGGTCGATGCCGTCGACTGCCCGCGGGCCGTTCTTGAACTCGCGGACGAGGCCTTCCACCTCGATGCCGCCAACTGGTGCGCTGCCGTCCATGCGTCCCTCCAAATTGCTTGCAGCTCTCAATATTTGAGGTTATCAAATTTTGAGGTACAATAAATTTATGGCCGTCAAGGGAGATATCGCGCGGGAGACCTGGGGGTTGCTATCCGGCCTCGTTTACCCGCCGCCCTTCCTCTCGATCGCGCGCGAACACGACCTCCGGCCCGCCGCCTTCGGCGCCCTGCGGGTACTCGGCGAGCCGCAAACGATGGGCAACCTGGCCCGCCTTCTGCACTGCGACAACTCCAACGTCACCGGCATCGTCGACAACCTCGAAGACAAGAACCTCGCGGTCCGCTTTCCCTCCGAGGTCGATCGCCGCATCAAGGTGGTGGAACTCTCCGTCCAGGGTGAAAAGCTCCGCAAGCGGCTGATGCAGGAGATGGCGAAGCCGCCGGATTGGGTGAAGTCGCTTTCGGAGAAGGACCAGATCGCCTTGCGGAACATCCTCCAGCGAGCAGCCGACGCGCGAAACGCGTAGAACTCCCGGTCCGTGAAGGAGAGGACCCGCACCTACGGACTGGCGATGGCGCTCAACCTCCCCGTGGCCCGGTGGGGCCGGCTGCAGGTCGAGGGCTTGGAGGCGATCCCCGAGACCGGGCCGCTGCTGATCCTCGGCAACCACGACAGCCACTGGGACCCGGTGATGGTTGGCATCGCCGCGCGCAAGCGGCGGCAGATCCGCGCCCTGGCCAAATCGGAGCTCTGGGACGTGCGCGGCCTCGCCCCGATCCTCAACGGCATGGGCCAGATTCCGATCCAGCGCGGCAAGGGGGACAAGGACGCGCTGGCGAAAGCGATCGAGACGCTGCGGGCGGGCGCCTGCATCGGCGTCTTCCCCGAGGGCACCCGCTCACGGGGCAAGGTCCTGCGCGCGCGCAGCGGCATCGGCCGCCTGGCGCTGGAGGTCCCGGAGGCGCACGTAACCCTGGTCGCGATCGAGGGCACCTCCGACCTGACTGGCTTCCCGCGCCGTCCCCGTCTCCGCATCCGTTTCTTCGACCCGGCCGGCGGCCAACCCCGTCCCGACGAGGACCCCGGCGAGCTCTCCGCCCGCCTGCTCGCCGAGATCCGCGAGCTCGTCCCGCCCTCGCTTAGTTACCGCAAGCGCGCCAAGCTCAGCGGCGTCGCCGAAGACTGACGGCGCGGCTGACCCGGCCCAGCACCGCGGCGCGTTCGCCGTGGATCTGGTGCCAGGTGACCCGCAGGACCCGATAGCCGGTGGCTGCCAGGAACTGGTCGCGGCGGCGATCGCTTTGAAAAGCGGTCGGCGTCTCGTGCGTCTCCCGCCCGTCGGTTTCGACGATGACCATCGCCTCCTCCCAGAGAAAGTCGACCAGGAAGCGTTCGTCGTCGATGTGAAGCCAAGCGTTGACTCGCGGACGAACTAGGCCCAGCTCCAGTAAGTCCGGCAGGACCAGGGTCTCGAAGTCGCTGCGCACATCTGGCGCCTTGCCGTCCTTGGTCCGGTAGGGGATCAGCGCCAGCTCGAGCATCTTCAATCCCCGCCTGCCCTTCGCGTTGTGGATCGCGATATCGACCGCTTGGACGTCGAGCCGCCTGCGGATCGCGGCGCGTCCGACCGTCTTTCGCAGGGCGGTGAGATCGACGATCCCGGCGAGGTCGACCAGAGTTCGGGCCGGCGTCGTCACCGCAACGCCGTGCCGGGGTTCTATCTCCTCCGGCTGCGGATAGCGGCAGCGGCGGCAGCGGAGCCCGTCGATCTTCCGACCGGCCTCGACCGGGACCGTCACGTCGATCAGGTGCGGCCAGTAATCCCAAAACCCATGGAGAGCAGCAGCGCTGCCATGCGAGATCACCGCTCCCTCCCCGCAAGCAAGCAATGCCGCCCGCAGATGAGTGACCCGCGAGGCTGAGCGATGGCCAACCGCATAGACCCCGCGATGCACTCGGTGGAGAGAATTCGCCTGCGCTCGTTCTGCGACGCGCCGCCGGGAGATCCCCTCACGTCTCAGCTGATCGAGCGAAACTACTCCGCCCTGGGCCGTCGCCTTGTCCGCAATCCGCCCCTGGACCTCCGCGCTGCCGTTCTTGTGGTTCCTTTGTCCTGACATGCAGGACTTAAGAACCACGCGATCCAAACTCTCCCCCCACGGGAGAGGTTGTGGTTCCTTTGTCCGGAAATAGAGGACAAAGGAACCACGCGATGCGCTGGGGCTTCCTGGCGGCTCAGTCCTCCGGCTCTTGGCCGTTGGGCTGGAGGGCGTACCACTCGGCGCCGAACTGGTCGATGTCGTTGCCGTTGGCTTCGCCCGGTTTCTGATCGCCGACGTAGGTGTAGAGCGGCCAGTTGTTGTAGGTGACCTGGATGGTCCCGTCCTTGCGCTTGGTCGTGCCGAGCATGCTCCGGTCGGCAGCGCCCTGCGCCTGCGGGTTGCCTTCGGTCAGCAGGGGCGGCCACGCGCCCGCGCAGGCGCCGTAGCAGGAGGACACGCCGCCCTTGTCCTTGTGGAAGTCGTAGAGGGTCATGCCTTCGGCGGTGACCAGGATCGTGCCGAGGTCACCGACCTTCGCCGCCGAGACGATGCCGCCGCTGTCACCGCTCGACGCCGGCTTCGTTTCCGGGCCCGTCGGCGAATCGCTGCTGGATCCGCCACCTCCCTTGCCGCCATAGGCGCCGCCCGAGCTGCTCGAGTCGCTGCCGCAGCCGGCGATGGCGATCGCCACCACGGCCAGCAGCACTAGCGCGTAGGTCATCCGTTTCACGTCGCTTCCTCCTCACTTCCGGGGTTGAAGGCCGCGACCGATGGATTCACCGGCGCGACGAAGGTCTGCCTGCCCGCGTGGACGACGACCGCCCGGGTCCGCGAGAGGTCGAGCGCTGAGCTGAGCACGGCGTCGGAGTCGTCTCCCCAGCGATAGCGGAAGGTCCCGGCGGGATAGGTGACGCCCTTCGGCCCGCGCAGCGCCACCCGGCAGAGCGTCCCGGACTCCACGCCGTGCACGTACATGTGGATCTCGGTTCCGTAGGAGTGCGGCTCCAGGGTCGCATCGATCGTGATCCCCGCCGGCAGCGAGGCGAACTCGACCTGCCGCTCGGGGCTCGCCTCCTCGCCTCCGAAGACGAAGAACAGGAGCACGGCCGTGGCGAGCGCGGCCGCTGCGCCACCCAACGCGAAGCCGCTGAACCGGCGTCGCTGCCGACGCGTGCGCTGCCGCTCTTTTTCGCCCTCGATCGTCGCCGCGATCCGCTGCCCCAGCTCGGCCGGTGGCTGCGGCGCCGACTCGAACCGCTCCGGGTCGGCGTGGGGGAGCATCCGCGCCACCGGCTGCAGCGCCGCCAGCTCCGCCCGGCACTCGGGGCAGCCGTCGAGATGCGCCTCCAGTCCAGCCCGCTCGTCCCCCTGCAGGTGCCCGAGCGCAAAGGCGCCAAGCAGCTCGCGCCATTCCCGGCAGTTGCGCCTAGTCTTCATAGCCCATCTCCTCGAGCACGACCCGCAGCGCCCGCAGCCCGTAGTAGACGCGGCTCTTCACGGTCCCCTCCGGCACGCCTAATTCCTCCGCCACCTCGGCATAGGGTCGGCCGCGGTAGTAGGTCTCGACCAGCACCCGGCGATGGTCCTCGCCGATCCGCCGCATCGCCTCCTCCACCTGCCAGGCGAGCAGCGCGTCCTCCAGCGGCTCGACGCTCGGCTCGACCCCGCCCTCGGCGACCCCCGGCCGCACTGCCCGCGCCCGGCCAAGGTCGATGACCACGTTGCGGAGGATCGCGAACAGCCAGGTCCGCAGCGAGCCGATCTTCGGGTCGAAGCGGTCGCCCGCCCGCCAGGCGCGGACGAAGGTCTCCTGGACGGCCTCTTCGGCCAGCCCGGCGTCGCCCAGCGAACGAACCGCGAAGCCATACAGCTCGCCGGCATGGGCGGCGTAGGCCTCGCGGACATCGCGTTCGCGGCTGAGCGCGCCCCGGGTCGAATTCCGCAACTGGATCATCCGACCCGGCATACGCTCCCCGGCAGTACCGGGTTCAAATCCCTCTCAGGGGGAGAGCCCTATTCGAGTTTTCCGATCTTGAAGATTTTCGTCCCGCAGTCCGGGCAGACTCCCTGGATCGCCGGTCGACCGTTCTTCATCGTCACCTGTTTGGCGTCTTTGATCTCGACCTTCTTACGCTCTTTGACGCAGTAACCCTCAGGCATGAAGGGGCCCTCCTTTCGTTGCCGCTTCGCGACAAATCTCGCCTTGCCGGCGAGGTGGATTGAGGCGAATGTAACGCAGCACCATGACGTTTAAGGCAAAGTTTGTGTGAATCCGCACGAAACGCCCGGCTCGCCCGTCAACTACCCTCCTGCCGCAGTCGCAAGCCCTTCCCAAGCTTTCAAGGAGATAAGGAATGCCAGAGGCAGTAATCGTCGACACCATCCGCACGCCGATCGGCCGTGCCTTCAAGGGCTCGCTGGCCCAGCTGCGCCCCGAGGAGACGGGCGCCTTCGTGGTCGACCAGCTGCTCGAGCGCAACCCCGAGGTCGACCCCGTGCTGATCGAAGACGTCTTCTGCGGCGTCTGCATGCCGCTGGGCCTCGAGGCCTTCAATATCGCCCGCATCATCTCCCTGCTCAGCGAGAAGCTGCCGCAGGAGGTCAACGGGGTCACCGTCTCCCGCTACTGCTCCTCCAGCCTCGACGCGATCCGCCACGCCGGCAACGCGATCAAGGCCGGCGAGGGCGACGCCTACCTGGCCGTCGGGGTCGAGTGGGTCAGCAAGTTCAACGAGCGCACCGAGCCCGCCGGCGCCGCCGACCGCAACCCCAACCTGATCGGCGAGAACGGCCAGCCCAACGCCTACATCGACATGGGCATCACCGCCGTCAACGTCGCCAAGAAGTACGAGGTCAGCCGCGCCGACATGGACAAGTTCGCGCAGCGCTCCCAAGAACTCGCCGTCAAGTCGCAGGAAGACGGCTTCTTCGACCGCGAGATCGTCCCGGTCAAGCTCGAGGACGGCACCCAGGTGTCCAAAGACGACGGCCCGCGCGCCTCCTCGACCCTGGAGAAGCTCTCCGAACTGCCGGAGGCCTTCGAGGGCGGCGGCGGCGTCACCGCCGGCAACTCCTGCCCGCTCAACGACGGCGCCGCCGCGGTGCTGCTGATGAGCGACACCAAGGCCAAGGAGCTCGGCCTGACCCCGCGCGCCCGGATCATCACCGCCGCCACCCACGGCAACGAGCCGGAGCTGATGGGCGTCGCCCCGATTGGCGCGATCAAGAAGGTGCTTGACCGCGCCGGGATGTCGATCAACGACGTCGACCGGGTGGAGCTGAACGAGGCCTTCGCCGCCCAGGTGATCCCGATCATGGCCGAATGCGGGATCGACGAAGACAAGCTCAACACCCACGGCGGCGCGATCGCCCTCGGCCACCCCTTCGGGATGACCGGCGCCCGGATCATGGGCACCCTGCTCAACGTGCTCGAGACCGACGACAAGCAGGTCGGCCTGGAGACGATGTGCGTCGCCGGCGGGCAGGGCAAGGCGATGCTGGTCGAAAGGCTGAACTAGGAGCACCGCGATGGCGCGGCTCGAGACGCTCACCTATGAGGTCGGCGATCGAGTCGCGCGCATCACCCTGAACCGCCCCGAGCGCGGGAACGGGATCACCGCCCGGATGCCGGTCGAGCTGGCCGAGTGCGTCGAGCGGGCCAACCTTGACCCCGAGGTCCACGTCGTCGCCCTGGCCGGCAACGGCACCGGCTTTTGCGGCGGCTACGACCTCGTCGCCTCGGCCGAGGGCGACATGAGCGAGCTCGGCGGCGAGGCGCCCGCCGGCTCGCCGCTCGACCCGGCGACGATCGGCAAGAACCACATGCCGGACACCAACTGGGACCCGGTCGTCGACTACCAGTTCATGAGCCGCAACGTGCGCGGCTTCATGAGCCTCTTCCACTCCGAGAAGCCAGTCCTCTGCAAGGTCCACGGCTACTGCGTCGCCGGCGGCACCGACATGGCACTCTGCTCCGACCTTCTCGTCATCGCTGATGACGCGAAGATCGGCTATCCGCCGGCCCGCGTCTGGGGTTCGCCGACCACGGCGATGTGGGCGAGTCGGCTGGGGCCGATGCGGGCCAAGCGCCTGCTGCTGACCGGCGACTCGCTGACCGGGGCCGAGGCAGCGGAGTGGGGGCTGGCGACCGAGGCGGCTCCCTCCGACCAGCTCGACGAGCGCTTCGAGCGCCTGCTGGAGCGCGTCGCGCGGATGCCGATCAACCAGCTGGTGATGATGAAGCTGCTGGTCAACCAGACGGTCCACGCCCAGGGCCTCGCCCAGACCCAGGTCCTCGGCACTTTCTTCGACGGGATAGCCCGCCACACCGAGGAGGGCCACGGCTTCGTCCGCCGGGCCGCCGAGTCGGGCTTCCGCGAGGCGGTCCGCGAACGCGACGAGCCTTATGGCGACCACGGGCTCAAAGGCTTCGGTCTCAATCCAGACGGATAGGCTGCCGCGGCGATGAGCGACGCCCCGCACCCCAGCTCGATGATCACCCCGGAGTCGGTCCGGGCCTTCCTCCCCGGCAGCTTCCCCGGCGACCTGGGGATCGATCCGCTCGAGGTCGAGGACTCCCATGCCCGCGGCAAGATCGTGGTCGACAAGCGCCACCTGCACCCCGGCGGCTTCGTCCACGGCGGCGTCTGGACCGCGCTCGGCGACACCGTCGCCGCCTGGTCGACCTTTCGCTGCATTCCGCCCGGCCACAACTTCACCACGATCGAGCTGAAGCTGAACGTCTTCGCCGCCGGCATCCTCGGCGACGAGATTGAGGCTCGCGCCGAGCCCCTCCACGTCGGCAAGAGCACGGTTGTGATCGAGGTCCGGATCGAGCGCCGCCGCGAGGGCTCAGCGCCGCGCCTCGCGGCCAACCTAATCGTCAGCCAGTTCGTGCTGCCGCCGCCTGCGAGCGCCTAAGCCGCGACCGGACTCAGCCGCGACGCCTCCACGAAGTGACGGAACAACGCCGCCTCGTAGGGCCGGTGCACCAGCGTCTCGGCGTGCCACTGGACGCCGATCAGGAAGGGGCGGGCCGGGTCCTCGACCGCCTCGATCGTCCCGTCCGGCGCCCGGGCGGTGATCTTCAGTCCCTCGCCCAGCCGCTCGATTGCCTGGTGGTGGAAGGAGTTGACGTCGAGCTCGTCGGGCACCTCGACTTCGTCGTCCTCCAGCGCCGCCGCCAGGCGACTGCCCGGCTCGACTTCGATCGAGTGACTCGTCTCGTTGCCCGGCAGCGATTGCCGGTGGGCGATCTCCCCG
>Ga0173480_10000121_pt1 | contig 20883 bp, 16 predicted proteins | sample NitcycUS209509C1_FD_122622 | JGI IMG/M metagenome (GOLD analysis project Ga0173480, IMG submission 122622) | Soil microbial communities from Arlington Agricultural Research Station in Wisconsin, USA - Nitrogen cycling UWRJ-S209-509C-1 (version... | ecosystem: Environmental > Terrestrial > Soil... | reverse complement strand
TGGCGATGCGCAGGTCCATGCTGTAGCCGTCCGCCAGCCGGAAGCGGTCCTGCAGCTCGGAATAGCGGTGGAGCATCGCCTCGTGCTCGTCGTCGGGCACCGACGTGTCGCCCAGGCGATGCTCGATGTCGTGCATCTCCGCCTTCATGTCGAGGAGCGGCTGGAAGGCGCTGCTCGCCTCCTCGAACACGGTGCGGCCCGAGTGGGTGAGGCCGTCCTGCGGCAGGTAGCCGATGGTCAGCCCTGCCGGCTTCACGACGGTGCCGTCGTCCGGGTCCTCCAGGCCGGCCAGCATCTTGAGCTGCGTGGTCTTGCCGGCGCCGTTCGGGCCGCACAGGCCGACGCGGTCGCCGTCACCGATCTGCCAGGTGACGTGTTCGAGGAGCGTCCGGACGCCGAAGGTCTTGGTGATGTCTGCGAGTTGAATCAAGGGCTCTGCTATCGATCTTATACCGGCCGATGCGGGTTAAACGCCAGCCGGCCAATGAGTTAGTCCGCCTCCCTGGGGGCCGGGCGCGGCGGCGGTATGATCGGCCGGAAGGCCGGCCGCCGCGATCGGCCGTCTTACTGGGTGCCGGTGCACGTTTCGGGCGTAATGACCTGGACTGACGAGGAGCTCGTCGCCCGCTCCAGAACGGGCGACATGGACAGCTTCAATCAGCTCATCCTGCGATGGGAGCGTCCGATCTATGCCTTGGCGTACCGGGTCATCGGGCAGGAAGAGGATGCCCGTGACGTCGCCCAGGAAACCTTCCTGCGGGCGTTCCGGGCCTTGCCGGGCTTCAAGGGCCAGGCAAAATTCTCGTCCTGGATCTATCGTATCGCGCTGAATCTGTGCCGGGACTGGATCCGGCGCAAGCGGCGGACGCCCGTGTCGCAGCTCGCGGAGGACGTGGACCTCTCGGAGCTCGCGGCCGAGCGCGGGCCGAGCGAGTCGGTCGAGGATCTGGTCGCGCGGCAGGAGCTGAGCGCGATCGTCGAAGAAGCGATGGCCCTGCTGCCGGAGGAACAGCGGACGGCGGTGATCCTGAAGGAGTACCACGGCATGACCTTCCAGGAGATCGCTGATCTGCAGGGGTGCCCCTTGAGCACGGTGAAGACGCGGCTCTATCAAGGGCTGTCGGTGCTCCGGAAGCACTTGAAGGACAGGAGCCTGATGCCGCCCGCGGGACAGGCGGTCCGGGTTCGCGAGCATTAGCGCGAGCGGATGCGAGCAAGAGATCGCGAGCGGATGCGAGCAAAAAATATAGTGGAGTGAACTGAGAGTCGGCAATGCACAACGAAGATCACAACCCACTGAATCGCAGTCCCTACTGCGGCGATCCGGGCGCGCTCGTCAGCTATCTCTACAACGATGGCAGCGCCGACGAGTTGGCGGCTATCGCGGCCCACGTACACGATTGCGACGCGTGCTCGCGCGAGCTCGCGCTGCTCGGCGACACCCGCGACGTGCTCTCGGCGTGGTCGCCGCCGCAGACCGAGCTCGGCTTCACGTTGTCGCCGTCGGATGTCGGACCCATGGCGGCGTCGTCGACGGCGCCGGTGCTCGCTGGCACCACACTGTCCGGCACCGCTCTATCAGGTGCTGCGGCCGGGCTTTCGGTGCCGTGGTGGCGGCAGTCCACTCCGGTGTGGATGCAGGCGGTGGCGGCGACGGTAGTGTTTGGCGCCGGCCTCGCCGTCGGCGTCTCCGGCCGCAACCCCGCGCCCGCGGTGGCGCCCGTGAGTGCCGGCGCTGCGGCGGTCACGCGCACCGAGTTGAACGACCTCGCCACGAGCCTGCGCGCCGAGTTGGCGCGCGTGTCGGCGGCACCGGCGCCGGCTCCCGTGCAGACGGCCACGCGTGTCGATGAGGAAGCGCTGCTGCGCCGCGTGCAGACGCTGGTCACCGACAGCGAAGAGCGCCAGCGCCGCGAACTGGCCTTGCGCACCACGCAGGTGCTGCGCGATATGGAGATCCAGCGCAAGGTGGACATGGCGACGGTGCAGCAGAACATCGGCCAGATACAGGGCACCACAGGCGCCGAGCTGCTGAAGCAGCGCGAGCTGTACAACATGCTGATGAACAACGCGTCGCTGCGGGGCGGAGCGCGGTGATGCGGGTCGCCTGTCTCGTGAGGCCCCGCGGCCGTGTCCTGACGGCCGCGTGTGCGACGGCAGCCGCCGTCTCGCTGTGGAACGGCGCCGCCGCCGCGCAGACGCCGCCACGGCCCCGCCCCGCCGAGGTCGAACAGATCCGCCAGCGCCAGCGCATCTCGTTGATGGAGGGCGTGCTCGAGCGCGCGGTAGCCAACGGTGCCGACAACCTGCTGCGGCAAGTGAAGCACTTCATGCCCGAGGTGCCGATGCTCACGGGGGCGCCCGAGGTGCGCGGCTTCCGGCTCGACGGCTACGGCGTGTTCTTCGACGTCGAGGTGCCGGCGCTGCGTCTGCCGCTGGCGTGGACGCTGCGCTACGTGGTCGACGGCAACCGCCTCGCCGTCAACGCCGCGCTGGCGCAGTTGCGTGCGCTCGTGCTCGAGCAGCCGGCGCAGGAGCGCGAACGCCTCGAAACCCTGGTGCGCCAGATGGAGCAGCGCGGCCTGCCGACGTCGGCGTCGGGGGAGGTCGATCCCGCCGTGGTGCGCGACCCCAACGAAGCCTACACGCGCTCGGTGAAGGAAGCCCTCGTCGACGCCATGCTCGAGAGCAGCGGCCCGCTGAACCTGGCATCCGACGAGTGGCTGACGGTCGCGGCGCGCGACAACGTGCCGGCGGACCCGCTGGTGCCAGGCGACTCCACCGAGGGCAACACGGTGATCTTCCGCGTTCGGGGCAGCGATCTGGCGGCGTTCCGATCCGGCACGCTGACGCTCGAGGACGCGCGGAAGAAGGTCGAAGCGAAGGAGAACTAGTCCGCTTCCACGGGCTCGCGGCGCGCCCGGCGCGCCCGCCCATGGGAACCGTCCCGCGGGCACCGGTGTCCTACTCACTGCCATGTCCTACAATGCCGCGATGCGTTCGCGCCTTTACCCGGCCGGGTTCGCCCTCTGTCTGGCTCTCGTGCTGCTCGTGCCCGGGTGCCGCCGTACGCGGTACGTCGAGAACGATCTCAAGCTCGTCGACGTGAAGACCGGCTGGTACGACGCCGGCATCGTGGGTGGGCAGAACAAGATCGTCCCAAACATTACGCTGAGGCTCCAGAACATTTCCAATGAGGCCATCAGCCGCGTGCAGGTGCTGGCCGTGTTCCAGCGAGTCGGCGAAGACAAGGACTGGGGCCCGGGCGTCTTCGTGATTGCCATCAATGGCGATGGCCTCGACCCAGGCAAGACCGGCGGCCAGTTGGTGCTGCGCTCGACGATCGGCTATACCGGGTCGCAATCGCGGGCGCAACTGCTGCAGAACCGCGAGTTCGTCGACGCCAAGGTGAGAGTGCTCGGCAAGCACGGCTCGCGCGAGTGGATCAAGATGGGCGAGTACACCGTCGATCGCCACCTCCTCGCGCCCGCCGAATAGCGCCCGCACCGCGGCGGGGCGCCACATATAATCCCGCGGTGCCGACCCAGACGCCGTCCTCGTCCCCCGCCGTGCTCGAACGGCGTCTCAGCCCGTTCGATGCCGCAGCCATTATCGTCGCCAACGTCATCGGCGGCGGCATTCTGTTCCGCTCGCCCGCGGTCGCCGCCGCGATTCCGGACGCCATGTGGTTCCTGCTCGCGTGGGTCGCGGGAGGAGTTTTGGCGTTCATGGGGGCAATGGCCTACGCCGAGCTCGCGGCGCTGCGCCCGAAAGCCGGCGGCGAGTACGTGTACCTCCGCGAAGCCTACGGGCCGCTCGCCGGCTTTCTGACCGGTTGGACCTCCTTCGTTGCCGGCTTCAGCGGCGCCATCGCCGCCAGCGCCGTGTTCTTCATCGTGACGCTCGACCGCTTCGTGCCCGGCATCGCCAACGGCGCCGCGCTGCTGGCGATCCCCGTTCCGCTGACGTCGTTCGCGGTCACGTTCTCGATTCACACCCTCGCCGCGAGCGGCCTCATCGTCCTGTTCGCCCTCATTCACATCGTCGGCGTCGGCCCGGGGCGCGCCGCCAGCAACGGGTTGACGACGCTGAAGATCGTGGCGTTCGTGGTGTTCATCATCTTCGGGCTGACGGCCGGGACCGGGTCGCCGTCGAACCTCACGCAGTCGGTGGGTCCCGTCACCCTCACAGGTTGGATGTTCGCGATGATTCCGGTGATGTTCACCTACTCCGGCTGGAACGCGGCCTCGTACATGGCCGAGGAGATCCGCGACCCGGGCCGCAACGTCCCCAAGGCGCTCATTCTCGGCACGGCAGGCGTCATCGTCATCTACCTGCTCATCAACGTGCTGTACCTGTATGTGGTTCCGATCGGTGAACTCGCCGCGACTCAGGGCAGCGTGCTCGACGTCGTGGCCGATCGGCTGCTGGGTCAACGCGCCGGCAACGTCATGGCGGTCGTGGCGATGGTCAGCCTCGCCGCGGGCATCAACGCCTGGACCTTCGCGGGCCCGCGCGTCTACTTCGCGATGGCGCGCGACGGCCTGTTCTTCAAGAGCGCCGCCCGGGTGCACCCGAAATACAAGACCCCTGCGGCGTCGATCATCGCGCAGGCGGCGTTTTCGATTCTGCTCGTGCTGACCGGCAGCCTCGACTCGATCGCCAACTACGTCGGGTTCGCGATCACGCTGTTTGCCGGAACGGCCGTCGCCGCCATCTTCGTCCTGCGGGCCCGCGAGCCACAGGCGCCGCGTCCGTACCGTGCCTGGGGCTACCCGGTGACGCCGGCGATCTTCGTGCTGGTCAGCGCGGCGATTGTGCTCAACGCGCTCTACACGGACCCGCTCGTAACGGGCGCCGGCGCGGCGATCATCCTCGCGGGCGTGCCGCTCTACTACTACTTCAAGAAGGCCGGCGCTTCGCGCCGGTGAGGCGCGTCGGGTGGGTGGGGCGGGCAAGACCCGCGGAGTCTATTGCTGCGGAACGAGCTCGCCGCGATACGTGGTGGTGCGGCCCGGCTGCACGTGGACGTCGAAGTCGAGTGGCGCGAATCCCGGAAGCGTGACCTGCACCCGGTAGTTGCCGGTCTCGAGCCGCAGGCCCTGCAGCCGTCCGTCGAAGTCGTCCACGACGCCGGCGTAGTAGCCGTCGATGTAGACCTCCGCTTCCCGCGGCTGCATGTCGAGCCGCAGCTTGCCGAGGTCGCTGGCGGCGTTCCCGCCGTTGTAGTACGCCCCCGACTGCCACGCGTGATTGCTCCAGTAGAACGCGCCCGTGTAGTAGGGGTCGTAATACGAGTACCCGTAGTAGGGGTACGGATAGCCGTAATAGCGAGCGGGATAGCCGTAACGGTATGCCGGGTAGCGGTAGACGTAGTAGTTCTGGCCCGGCTTCACGTAGACGCGGTGGTCGCCGTCGCGGTAGTACGGCGTCGGACCAGTGCGCGGCACGGCGTAGCGGCCGTTCGCGTCGTATCGTCCGTCGGGGCGGCCGTCGGCGCGTCGCTCGCTGCTGGCGGAGGCCAGCGGCTGGCGGCGCGGCTGCGCCTGCGGCGGCGGGGGCGCGACCTCGCGTTGCTCAGTCGGCGGCGTCACCTCGCGGCGCCCGTTGTCGCGCTGCGCGGTGCGTCCGCCTTCGCGGGGCGCCTGCTGCACACGGCCCCCTTCTCGCGGCGCCGCGGTGCGCTGGCCGTCGCTGCGGCCGCTCTGGCTCGTGCTGCCGCCTCCGCCGCCCTCACCTCGCGGTGTCCTGCGCTGGCGGTCCTGGGCAGTGGCCGGCGGAGCCAGTGCAACCAGGGTCGCCAGCACGGCCGTGGCGACGAAAGCAGGGGCACGCATGCCAGTCAGAGAGCAACACCCCTGCCAGCTCTGGCGGACGGTTTTCCCGGAAGAATGATGGGCGAACGCCCCCAAAGAACGCGGGTCTGTCCTCCAGGGGCCCTTCCGGCTGACGCCGCATCAGGACATCGGAGCGATGACATACTGGCGGGGTGATTCACGCTACGACCATTCTGGCCGTGCGCCATGGCGGCCAGACCGTGCTGGCCGGTGACGGCCAGGTCACCTTCGGCAACACCGTGATGAAGCAGAGCGCGCGGAAGATCCGGCGCCTCTACAACGACTCGGTCCTGGCGGGGTTCGCGGGGTCGGCCGCCGACGCTTTCGCGCTGTTTGCCCGTTTCGAAGCCAAGCTGGAGCAGTACCGCGGCAATCTCGAACGTGCCTCGGTGGAACTGGCCAAGGACTGGCGCAGCGACCGCATCCTGCGGCGGCTGGAGGCCATGCTGATCGTCGCCGACAAGTCGTCCACCTTCCTGCTGTCGGGAACCGGTGATCTGATCGAACCCGACGACGGCGTCGTGGCGGTGGGATCCGGCGGTCCGTACGCGCTGGCCGCGGCCAAGGCGCTGGTGCTCCATAGCGGGCTGAGCGCCCGCGACATCGCCGAGCAGGCGATGGCGATTGCCGGCGACATCTGCATCTACACCAACCGGACCCTCACGGTCGAAGAGCTCTAGGATCCTGCCCGTGCCCATCTTGCTCCCCGAGCGCAGCGCCACGTCGGTCGGTTCGCTGACGCCCCGGCAGATCGTCGCCGAACTCGACAAGTTCGTCATCGGCCAGGCCAAGGCCAAGCGCGCCGTGGCCATCGCGCTCCGCAACCGGGTGCGCCGCCAGCGGCTGCCGAGCGACATTGCCGAGGAGGTGACGCCGAAGAACATCCTGATGATCGGACCGACCGGCGTCGGCAAGACCGAGATCGCCCGGCGCCTGGCGCGGCTGGCGCAGTCGCCCTTCATCAAGGTCGAGGCCTCGAAATTCACCGAGGTCGGCTACGTCGGCCGCGACGTCGAATCGATGGTGCGCGACCTGGTGCAGCTGGCGGTGGACATGGTGCGCTCGGAGAAGGCCGACGAGGTGCAGGAGAAGGCGCGGCAGGCCGCCGAGGAGCGGCTGCTGGACCTGCTGCTGCCGCCCACGCGCGGCGTGGCCGCGGCGGCCGCCGACGCGGCGGGCACGCCCGTGGACCCGGCGAGCCGCTCGCGCGAGCGGCTGCGCGAACAGTTGCGCGAGCACCGGCTCGACGAGCGCACCGTCGAAATCGACGCCGCCCAGGCGCCGATGCCGTCGTTCGAGGTCGTCGCCGGGTCGTCGATGGAGGAGATCGGCTCGAACCTGAAGGACATGATGGGCTCGCTCTTCCAGGGGCGCGGCCGCACCCGGCGCATGAAGGTGCCGGAGGCGCTCGAGCATCTGCTGGCCGAAGAGCAGGCCAAGCTGGTGGACATGGAGTCGGTGAGCCGCCTCGCGGTCGAGCGCGTCGAGCAGAACGGCATCATCTTCGTCGATGAGATCGACAAGATCGCCAGCCGCGACGGCGCGTCGCACGGCCCCGACGTGAGCCGCGAGGGCGTGCAGCGCGACATCCTGCCGATCATCGAGGGCACCACGGTGAGCACCAAGCACGGGATGGTCAAGACGGACCACATCCTGTTCATTGCCGCCGGCGCCTTCCACGTGTCCAAGCCCTCGGACCTCATTCCGGAGCTCCAGGGCCGGTTTCCCATTCGCGTCGAGCTCGAGGCGCTCACCCGCGGCGACTTCGTGCGCATCCTCACCGAGCCGCGCGGCGCGCTGGTGAAGCAGTACACGGCGCTGCTCGGCGCCGATGACGTCGAGCTGACGTTCACGCCCGGCGCGGTGGAGCGGATTGCGGAGTTCGCGGCCCGGGTGAACGAGGCCACCGAGAACATCGGCGCCCGCCGCCTTCACACCGTGATGGAGCGGCTCCTCGACGACGTCTCGTTCGACGCTCCCGACCTCGACGAGAAATCCGTGACCATCGACGAGGCCTACGTCGAGCGAATGCTGGCCGGAATCATCAAGAACGAGGATCTTTCGCGCTACATCCTGTAGAATCTCCTCTGGCAGTTGTCACAAGAACGTTGCGGCAACTTTTGCGATTTACAGATTCGTAGCTTTTAGATCCGCCCGTCCAGCTGGAGGTTTTGCGTCTATGCCCGCCCCGAAGGCCCTGTCGGAGTCGACGACTACCTCGAGCGCCCGGCGTCTCTCGACCCTGCTCGAGATCAGCCAGGCGCTGTCGGGCACGTTGAACCTGAAGGCCGCCATGCAGCGGGTGCTCGGCACCCTCATCCGCCACCACAGCGTCGTTCGCGGCATGGTGACGCTCCTGCGCGACGGCGAGCTCCACGCCGAGGCGGTGGAAGGCTTCGAGGACCGCGCCCGCAACACCCAGATCAAGGTCGGTGAGGGGATCACGGGCAAGGTCGTCGAGAGCGGCAAGCCGATCGTCGTGCCCCGGGTCAGCAAGGAGCCGGCCTTTCTGAACCTGGCATCGCGCCGGCCGGATCACCTCAAGCAGGAGCTCAGCTTCATCTGCGTGCCGATCACGCTGAACCGGCAGCCGGTGGGCGCGCTCGGCGTCGACCTGCGCTTCAAGCCGGAACGCGACTACGACAGCAGCGTGAAGTTCCTCGGCGTCGTCAGCTCGATGATCGCCCAGGCGCTCAACGTGCAGCGCATGGTCGAGGAAGAGCGGCGGCGCCTGCTCGACGAGAACACGCACCTGCGCCAGGAACTGCGCGAGCGCTACGATTTCTCGAACATCATCGGCACCAGCGGTCCGACGCGGCAGATGTACGAGCAGGTGGCGCAGGTGGCGCAGACCAACACCACCGTGCTGATCCGCGGCGAGTCGGGCACCGGTAAAGAGCTCATCGCGCACGCCATTCACTACAACTCGCTGCGCGCGAAGAAGCCGTTCGTGAAGGTGAGCTGCGCGGCGCTGCCCGACACACTCATCGAGTCGGAGCTCTTCGGCTACGAGAAGGGCGCGTTCACCGGCGCGGCGGCCCGCAAGAAGGGCCGCTTCGAGATGGCCGAGGGCGGCACGCTCTTCCTCGACGAGATCGGCGACGTCAACCTGGGCACGCAGGTGAAGCTGCTGCGCGTGCTGCAGGAGCGCGAGTTCGAGCGGGTCGGCGGCACCGAGACGGTCAAGGCCAACGTGCGTCTCATCGCCGCGACCAACAAGGACATGGAGAAGGCGATCGCGGAAGCGACGTTCCGCGAGGACCTCTACTACCGGCTGAACGTCTTCACGATCTTCGTGCCGCCGCTCCGCGAGCGCAAGGCCGACCTGCTGCTGCTCGCCGACCACTTCCTCGACAAGTTCTCGCGCGAGCACAACAAGGTGATCAAGCGCATTTCGACGCCGGCCATCGACATGCTCACGGCCTACCACTGGCCGGGCAACGTGCGCGAGCTCGAGAACGCCCTCGAACGCGCCGTGCTGGTCTGCGACGGGGCGGTCGTCCACGGCCACCACCTGCCGCCGTCGCTGCAGACCGCCGACTCGTCGGGCACGGTCACGCGCGTGTCGCTCAAGGACGCCGTGGCGGCCTACGAGCGCGATCTGATCCTCGACGCGCTCAAGACCACGCGCGGCAACCGGGCCAAGGCGGCGCGCCTGCTCGACACCACCGAGCGGATCCTGAACTACAAGGTGCAGGGCTACGGCATCGACGTGCGGCGTTTCAAGTCGTCCGAAGTCGGGCGGCGGGCCGCCGGCGACGCGTCGGCCGAGGCCGCAGGGGATTTCGTCCGGTAACATTGCAGCCGTGACGCGTACGCGGCGATGGGCCGCGGCAGGATGCGCCGTGGTCGCGATTGCGGCGAGCGTGGGGTGCGGCAAGAAGGGGCCGCCGCTCTCCCCGTTCGTGCGAATACCGGCGGCACCGGCTCGGGTGGAGGCCAAGCGCGCCGGCGACGACGTCTACATCACACTCGTCCTTCCCGCCCAGAACGTGGACGCCTCGAAGCCGGCCGATGTGCGCCGCGTCGAGGTGTACGGGTTCACCGCCACCATCCCACCGACGCGGGCGCGGGCGCTGGAGCTGGCGACGCTGGTTGCGACGGTGCCGGTCGCCCCGGCCCCGGCCGAAGGCGCGCTGGCGGGACAGCGGCGGCAGGGTGCGGTCGAGAAGGACGCCGCCGCTCCCGGCGCCATCATCACGGTGCGCGAGGTGCTCGGCCCCGACGCCTTCGTGCCCCGGGCGTTGCCGGCACCGCCGCCCCCCCGCAACCCGCCGCGGGCGACATTGCCGGCGCGGCCGGTGACACCCGGCGCGCTGCGCCGGTTCTACATCGCGGTGGCCTTCAGCGATCGCGGCCGCCCAGGCCCGCAGAGCACGCAGGTGGAACTGCCACTCACTGCAGTACCCGGCGCGCCGGAAGGCGTCGAGATCGCGTATACGCCCGACCTGGTGACGGTGTCGTGGGAACCGGCCGGCGGGCTGCTCGGCTTCCTGCTCGAGAACGCGCTGCCGCTCGAGACGCTCTACGAGGGCGGCGAAGCGCCCTCGGCCGCTGCGGCGCTGCCGCCGGGGCCGACGCGCTACCACGTCTACCGTGACCTGGCGCCGGACCCGCTGGCGCTGCCGTCTTCCACGCCGCTCGTACCCGTTGGCACAGTCGTCGTGCCCCAGCCCGTGACGCCCCAGCCGATCGACGAGCTGACATTCGCCGATACGGTCGAGTTCGATCGCGAACGGTGCTATGTGATTCGCGCCGTGCGCGGCACGGGTCCCGGCGCGGTGGAAAGCGCGCCGACCGCCCGGCGCTGCGTGACGCCGATGGACGTCTTCGCGCCAGAGCCGCCGACCGGGCTTTCGGCGGTGGTGAGCGAGGGCGCCATCAGCCTGATCTGGGAGTCGAGCCCGGATGCCGACGTGTGGGGCTACGTGGTCTTGCGCGGGACCAGCGCCGATGCCACACTGCTGCCGCTCAACGCCGCACCCGTGATCGAAACGCAGTTCACGGACATGACGGTGGCGCCCGGCACCCAGTACGTGTACGCGGTCGTGGCGGTCGATTCGCGGCTGCCGGTGCCCAACGAGAGCGTGGAGTCGGCCCGCATCGAGGAAACTGCGCGTTAGCGGCGCCCGGAGAATGGCGCGCCGCGATGCGGCGCAACAGGGAGTACAGCGATGAAACTGTTTGCGGATACCGGCAACCTCAAGGAGCTCGAGGCGCTCGCCAGCCTCGGCATCCTCGACGGCGTCACCACCAATCCGTCGCTCATGGCCAAGGAGAGCGGGGATCCGCGGCAGATCCTCAAGCAGATCTGCGCCCTCGTGAAGGGCCCGGTCAGCGCCGAGGTGGTGGCCACCGACGCCGCCGGCATGATTCGCGAGGGGCGCGACCTCGCGGCCATCGACGAGCACATCGTCGTCAAGGTGCCGTTCACCAAGGACGGCGTGAAGGCCTGCAAGACGCTGGCGTCGGAAGGCCTGCGCGTCAACGTCACGCTGATTTTCTCGGCCACGCAGGCCTGGCTCGCGGCCAAGGTGGGCGCCGCCTACGTGAGCCCCTTCGTCGGCCGGCTCGACGACGTGGGCACGACCGGCATGAATCTCGTCCGCGAGATCGTCGACATCTTCGACAACTTCGAGTACTCGACCGAGGTGCTCGTCGCCAGCGTGCGGAACCCGATTCACATCGTCGAGGCGGCGCGCATGGGCGCCGACGTGGTCACGGTGCCCTCGGCGGTCATCGAGCAGTCGTTCAAGCACCCGCTCACCGATATCGGCCTCGCGAAGTTCCTCCAGGACTGGGAGAAGGCACAAGCGGCAGCGGCCAAGGCCTGATGTCGCGCCTCGACGATCTGCACCGCCGCGCCGAGCAGGCCGGCGGCGAGGCACGTCTTTAGCGCCAGCGCGACGGCGGCCGCCTCACGGCCCGCGAGCGCATCGACGCGCTGTTCGACCCCGGCAGCTTCGAAGAGATCGACAAGTTCGTCACCCACCGCTGCCGCGATTTCGGGATGGCGGAGCAGATCGTTCCCGGCGACGGCGTCGTGGCCGGGCACGGCCGCGTCAACCGGCGCCCGGTGTGCGCCTTCGCGCAGGACTTCACCGTGTTCGGCGGCTCGCTCTCGGAAACCAACGGCGCCAAGATCGCCAAGGTCATGGACCTGGCGATGCGGATTGGCGCGCCGGTCGTCGGGCTCAACGACTCGGGCGGCGCCCGCATCCAGGAAGGCGTGCTCTCGCTCGGCGCCTACGCCGACATCTTCCTGCGCAACACGCTGGCGTCGGGCGTCGTGCCGCAGATCTCCGCGATCATGGGGCCGTGCGCCGGCGGGGCGGTGTATTCGCCGGCGATCACCGACTTCACGATCATGGTGAAGGAGACGAGCTACATGTTCGTCACCGGTCCCGACGTCATCAAGGCGGTGACGCACGAGCAGGTGACCAAGGACGAGCTCGGCGGCGCGCAGACCCACAACGAGAAGAGCGGCGTCGCCCACTTCTCGGTCGCCGACGACCGCGAGTGCCTGCTGCTCATTCGCGAGCTGCTCGCGTTCATGCCGTCGAACAACCTCGACGATCCGCCGGCGGTGCCGGCCACCGATCCGGCGGATCGAGCCGCGCTGGCGCTCGACACGCTGGTGCCGGCGCAGCCAACGCAGGCGTACGACATGCTCGACGTGATCCACGCGGTGGTGGACGATGGCGATTTCCTCGAGGTGCACCGCCACTTTGCCCGCAACCTGCTCGTCGGCTTCGCGCGCCTCGGCGGCCGCGCGGTGGGGGTGGTCGCGAATCAGCCGGCGCACCTCGCCGGCGTGCTCGACATCGACGCCTCTGTGAAGGGGGCGCGGTTCGTCCGTTTCTGCGACGCCTTCAACATTCCGCTGGTCACCTTCGAGGACGTGCCGGGATTCCTCCCCGGTACACAGCAGGAGTACGGCGGGATCATCCGCCACGGCGCCAAGCTGCTGTTCGCATTTGCCGAGGCCACGGTCCCCAAGCTCACCGTGATCACGCGCAAGGCCTACGGCGGCGCCTACTGCGTGATGTCGAGCAAACACCTGCGCACCGACGCCAACTTCGCGTGGCCCACGGCCGAGATTGCGGTGATGGGCGCCGAGGGCGCCGTGAACGTGCTCTACAAGCGCGAGCTCGACGCCGCCGTGGACGTGGCGGCGGTCCGGGCCGAGAAGGTGGCCGAGTACCGCGAGAAGTTCGCCCACCCGTACGTTGCCGCCAGCCACGGTTTCGTGGATGAAGTGATCGCCCCGCGCGACACGCGCCGGAAGCTGATCACCGCGCTCGCCGCGCTCGACACCAAGCGCGACAAGAACCCGCCCAAGAAACACGGCAACATTCCGCTCTGAGCGGCGGTTCGCCTCGGCGGCCGCCGTTCGTCGTTCCGTTTCACATCGTGACTGTAAGTCGTTGTCTGTAAACTGGTTGCCAAGAGCATCCAGCGACGATTGACTCCAGACGGGCCGCCCGGCTCGTCGGTTCGGGCGGCTTCGGCGGTTCGAAGGGGAGCCGCGCTGAATGCGCGGCATTAATGCGCGGGACGATGTGTCGTCGTACCCCATCAGGCGTAGCCCGACTTGTGTAGTGTGCGGGGCTCGATGCCTGTCTAGACTCGGCGCGCCCGACCTACCTCAATTTGGGGGGGTGCGAAACGGAGGACGACGACATGCGGATGCAGTGGGGTAGTGTGCTGACGTTGCTGGCGGTCTTGAGTGTGCCGGCCAGCACGTTTGCCCAGGCGTCGCTCACAGGAACGGTGCGAGACAGCTCTGGCGCGGTTCTGCCTGGGGTGACCGTCGAGGCCGGCAGCGACGCGTTGATTGAAAAGACACGGTCGGCAGTGACCGACGGCAGCGGCCAGTACCGCATCGTCGATCTGCCAGCCGGCACCTACAAGGCCTCGTTCACCCTGCCCGGGTTCGCCACGGTGGTGCGCGACGCGATTGCGCTCTCGGGGGCCTTCACCGCCACGGTGAACGTCGAGATGCGGGTTGGCGGCATCGAAGAGACGGTGACCATCACCGGCGAGTCGCCCATCGTCGACGTGCAGAGCACGGTGCGCCAGGACGTGCTGAAGGGGAGCCTGATCACCGAGCTGCCCGCGGCGCGCAACATCCAGAACATCGCCATCCTCATTCCGGGTATGGCCGTCGGCGGCACCCTCGACGTCGGCGGCCTGCGCGGCGGCGCCGAGGTGAACACCTTCTCGGCCCACGGCGGCCGTGCCGACGATGGCCGCTTGCAGCTCGACGGCATGAGCGTGGGCGGGCCTACCGGTGGGGCGACGGCCAACTCCGGCGGCGGCGGCACCAGCTACTTTCAGCCCGACATGGGCAACGCCTCGGAGCTCGCGGTCACCACCTCGGGTGCGCTCGGCGAAGCCGAATCGGGTGGCCCGGTGATCAACGTCGTCCCGAAATCAGGCGGCAACACGCCGGCGGGCTCGTTCTTCTTCAACTTCGCGAACAGCGCGCTGCAGGGCAGCAACCTCACCGACGAGCTCAGCGCCCAGGGCACCCGTCCGGCCACCGAGGACCTCATCACCATGCGCGACCTGACCGGGTCGATCGGCGGCCCGATCAATCGCGACAAGCTGTGGTACTTCGCCAGCGGCCGCACCAAGCGCACCGAGAAGAAGGTGCCGATCATGCTCTACAACAAGAACGCCGGTACCAACGCGTGGCTGTACGAAGCCGATCCGGCACGTCAGGCGTTCAACGATTCCACGACGCACGCCGGCAACGTCCGCCTCACCTGGCAGGCGTCGCAGCGGCACAAGCTCAATGTCTACTACGACCAGCAGTCGCTCAAGGACAACCACGAAGGCGGCGGCACGGCCACGACGTCTCCTGAAGCCGCCGGGACCGCCGACGCCTATCCGCAGCACCTGATCCAGACCGGCTGGCAGTCGCCGTGGACCAACCGTCTGCTGCTCGACGCCACGTTTTCAAGCAGCATCTACGACTACGGCGGGCGCGAGCGCGACGGCAACGCCACGCGCGACCTGGTGCGCGTCACCGACACCGGAATCCAGAGCGGGATTCAGTCGGTGACCTACCGCTCGATGAACTGGAACGAGAACCACGCGTTCGTGCCGCGGTGGAAGGTGTCCGGGGCGTACGTCACCGGGGCCCATAGCTTCAAGATCGGCTACATGGGGTTCGTCCAGGACCAGGACAATCTCAACTTCACCAACAACAACGACATCTCGTACACCTTCCGCAACGGAATCCCGCAATCGGTCCTCATGGTGGGCGACAACCCGATCCGCTTCCGATCGCGCGCCTACAGCCAGTCGGCCTACGTCCAGGAGCAGTGGACGCTCAACCGGCTCACGCTGCAGGGCGCCGCCCGGTATGACTACGCCAGGAGCATCTACCCGCACCAGGAGTTCGGCGGCAGCCAGTTCCACCCCCGGGTCATCGACTTCCCGACCGATACCGAGGGCGGGGTCACCGGCTTCCACGACATCAACCCGCGTCTCGGCGTCATCTACGATCTGACCGGTGACGGCAAGACGTCGGTGAAGTTCAACGCCGGGCGCTACACCGACTCGGCGTCGAGCGACGGGCGCTGGACGCTCGGCAACCCGATGAGCCGCATCCAGACGACGGTGGGCCGGACGTGGGTCGACGCCAACGGCAACTTCAACCCCGACTGCGACCTGCTGAATCCGGCGGCGCAGAATCTGATTGCGTCGGGCGGCGACTCGTGCGGCGCGTGGAACAACAACACGTTCGGCACCGAGGTGTTCAGTACCTCCTACGACCCGGACATGTTCAAGGGGTGGTACACCCGCCCGATGGACTGGGAGGTGGGCGCCTCGGTGCAGCGTGAGATCCGCGCCGGGATGTCGATCGAGGTCGGCTATCACCGCCGCTGGATCGACAAGTGGACGCTGATCGAGAACACCCTCAACACCCACGCCGACTTCGATCCCTACTCGGTCGTGGCGCCGACGGATCCGCGGCTCGACGTGGCCAATGGGCGTGTCGTCAACGACCTCTGGAACATCTCGCAGGCCAAGTTCGGTCAGATCAACAACGAGACCTATCTCGAGAACAACGCCCCGGGCGTGAACCGCAAGAACTGGTGGCAGGGGGTCGATCTGAACGTCAACGCGCGCCTCTCCGGTGGCATCACGCTGCGCGGCGGCGCGGTGTTCTCGAGCTCCGGCGACGACTGGTGCACCTATATCGAGAACGGCTACTACGGCACCGGGATCCCCGAAGGTCCGAGCATGCGTAACTGCAAGACGGTGACGCCGATCCAGACCGAGCTCAAGGGGCTGGGCAGCTACACCATTCCCAAGATCACCGTGCAGGTGGCCGGCACGTTCACCAGCCGTCCGGGACCGGCCAAGGTGGCCAACGTGCAGTACACCGCCGCCGAGATCGCCCGCTCGCTGGGCCGGCTGCCGTCGGGTGGCGCCCAGACGATCACGATCAACGTCTTCGAGACCAACGAGACGTTCTACGAGAGCATCTCGACCTTCGATCTGCGGATCGCCAAGCTCCTGCGGTTCGGGCGCATGCGCGCCAACCTCGGGATCGACATCTTCAACGCGCTCAACTCGAGCACGGGGCAGACCTACAACGGCACCTACTCGACGGCCAACCCGTCGCTCTGGGGCACGCCGACGCTGATCATGCCGGCGCGCTTCGCGAAGATCGGGGCGCAGATCGACTTCTAGAGGCTTTGGAACTGGGTTCGTGGGGGCCGGCTTTCGCCGGCCCCTGGGCCGCCTGAAGGCGGCCCCAGCGTACGATTTCGGCCCCAGCGGCGCGACACCCATGGGTGTGAGAAGACGATGCCCATGATCAGCGCGACCCCGAGATAGAACCCCGGCTCGAGGTCGCGCTGCTCGTTGAGCAGGACGATCGCCAGCGCGATCGCATACACGGGCTCCAGGTTCACCGCCAGCGTGGTCTCGAACGCGCTCAGGTAGCGCAGCGCGACCAGCGCCAGCGCGTACGGCAACAGCGTGCACGCAACCGCAAGCAGCAGGAGCAGGGCACCGTCGTGCAGGCTCGGCTGCACGACGACGGCGTCGGCAGCGGGAAGCAGCCATGCGAGCGGCGGCAGCAGGAGCGCTCCGGCGGCCATCTCGAGGCCGGTAACCGTGAGCGCCGGGCTCGACCCGATCGCGCGCTTGTTGAGGGTGCTGAAGATCGCCGCCAGCAGCGACGACACGGCGCCCACGGCAATACCGGTGCGCATGCCCGAGGGTGTGCCGCCCACCACCAGCGCCACGCCCGGCAGGACCGCCACGCTCATCGCCACTTCGACGAGGTTGGGGCGGCGGCGCGCCAGCGACGGCTCGATGATCGACACGAACACCGGCGTGAGCGCCATGCACGTGGCCGCGATGGACGCGTTCGACAGTTTGATCGAGCCGTAGAAGGTGATCCAGTGCAGCGTCACGAGCACGCCAATCCCCAGGTAGGTGGCGGCGAGACGCGGCGGCATCCGGCGGAGATCGCGCCACACCGGCGGCCATACGGCGAGCGCGACGGTGACGAGCAGCATGCGCCACCACACGAGCGGCAGCGCCGGCATCGTGATCAGCCGGCCGAGGATCGCGGTGAAGCCCCAGAGGACGACGCAGACATGGATCTGCAACCAGGCGCGGGAGTGAGCCGTCATCGAGCGCAGCCGCCATAGTACCTGCCGGCGCCGCGCCAACCGTTGGGGTACGATGACAGGCGCCGCTTGCCGTTCGCATCCTTCCCTTCTCCGGGCGCCCCGCGTTGTTGCCGCTGAGAGCGGCGGCCTTCGTTGCCGCAGCGGTCATCGCGCTGGCGCTGCCGGCTGCGGCCGGGCAGGCGGGGCCGGATGGTCCGGTGACGCCGGCCGCTCCAGCCACCGTGTCGCGCGACGACGCCGGCCGCGTCGCGCTGCGGGCCGTGCGGCTCGAGGCCGCGCTCCACGTCGACGGGCGCCTCGAGGAGCCGATGTACTCCGCGGTGCCCGCGGTGTCCGATCTGCGGCAGCAGGAGCCGGTCGAAGGCGCCGCGGCCACCGAGAAGACCGAGTTCTGGGTGTTCTTCGACCAGGATCGCCTCTACGTGTCGGTGCGCTGCTGGGAGAGCGACATGCCGGGTCTCGTCGCCAACGAGATGCGGCGTGACAACAACAACATCTTCCAGGGCGATCACATCGCGTTCCTGCTCGACACGTTCTACGACCAGCGGAACGGCGTCGAGTTCGCGATCAACCCGATCGGCGGGCGGTGGGACGGCCAGATCTCGAACGAGAGCCAGATCAACGCGGACTTCAATCCCGTGTACGACCTGGCGGTGGGCCGCTTCGACGGCGGCTGGTCGGTAGAAGTCGCCATCCCGTTCAAGTCGCTCCGGTACGGCTCCGGCCGTTCGCCGCTCTGGGGCATGAACGTGCGGCGCGTCAACCGGGCCAAGAACGAGACGTCGTTTCTCACCACCGTGCCGCGCGCGCTCGGGCAGCGCGGCCTGTTCCACGCGTCGCTCGCGGCCACGCTCGGCGGTCTCGAGGTGCCGGCCGGATCCCGTGTCGTCGAGGTGAAGCCATACGTGGTGTCGAGCCTCACCAGCGACGTCGGTGCGATCCCGCGGATCGCCAACGACGTCGGCGGGGACGCAGGCGTCGACGCGAAGATCGGCATCACCCAGGGGCTGACCGCCGACTTCACCTACAACACCGATTTCGCGCAGGTGGAGGCCGACGAACAGCAGATCAACCTGACGCGCTTCAGCCTGTTCTTCCCCGAGAAGCGCGAGTTCTTTCTCGAGAACCTGGGCCTCTTCGGGTTCGGCGGCGTCGGCGCCACCGGGGGCGGCGACATTCCGATCCTGTTTCACAGCCGCCGCATCGGTTTCGATCAGGGGCGCGCGGTGCCGATCGAGGGCGGCGCCCGGGTCACGGGACGGGTGGGCCAGTACAGCCTGGGCCTTCTGAACATCGAGTCGGACGAGGAGCCGGCGATCGGCGCGCCGCGCACCAACTTCAGCGTGCTGCGGGTGAAGCGCGACGTACTGCGGCGCAGCGCCGTCGGCGTCATCTTCACCGGACGCAGCCACGTGCCGGGCGCCGCTCCGGGAAGCGCCAGTGAAGGAGGCTCCGTGTCGAACCAGACCTACGGCGTCGACGGCACCTTCGCCTTCTTCGACAACCTCGCGATCAACAGCTATTGGGCGCGCACTCACACCGGCGGCGTGACGGGCGACGACGCGAGCTACCGCGCCCAGCTCGATTACGCCGGCGATCGCTACGGACTGCAGCTCGATCACCTGGCCGTCGGCGACAACTTCCGCCCCGAGATCGGCTACGTCCGTCGCGACGACATCCGCCGGTCGCTGGGGCAGTTCCGCTTCAGCCCACGGCCCCGGGCCAGCCGCCTGGTGCGCCGCTACGTGAACACCGGTACGCTGATTTATGTCGAAGACGGAGAGGGTCACCTCGATACGCGCGACTGGCGCGGCGAGTTCGCCGTCGAGTTCCAGAACAGCGATCGCCTCGCGGCCAGCTACGGCGGCGTCTACGAGCGGCTGCCGGTGCCCCTGCGGATCGTCGGTCTCACCGTTCCGGCCGGCGGCTACGACTACGCCACGGGGCGGGTCAGCTACACATTCGGGCAGCAGCGCCGCGTCTCAGGCACCGCGACGATGGAAAGCGGCGAGTTCTACGACGGCGACAAGACCACGCTGACGATCAGCCAGGGACGGCTGAACCTGTCGCCTCAGCTGTCGATCGAGCCCACCTATACCGGCAACTGGGTCACACTGCCGGAGGGCCGGTCCACGACCCACCTGGCGGGCACGCGCGTCGTCTACACGGTGACGCCGACGATGTTTGCCAGCGCGCTCGTGCAGTACAACACCGGCGTCAACGCCGTGTCGGCCAACGTGCGCCTGCGCTGGGAGTATCGGCCGGGCAGCGAGCTCTTCGTGGTCTTCAACGAGCAGCGCGACACGCTGACGGCCAGATTTCCCAATCTGATGAACCGTACGGTCATCGTCAAGGTGAATCGCCTGGTCCGATTCTGACGCCCAGCTGGAGTGGGCGCCAGGAGACACGGCCGCCGGCGCCTATATACTCGGTTTGGGCGGCGTGGCCGCCAGGAGGCTGACGATGATGGGTTTTACGGTTCGTGCTCTCACCCTCGTGGCCGTGTGTGCGGCCGCCTCGTCCGCGAGCGCGGCCGACGGCGTGCTCGTCGTGGAAACCACGACCATGAACGGCACGCCGCGCACCTCGCAGGTGCAGATCGAGCCCAACCGCATCCGCACCGAAGTGACCGGTCCGGACGGATCGAGCCAGGTGGTGATCTTCGACGGCGCCAAGCAGGTGCTCTACCTGGTGAATCCGGCGTCGAAAACCTACAGCACGATGACCAAGGCCGACGTGGATGCCGCCGGGGCACAGCTCGGCAGCGCGATGGCGCAGATGCAGAAAGCGCTCGAAGGGATGCCGCCGGCGCAGCGCGCGCAGATGGAAGCGATGATGAAGGGGCGGGGCATGCCGGGCATGGGCACGCCCGCTCGCACCGAGTACCGCCGCGGCGGCACGTCGAAGGTGTCCAAGTGGACCTGCGACGTCTACGAAAGCTTCCAGAACAACGCAAAGACCGGCGAGATGTGCACGGTGAGCCCGAGCGCGCTCGGTTTCACGGCCGCCGACTTCGAAGTGTCGCGGCAGCTCGCCGAGTTTCTCCGCGGCCTGCTCCCGCAGGGCGCCGATCAGCTGTTTCAGGTCGGCAACGCATCGCAGCAGGGGTTCAGTGGCGTGCCGGTGCGCCGCGTCGCCACGGTGGCCGGCCGTGAGATGGTGCCCGAGCTCACCAACGTCGCGCGTCAGACGTTCCCCGATTCCCTGTTCGCCATTCCCGACGGCTTCACCCAGCAGGCCTCGCCGCTGAGCGGTCTGGGCCGCGGGCGCGGGGGGCGGTAGGGTAAGGGCTCGGACGAGAATAGGGTCACCACTTTGGCCGCCGATGCATCCCGCCGGGCTGCGTTGCTCGTCGCTTACATACGCCCGGTATGCGCGCTCCT
>Ga0173480_10000120_pt1 | contig 20905 bp, 10 predicted proteins | sample NitcycUS209509C1_FD_122622 | JGI IMG/M metagenome (GOLD analysis project Ga0173480, IMG submission 122622) | Soil microbial communities from Arlington Agricultural Research Station in Wisconsin, USA - Nitrogen cycling UWRJ-S209-509C-1 (version... | ecosystem: Environmental > Terrestrial > Soil... | reverse complement strand
TTACTTAACGTAAAAAAATATAATTACGTTATTTTATTGTTGGTGCTTCTTGTGTATTTAGGTGTTGTACTATGTTCAGGTTTTAACCATAAAACTCTCCCAAAAAGCCACTTTTCTGACAGTCTGTATGCGGGCTCTGAGTCATGCAGAAGTTGCCATCAGGCTATTTACGACAGTTTCATAGCAACGGCGCATAATCTAACTTCAAGCCTTGCTACACCTAAATCTATAAAAGGAAGTTTTAAACCAGGCAAAAATCATTTTCCTTATAACCGGTTTATGGAGGTTGTCATGGAACATAAAAACGGCGGCTTCTTTCAAACTTCGCATATTAATGGACAGCCTTTTCAAAGCGAACCTTTCAATGTGGTTATAGGGTCGGGAAGAAAGGGTCAAACTTATTTATATTGGAAAGACGACCAGCTTTTTCAACTTCCCATATCTTATTTCGTGCCTACAAAGAGCTGGTGTATTAGTCCCGGTTATCCTTTAACAATTGTTCGTTTTGATAGGGTAATAGTCGGCCGGTGTATAGAGTGTCATGGGTCCAGGGCGGAAATTGATGAGATAAATAATACCACGTATTTTAATAAAAATAGTGTTGTGCTTGGGGTTAACTGCGAAAGGTGTCATGGGCCGGCAGCAAAGCATGTTCAATTTCACAAACTAAATAAAGTAGAGAAAACAGCACAGTTTATCGCTACAAAAAATCAATTTTCAAGGCAAAAAAGTCTTGATGTCTGCGCCTTGTGTCATTCAGGAATTCGTCAAAATACAAAGCCTCCGTTTTCATTTGTTGCAGGTGAGAAACTCGCCGATTATTCGCTGCCTAATTACAACGAGGACAGTTCCGGATTCCTGGATGTTCACGGCAATCAGCATGGCTTACTTGCCGCGAGTAAATGTTTTAAAAAAAGCCTGACCATGAATTGCTCCTCTTGCCATAATGTACATAAAGAAGAAGTAAATGCACCAAAATTATTTTCTTCCAGATGCATTACATGCCATAATAATAACTCTCATATAACATGTACTTTGAAGGAAACAAAAAATATAACACTATCCGACAATTGTATTGACTGCCACATGCCGGTTCTTGCATCAAAAAATATTTTTCTGCAAACAAATGATTCAACCAAATCATCTGCTGATTATGTGCGGACCCACCTTGTTTCCATTTATCCTGAAATAACCAAAAAAATTCTTGAAAAGAAAGCAGTTAAACAATAAGCCTTGGGCTGGCAAACTGACCACTATAAACCATCGCATATTTTATAACTTGAAGTCCTTTAAAAGTATTTCCTTATCGGGTGTAATTATTATGGCGAATAAATTATTAAAAGGCACCAGTATTCTGATAATGTCAACAAGCTTTCTGTTTACAAGTGGATGTCAAAAACATTACCAATGCCGGGTGTGCCCCGATAGCCATAAACCTCCAATAGCCAATGCGGGAAAGGATACAACCATAACATTACCTGTTAATAGTATACTACTCGATGGAACTGCTTCTGTGGACCCTGACGGCAGTATTACGTCTTATCATTGGAAACGCCTTTCAGGTAATGCATCATTTTTACGTATAGAAAATGAAAATGTTTCCCAAACAATGGCAACAAACCTCGCAGAAGGAGAATATATTATTGCATTGGAAGTAAAAGATAATAGTTTGTTATATGCATCCGATATCGTGGTAATTACTGTGCGGCGTTAACCGCTATTGATTACTTAGCTTAGCGTTTTTTTGCTACAATAATCATCTATGCAACCTTTACACTAATCTGTTTGTCTGAAATAATTGGAAGAAAGTGTGAGATCATGTAACGAATTCCTCTTTTTTTGTGCGATAAATTTCTAAATTCAACCTTCCAGGCTTTTAGCCGTACGGTAACTGCTGTAATTTTATTGAAGATGCATGTCTATATGAGAATACGCTTCCTTTGCCAGTTATTATTTACGTTATACCCCGTTTTTACCTTTGCACAAAGGCTTACACCGGTATTCAAACCTGTGCCTAATAATGAAATGGGTATCAACTTTGCCAATGTTGTTAAAGAATCCTCAGGCTTAAATATTATTACCTATGAATATTTTTATAATGGCGGAGGTGTTGGGTTGGGAGATTTTAATAATGATGGATTAATTGACATTTATTTTACTGGCAATGTGCAACCCGCACAATTATTACTTAACAAGGGAAATTTCAAATTTGAAGATATCACATCAAAAGCAGGAGTAAAGGGAAAAAAAGGATGGAAAACGGGTGTAAGCATTGCAGATGTAAATGGTGATGGCCTGTTAGATATTTACGTTTGTTATTCTGGTCCGGTGGATAAAAAAGAAAGAACTAATGAACTGTACATAAATAATGGTAATCTCACCTTTACTGAAAAAGCAGCAACAATGGGCATTGCAGATTCTGGTTACTCTACCCAATCTGTTTTTTTTGATTATGACCGCGATAACGATCTCGACCTATTTGTAATTAATCATAACAATAAAAATTTTCGAAATTTCGACGCATCGTTTATTAAAAAGATGGTTGATCCTGATGCCGGGGACCGTCTTTATAAAAATGATAATAATAAATTTACAGACGTAACCATTGCTTCCGGTATTATTTCGAATCCGCTTGGTTATGGTCTTGGTGTTTCGGTGAGCGATCTAAATAACGACGGATGGCCAGATATATATGTAACGAACGATTATGTAGAAGAAGATTATTTGTATATCAATAATCATGATGGTACTTTTTCAGAAAAACTAAAAGAACAGTTAGGGCATATTTCTAACTTTTCAATGGGCTGTGATATTGCTGATATCAATAATGATGGATGGTCGGATGTTTTTACACTTGATATGCTCCCCGAGGATAATAGAAGGCAAAAATTGCTTTACATGCCGGATAATTATGAGCTTTATAATAACCAGGTGCAAAATGGCTTTCATCATCAGTTGATGAGAAATATGCTGCAGCTTAACAACGGTAACGGCACCTTTAGTGAAATAGGCCAGTTTAGCGGTGTTTACTGTACAGACTGGAGTTGGTCATCACTATTTGCAGACTTTAATAACGATGGTAATAAAGATCTTTTTATAACGAATGGCTATGGCCGGGATATGACAAACCGCGATTTTGTAAAATTTTATGCAAACGAGCGATTGAAATATTTGCGTGGAGAAACAAGTGGTAATATGTTTACGATGCTGCAAAGTATCCCTGTTACTCCCATTCATGATTACATGTACTTAAACAATGGCGATCTTCAGTTTTCTGACATTTCGCTTTCAGCAGGTTTTGATAAGCAAACTCTTTCAAATGGAGCGGCTTATGGAGATTTGGATAATGACGGTGACCTGGACCTCGTAATTAACCATCTTAATGCACCTGCCGAAATATGCCGTAATATGCTTGTAGAAAATGGTAATGGCGGCAACTGGATACAGTTTAATCTGAAAGAGAAAAGTAATAATCCAAATGCCCTTGGAGCTGTAGTTAACATTTATACTTCAAAAGGATTAATAAAATTGGAAAACTATCCGGTACATGGTTATCAAAGCTCAATGCATGTGCCGCTACATACGGGTTTACCTTCTCCACAAATCGATTCAGTAGTGATACAATGGCCAGACGGGAAAAGGGAAACAACGATGAATGCAAAAGCCAATACCATTAATAACTTAAGTTATCAAACCAGCTCAAAACTTATTGCTAAGAAGGAAGATTCTAAACCAATTTTTTCTTTATCAACTGCATCATTGCCATATAAGCATTCATCTCCTGAAATGAATGATTTTAAAGAACAACCATTAATGCCTGCAATGATTTCCTATAATACTCCGCGAGCTACAAAAGCCGATATCAACAAAGATGGTCTTGAAGATATTTTTATTTGTGGAGGTCTGGGAGCGGCAAGTAAGCTCTTCATTCAGCAAATCGACGGAAGTTTTATTGCAGATGCCCAACCTGATTTTGACCTTGATGATTTATCTGAGGATATTGACGCAGCTTTTTTTGATGCTGACAATGATGGCGACAACGATTTGTATGTAGTCAGCGGGGGCTATAATTATAACCAGGGCGATAAAGAGTTACAGGACCGATTGTATATTAACAATAATGGCAAGTTTATAAAAAACGTTCAGGCATTACCGGCAGAAGCTCTTAGCGGTGCGTGTGTAAGAGTAACAGATGTTGATAATGATGGAGACCTGGACATTTTTGTAGGAAGCAGGGTGGTACCGGCAAGATATCCGGAGGCACCTCGCAGTTTGTTGCTCATTAATAATGGAAAGGGAATATTCTCAAATGCTCCTGAAGCGATTGTAAAGCCGTTTGATTCATTAGGGATGGTGACAGATGCAGCATGGCTGGATGTTGACCATGATGGCAACAAGGACCTCATCGTTTGCGGTGAATGGACAAAGCTTCATTTATTGGCTAACAAGAATGGAAAATTCACTGAATTGTCAGATCAATATTTCCCCTCGGCCTTAAAAGGTTGGTGGAACCGTTTGCAACTTGCGGACATGGATGGAGATGGAGATATGGATCTTATTGCTGGTAATTGGGGTTTGAATAGCCCAATTAAAGTAACGAAAACAGAACCCGCCATTATGTTCTATAATGATTTTGATAATAACGGTTCTGTTGATCCATTAATTTGTTATTACATCCAAGGAAAGCTTTATCCAATGGCAAGCCGGGATGAGATGACAGACCAGATCGTTAGTCTGCGTCAAAAGTTTCCAACGTATGCCTCTTATTCCAATGCTACAATTGAAGACATATTAAAACCGGACCAGTTGAAGTCGGCAAACCAATTATCTGCTAACCATTTTGAGACAACTTATTTTGAAAATAACAAGGGCGTATTTGAAGCAAAAAGTCTTCCGATGCAAGCAAATTTTTTCCCGGTATTTGCAATTAGCACTGGTGATTTTGATCGGGATGGAAAACAAGATATTCTGCTGGCAGGCAATACAGATCATGCAAGAATAAAAATAGGAAAGATAGATGCGGGTTATGGTGTTCTATTAAAAGGCGATGGTGCTGGGCATTTCGAATACGTGCCTCAGCTTAAATCATCATTAAATGTAAAAGGATGTACAAGAGATATTCTTAAGCTGAATGGAAAAAACAGTGATCGTGTTCTCTTTACTCTTAACAATGATGCCCCGGTTCTTTATTCTTATTAATTGTACATGAAAAAATTATTATCATTTGTTTGTGCAATTGGGTTGCTAAATACTGGATTTTCCCAGAAGGCATCGTTTACTACAAACGATTACGTTCGGGCATTAAAACATGCAACAGATGTTATGGTGAATGATGCTACCTCACCGGTAGCAGCTTCAAGATATTATGCCTATATCAACCTGGCTGCCAATGAGACTATTGTGCTTTTTGATAAACAACAACCACACTTTGCAGGAATTGTAAAAGACTTATACAGTATATCTGTTAATGATACGCTTATTAAAAAAGCCGATAGGCAGTTTGCAACAATTCTTGTTCTATATAAATCTGCAACCAGATTGCTTCCTTCGGGCTACCTGCTTCAAAAGAATATTGATTCTTTAAAACTTCTTGCAAAAAAATTAAGGCTTCCTTCTCAAAAAATTAATGCAACAATAGAACTGGCAGATAAGGTAGTAGAACAAATCCTAAAATATGCTTCTGAAGATGGCTTTGTAAAATTGAGCGGACTAAGAAGATTTACTCCTTCATCTGGTGATGAATACTGGCAACCTACTGCTCCTGGCTTTATTTCAGCGATTGAGCCACATTGGAAAACACTACGCACCTTTTTCCTTGATTCCTGTTCGCAATTTCCTCCCCCACCTCCCAATAAATATAGCGCCGATACTAATTCTTTATTCTACAAACAATTGAAAGAAGTATATGAGATTGGCAAACGTCCTTCTAAGGAACAGATTGACAAAGCAATGTTTTGGGATTGCAACCCATTTGCATTAAATCAAATGGGGCATCTTGAATTTGGAGTAAAAAAAATATCGCCGGGAGGACATTGGATGGGCATAACTGGAATTGCGTGTAAAAACCAAAAACTAAGTTTATCAAAAACTGTGTATATATATACTCTGGTTTCAATCGGGTTGGCAGATGCTTTTATTTCGTGCTGGAATGATAAATATAAATACAACCGTGTAAGGCCCGTAACAGCTATTAAAAAATTGATAGACCGCAATTGGTCTCCTTTGCTTCAAACCCCTCCTTTCCCTGAATATACATCTGGTCACAGTGTTATTTCCACCACTGCCTCAATCATTCTTACTCATTTATTTGGTGATCATTTTTCATTTACGGATGACACTGAAGTAGAATTTGGTCTTTCATTAAGAAAATTTAATTCTTTTGCTGAAGCATCAAAGGAGGCGGCCATATCAAGATTATATGGCGGCATTCATTTTAGGGACGCAATTGAAAGTGGTGTAAAAGAAGGTGAACAAATTGGAAAGTATATCATTAAGCGCAGCCCCGATACTCGGGCAAATAATGAAAATAATAAAACAACTTTTTCACGCAGGTAAAAAATAATACTCGTAAACACACTGCAGTCCTCACTATTCTTTAAACTTTCTTAATGAAAAACAGATTTTTTTTTCCTGATATTCCGATGGTAATAATATTTACTGGATTTTTTTTGGGGTGTAAAGAATCTGCAAAAACACGGAGAGAAATGATTTGGATGAAAGATATTTCTCTTATTGGCTCTCTATCTTCACCCCGTGCTACTGATCTTAACAGTGACGGAGTGTTGGACATAGTTATGGGTGCGGGAAAAAATGAATTTCAGAAAACCGATATGGGAATTATTGCATTCGATGGAAAATCGGGAAACTTTTTATGGAAACAGGAGTCCATTGACCAGGTTTTTGGATCGGCTACTTTTTGTGATGTAAATGGCGATAAAATTAAAGACATATTGATCGGTGGACGTTCTCCTCAGTTAAAAGCAATTGATGGAAAGTCCGGAGCTTTAATATGGGATTATGATTTTAAAAAATACACAGAGGATCCTGTTCTCCGCTATGCACACTTTAATTTTAATAATAGCGTGTTAGTTCCCGATCAAAACAATGATGGTGTCGAAGATTTGCTAACAGTCAATGGAGGCAATCCTTTAGCCGCCCCTAATTCGATAGTTGATCGCTATCCCGGAGTACTTATGTTGTTCGACTCGAAGACAGGAACTATTCTTGCTGCCGATACCATGCCTGATGGCAAGGAATCATATATGACGCCCCTGGCTTTTTCCCAACCACAAAGCAAAGATGTATCTATTGTTTTTGGAACCGGAGGCGAAACAATTGATGGCAAACTTTACTTGACCACTCTTTCACAACTACGTGCTAAAAACCTCGGTTCTTCAGAAATTATTTCAACCGAAAAGGGACACGGCTTTATTGCGCCGCCTACCCTCGCAGATATTAATAAGGATGGATACATCGATATCATTGCTATCACCCATGGAAGTAAGGCTGTTGCAATTGACGGGAGAGATCATCGCACTTTGTGGACCAGGACCTTCTCCGAAACAGAATGCAGCAACAGTTTTGCGCCAGGATATTTTACAGATGATGATATCCCGGACTTCTTTACATTTATCAGCAAAGGGGCATGGCCTAATAGCGCCGGGTCAGTTGAGATTATGATTGATGGGAAAAACGGCAATATCCTTTATATGGATTCACTAGGTTGTACCGGGTTTTCATCACCAGTTGTTTATGACTTAAATGGGGATGGACGTGATGAAGCCATTATCAGTATTAACAATTTCGATTGCTCATTAGGATATGCATTGAAATCCCCAAGCACTATGGAAAATAAACTGATTGCTATTGATTTCGCTAAAAAATCAATAGACACTATTGATCAGGCCCAGGGTTTTAAAAATATTTTTTCTACTCCCTGGATTGGAGATCTTGATAATGATGGCTACCTCGACATTATTTATTGTCAATACTTCCATTATTCCGATCTTGTTTCTTTTCTCGGAATGAGAATTAAACGGATTGATACACCCGTAAAAATGAAAAAGCCTGTTTTGTGGGGCGCTTTTTTAGGATCAAAAGGAGATGGTCTATTTAATGATGGGCATAGGGTAGTTCAATAATATTTTCTGACATGCGCCGAAATGAATGTGTATGTACCAGGCCTTAAAACAAACTATAGTATGAAGTTTTCTTCCCTATGGGGATTATTGGTTCTGTGTTTCATCTTGTCTTGCAAAAGCAAAAAAGCTGGTGATTCATTGTCTGACAACTCCAGCATATTTCAATTGCTTTCGCCAGAAGAAACCGGCATCAATTTTATTAACGAGGTAAAAGACGTTGAAAATTTTAATATTCTTACCTACCGTAATTTTTATAATGGAGGAGGTGTTGCCATCGGTGACATTAACAACGATTCATTGCCAGATATTTTTTTTACTGCTAATCAAAAAAAGAATCGCCTATATCTTAATAAAGGAAATCTTCATTTTGAAGATATAACTGAAAAGGCAGGTGTAGGAGGAACAATGACATGGAGCACTGGTGTTACTATGGCAGATGTAAATGGTGATGGCTTATTGGATATGTATGTCTGTAATTCCGGTGATGTTGATGGAAACAACAAAAAGAATGAATTATATATTAATAATGGCAACCTCAGTTTTTCAGAAAAAGCCAGGGAATATAATTTAGATAATGAAGGCTACTCTACTCATGCCGCATTCTTTGATTATGATCGGGATGGGGATCTTGATTGTTACATCCTTAATAATAATTTTCGTGATCCTGCCAGGATTGAATTGTATAGGGAAATGCGAAAACAACCCTCGCCAATCGGCAATAAACTTATGCGAAACGATGGCAACATTTTTACCGATGTAACAACACAGGCTGGAATTTATAGCAGCAATATTGGCTTTGGCCTCGGGGTAGCTGTTTCTGATCTTAACGGTGATAACTTGCCCGATCTGTATATCAGCAATGATTTTTGGGAACGTGATTACATATACATCAATAAAGGAGATGGTACTTTCTCCGAAGAATTATCTTCCAGGGTGAACTATTGCTCTACTTCAAGCATGGGCGCTGATATAGCCGATATCAATAATGATGGTTACCCGGACGTATTCACCACAGATATGTTACCCGGCGATAATTATCGGTTAAAGACAACCATGGCTTTCGATCCATATCATCTTGAGGATATGAAATACCGGGGCAATTTTCATTACCAGATTACCCAAAATTGTCTGCATCTGAATGATGGAAACGCAGAATTTTCAGAGATAGCGCAGTTGTCTGGTGTAGATGCAACAGACTGGAGTTGGGGTGCGTTAATTTTTGATTTCGAAAATGACGGCAACAAAGACATCTTTGTGAGTAACGGCATTTTGAAAGATATTATGTCGATGGACTTTCTTGAATTCAAAGGAAATCAGGCAAGAGCAAATGACGCAGACGGCCAACACAGGTTTGATTATCTCAAATTTATTTCTCAGATACCTTCAAAGCCACTACAGAATTACGCCTTTTCCAATATGGGCAGTTTGCAGTTTAAAAACAATGCTACGGATTTAGGATTTTCACAATTCTCATACAGTAATGGCGCTGCTTATGGCGATCTCGACAACGATGGTGACGAGGACCTTGTAGTAAACAACAATAATTCGTCAAGCTTTTTGTATAGAAACGACGCAAACAAACATTCAAATAATCACTTTCTGAAATTAAGGTTTAAAGGTCCTGAAAAAAACCTTTTTGGAATTGGAGCCGGAGTCACTCTCAAGACGAAGGATGGCATAAAAGTCCTTCAAAATTTTAATACACGCGGGTTTCAAAGCAGTATAGAGCCTATATTATTATTTGGCTTAGGAAAAATAACTACAATAGATTCACTTCAGGTATTATGGCCCGACGGCAAAACGCAGACATTGACAAATGTGGAAACTGATCAGACCATTACTATAAAAAATAGCGATGCAACAATTAAAAAAAATTCTGTTATACCCACAAAGCAGATGTTTGAAGAAGTAGGTGAGAACCTCATTGATGCTGCTGCCGTGCACCACGAGAACAGATACAATGATTTCAATGACGAACTCCTGCTTATCAGAATGCTCTCTACGGAAGGGCCACGCCTAATCAGAGGCGACGTAAATAGAGATAAACTAACCGATTTTATTTTACTCGGCGCTTCCGGAGATCCTGATAAGCTTTTTGTTCAGAAACCTGATGGAAGCTTTCACTTCCAGGTAAATACTGCATTTGATAAAGACGCCGGATTCGAAAGTACTTGTGGTGCTTTGTTTGACTATGATAAGGATGGCGATCTTGATCTTATGATCGGCTCCGGTGGTAATGAACCAAGGGTACCAAGAATTAATTTTATGGTGAGGCTATATCTCAATGATGGCAATGGTAACTTTTCCCCAGACCCGCCTGCCATTCCGCCTGTCATTGGGAATCTCTCAACTCTCGAAGCGGAAGATTTTGACCGGGATGGAGACGTTGACATCTTTCTTGGAGCGAGAAATGTTCCGGGGAACTACGGCCTGTCTCCACATTCTTATTTGCTCCTAAACGATAATAGTGTGTGGCGAGATGTTTCACCTCCCTCACTTGCGAATGTTGGTATGGTTACGGATGCATCATGGGCTGATGTAGATTCAGATGGAGATAGGGATCTTATTGTTGTTGGTGACTGGATGGCCATCCATATTTTTAAAAACGATGACGGAATATTTCAAAATGAAAGCACCATACCTAATAGTAATGGATGGTGGAATCGTATTGAGGCTGCCGATCTCGATCAGGATGGAGACATGGATTTTGTTTTGGGAAATTGGGGATTAAACACAAAGTTCAAAGCTTCGCCGGAAAGGCCTTTAACAATGTACGTAAATGATTTTGACAATAATGGGAAGAGCGAATGTATCATTAATTGGTATCCGCCTCTCGATTCAATAGCCTATCCTTTCTCCCCCAAACCCGAATTAACGTCACAACTTCCGGCATTAAAAAAACAAATTCTGAAATATGAGGATTATGGCCATAAGACATACGATTCTCTTTTTTCTGCCGAAGTACGGAGTAGTGCCTTGAAATATGAAGCAAATTATTTGCAAAGCGCAATATTATGGAACAATAATGGAAGCCTGGAATTAGCAGCATTGCCAGTGGAGGCGCAATTGTCGCCGGTTTTTGGAATAGCTGTTGATGATATTAATGAAGACGGCAAAATGGATATCTGGCTTGGTGGCAATCTTTATGCAGTTAAACCCCAGGTGGGGCGGCTCAATGCAAGCAAAGGAGTTCTTTTGAGAGGAAAGGGTGAAAGATCATTTGCTTTTGTTCCGGTAAAAGAATCCGGAATTAATGTCGTGGGAGAAGTTCGCGACGCTGGTGTGATACAAAGCGGAAATTCAAAGGCGCTTATTGTAGCAAGAAATAACGAGAAAGTGCTGATGTTTGAGAAAACAAAAATGCATTCAATAAAATAATAGAGCCTTTTGTAAATTCTTAAAAGGATAGATGCTATAACTATATCAGCATTAATTACTCCTCTATTCTTATTCTTCTTTCGTAGGTGGATTTTATTTGTTGTTATTGCTTCAAACAAATTCTTTCTAATATTTTCCGGAACGCAATAAAAAGGCTGCCTTTTGCAGGCAGCCTTCGATTAATTATTTCTTGTAAATAGTACATCATTATTCTGGTCCGCCAGCCCACCAAACCTTGGTTGTGTAAGCATCCGGTTTGGTAGAAGTAGCCGCAAAATTAGTATTAGCTGCAACATCGCCTGAGGCATATTTTAACCTTTGAGGAATTGTTCCACCGGTCACATTACCCGGATAGTTTGTTGGCGTCAAAGCCGGATAGCCAAGCGAATTACCAGCCTTAGCGGTTGACCTTCTCCAATTAGACCATGCTTCCCACCAGTTAAGATAGTAGGTAAGCCACAGTTGCTCGCCGATCATTTTCTCTCCATTAGCTGGAACGTAAGGGTAGGTTGCAAGGTAGGCGGTTACCTGTGCATCAGACACGGTAAGTGAGGGATCATAAATAGTATACATCTGCATAGAAGCTTTTACGCCTTCATTATAATACGTTGGTGCAGCAGCAGCAGTAAGCCCGCCAATACCTCTCTGTGCAGCTTCAGCTAAAAGCAATTGTACTTCACCATAATTCATCAGCATATAAGGGTCGTTGAGATCCAAAAGCTTAGTATTTATTTTTGAATAAGTTTTATCTGGATCAAGATTAGGGTTTGCTTCTAAAGCTTTAAGCTGGTTTAGATCGTAGCCATTTGGCATACCTTTTTGCTGAAGCGGATCAGCGTTTGTAGCAGTCCATCCACTCGTTGCGCCCCAGATACCAATTCCACCAGTAAATATCATCAGCCTGGGATCATCGTCTGCAGTCGAAGATTGATTTGTTCCTTTTAACTTATCAATTAAAGTTTTACTTACAAAAGTAGGTTGGCCGCCATCACCAGGATAAAACGCACGGGAAATTCCATTCTGATTAACCCACTGGCTTGGTCCAGTTGCCATGGGGACGATAACATTGTCAGCGTTACTACTAAAGACTCCTCCTGCCACAGCTTTTGTTACATAAGTATTAGCCGTAGCAACATCAATGTTTGAAAGACGCATAGCCATACGAAGCATCAGTGAATAACCCCATTTTTTCCATTTAGCAATATCCCCTTTATAATACATATCCGCTCCAGCAAACCCATCAGTAGCATCTGCTGGGCCAAATGCTTTCGTAGCCTCGTCCAGTTCCTTCAACAGGTCCATATAAACGACCTTTTGTTTGTCATATTTAGGAAAAAACAGTCCATCTTCACCTTGTAATGCTTCGAAATAGGGAATACTTCCATAGTAATCTGTAAGGCGTGCAAACAGGAATGCCCTGATAATCCTTGTAGCCTGCCGCATATTTTTATATTGTCCCGCTCCAAAACCTCCTGTATTTGTTTGTTTAAGTATTACTCCAATATTCTTAAGCTGATCACCATAAATATGTTCAAAGGGAGCATTAGAACTTTCCACATTGTCAGTGTATTTATCACCGGGAGCAATACCACCACCGGCGTTTGCCACTTGCTGTATTGCCATAGATGCGAACCCGATATTTGTTCTCCAGTCAATATATCGGTTGTCACCTGAGGAACCAGAGGCCGCAGCGCCCAATTCCACAGAGCTAAAAATAAAATTCAGGTTAATCTCGGGCAGTGCCTGGGGATTAATATTAAGATCGGAGAGGCTTTGCTTGTTACAAGCTAAAATCAAACTTGTACCAAGGAGCGCAGTAAAAATAATTTTTATTAAATATTTCATACCTTTTTTCTATTAGTGTTTGAAGGTTGTGTTTATCTTTTAAAAGGTTGCCCTTAAATTAAACCCATAGGTACGGGTTGAAGGGAAACCATAATAGTCAAGCCCCTGGGAGTTCGAACTGGTATATGTTGATTCAGGATCAATATTTGGCGTGTTCTTTTTCAGGATAGCCAAGTTACGGCCCACGAAAGAGATCATTACGCTCTGCACCGGTGTACCATTAAGCATTTTCCTTGGCAAAGAGTAGCCCAATGTAATCTGCCGCAGTTTTATGAAAGAGGCATCATACATAAATTTATCTGCCGCCCCATTTCCTTCACTACCCAATTGGTTCCAGTAGTTTTGTGCTTCTCCAGGTGTGAGGGTTTTGCTAAAGGGTTTAAATCCTGTTGCACCATCTTTTGTTACACCGGTAACTACAAGCGGAGCTTCTCCTGCCCGACCAAGAAGGCTTTCCTTTGTAAATCCTTGCTGCGTCGCCCTCATATTTGTTCCGGAAAATATATCTCCACCAGATTTAAAATCAATAAGGAAGGTCAAATTCAACCCCTTCCAAGTTAAGGAATTGTTTAATCCACCGGTAAAATCAGGAACGCCATTGCCCAATATCACGTACCCCGGAGCAGCCTGTGCAACACCGCTTGAATCATATACCAGGTTGCCCGCCGGATCCCGCATTTGAGCTTTGCCCGTAATCATGCCGTAAGGGTTCCCAACAATATGCTTAATGAAAACATTTCTCGTCCTTGGCTCTTCCCCTACCAATTCCGTTTGTCCTTCAACCAGTTTAACTACGTTACTGGTATTCTTCGCAAAATTTAATGAAACGTCCCATGTAAGTTCTCTCCTCACAGGTGTACCTGTTAATAGCACCTCAATACCCTTATTGGTCATTTCGCCAAGGTTAACACTTGTGCTGGCAAAACCAGAGGCTCTCGAAATTGTTGCATTAAGAATATCGTCCGTGGTTTTTTGATCATAATAGGTAAGATCCAGTCCCAGCCTGTTATTAAAGAATCTGGCTTCTAATCCATATTCCATTTCTGTTGATGTAAAAGGAACCAGGTCGGGGTTAGGCAAGTTGGTAGCGTTGCTGTACCCCGAAGCAAAAGAGCCCAGTGGCATATTGTTATGAGTGATACCTGCAGTATAAGCAAGGGCAGTACTATATGGCCCTACTGAATTAGCATTACCTACCTGTGCCCAAGCCAGTCTTAATTTTCCATAACTGATGAATGATGGCAATTTAAATGCATCTGAGAATACAAAGCTTGCACCTACAGAAGGGTAAAGGATGCTATTGTCTTCTTCGTTTAATACAGAGAACCAGTCCTTCCTTGCTGTTGCTACCAGGAAGAGGTAGTTATTATAAGACACTTCGGCCGAACCCAACAACGAATTAATGCCTAATTCTCCATAACCATAGCCAAAATTCCTTTGGTTGGCATTATTAATAGCCGCAAATAACGGGGTATTAAAACCGGTTCCATTGGCGGAAATATTTTCATTGCTGCGACGCATCCTGTTTCCACCCACAAATGCATTTACGCCAATTTTGTCAAATGCTTTATTGAAACCGGCAGTCCACTCATAGTTGATCTCCCGAACGCGGTCTTCTCTTTCCGACATGCTGCCTCCGCGCTGATGCCCGGTACCTTGAGGGGTAAGGCTGGTTCTTCTTAATGTGTACCAGTCCATACCGGCCTGGCCCTGAACATAAAGAAAATCATTAAGGTCATATCTTACCTGGCCGGAAGCGATTATACGGTCACGTTTATCTGAATTGATCTGCTGGTAAGCAGCCCAATATGGATTTTGTGTCCAGAGGTCGGTTGATCTTTGGAACTCTTCCCCCGGAGCTTTTCCATCCTGAATTTTTATTCCTTGCGCAAGTTGCGTTTCCAATGATGGAACTGCGCCAGGTTTGTTCACATCACCAATCAAATCCAAAATATTGTAATCGCCCGGTAAACGATATATCGATTGAACAGCATTTCCCGGTGAATCGGAAACATTCGGCCTGTTCTTTACCTCTTCATTAGAATACAATATTTTAGCATTGACTGAAAGTCTTTTTCCAAATTTGGATGAAGTAGATACTGCTACGTTTACTCTTTCAAAACCTGAGTTAGGGATGACTCCTTCATTATCAAGATGAGCAAGCGAAAGCCGGAAATTCTGTGTTTCACTTCCGCCTGTTAATGCCACTGAGTTGGTAAACGTGCTTCCGGTTTCATAAAAACGGTCCCAATTATCACCTACATAAGAATAAGGCCTGCTTACACCATCAAACTGTACTGAAGTACTGCCGTCAAATTTTGGCCCCCATGCCTGCTGACTCCAGCCGTTAAAAGCATCTGCAATGGATGCAGACTTTGCAGCTACCCGGGTTGTTAAGCCAGTCGTGCCCGCTGGGTTTACCATACCGCCGGAACCATAGCTCGTTTGAAAATCTGTAAGGTTATTTACTTTTTCAAAAACATAATTAGAATTTACTTCAATACCAAGACCCTTGCGTGAAGAACCTTTTTTTGTTGTTATAAGAATTACACCATTAGCTGCTCTTGACCCATAAAGAGCTGCAGCACTTGCTCCTTTTAGTACAGTAATGTTGGCTACATCATCTGGGTTAATACTGCTCATTCCATCACCCTGGTCTGCTCCGCCCCAAAGGCCTGCTTGTCCCTGGTTGGTATTGTCCATTGGAACACCGTCCACCACATACAATGGTTGGTTTAGGTTTGAACCGAGGGTTTTTGCACCACGAATAACCACACGGCTAGACCCGCCAGGCCCTGTAGCAATCTTTGAAACGTTAACACCGGCTACTCTTCCTTCCAGAGCATTAGCAATGCTAATCTCTCTTGCCTGTGTAAGGTTTTCTCCACCTACGGTAGTAACTGAATACTGAAGGGATTTTTTGGTCCGTTGAATACCAAGAGCGGTAACCACTACTTCGCTCAGGGCTGCGCTTGTATTGGCTAGCGAAACAGAAAGATTTGTCGCATCGCCGACAGAAACCTCTTGTGGATTAAACCCGATTGACGTAACAACAAGAACATTTCTACCGTTCGGGAGGGTGATTGTAAAATTACCGGTACTATTGGTTTGAGTGGCCACATCGGTTTCTTTAACCGCAACAGTAGCACCAACCACCGGTTGGTTGCCGGGGTCCGTTACTCTTCCGGAAACTGTTTTTTGAGAAAATGCGACTGCAGAAAATAAAATGGCGCAAGCTAAGAAGCACTTGCGCAAGGCAATTAGTTTTAATAATGACATAGCAACGTAGTTTTAGTGTAACACTGCTTAAATATAGGAAAAAACAATTTTTAACAATTCCTAAGGTAAAAAAATATTAAAGAATGTTAAAAATTCATTCAATTATAGACAATACAGGCAGTGGATTGCTGCACGGACTTAAAAATTTATTCATTTTCTTACTCCTATAGAATTTGCACTATAAGAAACTTTAAATATTCGGTGTTCTCTATATTCCACACGATGGGATGGTCGGGAGATTGGGTATTAAATACTACTTGCCGAATTTTTTTTCGTGCATCTTTTGCAGCCATTTCAATGGTTTGCAAAAAAAGCTCGGGACTCACAAGGTTGGTACACGAGGATGTTACTAAAAAACCACCCGGCTTTATCAATTTCATAGCTCTTAAATTAATCTCTTTGTAACCCGTTATTGCTTTATCTAAACTAGCCCGGTTCTTCGTAAAAGCCGGAGGATCCAGCATTACCACGTCATACTGGCGACCTTCGTTTCCCCAAAGTTTTAAAAAATCAAAAGCGTTAGCTACTTCAAAGTGGCAGATATTGTTTACTGTATTTAAGACTGCATTTTCGTTGGCTTGCAGTACGGCGTTTTCAGAAATATCTAACCCTAAAACATTTTTTGCGCCATAATGTGCTGCATGAATTTCAAACGTACCGGTATAAGTAAAAACGCCTAAGACATCTGCGCCCTTTACAATATGCTGTATGGCTCTCCGGTTATCCTGTTGATCTAAAAAATAACCGGTCTTCTGTCCATTTTCTATGTCAACCTTAAATTTTAAACCATTTTCATTTATGATTATTTTGGTGTTAAAAGGATCGGATAAAAATCCGGCTTGCTGTGTCATTCCTTCCAATTCCCTAACGGGTACATCATTACGCTCAAAAACACCTTTTGGGTTAAACAATCGTTCTAACGCTTTTACGATTGCAGGCTTCCAGAGGTCTATTCCCAGGGCAAGAGTCTGTATAACAAAATAATCATTGAACTTGTCTATAATTAATTGAGGTAATCCATCTGCTTCCCCAAAAACAAGGCGACAGTTTTCCGTATACCCAATTTTTTTTCTATACGACCAGCATTCCTCCAGCTTTTTAAAAAAGAACTCTTCATTTATCTCCGTTTTCCTATTCCGCGTTAAAAGCCTTACCACTATCTGCGATAGTTGATTGAAATAACCCCTACCTGCAAACTTGCCATCATAATAAAACACTTCCACTATACTTCCTGGTGAAGGACTCCCGTCAATTTTTTCTATCTCGTTATTAAAAATCCAGGGATGTCCGCTTGCAATACGTGGGGCGATTTTTCTTTTAAGAATTATTCTTTCCATAACGGCGCGAAATTACCCATACAAACATGCCCGGCACTTATTAGAGCAATTATAAATTCCAAAATCTAAGTATTTGCGAAAACTTCGGTAAATAAGACAATTTGTCTTTGTCTGCTGCCTTGGCAATATAATTGACCCCTACTTTTGCATACATTTTTTTGTTTGATATGAAGAAGACTCAGAATATATCGGAACATGAACATCACGAGGTTGATGAAGCGGTAACACCAGACAACACAGGAGAAACTGAAAGCAGTCAAAATGATGTTGTTGAAAAAGAAACAGAAATTCTCAGAGCGAAGGTAGAAGAGCTCAATGATAAGTTTTTGCGCCAGGCCGCCGAGTTCGAAAACTTTAAAAGACGTAATGCAAAAGAACGCATTGAGTTGATACAAACTGCCTCAAAGGACGTAATTACTGATCTTTTAGATGTAGTAGATGATTCAGAAAGAGCGCAAAAACAAATGGAAACTACTAATGACCTGGAATTAATAAAGGAAGGTGTTTCATTGGTTTTTTCTAAACTACGCAATACTTTAACGGCAAAAGGTTTGAAAGCAATGGAGGCCAAAGGAAAGCCTTTCGATCCTGATTTACATGAGGCAATTGCTGAAATAGAAGCCGGCGACGAAATGAAGGGAAAAGTAATAGATGAAATTCAAAAAGGATATTATCTCAATGATAAGATCATACGATATGCGAAAGTAGTCGTTGGAAAATAGTTGAATTAATTGCGCAAACATATAACCGGTTCACAACTTAGGTTATAATTATATTATATAAATGTCAAAAAGAGATTATTACGAAATATTGGGTGTTGCAAAAAATGCATCTGCGGATGAAATCAAAAAAGCCTATCGCAAGGTAGCAATGCAATACCACCCGGACCGTAACCCGGGCGATAAATCAGCCGAAGAAAGATTTAAAGAAGCGGCCGAAGCTTATGAAGTTTTGTGTGATGGCGATAAAAGAGCTCAATACGATCGTTTTGGACATGCCGGCGTAAGCGGCAATGGCCGCGGGGCACACGCACCAAATATGGAAGATATTTTTAGCCAGTTTGGAGACATATTTGGCGAAGATATTTTTGGAAGTTTTTTTGGTGGCGGTGGTGGGCAACGTACCCGTAGTGGTCAGAGAGCAAGAGGCACGAGGGGAAGTAATCTTCGCATTAAATTAAAACTGACTTACGAAGAAATTGCTAAAGGTGTCACGAAGAATATTAAGGTAAAAAAATATGTGGGCTGCAACACTTGTAGTGGCAGCGGCGCAAAGGATAAAGGCAGTGTTCAAAATTGCAGCACCTGTGGCGGCAGTGGCCAGGTAAGAAAGGTTACCAGCACATTTTTAGGACAAATGCAAACAGTAACAACGTGCCCCGCATGTAACGGGGAAGGATCTACTATTACCGCAAAATGTCATGATTGTAAAGGTGAAGGAAGAGTTTATGGAGAAGAAACGGTAAGCATTGATATTCCGGCAGGGGTACAGGAAGGTATGCAGTTAAATGTAAGCGGTCGCGGCAATGCAGGTGAACGCGGCGGCATGCAAGGTGATCTTGTAATATTAATTGAAGAGGAACCACATAAAGAGTTACAACGTGAAGGTTTGAACGTGGCCTATGAATTACATATTTCTTTTCCTGATGCAGTTTTTGGAATACAGGTAGAAGTGCCAACTATCGATGGTCGGGCTAAAATTAAAATTCCGCCCGGCACACAAAGTGGAAAAGTATTTCGTTTAAAAGGAAAAGGTTTTCCTGCTGTAAATAGTTATGAAAAAGGCGATCAGTTGGTTCATGTAAATATCTGGACGCCACAGCATGTAAATAATGAAGAGCAGTCCATGTTAGAAAAGATGAATCATTCAAATAACTTTAAGCCTAATCCGGAGAAAAATCAAAAAAGTTTTTTTGATAAAATGAGGGAGATGTTTAATTAGTCAGTTTAGCCGTTTTTCCTTTTTTCTTCTTACTATAAATATTCTTCGCTAACTGGATCAAAGTCAAAAATTCTTTTTGAGAGGGAATGGTGAGGTTTGCAGATTGCACGGCAAGAGCGTCTACTTCGTTCCATGATATAGACTTCACTATCCTTGAATCTCTCAGCAAAGAGCTAAACATAATTACCGATACCGCAAACTGGTAATTTTTATCTATTCCCATTAAAGGTTTCCACTGCACCAAGGGCTCAATTGTTTCTTCCAGCAAATTTGTTGTTTTAGGTAATTTGTATTTTAGAGAAAACTTCGCTAATGGCACAGAAGTCTCTTTTATTTTCGCGATATTATCGGGCACTATTTCAAAAGCAACTAACATTGAATAAGTAGACCCGATTGCACCGCCTTCAATTGAAGCCATGGTATCTTTTATTGCACCCATCTTATTTTCAAAACCAATCAGGCGGTATTCTTTTACATATTGGGGATTAAAATTTACGTTCAAATAAGCATCGTCTGCAACAGTATAAAAAGTTTGCATAAACTCTTTCATTAAAACTTTTTCTGCTTCAGTATAACTATCCAGGTAAGCAAAATTGCCGTTTCCTTTTTTTGCCAACACCTGTATTTTTGAATCTTTATAATTGCCCATTCCTACCCCAAGGCAAGTAAGATATATACCAGTTTTGCTTTGCTCGATAATAAGATCTTCCAAATCAGTCTCTGATTTTAAGCCCACATTAAAATCTCCATCAGTCGCTAGTACCACACGGTTATTCCCCTTGGTTATAAAATGATTTCGGGCAACACTATAAGCAAGCTTGATACCCGACTCGCCAGGTGTTGAACCACCTGGCTCAAGGCTATCTATTACATTAAATATCTTTCCCTTTTCGGAGCCACTTGTCGCATTTAACAACACCCCCACCAGGCCTCCGTAGACCACTATAGAAACTGAATCAGTGGCTCTAAGATTATTAACTAAAC
>Ga0173480_10000119_pt1 | contig 20910 bp, 28 predicted proteins | sample NitcycUS209509C1_FD_122622 | JGI IMG/M metagenome (GOLD analysis project Ga0173480, IMG submission 122622) | Soil microbial communities from Arlington Agricultural Research Station in Wisconsin, USA - Nitrogen cycling UWRJ-S209-509C-1 (version... | ecosystem: Environmental > Terrestrial > Soil... | reverse complement strand
TTCTCGGGGAGGAAGTAGTCCGTCCCGTCCAGGGAGAAGAGGTAGACCTTCCCCTCCGGTGCCACCGGCTCGGGCTCCTCCACAGCGTTGTCCACAGGCTGGGGATAGGTGAACGTCTCCGGCGGGACGACCCCGTGGCGGACCAGGTTCGGGGTGGTCTCCGCGTCGGTCTTGATCTCGAACGGCATGTTGGGCCTCCTGTTAGGGGGTGGAGAGAGGGAGAGAGTGGAGAGACGGTCTCTGCTCCGGCCCTACACGCGTAACACACGTAACGTGTAACGCACGGGGAAAGAGAAGAAAAGTCCCTATGGAGCGGAGTAGGGAGGGTGTCTCCACTCTCTCCCACCCCTCCCGATTAGGTGAGCTGGTCCACGTAGCGGAACGGGCGGATCACCGAGCTGACGTAGTGGGCCGCGAACGTCACCGGGTAGAGCGTCTGCTCATCCTTCTTGTACGCGGTCTCCACGCTCTCGATCGACAGGGCCTTCCGCACCGCCAGGCGGCGGCGCATCGTCACCCCGGCCACCGTCTGAGGCGCGTACCCGTCGAAGAGCAGCGCGCGGTAGCTCGGCTGGGTGGAGGCGTCGTCGTTGGTCGGGTCGTACGTCTTGTACGCCGCCGACGCCGTCACCGTGCCGCCGTTGTTGACGATGGCGAAGTTCTCCAGCGTCGGCTCCGCCATGTTGGTGACGACCTGGATGTCCCGCTTCGTCAGGCGGCGGCCCACCACGTCCACCACCTGGTCCACCGACAGCTCGGCCCACTCCGGGTTCGTGGTGATCGTGACGCCATCCTGGGTGCCACCCACATCCGTCCAGGTGGACGCACTGGGGGTGGCGTTGATCGCGGAGTCGGCCGGCTCCGTAGCACCGAAGGCACCGACGTAGAGGTAGCCGGGTCCCTGGATGAGGTTGGTGGCAACGACCGGCACCGGTCAGCCCTCCTTCGCGTCGGTCTTCGGCGCGCGCCGCTGGGGCACCACGCCCTCGTACTCCCCTTCGTGCCCCGGGAGGAGAAGACCCTGTGCCTTCAGCTCCTGGAACGCCTCCGGGCCGACCTCCAAGTCCACGTCGGGCTGGATGGTCGTCCGGACCGTTTTGGGCCAATCGCCCATCGTGCCCTCCTTCATCGGAAATCAGACCGCCGGGGCGGCCACTCCATCCCGGCGTAGTCCGGGTGGTCCTTCAGCAGCATGAACGGGCGGCCGTGCCGCTCCCCCAGCTCCCGCACGTCAGCGCCCAGCACCTGGACCGGCCGGAAGCCACCGACCGGCAGAAGCCACTCCAGCACCTCCCGGCTCTCGTCCACCAGCGCCCGGCCGCCGAAGCTCAGCAGCTCCCCCGACACCGCCCCCTCCATGGCCCACATCTAGATCTCCACCCAACTGATCTGGAGGTCAGCCTGGAAGTGCGCGAAGTCGGCGTTGTCGTCCCGGATGCGCCGGGGCTCGGTCAGGAGCTGCGCGCTCATCACGCGCGCGCCGGCGTACGCCGCCGGGAGCGTCACCGGCCGGCCGGGGGAGTAGGTCGCCGCCCGCACCATCTCCGCCAGCGCGTTGGCCTTGTTCCACGGGGGCTTGGAGGAGTTGGGCGACACCGCCCAGAAGTCCAGCGAGACGACCGGCCGGGCCACCGGGAGGTAGGTGTCCGGCGTGCCGCCGACGCCCTGGACCTGGATGAAGCCCGACGCGCTCCACGTGCTGTTATCGCTCGGGATGTCGGTAGCCACGCCGGTGAAGCCGGTCGCCGCCTTCACCCAGGCGACCGCCACCAGCTCGGTGGTCGGGTGGAAGCTCACAGCTTCACCACCCGACGCCGGTAGAGCGCGGGCCGCATGTACGGCTGGGCGTCCATGTACCGGGTGCCGTACTCCACGAACTCCCAGTGGTCCGTCCCGACCGTCACCACGCCGCGCTCACCCTCGGCGGACCAGTCGAGACTTTCTCTCAGGTCACCCTCGTCCACGGGGACGATCCGGCGCGCATCGTCGTAGACCTGCTCCGTCACGTCAGCGATGACGCGCTCCGCCAGGTCACCCGTCAGCCGAGCCACGCCGTCCGCGTCAAGCTGCACGCGAATGCCTGCCATCGTCCCCTCCCTCTTCGGGCTCGGGCCGGTGCACTCCCTCAGCGGTTGTCCCGCCGGTCAGGTCGCGCGCCGGAGGTCCAGGCGCACATCGTTGCGCTGGACCGGGTTGTTCACGGTGCTGATGTTGTCGATCACGTAGATCATGCCGGACGCGGTGTCCCGCAACCGGTCCCCCTCTTGCACGTCGGTGCCGTGCGGTAGCCGGCCGGTGTACGTGTAGACCTGCTGGACCCGGTCGTCCGCCCCCGTCGTCGGCTGGACGCGCTGCTCCAGCACCGACGCCAGCACGCGTCCAACCACCGTGTCCCCGTCCACCGGGTCCCCGTAGTCGTCGGTGGTCGCCCCCCGCAGGATCTCCACGTACCCGGTCGGCACGGCGCGCACGGTCAGCTCACCCCCGGCAAAGGGTGCCACCGGTCGTAGGCGTCGCCGGACTCCAGCAGGAAGTCCTCCACCCCCCGGCCCAGCGGGACGCGCACGCTCGGAATCCGCAGCGTGCGGCTACCCACCCAGGAGACGTTCATGAGCGCGCGGCGCGCCAGCGGGGCCAGCGTCACCTCCCACTCCGAGCCGTGCTGGACCTGGAACCCGTCCTGGGTGACGGAGTCCACCGCCGACCGCTGCTCATAGCCGGGCTGCTGATCCTGCCAGGCCGCTTGCCAGGCGGTGGCCGACCGCAGCCACTGGCGGTCCCGGCGGCCCATCCCGGCCGACGCGTCCTCGGTGCGGTTGGCGTAGATCTCGATGACGTAGCTGGCCGACGCCAGCGTGGACGCGGAGACGGTGCGGCCGGTCATCACCAGGACTTCGGCTTCGGTGGCCCAGCTCATCCCGCACCTCCCAATGTGCTGCTAGTTGCTGCTGATCTGGCAGAAGACCGGCCGGGGGTAGAAGGCCCACCCCCGCCCCCGGCCGGAGCGCTACTTCTGCGGGACCTCGGCGTCCGGGTTCTGGGCCGACTCGATCGTGGAGCCGCCCATCTCCTCGATCGACTTCCGGGGCGTGAACGTCCCGGCCGGGTCGTCGTCCTCGTCCGCCGGCACGCCCTTCACCGCGTAGGTGAAGACGACCGAGCCGTCCGCCAGCGTGCGCGTGCCCTCCAGCGCGGCCTCACCCTTCGGGTGGACGCCCTGGTTGAGCGCGCGCTGGAGCGTCGCCACCTGGTTGGCCCGGTGCATGTCGTCGTTGGATTCATTGTCCTTCGCGTCCCGGCCGGAGAGCGTGAACTCCGCCCGGAACTTCCCGTCAGACTTGGCGTCCGGCCCGGTGCGGGCCGCCACCGCGTCGTTGCCTTCGAGCTGGCCGACGTGCTTCACGCGCACCTTGTCGTCCTCGTAGAGCTTGGCGGTGGCCGGGACGTACCCGTCCATGCCCGGCTCCAGCTCCGGCTTGGCGGCGGCCTTCTTCGGGGCGGCCATGTCAGGAGGTCTTCTCGAAGACCGCGAAAGCGTTCGGGGCACCGACGACGAAGCCCCGGCGCATGGCCGCCTTCAGCAGCGCCTCATCGGTGGTGAAGCCGACGCCCTCACGGGCGCGCTGGAGCGCGAAGCCCGGGTTGGGGGTGGCGATGTACGGCGTCAGCTTCGCCATGCCCTTGATCGCCAGGTCCCGGTTGCCGACGATGAGCAGCGGGTTACCGGTCGGGGCCTGGGTGTTGGTCGCGCTGACGCGCGCGCCCATGGTCCACTCCACCGGGTACCCGAAGAGGAGGTCACGCGGGGCGTCCTGGGTGCCGCCGCCGTTCGGGATGAAGATCGGCCGGCCGTTGCCGTCCACGATGTTGCGGAAGACGGACTTGAAGACCGGGCTGGCCGCGATGAAAAGCTGCGACTCATCGAACCAGATCGAGTCCTCCAGCTTGCCCAGCGTGGCCGAGAGGTTGGCGTACGTGGCCGAACCGCTCAGGTAGTTGGCGTCGGCGGTGTAGCTGACGTTCGTGTCGTTGGAGCGGACCGCCCGGTACACCGACGTGTAGAGCACGGTGGTGCCGTTCGCGGCGGCGGACGATGCCAGGGTGGCGTTGTCGAAGAAGATCGCCAGGTTGCGGGCGGCATCGTTGCGCTTCGTGGTGAGGATGTCAATGGACGAATCCATGAGGTCTTCCTCGGCCACGCGCAGGATGCCACCGGCCTTACGGGCGATCAGCTCCACGTAGTCGTTGGTGCCGGAGGTCTCGCCGTACGCCGCGCCCTTGGCAACGGCGGCGATGGCGAAGTTACCGCTACGCGGCACCTGCTTCGTGTCGGAGGCCATCGGCTCCGGACGCGCCAGCCGCTCCATCACGCTGGAGCGGACCAGTGCCTGGATGGCGGTGGAGCCCGTCTCGACGGGAATCCAGTCCTCGAAAGTTTCGCGGGCCACGCGCTTCCCTCCCTGGGTTGTGGCCGGATGAATGATCCGCACCACCCGTCACGGGAGGGTGTCGTGAGCGCCCTTCACGGGCTACCTGGGGTAGAGGATACCAGCGATCATGCAAAGAGCCACGCCGCCCGTCCCGACGAGAACGGTCACGATGACCACTCCCACCAGGAGGGCGGCGCGACGGAGACCAGTCATGCGAAGACGAACGCCCCGCAGCACAGGCCCACCGCGATGAAGGCGGCCAGAATCAGGAGGGTGAGCACCGCCCGGTTGAAGCCCTTCACCGGTACCCCGCCGATCGCAGGAGGGCGTCGGTCGTCCGGTCCGTCTTCGGGAGGGAGGAGCCTCCCCGGTCTCCCCGCTGGGTGCGGGAGGGGAGACGGTCACGCCGAGAGGGCAGAGCCTCCTTGGCGAAGAGGCCGGGGAAGGTCTCCTTCAGCTCCTCCACCGCGTCCTCCAGATCAGCGTCCCCGTCCTCGTCCACCTCCACCCCGGAGAGGTCCAGGAGGCGCACGGCCACCTTCGCCTGGGCGCGGGTAAGGCCGGAGGCGGTCAGCGCGGAGATGCCGGCCACCCGGGCAAGACGGTCATCCTCCCGGGGAGGCTCCTCCTCCTTGCCCTTCCGCAGCTCGGCCAGCTCCTTGCGGAGCCTGGTCCGCTCCTCCTTCACCTTGGCGAAGGTCGTCTTCAGGCGGTCCCTCTCGGCCAGGACGGTCTCAGGAGCCTCCTCGGTGCCCTCCTGGTCGTCCCCCTCCTTGGGGAGGTTGTCGTCTTCGGTCTCCTCAGTCTCGGGAGCCTCGTCCTCTTTCGCCATGTGGGCCTCCTAGCCGTCACGGTCTGGGTGATGTGAACAGGTTACAACCCGGTGGGACGGGAGGTGAATCTCCCGCGCTCCACGTCCCTCCTGGCCCGAGCCACCACCGTCTTCGGGAGGGCGGCCCCCGCCTTGATCAGACGATCGGCGGCCCGGAGAGCAGCGGGCTCCGACGCGTGCCGGGTCAGGCCCCGCAGCACCGACCTACGCGCCTCCTTCGCCAGCGCCGAAGCGACATCCGGCGTCGAGACGGTCACGTCCGGCGGCCCGGCCGGACCGTCGTACGGCTCTACCCGGCAGCGGCAATTCGGGTGGAGTGGGGGATGCGTGCCGACCGGCAGGGTCAGCGCGCGGTCCCCGAACGTCAGCCCGTCCGGGAACTCCTGGCCGGGGGCGGTCACGTAGCCGGCGTACGCCAAGCAGTGCAAGCACGCGTCGCGCTCCGGCACCCACATGGTGTTCCAGCCCAGCGAACGGGCGACCTCCTCCACCCCGTCGCCCAGCGCCTGGTTGACGATCCACCGGGCGTCCCCGCGCGCGCCGTTGACCGCCGACCGGCCCTTCGCCAGGACCAGGTTGACATCGTCCAGGGTCTCCATCGGCAACGCCTCCGCCATGCGGACGGCGTCATCCAGGGTGGCGCGCGCCCGGTCGTCCATGCCGGAGATGACCTCGATCAGCGTGGCGTCCCGGGGAGGGGCGACCTCACCGACCCGGCCGCCCCGTTCGGCGGCGACGCGCTCCCCCTGCTCCAGCCCCAGCCCCAGACCGTCCCGGGCGGCGTCGCGCGCGGGCGGCTGGAGGCGGGGGACGATCCGGCCGAAGACCCGGCGCACCACGTTGCGGACCAGGGAGCCGGGCGCGGTGACGAACGCACGCAGGATCTCCACCGACGCCGACGCCGTTTCAGCGGCCAGGGTGGAGACGACCAGGGCGGCGGCCACCTCCTCCAGCCCTACCGCCTGCTCCTCCAGCTCCTCGGTCAGCTCCGGCGGGAGCGGTGCCGTCACGAAGCCTCCTCAGTGCCGGGGGCGGGCATCGTCTGGGGGACGATCTGGGCGATGATCTGCTGGGCGGTGGCCTCGTCGATGACGCCCAGGCCGACGCCGGCCCCCAGCTTCTGGATGGCGTCGGCCATGGTGTTGAGCAGCGCCAGGCGGCGCGCCAGGTCCATGGCCTCCCCCTCCTGGTCCAGCCACGCCATGACCTGCTCCGACTCGTACCCGGCCTCCACCAGCGTCTGGTGCTGGGGCACGCCGGCGCGCTGCTTCGTCTCGATGACGTTCCAGTCGTCGGTGCCGGTGGCGACCTGGGCCGGAGCCCAGCGCACGTCCAGCCGGTCCACCTGGACGCCCAGGAGGCGGAGGATGAACGACCACGTCTCCACGATCGTGCCCCGGAGCATGACGTGCGCACGCTCGGCGGACTTCGTGAGCGGGGCGTCGGCCACCTTCAGGCTCTCGCCGGACGGCACCTCCCCGGAGGGGTCGAAGTAGTGGAGCGGGGTGGAGGTGAGCTGGGCCATCAACCGCACGTAGAAGGACGCCGGGTCCAGGAACACGGTCGGATCGGCGGCCGGGAACTGACCGACGCTGCCCTTCCCGACCAGCTCCAGCATGGTGCCGGGACCGCCCCGGAGGCCGGTGCCTTCCCCGCCGACCAGGCTCCCGTTGCCGGTGGCGGCGTCAGCGTCGTCCGGGAAGTCCGGGCCGGGCGCGCCGCCCTCGGTGGCCGAGTCCTGGTCGATGAGCCGGTACCGCTGGGGGAAGCCGTGGGAGTCCATGGTGGTGAGCTGGGTGATCAGGGACTTGTTGATGGCGTCCTGGCACCCGTACGCGGCGAAGTGGACCGGCTTGCCGTACGGCAGGGCGTTGCGGTGGTGGAAGAAGGGGATCTCCCCGAACGGGTTGACCAGCTCCCAGTCCGCTCCGTCCTCGTCCGGCTCGGTGTATTCCTGCCAGCCCTCGGCGCGCTTCAGGTCGCCGCCGGTCTTGGAGATCCACCGCTCCACCATGTCGGGGTACCAGAGATCCACGCGCCACAGCGGCTCTTCGACGCCGGGACGGAACACCGGCCACCGCTTGATGAAGAACAGCTTGCGCCGGCCATTCTCCGGGTCGTAGATCATGCGGTTGTTGAGCGGGGAGTGGTAGACGATCTCCACCCCGGCGGCCACCGCCTCCGGGTCGTCCTGGGCCTCGTCGTCCTCCTGCTCCAGCGGGAACACGCCCAGGTACCCGTCCCCGAACTCAAAGGTCCGCAGGATGAGGTCGGGGTAGTGCACGTCCATGTCGTTGGCGTCCCAGACCTCCTCGATCCTCTCGGAGATCGACGCCTGGTCGGGGGCGGTGACGGCCACCAGCTCCACCCGGTCGGCCAGGGTCTCCACGGGGGTCTTCGCCAGGTTGAAGCGGTAGCGCAGCCCGGTCTCCGCGATGGCGGCCCGGATGCGGACGGAGGAGAAGACCTCGTCCACGTCGCCCTCGTAGTAGTGCTTCGCCTTCAGGTAGCCGGGTGCGGCGGCGTCCAGTGACGCCCAGCCGTGGACCACGTCCTCAATCATCGGTGCTCCTATACGTACGCGCGCGCCGTGGGAGCGCGGTGGGTGGCCTTCGGCGGGGAGAGGAAGCGGAGGATGCCGCCACAGGCGGCGTCGGCCACGTCGTCGTACTGACCGCGCGGGAACGCCACCTGCTGCTCCTCCAGGATAGGGATGCGTGCGCTGTGGAGCACGCGTCCTTCCTGGTAGTGGCGTAGCGCCTCCGCGAAGCGGACTTCCTTCGAGGCGCTGGAGGTGGTGGTCTTGATCCGCACGCCCGGGAGGTTGTCAAACACGTCGGGCCAGAGATCACCACCCTGGTTGGTCTCGATCACCACCAGCGTGATCTCCGGGAACTGGCCGACCAGCCGAGCCACCGCCTGCTTCAGCGGCGCGCCGATGAGGCGAACACCAACCGCGTGCCGAACCTCCACCTTCCCCTCGGTCGGGGAGTAGGAGACCACCGCCAGGCCGGTGAAGTCGGAAGTCTTCTTCGCGGTGACGGCGGGGTCGATCCACAGCAGCGTGCGCGTACGGGCGGCCAGGGTGCCATAGCGGAAGTCATCCCGGGTCCAGTAGACGCCGTCCCTCGCCATCGGATCGTTGTCGTAGTTCTTCGCGTACTCCCGGGTGTGCCGGCGGGACTGGAGCCACGCCAGCGACCATTTGGCCGGCCAGATGGAGCGTTCGGTCCCGTCGTCGTTGACCGCGATGGCCCGGTAGTGGTGGCCCTGGATGTTCTCCTCCGCCACCCAGGGCTCCGCGTCCTGGCCGTGGGCGGCCTTGACGATCTGGTGCATGACCGAGCCGGGCATGGTGACAGTGCCGACCATGACTACGTCGGCGTAGATGTTGAGGGGGAAGACGGCGTCCACGATCGTGCCCAACCGCTTCTCCGCCAGGAGCGGGGAGTAGCTGGCCTCATCGGGCTCCACGTCGTCCAGGATGAGCAGGTCCGGCCGGACCTCCCCGTCCTTCATACCGAGGGCGGAGGAGTCGATGCCCTTGGCGGCGAAGACGAAGCCGGAGCGCGTCTTCAGCTTGCCCATCCTGTCGGCCACGGTGGTGCCGGACTGGGCGCGTGCGGGCTGGCACAGGTCGGGGTAATCGTTGCGGAGCAACGGGTTCGTGCCCATCTCATGCTTCATCGTCGCCAGGTGGTTCTCCGCCTGGGCGGCGGTGTCCGCGAAGGCGGCGGCGAAGCGCTTCACGCCGTTGGCGGCGGCCCACAGGGGGAGGATGAGGAACCACCAGGTGGACTTGCCGCACCCTCGCGGGGCGATCTCGCCGTGCCGGCGGGCCATCGGCTCCGGCATCGGCTCACGCCACCCGAGGGCGCGCGTGGCCCACTCGTAGTGGACCTCCGAGAAGGTGATGCGGTCCCCGGTCTCCTTGCCCTTCAGGTGGTGGTCCAGGTAGATGAGGGCGAAGGCCACGGGGTCGGCGGCCAGGGTGCGCCGGACTTCGGCTTGTTCGATCAGGGGGCGGAAGGGAAGGTCCACCAGGATCTGATTGAGGCGCGCGTGCCAGGCGTCATCCCAGCGCGGCACTACCGCACCCAGGGGCCGGAGGCCATCACTGCGATGGCGAGGATGCCGAGCACCCAGACGGCGGCGGCGTAGGCCAGGTAGGCGAGGAAGCCCCTCACGACTCCCCCTCGGCCAGGTAGGCGGCGGCCTCAGCGGCGCGCTTCGCGGCCTGCTGCTGTGCGGCTTCGGTGGTGGTCACGTCCAGCTTCTGGGCGGCGTCCAGGCCCAGCAGCTTCGACAGGCGCTCATGCAAGCGCACAGCGCGGTCCACGGCGGCCAGCCGGGAGGAGTCGTCCAGGACGATGTGGCCGTCCGGCGTGTAGAGGAGCTTGCCGGACTGGGTGAACGCCGGCGGGAGCGGCGCGTCCACGGCGGCCATCATGCGTTCGCGGAGCTGGTCCAGGAAGTCAATCTCCCGCTGGACCAGGTGCTCCTTCTCCTCCGGCTGCACGCTGGCGCGCACGGCGGCGATGATCTGGGAGACGCGGGACTGCGAGATACCGAAGCGGGAGGCGATGGCCTCCTGGGTGGAGCCGCCGACGTAGGCGCGCCAGATCTCTCCGTCGCGCCCGTCCAGCCGGTCGTCCTCGTTACCCCTGGGCATCGTTGTCACCCTGGTTAGAAGTATTCACCAGCGCAGGGTTGCCCTGGGCCCAGGCGTCGATCGCGTCCATGTCGAAGATCTTCGTGGCGGCCAGCTCAGCGATCGGCCGGGGGAAGCTGAAGGTCCCTCGGGTGATCCAGTTGCAGACCACGTTCTTCGGTCGGCCGATGCGCGCCGCCACCTCACTGAGGCCGCCCAGCCGCGCCGGGTCCACCTTCGTGCCGGACCACATGAGCGCACGCTCGGCGTGCTCCCGGGTCGCTCCGTCGCCCAGTGCTTCGAGGAGGGAGCGCACGCTCTCATCCATCGTCCGCTCCCTCCCCTCAGGCCCTACCGACTGAGTACATCATACACGGCGCAGCACGACTTGCGCCGGTGGCTCCCGAAGATACTGCGCGAACCTCTCGAACGCCTCCGGAGAGTCTCGGAGGTGGCCGATGAAGCGGTTACAGGTGGAGCAGAGCAGGCCCCGCACGCACTCCCGGCACCCCTGCTTCGGGGGGTGTCCGGCGGTGCACGCGTGGTTGTGGTCGATCGCCAGCGCCTTCGACGCCCCGGTGGCCCTCCGGCACCCGTAGCACCGCCCGCCCTGAGCCTCGTACAGGGCCTTGTACTCCTCGGCGGTGATGCCGTAGACCCTCCGCGTCCGCGTCTCGCCAGCGGCCCTCTTACGCCGCCTCCCGAAGGCACGGTGGCACGTGGCGCACCGGGGGCCAGGGTGCGGGGCCGGGCGCTTCGCGTGCGCCACGTCCAGCCCGGCCTCCTTGCACACCTTGCCCGGCGTCGGCACCGGCCGGGCGTACTCCCAGCGGTCCCCTACTTGCCCCATCGGGAGACCCCCGCCTCATCTCGCAGCACGGCGGCGGTGGCGGAGATCGGCACGCCCAGGAAGTCGAAGGTCATGCACTCCTCAATCTCCCGGCTCACCTGCTCCACCAGCTCCTCCGGCACCTCCAGCACCAGCTCATCGTGGATCGGCATCCAGACCATGTCCGCCCGGCCGTAGGCGGTGGCGAATCGGTGCCACGCGTCCACCAGCAGGTCCCGGGCGGAGGACTGGATGAGGTAGTTGATGTTCGCGTACGCCCGGCTTCCGCCGTTCTTCAGCTTGCCGACCTCCAGCCGCCGGCCGGACACCGTCCGGATCTCCGACGTGAGGCCCATCATGCGCTGGTTCAGGGAGGCGATGGCCGGATACGCCGCCCGCCACGCGCTCACGGCGGCGTCGGCATCGTCCCGGGGGATGCGTGCCTGGGAGGCCAGCGCCCGGCCGCCGCCGCCGTAGACGATGAGGAAGTTCGCCATCTTGCCGATCGACCGGGGCCGGTTGATCCGCTCCGCCGACAGCGTGTGGAGGTCGTCACCGGCCAGGATCGCGTTGATCATGACCTGCTCCCCCGCCAGCGCCGCCACCACGCGAAGCTCCACCTGGTCGAAGTCGCACGACAGGAGCACGTGGCCCGGGGCCGGCACGAACATGCCCCGGGTGCGGGGGTCCTCCTTGGAGAAGTTCTGCATGTTCGGGTCGGTGGAGGACATCCGGGCGGTGGTCGCCGCGCCGATCGTCTTCAGGGTGGAGTGGACCCGGCCATCGGGGGCCAGGTGCTCCCGGACCGCGTTGGTCTTCAGCACCTTGTCCTGGTGGGCCTTGAAGGTCAGGTAAGCCTCCCGCACGCGGGCACCGACCTCATCCATCTCGAAGAGGCTCAGCAGCTTGGCGTTGTCCTTCGCCAGGCTGGGGTTGCCGGTGTCGGTGAGATCGCCGCCCATCGACTCCCAGGCGTCCCAGACGGCACCGTGCTCACCGAACCACCCGATCAGCTTGGGGGAGCGCGCCTTCAAGCCGGTCAGGTCCAGGATGGCGGCCTCCGCGTCACCGGCGGCGGTGTTGGCCTCCGCCGCCAGCTCCTCCAGCATCGCCTTGTCCACCAGCGAGCCCCGGAGCTGGATGCGGTTGGCCTCCCCCGCCAGCCACATCTCCGTCTCGATCAGCGTGGCGGTGGCACCGGTCAGCGGGACCAGCTTCTCCGCCAGGTGGTGGGCGGCGATGGCGTCCAGGCCGGCGTAAAGCACGTAGGCAGGGTGGTCACTGGCGACGGTGTCCCAGCCGTATCGCTGGACCTTGTCCTTCGCCGCCTTCCGCTTGCCCAGCTCCGGATGTGCGGCGGCGTAAAGCTCGTAGAAGTGGGCCTCCAGCGCCGCCTCCGCCGCCTCCAGCTCCGGGCCGATCAGCTCGGTGGTCAGCGTCTTCAAGTCGCGCCCGGCCATCCGGTCGGTGAAGGCCATCGACGCCAGGACCAGCGTGTCCCAGTTGCGCCGGGTGATGTCGGCGTCCAGGTGCACCGCCGCGCTGAGCACGTCCACGTTGTTGTGGGAGATGAAGGTGTTGGCCTGGTCGGTCAGCACGTTGCGGGCGGCGGTCTGCTGGTGCACGTCGGTCATGTCCAGCACGTAGGCGGTGTCCTTCGTGGCGATCTGGACCAGGCGGAGCCGGAAGTCCGGGTCCCACTGGGCCAACTTCGTGAAGGCGGTGGACTCGGTGTCCAGCCCGTAGACGCCGCCGGACGGGAAGGTGGCGTGGAAGGCGACGGGGTCAAACGCCCCGGCGCGGGGGGCCTTGATCTGGACGGGCTGGCCGCCCAGAACGGTGGCGAAGATCTGCATGGCGCTCCTTCAGTCGGTAGTGCTGTGAACATCGTACACCAGGAAGGTCCCTCCCGGGGGTGGGAGGGACCATCTGGAGAGACCTAGACCGCCCGGCGGGGAGAGACCGTCTCCGGGTGGCACTGCGGGCACGCGGTCAGGATGCCCGCGCTACCGAAATGCACCTTTTGGGTCTGGCACTCCCGGCACTTCGTCGGCTCCGGCCCGGTGGCCGCGCTCAGAAGGTCGGTCAGGGAGAGAGGGAGAGACCGGAGAGAGGGCTCCTGCTCCGCCCCTACACGCGTAACACACGTAACGTCATGCGTGGGGGAAAGAGAAGAAAAGTCCCTATGGGGCTGAGTAGGGAGGGTGTCTCCACTCTCTCCACCCCCTCCGCCCTCGGCTGGCACCTCGTCCACCCGGTAGATGGCGGCGGAGCCGTGGCCCTTCTTGTCCAGCTTTACCAGCGTCAGCCCGTCCAGCACGCGGTCCACCAGGTGCTTCCTGAGGGCCATACCTAGGACGCGGTTGTAGCCGGGGGCGGCCGGGTCCTGGATGTCCACCGGCAACGGCACGTCGGCCCCGCCGTTGATCTTGACGGTGAGCTGGCCCACGGTGAACTCCCGGCCCCGCATGTTCTCCCCCACCCAGGCCAGGAACTCCGTCCAGTGCTGGCGCGTGAAGTCGCTCTCCGACCGCCACTCCTTCATCCCGACCAGGAAGCCCTCCACCCCCGCGTGCGTGAGCACCCCGGCGATGACCTTCTGCCACGTCTCGAAGGAGCCCATCCGGTACGGCACCGCCCCGATCGGCCGGCCGGCGGCGAACCAGCTCCGGACCATGACCAGCGCGGCCCGGATGAGGTCGGCCCGGTGCTCCGTCGCCCAGCCCCGGATGTCGTCGTGCTTGAAGCCGGACCTCATCTCCGGCGACGCCCCGGCGTACGACATGCGCACCCGGTACGCGCGCCGGGACATGTCACCCAGCACCTCCACGTTGTTGCCCAGGGACACCCAGGTCACGTTATTCGGGAACTCCGCCATCACCGAGCCGCCCAGGATGCGGTCCTGGTAGGTGATGCTGGTCAGCGCCCTGGCGAAGCTGGGGCCTTCGATCTTGTGCGCCTCATCGAAGACGAAGAGGGACTGGCCGGACCGGAAGGCCGCCGTGATCACCTTCCGCTGCTCCGCGTCGTCCGTGGAGTACGGCAACGGGGTGATGGCCTTCCCCTCGAAGACGATCGCCATGAGGTCCGCGAAGAGGTTCTTCCCGGAGCCCGCCTCCTTCCCGTCCACGATCGCCAGCGGCGAGATCGGCACCAGCGCCCGGATGAACGGGGTGAGCAGGGTCGCCAGCGCGTTGGCTCGGTCGGCGTCGGTCGGGAAGGGGAAGTCCACCAGCAGGTCGTTCAGGTAGAGCGACACCGCCGCCTTCACCTGCTCCGGCGTCGGCTCCTCCGGCACGTCCAGGTCCTCCAGCGCCTCGTCCAGCACCAGGAAGGAGCGCGTGCCCTCGTCGTAGCCGCTGGCGGCACAGATGGTGCCGTCCGGCCGGACGAAGGGGACCTTCCCCAGCCGGTCCAGCGGGGCGAACGACCCAGCCCGGCTCAGCGACGCGTCCACCGTGTTGTTGTCCGGCCAGGCGAAGGTGTCTTCCACCTCCCCCTCGGAGGTCAGCATCCGGCTGACCGTCTGGGTGGTCTCCTGGATGATGTCCAGGAACGCCCGGCGATCGATCGGGGCCATGGTGACGCCGGTGCGCGCGCCGATGACTCCGCCGTAGTTGAACAGCCGCTGGCGGTCCCAGCGGTCCACCAGCGCGCCGGTGAGGTTGTTGATCACCTCGTACCGGTCATCGTTGACGACGATCCGGCCACGCTCGGCCGACAGCGGGACCAGGTCCTTCTTCCCGCTTCCCTTCTTCGGCTTCGGCTTGGCGTCGGCGGGCTTCTTGCCCAGCCCACGGGCCAGCTTGGTCACCCGGTCGATGGCGCGGGCCAGGAACGCGGTGCGCTGCTCCGGCTTCCGGCCGCCCAGGATGTCGTCCAGCCCGGCCTTCGCGCCGCCGCCGGTGCGGGGGAACCAGACAGCGTCGGCCCCGGCCAGCTCCAGCTCTTCGGCCAGCTTCTCGCTGGCGGTGTAGACGTCCAGGTTGGTGGCGGTGTCGGCGTCCGGGAAGACGTAGACCTCCACGCCCTCGAACACGTCCAGGTGGTGGGTGGGCACCCCGGCCCGGCTCCACATCCTGATACCGCCGATGGCGTACACCGCGTACTCCGCCGGTGCCCAGGCGGCGGCGGCCAGGCCCTGCTTCGTGCCCTCCACCAGGATGGCCTTCGCCGCCGCCGGCACGTCCCGGATGACGCCCAGCGCGGCGGCCCGGCCCTTCGGCCACAGGTACTTCGCCGGCCGGCCGTCGATGATGATCTTTCCGTCCGGCACCTTCAACTGCGGGGTGGTGGTGCCGTCCGGCTCGGTCCAGGGGAAGAGGAGTCCCGGCAGGGCGTTGTCGCCGTACCCGGCGAACTCCCCCGGCATGTCGTCCAGCGTGGTGATCGAGCGGACACCGCGCTGGTGGGCGATCTCCGGAGTGATGGCCTGTTCAGTGAGCAGGTCCACGTGCTCCGGGATGAGAGGAAGATCGGTCCAACTGGTCATTTCCTGGTACCCTTCGGGCTAGTCGGTAGTGCCTAGGAGCGGTCGGTGGCGAGAGCCCCGGCCGCTCCTTCTTTGTCCGGCTTCGGCGCGCTCAGCGCTTCCACGTCGGCCCGCTTGAAGCGGGTGGACACCCGGCCCGGCACCTTGTACCGCACCAGCCTGCCCTCCCGCACCCACCTGTCAACCGTGTGCCGGTTGACGCCTGTCATGGCCGCTGTCTCGGCTACCGTCACGTACTCCGTCATGCCGTTGATCGTACCACGTTGCGCCGTTCCGTTCCATGACGTACCATTGCTTTTGCAAGAGCTACCGACTGAAGGAGCACGACATGACCGACGACCTGAATGAGGCGTGGACGGAGCAGGAGCAGCGCGACATGGAGGCCACCTGGGAGGCGGAGGGCGCGCAGTACCGCACCACTGGTTTTCAGTCGATGATCGATCACTTCGAGACGCTGCTGTGGAACACCTCCGAGCCCTTCGCCGCATACCGGGCGGCGCTGGACGCGGTGCACTCGAAGGCGCTGGGTGAGAACTGATGAAGCCGTGGGTGCTGGATATCTGCTGCTGCGCGGGCGGTGCGGCCAAGGGCTACCAGCGGGCCGGGTTCGAGGTGCTCGGGGTGGACATCGTGAGCCGGCCGAACTACTGCGGAGATCACTTCGTCGAAGCGAACGGACTGGCTGTTCTGGCGGACCTCGCGCACGATTGGCATTCGACGATCGGTGCACCCCGTTTTCGCTGGCCGCGTCCGGCTTTGATCCACATGTCCTGGCCCTGCCAGGCCGCGTCCACTCTGACCACCGGCACGAACAAGTCCAAGGGCTGGGGCCGCGAGCATGTGCAGCTGGTGCCTGAGGGCCGCCGCCTGGCGGAGGCCACCGGTATTCCGTTCGTGATCGAGCAACCAGCCGGGCACGGCGGCCTGATTCGGCGCGACCTGACCCTGTGCATGGACATGTTCCCGATCGAGCCGCCCCGCGTCTTCCGTCACCGGGACTTTGAGATCAGCGGGTTCGCGGTCATGCAGCCTGGGCACGTCAAGCACTCCGGCCGGGTTCGCGGCCTGCGACACGGTGTCTGGTACCAGGGTGACTACGTGGCCGCGTACGGTAACGGCGGCGGTAAGGCCACCGTGCCGGAGATGCAGCACGCGCTCGGGATCGACTGGACGGACGTGCGCGAGGAACTGACGGAGGCCATTCCCCCGGCGTACACCGAGTACATCGGCCGGGCGTTTCTGGAGGGGCGATCGTGAAGACGCTGAAGCTGAGGAAGTACCAGGAGGAGACCGTCTCCGCCCTCTATGGGGCGTGGGAGCGCGGCCTGAAGCGCCCGGCGGTGATCCTGCCGACCGGCATGGGCAAGACGGTCATCTTCGCGGAGCTGATCAAGCGCACCGTGGAGGCGGGCCAGCGGCCGATCGTCCTGGTGCACCGCGATGAGCTGGTCAAGCAGACCGTCCAGAAGGTCCACGACGCCGCGCCCGGCGCGACCGTGGGCGTTATCAAGGGCGCGCGCCAGGAGACCTCCGGCGATGTGATCGTGGCGTCGGTGGCGACGATCGGCCGGAAGAACAGGCTGGAGTCCCTGCCCGCCGACCTGGTGGACCTGGTCATCATCGATGAATGCCACCACGCGGCGGCCCAGTCCTACCTCAACGTCCTGACCTGGTTCGGGTGCTTCGAGCCGGACCGGGGCGCGCGGGCCGCCGGCTTCACGGCGACGATGGAGCGCGGCGACTCCAAGGGCCTGGGCTCGGTCTGGGAGGAGATCGTCTACTCGAAGGACATCCTCTACGGCATCACCAACGGCTTCCTGACCGACGTGAAGGGCATCCAGCTCACGGTGGACGGGATGGACATGGCGACGATCGCCAAGTCCCGAGGTGACTACCAGGAGGGCGCGCTGGGGGATGCGCTCATCGCCGCCGGTGCCGGGGAGGTGATCGTCAAGGGGGTGAGGGAGCATGGGCTCCGGCCGGACGGCACGATCCGGCCGGGCATCCTCTTCGCCCCGACCGTTGCCACCGCGCATGCGTTCGCTGACGAGATGAGCGCGGCTGGCATTCCCACCCGGGTGGTCGTCGGGACGACGCCGGATGAGGAGCGGGCGGAGATCTACGCCGCCGTGCGCAACGGGGAGCTGAAGTACATCGCCTCCTGCATGGTGCTGACGGAGGGCTTCGATCTCCCGGCGGTGGAGGTCGCCGTGATCAGCCGGTGCACCAGCTCCACCGCCCTCTACGTCCAGATGGTCGGCCGGGTGCTCCGCCCCTCCCTCGCCACCGGCAAGACGGGCGCGCTGGTGCTGGACGTGGTCGGCGTCTCCGGCCGCCTCCCGCTTCGCAGCGTGGCCGACCTGTCCACGGCCAAGCCGAAGGACGGGGAGTCCATCGCTGAGGCGATCGTCCGGGAGGCGAAGGAGCGCAACGAGAAGCCCCCGAAGGGCCTGCTGGCCGGGGACATGGGCCACGAGATGGTGGACCTCTTCCACCGCTCCTCCTCCGCCTGGATGCGTACGCACCGGGGCGTCTGGTTCATCCCGACGCGGGAGCGCACGGTCTTTCTCTGGCCTTCGCCGGACGGTCTCTTCCACCCCTCGGTGTCCGGCTCGAAGTACGAGATCCGGGGCGGTGGCTACCTGGCCGGCGCGACCGGCTTCGAGCTGGAGGCGGCCATGACCTGGGCGGAGGACGCCGCCACTCAGCTTGACCCCAGCATCGCCAAGAAGAGCGCGAAGTGGCGGCGCAAGAAGGAGGAGCCCTCTGATCTCCAGCTCGGCGCGGCGGCGCGCGCTCGCATCACCTTCCCGGAGGGGGCGACGAAGGCGGAGGCCAGCGAGATCCTGAGCGTGCACTACGCGTCGAAGATGATCGACAAGCACTTGCCGAAGGAGGTGGGTTAGATGCGTAGCTACGAGTGGTGATCTAGTACCGGCCCCCTCTTCGGAGGGGGCCTTTTGTTGTCTGAGCTGGGGTGGTGTACGATACTCACAAGAGTTGACACCGGCACAGAGGAGCGATACGTGAGCATCTTCGGAAACAAGACCGACGCTGTGGACGATGGCGGCGTCAAGCGCGACCGGTGGGGCCGGTACCTGCTGAAGGGCTTTACCCCGGCCGACCTGGAGTACCTGAAGGACCATGGCCGGGTGGCCGCCGGGGGTAAGTTGACCGGCCACACGCGGGCCACGACGTTTGCCAAGTCGATCTCCGACACCTTCACCCTCTCCCAGTGGGGCCTCCGGATGGCGGTGAAGGGCCTGGCGATGCGCCCCGACCTCTACGCCATGGCCGCCGCCCTCCCGCTGGAGGACCGGGACGGGCTCAACAAGGTGGCGGAGCAGGCGAAGGACGCCGCCGGCGCGAAGTCGGCGGCGGCGCTGGGCACCGCGCTACACGCCTTTACGGAGGCGATGGACAAGGGCGAGAAGCCGAACGTCCCCGCCCCCTGGGTGCCGGACGTGGCCGCCTACGCGCGCCTGATCCAGGACGCCGGGCTCCGCTTCGCGCCGGAGCACATCGAGCGCATCGTGATGGTCTCCAAGTTCGGCGTGGCGGGCACCTTCGACCGGATCGCCCAGCTCACCCGTGACCTGGACCTGGGTGACGGCATCACGCTGAAGACCGGTACCTGGGTGGTGGTGGACCTGAAGACCGGCCGGGACCTGACCTACGGCTGGAATGAGATTGCCATCCAGCTTGCTCTCTACGCGCACGCCGACGCCATGGTGGACGACGCCGACGAGGGCACCTACACCGCGCTGCCCGAGCTGGACAAGAACGTGGCGCTGGTGATCCATCTTCCGGTCGGCCAGGCGAAGGCCACCCTTCACGCGGTGGACATCGAGCTGGGGATGCGGGCGGCGGAGCTGTGCCACCAGGTCCGGACCTGGCGCAAGGTGCGCAAGCTGGCGGTCCCAGTGGCCGTGGCCTCCTCGGAGGAGGGCGGCTGGACGGATACCGCTCCGGGGGTCATGACCGCCTCCGCCGACCCCCGATCCCTTTACCCGGCGATCGAGGCGGCCCGCACCGGCACGCCGACCGTTGAGGACAGGATCAACGCCTGCTCCAGTCGGGAGGAGCTGAAGACGGTGTGGCTGATGGTGACGGACGGCGGCCGGGACAAGGCCGCGTGGACTCCGGCTTACCAGACCCTGGTGGAGCGGAAGCTCGGCCAGATTTCCACCGTCTAATTGGCGCATGATGGCGCGTGATGGTGTAGAGTAAGTCTTGCGAGTAGGGGAGCTGGGGTCGCGCCCGGTCACCCCGGCAAGCAGATCCGGTCCCAGGGTGGGACCAGCCCGTAGTACCCAGGCCGCGAACCTGGGGGACCGGGAGGGGCGTGGCGGGTTCGATCCCCGCCCGGATCGCGGTCGGCAACAACGCACAGGTGACGACGGAGACGCCCTATCCCGGTGCTGGAAACTGGATCTAGGGGACGCCGCCCGATCAAGGCGTGACAGGCCGGAGAGACGACCACCTACATCAGGCCCTACGGGGCACGTACGAAGGAGAAACACCATGGCGATCGGAACCAGTCTCGCGCCGTACCACGCGCTGGTCGAGGGCCAGGAGTTCGGCGGCGAGATCGTGGACTTCCGCATCCAGCAGAAGCGGGAGTACGAAGCGGATGGCATCGGCGCGCCGATGTTCTTCGAGCGCACGTCGGACGGCAAGACGGTCCGCACCTCGTCCGCCTTCGACGCCAGCGGCAAGCCCAACGCGCCTATCTGCGACTGGGTGGTCACCGTGGACTGCGGCGTGGAGGACGACAACGGCGACACGGAGCGCCGGATCTTCATCGACCCCCGCAAGGGTGCCCGTGGCACCGACGTGGAGGGTCGGCGGGGCCAGGACGCCATCGTGAACGCGCTGAAGCAGGCGAAGGCGCACCGGGTCGGGCTGGAGATCGGCGGTCAGCTCTTCATCACGCGTGGCCCGAAGGTCACCCCGCGCAAGGGTGAGCCCGCGTGCGTCACCTACACCGCCCGCTACATCGTTCCGGCCGGCGGTGCCGGCACCGGCCAGCCGGTGGACGAGACGCAGTACCTGACGGACGGCACGGCCTACTCCCGCAACGCCCGTCCGACCGCCGCCCCGGCTCAGCCCCCGGTGGACGTTCCGGCCCCCGCGCCGGTGGACACCGATGAGCCGCCGTTCTAGACCTTCCTCCGGCCGGAGCGTTTCGCGGCGCTCCGGCCCCTCGGTCCCGTCGTCTAACGGCAGGATGCCAGGCCCTCAACCTGGCGGTGCGGGTTCGATTCCCGCCGGGACTACGCAACAGCACACCGACTGAAGGAGAAGGCCATGGAAGAGGGCACGATCGTGATCGACGTACGCCGGGATGTGGAGGACGACGAGAACACGCAGATCCTCTACCTCAGCACCGGTGACGCGGAGCTGGCCGCGATGAACCTCCGCAAGCTGGCGGACATCATCCACCCGGCAAGCGCTCGCTGACGACTTCAGCATCAGGCCCCGACCACTCCGGTCGGGGCCTTCTTTCTCCCAGGAGGCACCTGATGACCGCACCGTGGCCCCAGCACCCCGACAAGCCCCTTCCGCCGCCGGGCTCACCCGGCCCCCGCGCCCTGCCGTCCGGCGGCGTGGTCGCCTGGCCGATCGCTGAGCGCGCCCTGGCCTGGGGGCCGGAGCAGGAGGAGGGCCTGGCCC
>Ga0173480_10000117_pt1 | contig 20969 bp, 21 predicted proteins | sample NitcycUS209509C1_FD_122622 | JGI IMG/M metagenome (GOLD analysis project Ga0173480, IMG submission 122622) | Soil microbial communities from Arlington Agricultural Research Station in Wisconsin, USA - Nitrogen cycling UWRJ-S209-509C-1 (version... | ecosystem: Environmental > Terrestrial > Soil... | reverse complement strand
GGATTGAATCCGCCGACCGCGGCGCTGCTCGGCATCGACGGCATGCTCTCGGCAAAGCGGCCTTCGACCGACGACACGATCGACGTGCAGATCCGCACGCCCGACGGCATCATCCCGTCGCGGTTGCTGCAGATCCACTGGCGCAAGATCAGCGCGACGGCGCCGATGCCCCCTGTCGCCGCTCACCCCCGCGCAAGCGGGGGTCCAGCTGCCAACTGAGACTTTGCAATCGACGCCCTGGATTCCCGCTTTCGCGGGAATGAGCGGAAGAAAGCCCCCTCGTCCGGGCGGTATCGAACGTAATCAGGTAAGTACGCGTACCTGACCTGATTATATGTTCGCTATCGCACCTACGAGCGCCTATATGTATGCCCATCACTGACAGGCTCATTGGCGTCAGTGGCTGAGAGACGCGACCGCGCTCCCGCCGAACCGGCAGGAGGCTCGTCGTGGCACATTCCCCGAACACGCTGCTGGATTCGCTCGCGACGAAAACCTTCGCCGCGATCGAGCCCCATCTGAAAACCGTCGAACTCGTGCACGGCGAAGTCCTCAGCGAGGCCGGCAATCAGGTCACGCGCGCTTATTTTCCGCATTCGGGCGTGATCTCGCTGGTCGTCGAGCTCAGCATCGGCGACATGATCGAAACGGCGATGATCGGGCGCGATGGGGTGCTTAACGCCTCGTCGGCGCTCGATGGAAAGATCTCGCTCAACAAGGCGATCGTCCAGCTTGCGGGCGCTGCCTCCACCATCGAGGTCGATCAGCTGTGCAAGATCGCCCGCGAGTTCGATGCATTCCGCTCGCTGCTCATCCGTCACGAGCAGGTCCAGTTCGCGCAGGCGCAGCAGTCGGCCGCCTGCAACGCCAGTCATTCTGTCGAAGCCCGCATGTGCCGCTGGCTGCTGCAGATGCGAGACTTTGCCAGCAGCGACGACTTGGTGCTGACGCAGGAGTTCCTCGCCCAGATGCTCGGCGTGCGGCGGCCGAGCGTGTCGCTCGTCGCCAACACTTTGCAGAAGGCGGGTTTGATCAAATATCGCCGGGGCAACATCCGCTTGCTGGATATTGAAGGGCTCAAACAGGGGTCTTGCGAGTGCTATGGCGTCGTAAAGGCCCATTATCAACGGATGCTGGCGGGCTAGAATTATTTGCGAAAATGGCGCCTATGTCCGGAACCGGACGGTCGGTTCGCCGTTCATCGGTCTGAGCCTTAAGGACGCCGGGTTCGGCCGGCACCGCACAGCAGTCAAGTGCAATTGAGCTGCAACCAGCTCACCGGGCAACAACAAAAAGCAACATGACCGGGGCTCGTCATGCGTGATGCGCAGTATCTTCGCGCCCAAGCGGAACTCTGTCTGGAAGTCGCGCGCCAGATCAGCGACCTGAAAACGGCCGAAAATCTCAAGGCGGAGGCCGCTCGATATCATGCGGAGGCTGCCGCGGTCGAAGCGGCGGAACAGCCGGGACCGGACGGAGGCCGCCCAACCGCCGCATGAAGCCGGCGACGGCGTCCTTATGTTGGAGTCAAACCGACAACCATTCGCCGGATGCTGAACCCGGCGGACGACTGACCGGCATCCTTGCGCGTCACGATTTTTCGGATCGCAGGTGATCTTTGGCTTCTTCCTCGGCCAGCAGTTTCAGGATCTGCTGGCGCTGGGAATCATCAGCTGTTTCCGTCAACAGCCTTCGAAGGCGCTGCAAATTTTCGCGGTGGATGAACTGTTCCATGAGAACTTTCCCCGCATGCATTCAGCTTAACGTTAAGCCTGCGCCTAATCGCGAGGCGTGTCGAATGATATGTTTGCCACCTGACAAAGCCATGACGGCCCCGCCGGTTATAGGGTTCCGGAGTCAGTGGCCCGGCCGGTATCCGGGTCGGACAACCCAGGCGGTGGATGTTGAACAAGGAACCGGCCCCGCTACGGCTTAGCGGCCGTCCTATGATTGCCTCGACTTTTTCCGGCGCAATTACTTTCTACCGCGGGAGATATTTCTGAACGGCGCGGTTCTGCAGGTCGATGCGGCGCGCGGCGCCTTCGATCGCGAGACGCTGGCCTTCGCTCGTGTCGATCGGGCCGTATTTCGGCAGGATGCCGTTCTTCAACGCATCGGCGTCGAAGTTGCCGACGACCGGCGTGTTGCCGATCGGCAGGCCGGCATTCGATTGCGACTTGATGTGCTCCTGCAACGACCACACGCCCACAGTCTGCAGCGCGGACATCAGCGCGATGCCGAGGGCGAGGCCGAGGATTGCCTTCATCAAAGTCATGCGCCGCTCCGTCCGAAACGGCGGCATCGTAGCCATTTCGCATTAAATGCCCGGCAAGCAGAACCGCGATGTTTGAGTAAAGGCCTTAACCCCGCGGAAGCCATGACTGAGGCTTCACGCGACCCGCATAAAAAAACCCGCCGTTGCCGGCGGGGCGAAGGAGGGAGGTTCGGTCTTCGCGTCAGCAGACTGAAACACAAAACCGTTATCGTCTGTGAGGTGCCTCACATTCGCCCGCTTGTCACACCGATATCCTGCGCTGCGCGGACGGCGGAGAGACGGATAAGAAAACTGGAGCAAGCCATGCTCGCCCTTGTAATCGAGTACTCAAAGCTGATGCTGCTCTTCGTGCTGATCGGCACAGTCGTGACGCTGTCGCGTTTCGAAAGCCGCAAGCAGTCACCTCTCCCGTCGGGGGACCGCTCCTCTTATTCCTTGTAGGTCTACCCGCCGTCGCATCTTTCAATCCGCTCACCCCCGCGAAAGCGGGGGTCCGGAAACATCACTCATCCTCCTTGTAGATCTGCCCGCCGTCATAGCCGCAGGCGATGCGGCCGAGACGGGCGCGGAAGTCCTCCGTATCGAGCGCCTGCAGCGCGGCGTCGACCGCCGCCGTATTGGCCGGCGTGCGGCCGCGTTCGAGAACGTCGGCAAGCAGCGCGCGGTCGAGATGAGGCAGCGAGGCCCAGAAGCCCTTGCCGAGAATGCCGGCAAGCGCGTGCTCGGGATGGCTTGCGTTCTCCGGCGCGCGGCCGATCTCGTACATGTGGCGCACTGAATCCCACGGCGCACGCTCGCGCGGAAAGCGCGCCGCGACATCTGTTGCTTCCTCCGCAACGTAAAAACGGTTGAGCGTGTCGAACAGCATGAAGCGGTAGCCCTGCTCGAGAAGAAACGGCTCCCAGTTCTCCCAGGACGGCTCGTTCGAGCCCGGCGCGATCGCCTCCACCACGACCGCCTTCGGCCGGAATGTCTTCCAGTCGCCGCTCTTCAGTACATCGACCTCGGCACCCTCGACGTCGACCTTCAGGAAATCGATCTCGCGTAGCCCCTGCCTGCGGCACAATTCGGCGAGCGTGATCATCGGCACCTTCACGGTGCGGTAGCCGGCGCCGAGCGCCGTCGCCGCCTCGGCATGTTTCATGTTGGTGGTCGAGAGGCCGTGGAAGGCCTCGAACACATGGAAGTCGACTTCGCCGCTCCGTGTGCCGATCACGGCGGCGACCGCGGCATCACGCGGCCGCAGCCGCGCATAGAGATCGACGAGCTTCTGCTGCGGCTCGACGGCGACGCCCTGCCAGCCGCGCTCGTAGAAGAAGAACGACACGTTGTCCGCGATCGGGTGGCCGGCGCCGACGTCGACATATGTCCCGGTCCGCTTTCCGCCGAAGGCGAGCCATAGATGGGTGTCTTCCATGTTCTGCGTGTAGGAAAGGTCCATGGGTATTCTCGTACGGTCGTTCGGTGAAGTTATCAAAAGCTTAATCGGCTGTGTCGTGTACCGGACCAAAGCTGATCGAAGCTGCAGAGAAAGCAATGGTTTTGCAGCACAAGTAATTCCAGGCCGACTACTCAAATACAGCACGGCCCTTATGTCCAAAAATTTTTGGAACTTAAGTTCGTCTGCGCAGTTAGGCGCACAGGTCTTTTCGGGAGAGGGGACTCTTCGAGACGGTTACTTGCACTTGGAAGTCACGTGACGCGGGCCCGCGTTCCGTTCGGCTGACGCCGGCAAATTGGACCCGCGGTAAAGCTTTTGCAGTGTTCGCACGGGCAGGGGCGCGGCCCGGTCATCTCGTCCCAGCAACGCCGATAGGAGGCGGCGTCACCGGAATGCATCAGCAGCTCACAAGAGGACCAACCATGAATCGCTTGACTATCATGGGAGCTTCGATCGCGTTGCTCCTTGCAGCATTTGTACTCACTCCGGCCGAGGCCTACCACAAGCGTCACCAGCAGCGGCATCATTACGATTACTCATACGGCCAGGCCCCGGATCATTTCGTTCTCAATCAGTCCGACCGTCGCGCTCGGCACCAGCACGCCTATTCCGCGCGGCGGGTCGCCGGTCATAGTGCCGAGAACTGCACGATGACGAACGAGGGGCGGCGCGTCTGTATGGGCGCTGCTTCACAAGCCACGATGGCGGCCGTTCCCGACGTGCCAGTGGTCGACGCGGCCGGCAATCGCGCCTATGCGATGGCCGATGCGGCTCAAATCATCGGCGGGCGCCCGAGCGACTGCCCGCACTCATACTGTGGCTGCGGCCTGCGCAAATATCTCGGGCTCGCGGACAAGCGGCTCAACCTCGCCTCCAACTGGGCGCGGCTGTTCCCGCGTGAGGCCGGCCCGCGCGCCGGGCTTGCCGCCGTCCGCAGCGGTCACGTGATGTACATCGAAGGATCTGCCGGCAACGGGCAGTGGCTGGTCCGTGACTACAATTCAGGTGGTGGGCTGTCACGCGTGCACGTGCGCGACGTGCGGGGATACGTGTTCGTCAATCCGCACACCGCGCTCGCGAGCCGCTCCTGACAGGCAGGCGCGTGCACGTTGGGAGGACGTGCACGCGCCTTTATCCGGCGAGTGCTTTCCTTAATCTCAGCACTTCCTCGTCGCGCTCGTGCAGCGTGCTTTCCAGCCGCTTTATGTTGTCGAACAGCCGCGCCGTCGACAGGCGCAGGAAATAGAATCCGAACTTCGGATTCTGGTAGTAAAGCTCCTCGATCTTCTCGTAGGAAATCACGAGCACCGAGCCGTTCTCGGTGCACGCCAGCGTCTGCGTGCGCGTGCGTTCGGGCGCGAGCATCCCCAACTCGCCGACCACCGCGCCCGGCGCCAGGTCGACATTGATCTCCTGCAGATGCAATTGGCCGGAGACCAGGAAATAGAGGTGATTGGCCTTGTCGCCTTTGCGAAACAGCGTCTCGCCCACCGTGATGACGCGCTCGGTCATGAACGGCTTGAGCCAGTCGAGCGACATGTCGCCTCTGCTGGCCGCCTCGACCTGCTTGACCAGCTTGAGCATCTCGTGCAGCCGGTAGACGTTGAGCGGAAACAGTATGCCGTGAAGGATCACCGTCGGAATGCTGCCGAACAGCGCGCCGTAGGTGACGAAGGCGACGTTGCTGGCCAGGCCGATGACGCGCAGCGGAATCATGGTCCGCATCGAGAGCGTCGCAATGACGAGCCCCGCCGCAAGAAAACCGATCATCGTGACGTAATTCATGTGCCCCCCGACGAAGTCCCCTTAAGTACCCCGGCAAAGGGTACCCACCGCTTCCCCGGCAGACAACGCTCGTTTTGAAAAGCCGGCTCTCAGGGTTACGGGAACATGGAGTGCGAGAACAAGTGAAACAGGCGGATCGCTGACTTATTGCGCCGAGCCCCAAAATTGCCGTGCCGCGTCGACAACCAATGTCAGCTTCCGGCGCTCGTCGTCTTCGGTGACAGGATTGCCGGCGACCGTGCTGGCAAAGCCGCATTGCGGCCCGATGGCGAGGCGGTCGATATCAATGTAACGGGCCGCTTCGTCGACGCGACGCTTGAGCGCATCGAGGCTTTCCAGCACGGGCGTCTTCGAGCTGATTACGCCCAGCACCACGCCTTTGTCCTTCAGCACGAAGCGCAGCGGCGCGAAATCGCCGGCACGCGGCGTGTCATATTCGAGCAAGAAATGGTTCACTTTGGTGTCGGCGAAAAAGCGCTCGGCGACCGACTCGTAGCCGCCGGCGCCGAGGTAATGGCCCTTGAAGTTGCCGCGGCACATGTGCACGCCGATGACCACGTCCGAGGGACACTCGGCGACAGCATTATTGATGCTCTTGATGTAGAGATCGACGAGACCGTCGGGGTCGCTGCCCGAGCGCTTGATCTCGTCGCGGATGGCGGGATCGCACAGAAGCGCGACGGCGACCTCATCGAGCTGCACATACCGGCAGCCGGCCTTGGCGAGCCCGGCGATCTCCTGCCGGAACACTGTCGCAAGATCGGCGAAAAATGCATCGACATCGGTGTAGGCCGTGCTGTCGGCATAGTCATTGCATCGGTAGAAATGCATGGTCGAGGGCGCGGGCAGGGTGATCTTGCCGGTCAGCCTGGTCGCGCCGCGCAGGAACATGAATTCATCAAGCGCAAGCGGCTGCAGCCGCTTTATTTTTTTCGTGGCGTAGGGCGCGGTGAATTCGACCTCGTGGCCGGCGTCGTTGCGAAATTTGAACGAGGCAGGCTTGATGGCAAAACCATCGGTGCGCTCGACAAAGCGTCCCCAGTAGGAGCCGCGGCGGAATTCGCCGTCGGAAACGACCTTAAGCCCGACCTGCTCCTGCATGGCGAGGACGTCGCGGATGCATTGGTCCTGCAATTTGCCGAATTCGGCGTCGCCGATCTCCTTGGCCGCATGCTGACGGAACGCCTGCCGCAACGCGGCGGGGCGCAGCAGGCTGCCGACGTGATCGGCGCGAAACGGCGGTCGGCCTTTGGCGGCGGCACTCATGCACGCGGTCTCCCGGGAAAATTCTATAGCCTGATAGACAGACTGTAGATCGCCGGCACGGCAGAAGACAATGGCCTCGCTGGCAAAAGCATGCGACAATCACCGTGTTCTTCGGACCTGTCCGACGCGAGCGAATGGAATGAACGTTCTCGCAATGCCGTCGACCCGGCGCAACGCCAGCCAGCGCCGGCGCGCGCCGCAGATCATCGATGCGGCAGCGCGCGTCTTCGCCGAGCGCGGCTTTCATGGCGCCACCACGCAGGACATCGCCGATGTGCTCGGCATCCGGCAGGCCAGCCTCTATTACTATTTCTCGTCGAAGGAGGCGGCGCTGGAGCTGGTCTGCCTCAGGGGCGTCGAGGGCTTCTTCGAGGCCGCCAAGATGATCGCGGCGCGGCCAGAGCGCGCGCGTAAACGGCTGATTTCATTGATCGAGTCCCACCTGTCGCCGCTGGTCGATCGGGCCGATTTCGTCAAGGTATTCCTCAATGAGCGCCAGCATCTGCCGCGCGAAAGCCGCCGCCGCATCGGCCGCTGGTCGCGCGGGCTCGAGCGCATCTTCGAGGACGTCATCAAGGAGGGCGTCGCCAAAGGCGAATTCCGCGCCGATCTCGACATTCGCCTGGCGACTCTGGCCATACTCGGCATGTGCAATGCGGCATCGAGTTGGCAGCGCAAGGAAAATATCGACGTGGCGGACATTGCCGAGGAATTCGCGCGCCTGGTGACCGATGGGATGGGCAAGCGCCCCACGGCGCGGCGCAAGCGCCGCTGAACGCCAGCGTTGCTTGACGCGCGCCCGGATATGGAATTCGATAGAGCTATAGAATTCTGCTGAGAGAGCGCGGGAAGAGCGCACGATGACCGTCCCGGTCGATCGCGACAGGCTGCGCCGCACCACCGCTCCGCACCTTCTGTGCGAGCGGGCGCGAGCGATGCCGGATTCGATTGCCTTCCGCTGCAAGCATTTCGGCATCTATCGCGAGCGCCGCTGGCGCGACTACGCGGCGCTGGTCGCGCATGCGGCGCGCGCGCTGCAGGACCTCGGCATCGCGCGTGGCGAGCGCGTCGCCATCATGGGCGACGTCTGCGAAGAGTGGATGATCTGCGATCTCGCCGCGCAATCGCTCGGCGCCATAACGTACGGAATTTACCCGACCGCCGCGGCGGCCGAGGTCGAGTACCAGATGCGGGACGGCGGCGCCTGCGTGTTCATCGCCGAAGACCAGGAGTATGTCGACAAGATCCTGCCGATGGCGGACCGGCTGCCCGACTTGCGTGCGATCGTCGTGCTCGACGATTCCGCGATGTTCGGTTATGCGCACGAGAAGCTGCACCTCTTTGCGGATCTGCTGGCCGCGGCGGAAAAGTCCGATCTCACCTGGCTCGAAAAGAAGCTGGCAGGACTCTCGCCAGCCGATCCCGCCTTCATCGTCTATACGTCCGGCACCACCGGTCATCCGAAGGGCGCGCTGGTCAGCCACGGCAAGCATCTTGCCGCCACCGACACCGTGATCGCGCATTATCCGACTTTGCGCCAGAAGCCGCATCGCACCGTCGTCTACCTGCCGATGTGTCATGTGCTCGGCCGCGACGTCGCCATTACGCTGCCGCTGATGTCGCAACTGGTGCCGCATTTCGGCGAGGACCCGGAGGATTTTGCGGCGACTTTGTTCGAGGTGGCGCCGACGGTGATGTTCACGGTCCCGCGCTACCTGCAGAAATTTGCCTCGCATGCGCTGGTCGGCGTGCTCAACTCGAGCCGCATCAAGCGCGCGGCTTATGGGGCTGCAATGCACTTTGCCCGCAAGCACACCCGACGGCGCTGGGACGGCACCGCGACGGGTCTGCACCAAGCTCTCTACCGTATCCTGCAGGCACTGGTTTTCCGGCCGATTCTCAACAAATTCGGCTTCGACCGGCTGGAACTTGTGGTCAGCGGCGGCGCCTCGCTGCCGGCCGAGACCGCGGCGCTCTGGCAGATCTACGGCATCAACGTGGTCGAGATGTACGGGCAAACCGAAGAGGCGGGCGGCATCATTGCCGGCCAGCGCGGTCCTTTCGCCCGGCCGGGCAATGTCGGCACCGCCGTCGACGGCGTCGAAATCAAGCTTGCGGACGACGGCGAAGTGCTGATCCGCAGCGAGGATCTCTTTGACGGGTACTGGCAAAACGACGAAGCAACACGCGAGATCAAGGGCCCCGACGGATGGCTGCGCACCGGCGATATCGGCGAGTGGCGCGAGGGCGCGTTGCGGCTCGTCGACCGCGCGCGCGACTTCATCGTCACCGTCGGCGGCAAGACGATTTCGCCGTCGTTCATCGAGAACGCGCTGCGCGCGAGCCCTTATGTGGCGGAAGCCGTGGTGTTCGGGCACGGCCGCAAATATCTGACGGCGGTCATCGAGATCGATTTCGACACCGTCGCCGACTGGGCGCGCGCCAACAATGTCGGCTACACCGGCTTCACCAGCCTCACCGCGCATCCGCAGATCGAAAGGCTCTTGCGTGTCGAGATCGATCGCGTCAACGGCGATCTTGCGCGCGTCGAGCAGATCAAGTCGTTCCGCATTTTGCCGAAGGCGCTCGACCCGGAAGAGGAGGGGGAGCCGGTGACGCCGACCCGCAAGGTCAAGCGCAAGCTGATGTACGAGCGCTTCCGCGATCTCATCGATGGAATGTACGACGACAGTGAAGAGCGGCTGATCGCCGCCGGTGCGGGCGATATCAAGTTTTAGAGGGTAACAGACAATGACAACGGGAGGGACCACCATGTTCAGGAAGGCTTTGCTCGGCGCCTTAGTCGGCGTCTTGGCGGCGACCGCTTTCGCGCTGCCCGCGACCGCGCAGGATTACGTCGTGGGCGTAACGGCCGCGCTTACCGGCCCGCCGTCGAGCACTTATGCGCCGGCGGTCGACGCGATGCGTCTCTATATCGACCGCGTCAATGCGGGCGGCGGCGTCAACGGCCGCAAGATCAAGCTCGTGATCGAAGACGACGGCGCGCAGCCCTCGAAGGCCGCGGCGAATACGAAAAAGCTGATCACCCAGGACAACGTCGTCCTGATGGTGAATGCGAGCCTGTCCTCGACCTATGCCCCGGTGATCGCCGAAACGAAGAGCGCGGACGTGCCGCTGCTGTTCGCAAGCGGCGTTTGCCCGCAGAGCGTCTATCCGCCGGCCGATCCGCTGCAGTTCTGCACCACCGGCTACGCCTCGCATTTCGACAGCCAGGCGACGCTCGACTTCATCAAGGCGACCGCGAAGGGGCCGGTGAAGATCGGCTTCTCGGCGATGGCGATCCCGCTCTCGCGCGGCGAGATGGATTACGCCATGGACCTGTCGAAGAAGGTCGGCATGGAGCCGGTGGACCAGGAGGTGATCCCGCCGCCGACCGCCGACTACACGCCCTTCGCGACCAAGCTCAAGGATGCCGGCCCGAACTGGGTCTATTCATGGGCGCCGTGGGTCACGCAAGTGCGCACGCTCGAGGCGCTGCGCAAGCTCGGCTGGAACGACGACTACATCGCCTGGGGCCATCTCGAGGCCGAGGCCGAGCTCGTGCGGCTGAAGGACGGCAAGTTCTATGTCGTCAATTCAAACGCGTTGTTCCAGGAAGATCTGCCGATCCAGAAGGAGATCGATGCTGCCGCCAAGCAGGCGGGCTCGAAATATCCGGGCCAGACCATGACCGAAGGCTGGATCGGCGGCATGGCGATCGAGGCGGCGCTGAAGGCGGCGGGCGCATCGGCCGACCGCGCCAAGCTGCGCAGCGCGATGGAGAACCTGACGATCGACACAAAAGGCCTGCGCGGCGGGCCGATCGTGTGGACCAAGGACAACCACTTCCGCACGCAGCTCTACTATCGCGTCTACAAGTGGGACGGCAGCAAGATCTCGCGCGTGCAGGACTGGAAGAACTACGCGGTGAAATAACCAAACAACTGTCATTCCGGGGCGCGCCGCAAGGCGCGAACCCGGAAACCAGAATAAAGCTCTCACGTGTGTCTGGATTCCGGGTCCGGCGCTCTCGCGCCGGCCCGGAATGACGACCGGATCTTCAACACCGGAATTCCTCGTGCAGCTTGCCGTCAACATCGTCGTCCTCGCGTCGATCTACGCGCTGATCGCGTGCGGCTATGTGCTGATCTACCGCGTCAGCCGCGTGCTCAATCTCGCGCACGGCGAACTGATGATGCTTGGCGCCTATATGGTGCTGGCGACTGCGTCACTCTTCAACGGGCATCCGGTCGTCGCGTTGGCCGCGGCCATTCTGCTGAGCCTGCTGGTCGGCGCGCTGGTCTACGTCTTTCTCATGCGGAAGATGACCGGCGAGATGGTGCTCGCCGCCATCCTCACGACGGTCGCGCTCGGCATTCTCATCCGCGGCCTGGTGGTCCTGATCTGGTCGGCGCAGCAGCAATATCCGGCACAGGCGCTCGGCGTGCCGAACCCGTCGCTGGTGCTGTTCGGCGGTGCGCGCATCTCGATGTGGTCCGCCGTACTGGTCGCAACGACCGGCCTCGTCTATGCGGCGCTGTTTGCATTCCTGCGCTTCGGCCGCTGGGGCATGCGCATGCGCGCGGCCGGGCAGAACCCGCTGCTGGCGGCGCAACGCGGCATCAATTTGCACGGGGTCTATGCGCTGGCCTGGAGCCTCTCGACGCTCACCGGCGCGCTTGCCGGCATATTGATGGCGCTCGATTCCGGCGTGACCGGTGGCATGCCGGTGATCGGGCTCAAGGCATTTCCCGCAGCTCTGGTTGGCGGACTCGACAGCCTGGTGGGCGCGCTGGTCGGCAGCCTGATCGTCGCCGCGGCGGAGGTGTTGCTCATTTATTATGTCGATCCGCTGCTGTCCGACGTCGTGCCGTTCCTGGTGCTGATCGCCATGCTGATCGTGCGGCCGTGGGGCCTGTTCGGCACGCGCGAGGAGCTCGACCGTGTTTAGGCCGGCGCCGCGCGCCAGCGGTTATTTCCGCACCGGGTACGGGCAGGACCTGGCGCTGCTGCAGACGCGCGCCGAGCGCATCAGCTTCGCCCTATTTGTGTTGATCCTCGCGGGATTTCCTTTCGTCGCGTCGCCCTTTGCGCTCGATCTCGCCTGCCAGGTCTTCCTCGCCTCGGTCGGCGCGCTCTCGCTGATGCTGCTCACCGGCTATGCCGGGCAGATCTCGCTCGGCCATGCGGGGTTGATCGCCGCCGGCGCCTTCACGACCGGAATCCTCGCGCGCGAAATCCACGCGCCGTTCTGGGTTACGTTGCCTGCCTCGGCTGTGACGGGAATCGTGCTTGGCTTCGTGTTCGGCCTGCCGTCGCTGCGCCTGCGCGGGCTCTATCTCGCGGTCAGCACGCTGGCGCTGCATTTCGTCGTCATCTATCTCGGCGGCGAATACGAGACCAAGCGCGGCTTCTCGACCGGCATCATCGTCGAGCCGCCGAGCCTTGCCGGATTCAAGCTGAGCGGCGGCCGGTTCTGGTACTTCGTGCTGCTGGCGGCCGCGGCGCTCAGTCTGCTCATCTGCATCAACCTGCTGCGCAGCCGCTCCGGCCGCGCCTTCCGTGCCGTTCATGCGCGCGAAACGGTTGCGGAAGCGCTCGGCATCAGCATCGCCGGCTACAAGCTGCTCGCCTTCGTGATCTCGTCGGCCATGACATCGGTCGCCGGCTGCCTGTTCGCCTATTACCGCGGCTTCGTGTCGGTCGAAGCCTTCGACCTGTTCCTGTCGATACAGTATGTGGCGATGATCATCATCGGCGGCATGGGCTCGCTGCTCGGCGCGCTGCTCGGCGCGGCCTTCGTGACTTTGTTTCCCTATGCGATCGAGGCGCTGCTGCATCTGCTGCCGAATGCCGACAAGCTCGCCGGCGATATTTTCGCGGTGAACTACGCATCCTTCGGCGTGGTGATGATCCTGTTCCTGGTGTTCGAGCCGCTGGGGCTCGTCGGCATCTGGCACCGGCTGCAGAACTATTTTCTGCTCTGGCCCTTCAGGTACCGGCCGCTGGCGGGAGCGCGCAAATGAGCGAAGTGTTGCTCCAGGTCGAGAAGATCGAGGTCGTCTACAAGCGCGTGATTACCGCCGTGCAGGGCGTCACTTTGTCGGTCGGCCCGAAGCAGATCGTCGCGATCCTTGGCACCAATGGCGCCGGCAAGACGACGACGTTGCGCGCGATCTCGGGATTTCTCGGACTCGACGACGCCCGCATCACCGAAGGCACGATTTCGTTCGAGGGGAGGCGGATCGAAAACGCTCCGCCGCACGACATCGCCGCGCGCGGCGTCGTGCTGGTGCCCGAGCGCGACAAGGTTTTTCCCAATTTGACGGTTGCCGAAAATCTGTCGGTGCCGGTCTCGCGCGCCAGCGCTACGGAACGCCGCCGCCAGGATGAGCAGATTTATCAGCTGTTTCCGCGCCTAGCCGAGTTGCGCCAGCGCATCGGCGGGCTGCTGTCGGGTGGCGAGCGGCAGATGCTGGCGATCGCCGGCGCGCTGATGTGCCGGCCGCGCCTTCTTCTTGTCGACGAGCTCTCGCTCGGGCTGGCGCCCGTGGTCGTGCAGGACCTTACGCGGCGCCTGCTGGCGGTGCGCGACGAGCTCGGCATCGCCATTTTGCTGGTCGAGCAGAGCGCCGCCGCCGCGCTGACGATCGCCGACCACGCCTATGTGATGGAGAACGGCCGCATCGTGCTCGACGGCGACCGTGAGCGGCTCAAGAGCCATCAGGATGTGCAGGAATTCTATCTCGGCCAGGCCAGCGGCGAGCGCCGCTCGTACCGGGCCGTCAAGCAATATCGCCGGTCGCGGAGGTGGTATGGCTGAGCTCGACGTCGTTCATTTAAGCCTGCGCTTCGGCGGCCTGACCGTGCTCGAGGACGTGTCGTTTTCGGTCGCGGCGGGTGAGCTGTTCGCGCTCATCGGCCCCAATGGCGCCGGCAAGACCAGCGCGCTCAACTGCATCAGCGGCATCTATCGCGGCAGCGGCGCCATCCGTTTCTGCGGCGAGGACATTGCCGGACGCGCGCCGCACGAGATTGCCCGGCTCGGTCTCGCCCGCACGTTCCAGCACGGCGAGCTATTCCCGCAGATGAGCGTGCTCGACAATCTGCTGACCGGCCGTCACGCGCGCATCCGCACCAATCCGGTGGCCGAGATGCTGTTCCTGCCGAACGTACGCCGCGCCGAAATCGCGCATCGCGAGGCGGTCGAGCGCATCGTCGATCTGGTGGAGCTCGAACGCTATCGCCATGCTGCCGTCGGCAGCCTGCCGTTCGGAGTGCAGAAGATCGTCGGCTTCGCCCGCGCGCTCGCGCTCGAGCCGACCATCATGCTGCTCGACGAGCCGTCGGCCGGCCTTAACCGCGCGGAGCGAGAGGATCTCGCGCGCTTCATCCTGCGCATCAAGCATGAATTGAACATGACGATGATCTGGATCGAGCACGACATGCAGATGATCGCCGATCTCGCCGACCGCATTCATGTGCTCGACTACGGGCGCACGATTGCGGAAGGCGATCCCGAGCGCGTCCTCGCCGATCCGAATGTGCTGGCGGCCTATCTCGGGGTTGAGGCCTAGAGCGGCCCTGTCTTCCGCTCATTCCCGCGCAAGCGGGAATCCAGCTCTTTTGCTCTGGGTCCCCGCTTTCGCGGGGACGAGCGGACAATGGGCATTACCAGATCCCGTCGGCGCGATCCAAGCCGCGATACGGAGAGCGAGAGCGATACGGCGAGGATGCGTAAGACTGCTCGGCGGCGCCAAAGGCAAACCACCCGCCGCTCCGATACTGTCCCTGTTCACGGTTCTCGTACTGTCCCTGCCACTCACGATCCTCGCGCGCTGGCGCCGGCGCCCGCGCCATCACCGGCTTGCTGCTTGCGTTGCGGGGGCGCGCGATGGGCGTATCCGCGATCATGCGCTCGTCGCCGCGCATGAGTTTAACCGTAGCCGCATCGAGACCGTAAATATCCTGCCGGAAATTCAGCTGCCCTTGTTTGTCGACGAAGGCGGTCTGATAGGTGACGTGAACCGGAATCGGCTGCTTCAGGTTGATCGTCCGCTCCTGGTCGCCATATAGGCTCCGGATGCGGGCGATGGTGAAATTTTCCTCCGGCTGTGACAGCGACAGCAGCACCTCGGCATACTTTTCCGGATCCTGCACGCGCATGCAGCCGTGGCTGAAGGCGCGGCTGTCGCGCGCAAACAATTTCTTGTCCGGCGTGTCGTGCTGGTAGACAAGGAACTGGTTCGGGAAGTTGAAACGGATGCGCCCAAGCGCATTGCGCTCGCCCGGCGGCTGGTAGACGCGGAGCGAGCCGTCCGGGTTATTGCTGACTCTCAATCCGATCCTCTCGAGTGCGCCCGGATCGCGTTCGAGCGCCGGCAGGTATTCGTTCCGGATGATCGAGGGCGGCACGTTCCAGGTCGGGTTGATGGTGAGATATTTCATCGTCTCGCTGAGAAGCGGGGTCGCCAGATTGCCCGGCTTTCCGACCACGATCCTGGTGTGCCAGACGGGAGCGCCGTCCTTGTAGACGCCGAGCGTGAAGTCGGGGACGTTCACGACCACATGGGCTTGGCCGAGATCGCGCGGCAGCCACCGCCAACGCTCCATATTGGCGATGATCGTGTCGGCGGCATTCTTCCGGCTTCGGTCATTCGCGTCCTTGCCGCGATGCTTTTTGGACGCTTCGCGATTCTCAAGCGTGGCGTCGTCCTGCGGCGCGGCAAGCTCTTTCGCGAGCGCGGCCTTGAGCGCAACGAAGCCCGGCTGCTGCGGCTCGAAACTCTGCAGGACAGCGTTCATGTCCTGCGCGGACGCGACCTTGTTGAGAACCTCCGCCGGGTCGGCGGCATGATCCGGATAAAGAATCGAGGCGCTCACGCGCGTGTAGCTCACGCGTCCGGAGCTGGCGTGCCGCGCATAGCGCAGGATCGAGCCGGTGAGCTGCAGCTCGGCTTTCGCCGCCTGCTCCTCGCTCAAATCTGCAGAGAGATCGGGCGTCAAATAATCGCGCGGCTCGAGGCCCTCGCTCTTTACGTTGCGAAGAAACGCAATCGCGCCTTCGGCGCGCTTCAACGCGTCGGGGCTGCCGGTCCAGATCGGCTGGTAATTGCGCGCCTGATAGAAGCTCTCGGCCGCCGCCTGCTCCGGTTTGCGATCGACGAACTTCGACAGGTCGCCCGGGATCAGAGCTTGCAGCTTCGAACTCGAATTTCGCTGAAATCCGTTAGGGAGTTCCGTCGTTAACGCATCCGGCGCCAGCAAGCCTGTGCCGGCATTGGTGGGTTCCGATTGCGCCAGTTGCGCCAGCGCCGGTAATGGGGCTCCGGCCAGCGCGGCAAAAACGACTATCGCTGCTTTTCGCATTGCAAGTTTTCCCGTGGAACAGCCTGATAACCGCACGCCGCGCGATTGGTTCAGGCCGCCGGTTCCGAATGAAATCGGAGTTTGCTGGAACTAATTCCACATTCTCGAAATGGCCCCAGTCTCGCCGCGAATTCGCAGGATCGGGCCGTTACGCGCGAGAGGGGGACAAATCGGGAGTTTTCTTCATGTCCGTGCGCCTGCGCGCCGCCGTCTGCGGCGCTGCGATAATCTGTGGCTTTTCGCCCGCAATGGCTCAATCAGGAATCGCTTCGGTCTATGCCTATTCGGGCGAAAAAACCGCCTCCGGCCAAAAAGCCAACCCAGGCGGTTTCACCGCGGCGCATCGGACGCTGCCTTTCGGAACGACGGTGAAGGTGACCAACAAGCGCAACGGACGCAGCGTCACGGTTCGCATCAATGACCGCGGACCGTTCGTGCGCGGCCGCATTATCGATCTCACCCCCGCCGCGGCGCGCGCTCTCGGCTTCAACGGCCTCGCGCCGGTGGAAGTCACGAAGGCTTCGGGCTGAGCACAAAGAAGAGCCCCGCCGAAGCGGGGCTCTGCCGGGTACTTATTGCCGGCGTTTCTCGTTCTGGCCGTTCGCGGCCGGGGGCTGCGACGAACCCGAGCTGCTCTGGTCGCTCTTCTCGCTGCTGCCCTGACCGGTGGTCGACTTGCCGGGAGCCGAACTCCGCTGGTCTTTCGGAGTCGTCGGAGTCGGCTGGGCGTTGTTCGAGCCCTTCTGCTCGGACGGCCCCTTGTCCGGCGCCGCGTTTTTCTGCGCCGGTGAAGGCGCGGCCTGGCCGGTCGTGCTCTTCTCATCCTTCTGCGCGCCGTTCTGGCTCGGCGCCTGGCCAGTCGTGCCCTTCTGGTCGGACTTCTGCGCGCCGCTCGAGCTCTGGTTGCTCGATGACGACGAGCTGTTCTCCGACTTCACCTTCACCTTGCCTTCCAACCCGAGGGCGGTGACGGTGCGCGTGTCGATGTGTCCGGTAGCTTCGAAGCCCTCCTTGCGCTGGAATGTGATCAGCGCTTCGCGCACGGTGGGGCTCCACACGCCGTCAGCACGGCCGTGGAAGTATCCACGCTTGATGAGAACAAGCTGGATTTCCCGGATCTCCGGTTCGCTGAGGTCCACGGCCACCGTTGTGCTTGCCGATGAGCGGGCGAAGTGACCGCCGCCGCCGACCGGAACCACGTCGACGATCTTGTGGCTGCGGTCCACGAACACGATCTCGTCTTCCACGACGAAGAAGCTGTATTCGCGGTAACGCGGGAAGACCTCGATCAGCGCCGGGAATGTCGTCACCGACACGATGCGCACATTACGCGGTACGACGGTGCCGGTATGGATCGAGAAGCTCACCCGATCGACGCGGGGAACGTTTCGCGCCGACAGCACCGACTGCTGGATCGTCGTGCGCTGCTGCGAGCTGACCTGCACGCCGGCCTGCGACCGGATGCTGGCGTTCGACTGCTCCGTCGTGCTGTTGGTCTGGGTTGAGGAGCCGGTCGTCTGGTTCTGTTTGGCAGCGTTCGGATCCTGCGACTGCCGGTTCATTGGCTGCGTCTGAGACTTGCTGTCAGACGAGGCCTTGGTGTCGGCGGCCTTGCTGCCGGACGAGGCTTTGGTGTCGGACGAGCCCTGACCGGTTGTCGACTTCTCGGTCTTGTCCTTCAGCGCCTGACCGGTGGTCGACTTCTCATTCTTTCTGTCGGCCGCACTCTTGCCGGTGTCGGCCTTGTCCTTCGCCGAATCCTTGGCCGAGTGCTTGGCCGAGTCCTTGGCCGTCTGGCCGGTGGTCGATTTTTCCGCCGGCTTGGCCGAGCTCTTGCTCTTCAGCTCGTCTTTGTCAGACGCGCCTTGCCCGGTAGTGGACTTCTCAGGGCGCTCGCTCTTTGCCTGGCCCTTACTCATATTCTTGTCAGACGGGCCCTGCTGAGCCTGGCCGCGCATTTCACTCTTTTCGCTCTTTTCAGCCTTGCCCTGCTTACCTTTCATCTCGCGTTGCGAGCCCGAAGCACCGGGTTTCATCTGATCGGATGAGCCGGATGAGGCACCGCGGTCGCCCGCGCTGGGAACGTCGCGCATGCCCTGGGCTGACGCCAGGCCCACGCCTGCCATCAGTGCGACTGTCCCCATCAATAACGTTTTCACACTGCGTTTCATTGTAGTTCCTCTCTGGTTTGTTCCGTGACGAATCCATCCGCCACATGGATTCAAGAGGAAACATTCAGATGCGCGATAACGTTCCCGGATCGCCGCGTTTGATTCACGGGGCATCGGTTACGTGAACGATCACAAGATGGCGAGTGTCTCGGAAACACCACCAGTGCAATCCGAGTTCCGGTAAAATGCGTTGCATCATGAACAATTTTTCAGAATGCGATGTGCTCGTCGTCGGCGGCGGTCCCGCCGGATCCACCATTGCATCTCTTCTCGCGCAGCAACAAAGGCACGTCGTCGTTCTGGAGAAGGAGCGCTTCCCGCGCTTCCACATCGGGGAGTCGTTGCTGCCGCTCAATTTGCCGTTGTTCGAGCGGCTCGGCGTGGCCGACGAGGTGCGCCGCATCGGCGTGTACAAGCCGGGCGCGGAGCTCATTTCCGACGCGCATGAAGCGGCCGGCATATTCCGCTTTTCCGACAACCCTTATCTGAGCGTCGGCTACAGCTACCAGGTCCGGCGCGCGGAATTCGACAAGCTGCTGCTCGACAACAGCCGCCGCCTTGGCGCCGAGGTGCGCGAGGAGGTTCGCGTCACCAACGTCGTGCTGAACAAAGGCCAGCGGCCGCGCGTCACCGCGGCGGATGAAAAGGGCAGCAAAACCGAATGGTTGCCGCGTTTTCTGGTCGACGCCACCGGGCGCGACACGCTGCTGTCGGGACAACTCGGATTAAAGCGCATCGACAGGCAGAACAACACGGCGGCCGTGTTCGGCCATTTCCGCAATGTCCCGCGCCGGCCGGGCGACAAGGCAGGGATGATCACGGTCTACCTGTTCGACCATGGCTGGTTCTGGATGATTCCGCTGCCGGACGAGGTCATGAGCGTCGGCGTTGTCGGAACCCGGACTTTTTTCAAGGCGACAGGCGGCAATATCGACGCGCTGTTCGCCGAAGCCGTCGCGGCGACCCCGAGCCTTGCCGCGCACATGGCCAAGGCCGAGCCGCTCGGGCCGCTGACCGCCTGCGCCGATTACTCATATGACTCGCAGTCCTACGTGGGCGAAAACCATATTCTGGTCGGCGATGCGGCCGCTTTCATCGATCCGCTGTTCTCGAGCGGGGTGATGATGGCGATGAGCAGCGCAGCCTTTGCGGCGATCGCGGTCGATGGCCTGCTCGAGGGCAGGCAGCCCCGCGAGCGCATCGTGCGCGAATACGAGCGCAAGATCCGCCGCAGCCTGACGTCCTTGTCGTGGCTGATCTACCGGATCAATGCGCCGATCCTGCGCGACCTGCTGGTGTCGTCCTTCGACCTCTTCAATACGCGGCACGAATTGATCACGGTGCTGGCCGGCGATTTCTACGACCGACGCAGGTTCCTTTCGCCGCTGCGGCGCCTGCAGCTGGCTTATGGCTGCCTGCTGCTTCTCTCGAAGTTTGGCTTCCGTCTGCGTGGCGGCGGAGGCCGCAAGCTGCAGACGGCCTGAAAGACGTCGGCGCTGCACCGCACACCGGAACCAACATAAAATCAGCACGTTGCATTGCGTCGGGGGACAACAGGAGGATACCCCCATGAGGCAACTGACTTTGGCCGTTGCAGCCGGTGCGTTGCTGGTTGCGACACAGGCAAATGCAGGAAGCTTTCCCGTCAATACAATGACCGGCATCGAGCCCGGTCTCGTCGATACGGTGGCGGTGCGCGTCTACGTGCACGAAGGCCGCCGTTATTGCTTCTATTTCGATGGCTGGCACGGGCCGGGCTGGTACCGCTGCGGCTTCGCATGGCGCCAGGGCATCGGCTGGGGCGGCGTGTACGGCTGGAACAGCTGGAGCTACGGACCGTGGGAGCGCCGCCATCATCACCATGGCAATTGGCAGGACCATCGTCGTGGCGATCGCATCGGAGTCGAGTCCGGCTCGACCACGCGCAGCAGGACCAGCGTCGAGACGCGCAGCCGTAGCCGCACCACGACCGGCCCGGGCATTGAGAGCAATACGCGTGTGCGAGGCGACAGCAGCGTGCGAAGCACGACCGGTCGCGGCGGGGCCGATGTGCGATCCGGCGGCAGCGTGAAGGGCGGCGGAAACGGGAACCCGTCCATGGGCGGCAATGCAGGCGGCAACGTCGGTGGCGGCGCCAGCGTCGGCGGCGGCGGCGAAAGGAAGTAGCAGGCGATCGTACGCAATACCCTTCGTTCATCACCCGCACCCGCACCCGGGTTCGGCTTCGCCGGCCCGAGTGCGGGCTCCAGCGGGATCAGCGGCCTCTCCGCCGTCATGGCCGGGCTTGTCCCGGCCATCCACGTCTTAAAACCGAGAAAGACGTCGATGCCCGCGCCATAGGCGTGCGAAGCACGCCGTCCTTAGGACGGCTATGCGCGGGCATGACGAGAGAGGCCGGGTCGCGGCGATGAGCGGTTGTGGTGGACCCGCCGTGCGTCATTTTCATTCAGGCTGTGCGAGATTTTTTGCACAGGTTATCTTGACTTTAATCCTATCGTGAATATAGTCCTATCGTCCGGCTCGATCGAGGGGCGTCATCATGAGGCGTCTGATGATGGGGCCGGATGCGGCGCCCGCGGGCGGGAGACGAACGCTCCTCCCACGCACTCGGGCGGCGCCGGGGCTCCGCCTGGTGGCCAATATGAGCCGCCCGCCAGGAGCT
>Ga0173480_10000116_pt1 | contig 21058 bp, 16 predicted proteins | sample NitcycUS209509C1_FD_122622 | JGI IMG/M metagenome (GOLD analysis project Ga0173480, IMG submission 122622) | Soil microbial communities from Arlington Agricultural Research Station in Wisconsin, USA - Nitrogen cycling UWRJ-S209-509C-1 (version... | ecosystem: Environmental > Terrestrial > Soil... | reverse complement strand
TCGGTGTCGAAGGCGCCGGTGAAGATCGTCATCAACACGCATCATCATCCCGACCACGTCGGCAACAACCAGAAGTTCATCGACGCCGGTGCGCAGGTGGTGGCACTCGAGGCGCTGAAGACGCGCATGGCCAGCGATCCGCGGACGAAGGACATCCCCGGTCTGCCGACGCAGACGTTCGCAAAGGATCAGGTCATCAAGCTGGGCGGCGCGGAGGTGCGGGCCTATTCGTTCGGCCGCGGCCACACCGGCGACGACACGATGGTCTACTTCCCCGACGTCAAGGTGGTGATGGTCAGTGACCAGATGAGCGACACCACCCCCATCGTCGACTTCGCCAACGGCGGAAGCGCCGTGGAGTGGACGAAGATTCTCGACGGTGTGCTCGCGCTCGACTTCGAGACGGCCATCCCGGGCCGGGGTGAGCCGAAGACGCGCGCCGAGGTGCAGGCGTTCCGCGACAGGTTCGCGATGCTTGTGTCGCGTGCGACTGACGCGGTCAAGGCTGGCGCCACGCGTGACACCCTGGCGATGCAGATGAAGACCGACGATCTCGGCTGGACGTTCCAGCCCGCTTTCTACGGCTCGCTCTTCGACGAGCTCAAGAAGTAGGCGGAGCGCTTCCCCCATCGCAGGGTCCGGCTTCAGCCGGACCGCACGCCTCAAGAGGCACGTCAACCTCCCTGCCCCGCGGTACACGCCGTGCTCGTACGACAACCCTTGCTGCCAGGGCCCTGGAATTGCGAAGGATCTGCGAGGCACGCGAACGCGCCCGCGCCGGACGCCACGCTATGCCGTGGCGCGTTGCGATCGCGCTCCTCCGCGCCAGGGACGCCCAAGCGAGAACAGGTCGCATAGATCGACCGGGGAGCTTCACATGCCGCGCACCAAACATCTCATCGCTCTGATCCTCGCTCCAGTGGCCGTCGTCGCAGCCGTGGCGTCGGCCCAGCAGCCCAGTACATCGGCACCGCAGTCCAGTTCAGCTGTCCCCGGACTGACGTCGCGCCGTACCACCGCGGTGACTTACGAAGCGGATCGGGAGACGAAAGTGGATCTGGTGGGTACGCCGATGATGCCACGCACCCGAGGTGAGGCGGAGATCAAGACCGCCGAAAAGTCCGGGCCAGCGACCGTCAAGGCCAAGGTCAAGGGGCTCACGCCTGCAGGGCAGTTCGGTCCCGAGTATCTGACCTACGCACTCTGGGCGATCCCGCCGCAGGGTCGACCGAAGAACCTGGGCGAGCTCCGCCTCGATGGCAGCGAGGCGGAAATCGAAGCGACCGTCGACGTGCAGACGTTCTCGCTCATCGTGACGGCGGAGCCGTATTCCGCCGTCACGGCGCCCAGCGAAGTGGTAGTGATGGAGAACCTCGTGCGCGAGGACACGAAGGGGCACACGTCGGTCAACACACTGCAATACGACATCGTGCCTCGCGGCGCCTACGTCGCCGCCGCCGGCGCCCCCTACACACTGCCGCCCCCTGGCAAGAAGGAGCCGCCCGACGTCCAGCAGGCGCGCAATGCGGTCAAAATCGCACAGATCGCGCAGGCAGAAAAGTACGCCGCCAGCGGCCTGGCCACGACGCAGCAGCTCATGTCGCAGACCGAAGGCCTGATCCCGAAGGGCTCGAAGCGCGACATCATCTCGGCGGCGCGCGCGACGGTGCAGTCGGCGGAAGCGACGCGCGTCCAGGCGATCAGCGGACGCATCCAGGCAGAGGAAGCGGCGGCCCGTGCCAAAGCGACCGCCAGTGAGCAGGCGGCGCGCGAGAAAGCGGCGCAGGAAACGGCGGCACGCGCGCAGGCGGACCAGGACCGCCAGCGTGCCGAAGCGCTCGCGAAGCAGGCGGCTGAGGATCGGCGGCAGGCCGAGGCCGCGAAGGCGTCGGCCGAAGCCGCGACGGCGTCGGCCCAGGCACAGGCGCGGCGTGCAGAACAGGACAAGGTCGCGCTGCGCGCCACGCTGCTCAAGCAGTTCAGCGCCGTCCTCGAGACACACGACACGCCTCGCGGGCTGGTCGTCAACGTCGGCGACGTGCTCTTCGAGACCGGGCGCTTCGAGCTGAAGCCGGCAGCACGCGAGAAGCTCGCCCGCTTCTCCGGGATCATCCTGGGACATGCCGGTCTCACCGTGCAGGCGGAGGGCTTCACCGATTCAACCGGCACTCTCGAGACGAATCAGAAGCTGTCGCAACAGCGTGCCGACGCCGTCGCCCAGTACCTGATGTCGCAGGGGATCGCCAGCGACCGCGTCACGACCAAGGGCTATGGCCCGAGTAACCCGGTCGCGTCCAACGACACGCGTGAGGGGCGCTCGCAGAACCGCCGCGTGGAGCTCGTTGTGGCCGGCGACATCATCGGTACGCCGATCGGCGCGACATCGCGCTGACCGGCCCGGGTCTATTGGCGATCGCGTCTATTGGTGATTTTGGATCTTTGATTTTGGATTTCGTTGTCGATTGAACGCATCAACACAAGTGAGCGTCGGTCTGGATGCGCACACGGGCAGCAGGCTTGCGTCTGCGACTGCGCATGCATGTGCTGCGTCGCTATTTCCTCCTGTCGATGCTCGGGTTCATCCCGGTCTCAGTCGGTCTCGCGTACTGGACGCCGGAACATCACGTCGCCGTGTTCGTCACGTCGATTTTGGCCATTCTGCCGCTCGCCGGGTATATCGGTCACGCCACGGAGGAGCTGGCGGAGCAGCTCGGCGGAGGCGTCGGCGGGCTTCTCAATGCGACGTTCGGCAACGCCGCCGAACTGATCATTGGCGTTCTGGCGCTGCGCGAGGGGCTGACCGACCTCGTCAAAGCGTCTATCACCGGCTCGATTATCGGAAATCTGCTCCTGGTCTTCGGCGCGTCAGCGCTGGTGGGAGGACTCCGTTACCCGGTGCAGCATTTCAATCGCACGGCAGCCGGCCTTGGAACCACGATGCTGCTGTTGAGCACCATCGCGCTGGTTGTACCGGCGGTCTTCCATCGCCTGTCCCGCGGCCTGCCGAACTCGCCCGAGCTGAAGCTCGACACCGAGATCGCGGTCGTGCTCTTCATCACCTACTGCCTGGGTCTGGTGTTCACGCTGCGGACGCATCGTGATGTCTCCGGGATGGGCGCCCAGCCAGAGTCGGGGGCCGGCGCGCAGCCCAGCCCGAGCAAGAAGCGGTCAGTGCTGACACTGCTGGCCGCCACGGCTGCCGTCGCGGTGGTCAGCGAGGTGATGGTGAGCTCGGTCCAGGCAACCGCACGGGACCTCGGATTCACGCAGCTCTTTGTCGGCGTCGTGATCGTCGCCTTCATCGGCAACGCGGCGGAACATTATTCCGCCATTGTGATGGCGGCCCACGACAAGATGGACGCGGCGATCAGCATCGCCGTCGGCTCCTCGACCCAGATCGCGCTTTTCGTCGCCCCGGTGCTGGTGTTCCTGAGCTACGTGGTTGCGCCGCAGCCGATGGATCTCGTCTTCAGCACGTTCGAAATCGTCGCGATTGCCCTCTCGGTGCTCAGTATCGCCTTCATCGCGCATGACGGCGAGACGCACTGGATGGAGGGCGTCCAGCTGCTGGCCGTCTACGTCATCCTGGCGCTGGGATTCTTCTTTCTGCCGGCCAGTTTGAGCGGGCACTGATAGGACTGCTCAAGAGAACTCCGCGTGCCCGAGCCTAGCTGCACGCCGCACGTCGTCCACAAAGGCGGAGAAAAGCTAAAAGCTCCCCACCTCGGCAAGGAAAACCGTCGAACTGTGCCCGCGACATGCGGTGGCAGGAACGGAGCGGTTCTTCCATCCAGTTCCGAGCGAGGGGGAGCCCATCATGCGATTTCCGCGCACCCGTTACGACCGTGGCCCAGATGTCCGCCTGCTCTCGGCAGTCGCGTTCATCGCAGTACTTGTCTTGAGACCGGATGGGGCAGCCCTTCGGGCGCGAAGCCAGCCTGCGCTTCCCGCCCGGTTCGACTCCTACGTCAAAGCGCACGTCAAGCTGACCTCGGACCAGCACAGGCAGCTGCTCGCCGGACAGCCGGTGACGCAACTCCTCGAAACGGACCCTGCGAAGGAGGTGGCGATCTTCGGCGCCGTGTGGGTCAATGCGCCGGTGGCTCGTTACCTCAGCGCCGTGAAGGACATCGAGTCGTTTGAAAAGGGCGGCAACTTTCTGGTGACGAAGCGCATCAGCAGTCCACCTCGACTCGAGGACTTTGGTCAGCTCTCGCTGCCGCCCGACGACGTCGCGGACCTGAGGGCCTGCAAGGTCGGCGAATGCGAGGTGAAGTTAGGCGAGACCGCGTTGACGCGCATTCAAAAGGAAACTGACTGGGCGAAACCGAACGCCGCTGCGGATGTGGAGCGATCGATGCGAAGGCTGGCGCACGAGTACGTGACCGCATACCTGGAGGGCGGCAACAGCCGGCTCGCCGTGTACCGTGACCTGGAACGTCCGACGTTTGTGGCGCAGGAGTTCGCGGCCATGATCAACCGCATGCCGGAAATGACCAACTATCTGCCCGGTCTCAAAAAGTATCTCCTCGACTATCCGAAGGTGACGCTGCCGAACGCTGAATCCTTTCTGTATTGGCAGAATGCCAAGTTCGGGCTGAAGCCGACGATTCGCATCAATCACCTCACGATTGCCGACCAGCGGTCCCACGTCACGGTCGTCTCGAAAATGTTGTACGCCAGCCACTACTTCTGGACCGCCATCGAACTTCGCGTGCTGGTGCCGGATCCGGCGCGTGGAGAAGGATTCTGGTTCGCCAACGTCAATCGCAGCCGATCGGACGGACTGAACGGCTTCGTCGGATCCGTGATCCGCAGCAAGGTGCGCAGCGAGGCCGAAAACGGGATGAAGGCTGCGCTCGCGATTACCAAGAACCGAATGGAACGGCGATAACCCGGGCCCGATAGGAGAGCCCTCTGTCAGTTCACGCGCAGCCGCTGATACTTGAGGGCCGGATCCTCGAAGTACCGGTTGTCTTCACACACGTACTCCTCGATCCGGTAACCGGGCCAGCGCTTGTACATCCACGTCCAGGTCCACGGCTTCGTCAGGTACTCCTGGTCCTCGATGGTTACCTGGTTCTCGAGGATCTCGTCCGTCATGAGACGCATCCGCTCGGTGATCCGCGCCTGTATCGAATGCGGCACGTTCCGGAAACGTACCGACTCCTTGATGCCGACGGTCTGCACGACGAGCGTGCTGCCCTCCCATCGTCCTATCGAATTGCCGGCGAACCTGGGCTCGGCATCCTGTGGCGCAACCAGCGGGGCGTCGAGATAGACGCGACGCACCTGGTTGAACGCCTCCTGAATGATGGTGACCCGGCCCGGCGACTCGAGGATCTCCATCGGGAAGGTTGCCTGCATCATGCCTGGCATCCCCTCGGGGATACAGGCCATGCCGCTCGAGGTCGGCGGCAATCCCTTCTGCGTGAGCTCAACGGCGCGTCTCTGCGCCGCGCGCCATTCGTCAAGGTGGGGCTGTCGCAGCGGCGGTTCAGGAATCGGCGGAGGCGCCTGCACCTGCGTCTTCGGCGGCACGCCCGATCCGAATCCCGCGCCGCGCAGCGGATAGGCCTCCCACGACCCATTGATGCCGCGAACAACGGGCGGCGCCTGCGTGTACACGAACTCCGCGGCGACGGCCGTGAGCAGAATCGTCAGCGTCAGGTGAAGCCGCATGGGGGACCTCACTCGATGGTGGCCACGCCGGCGGCGGCGCCGTTCGAGTACTTCGTGCCGTCGGCAAGCGTCAGTTGTTTGAGGAGCGCGGCCGGCTCGCCGTTGCGGAGCGGCGACGCGATCACGGTGAGCTGGTCACCGGGTTTGAGCAGGTTGAACCGCCATCCGGTCCGGTTGAGGATGCTCGTGCTCGCGCACTCGACGAGCCAGTGCCGTTTCCCGCCCGTCTTCGCATCGGGCACATCCATCTCGATGTACACGTGGGGGTTCGCCCACCTGAACGACGTGACGGCGCCAGACAGCTTGATCTGGACCGTGGGTTCGTAGGGCGCAAACGAGTGATGGGCCACGACCGCCGTGCGGGTGAGGAAGACGAGGGCGAGCACCGTCGAACTTGCGAGCGCGGTGGCGTATCTCAATCGCATCCGGCATCCTCCCTCTCACGGCGGCACGTTCGTCAGCGGGTCGAGCGGAGCGCGTAGGGGCCAGAGGGTAGCACATCGGCGTCAGCACCGGCACCGGTCAGATGCCGCACCGATCCTGAACCTTCGACGCGGGCCGTCAGAACCAGCCGCACTCCACGCAGAAGGGCTCCGTCTCGTCCGGAATGACGATCGTCCCGTCCACATAGCCCGGACGGACCGAGCCATCAAAGATGTGAAAGTCGCTCGACGGCAGACCGAGTTCGTTCCAGGTGAACGACGCCGTCAGCGAGAGCGTGCCGACCGGTGCCGCCGCGCCCGGCACCTTCACGCTGAACGTGGACGTGTCGGTACCGCTTCCTGTTCCGTTGCTGGCGCGGGCGACAATGCGCCGTGACAGCAACTCGAGTTCCCGAACCGCCCCGCCCTCGCACTGCAGGCTCCGCACCCGCCCTGACCGGCAGGACGTCAACGTCAAATCCAGACTCGTCCCCTGCACGCCACCCGAAAACTCGCACGACGTTGCGTTCCCTTGATAGGTCACGCCCGCATCGAGGTCGTTCCCGGACTGGATGATATGGGCGGCGAACAGATCGCGGCCGCCGATCCGCTCGCCGAGCAGATCGCCCGCGCATTCGCCGCCGCTGGCCGACGTGAGCGTCGAGTGTCCGACCCAGACACCGCCCACCAGGGCCGCCGTGGCCGGAGCGACCGGATTTCCTCCGCCGCACGAACACACGACGAGCATCGCCACTCCCGACGCCAGCAGGAGGGGCACCCGTTGTCGTACCGATGCAGTCGATGATGATGTGGGGGACGTTCTCACCTTGAGTCTCGTGTTCCTGAGGAGCCCGGAGGCTGAGCCCGCAGGCCGGGTTAGAGATACCACCGCCCGAGTCGATCTGCAAGAATGGCGCGTGCGTTACTGGCTGACCGGCCTCCTCCTTGCGCTCCTGGCCGCGCAGCCCGGCGCCCAGAGCGCAATCAAGCTGGTCGATGTCGCTGGTCAAGCCGGCTTGAACCTCGTCAACGTCTCGGGCGGGCCTGCCAAGGACTACATCGTCGATGCCAACGGCAACGGGGCCGCATTCTTCGACTACGACAACGACGGCGACCTCGATGCGCTCCTGGTCAACGGATCCACGCGACAACAGTTCGCCGCCGGCGGCGATCCCATGGTGGCGCTCTATCAGAACTCCGGCAGCGGCAGCTTTCGCGACGTCACCGCCAGCAGCGGGTTCACGCGGCGGGGATGGGGCGCGGGCGTCTGCGTTGGCGACTACGACAACGACGGCTTCGAGGACGTATTCGTGACGGCGTTCGGCCCGGACGCGCTGTGGCACAACACGGGGACCGGCACCTTCGTGGACACGACCGGGCGGGCCCGAATCGCCGAGTCGCGCTGGGGCACGAGCTGTAGCTTCGCCGATTACGACCGCGACGGGGACCTGGATCTGTACGTGGCCAATTACGTCCAGTTCGACGAGCGTACGATCCCGGGGCGGGGCACGACGGCCAACTGCCGTTTCATGGCCACCGACGTCTTCTGCGGCCCGAAGCAACTGACCGGAGAGAAGGACGCGCTGTACCGTAACAACGGTGACGGCACGTTTGCCGATGTGAGCGCCGCGAGCGGCGCGAACGACCCCGGATACTACGGTTTCGGTGTGGTGTTCGCCGATCTCGATGACGACGGCTGGCCGGACATCTTCGTGGCGAACGACTCGGTGCCCAACCTCCTGTTCCGCAATCGCGGCAATGGCACATTCGTCGAGGACGGCCTGCTGTCGGGCGCTGCCGTAAGCGGCGACGGACGCCCGCAGGCCGGCATGGGCATCGACGCCGGCGACTACAACGCCGACGGCCTGCCCGACCTCATCGTGACCAACTTCTCACACGACTACAACACCCTGTACGAGAACGGTCCGGCGGGTGTCTTCACAGACCGCAGCTATGTCACCGGCATCGCCGCGACGGCCGGCCCCTACCTGGGGTGGGGCGTGAAGTTCGTCGATCTCGACAACGACGGCCGCCTCGATGTGTTCGTCGCCAACGGCCACGTCTATCCGGAAGTCGACAAGCATGGCCTGGGCACGCGATACCGTCAGCGCAATCAGGTATTCCTGAACGAAGGACGTCGCTTCCGGCACGCCACGGCGGAGATCGGCGGCGGTCTGCTCATCGAGCAGTCGAGCCGCGGCGCCGCCTTCGGTGATTACGACAACGACGGCGATACCGACATCCTGGTCATCAACATGAACGAACGCCCGACGCTGCTCCGGAATGACACGCCGGGCACACAGCACTGGCTCACGCTGCGCCTCGTCGGCTCGAAGAGCAACCGGAGCGCGATCGGCGCCAGAGTTCGCGTCGAGGCGTCAGGACGCCGGCAGGTGGCGTGGGTGCACGGCGACGGCAGCTATCTCTCGCACAGCGACACGCGCCCGCATTTCGGCCTCGGCGCTGCATCGCGCGTCGATCGGCTCGAGATCCGCTGGCCGAGTGGTCTCGTCGAAACCGCGACTGGCCTGGCGGCCGACCGGTTTTACGTGGCGAGAGAGGGAGCCGGCGTCAGCGCGGGACTGCGCTGACCAATCCGGAGCTCACGTATGTCGAGTCGCGAATCCCATTCCGGTGGCCGGACCGCGCTGCGAGGACGCGAGCGGGCCGCTGGTCGCCAGCTCCGCGAGCTGGCATGGGTCCCCGAGTCTTCTCGCGCGGTCAGGCGATCGGTGTCGGCCTGACCTCCATAGGGCTTCGCCACTCGACATACGTAAGCTCCGGATTAGGAGCGGCTGCCCCAATGCCTTGAGTTTTAGCGCATCTTGTCGAGCCGAGCCCGTTCCATGAGATCGCGGTGCTGGGCGAGGAGCCGCGCACTCTCCTCACGATTGCCGGCGACCGCCTGCGCCTCGGCCAGCAGTCGGAGAGTCTCCGGACTGTCGTCGAGACGGCGCGCGGTCTCGAGATGCTCGACGGCCTCCGCCGTCCGTGACATTCTCATCAATGCCACGGCCAGCTCTCGATGCGACCTCGCGCTCTCGTCCACTCGAAGAATGTCGCTCAACACCCGCATACCATCGTCGACTGCCCCGGCGATCATGAATCGAGCGGCCTCACGTCTGAGCGCGTCGATCTGAAAGGCGCGCTGCCCCTCCGCCGCAGCGTCGGCCTGGAGCCGCTCGTACGCGGCCATCTGGCTTCTGGCCTCCGCAGCGTTCCCGAGTCGCATCAGCGACGACGCGAGCCCGTAGCGCGCCGCCAGCAGACCGCCGTCGAGCGCGAGCGCTCGCTCGAAGGCCGCAACCGCCTCCGCGTGGGCGGCGGCACGAACGTGGGCCTGGCCGAGCGCGGCAAGGGCCCGCGCATCGCCCGGGTCGAGCCACGCCGCGGTTGACAGTTCCAGCAGCGCTTCGTCGTTGCGCCCCTGCAGGAAGTAGATCTCGCCGAGCTGACGGTGCGCCTCGGCGCTGTTCGGGTTCACCTCGATCCGTTTGATGTAGGCCGCCACGGCGCCATCGAAGTCGGCCTGATCGACAAGCAGGCTTCCCATGCGGCGAAAAAAGAAGTCGCGGCCGACGATTGGTCCGTACTGGCTCGCCCGATCGAACTCCCGGGAGGCCTGCGGCAAGAGCGCCTGGCGCTGATAGAGCTGGCCGAGCTGATCGTGGGCGCGGCCCGAGACGAGGCCGCGCGCGACCGTCTCGGTCAACTCGTGCTCCGCTTCGGCGGCGCGTCCGTCCTCGAGCAGCACGTCGGCAAGCGTCAGGCGGGCACGGGCATCGGAGGCGGCCAGACGGATGGCCGTGCGCAGCTGCGTGATCGCGCGCCCGGCATCGCCGCCAATCCAGCAGGCCACACCAAGAATGCGATGGGTTTCGGGATCCTCTGCGGCATCGACTGTGGCGCTCTCGAGCAGCGCGCGCGCGGCCGACACCTGTCCCATGCGCAGCTGCGATGCCGCGCGCACCCGGCGCTCGCGGACCTCGGGCGCACCGATCACCAGCGGGTCGAGCGCGGCTGCCGCCTTGAACCGGGCGACAGCCGCGGCATAGTCGCCGGCAGCGAGCCGCGCAAACCCTTCGACGTAGCGCGCGTCGACAAAGACAGGGGCGACATCACCGGCTTGCCTCAGGAGATCGATTCGTAGAAAGGGGCCTCCGCCTGAGACATCGCGCGCCAATGCGCCGCGGGCCCGCAGGGCGTGATGAAAGCCGCGAAGCGCCTGCGTGGCGCCCGCTGAACCTGGTGGAGTCACCGCCGGCTGGGCCAGCGCATAGAAGATGGTCGGGTCGCTGGAATCGAGCGACGCGGCACGCTGCAGCGCGCGTGTCGCGTCGGCCGGACGCCCCGCCTGCCGGTACGCGAGCGCGGTGAGGACGTGAATTTCCGCACGCCGGCCGTCCAGTTTTCCGGCGGCCTCGAGCTCGACGATGGCGTCGGCGACGCGCTGTCGCTCGAGCAGAACGACTGCCGTCGCGACGCGGACGTCGGGACTCGACTTCATGCGAGACTCGCGCACCCGCAACGCCTCGACGGCGGTATCCCACCTGACGATGGATGACTCCATGTCGGAGACACTGCGCGCGAGCTCCGCGCCTTCGTCGCCGAAGGTCCCCGCCTGAGCGCGAACGAACCGCTGGAGGGCGTCGACGAACTCGCGTTTCAGCTGATGGATGGCCGCGGCATCGGAAAGGAACTGTGGATCGGGCAGGCGCGCCGGCGGAAGAGTCGCGATGGCACAGTCGCTGGTCGAGCACTCGGCGGGCGCCTGGGCGCGCACGGGAAGGGCGACACTGGAAGCCAGTATCGCCATCAGTATCGCCACGGCGGGCCGGACTCGACCGTGCATAGATGCAGAATGCCGAAAGGCTTCGGCATTCTATTCCTCTCAGGTGCGTGCCTCGTGGGTCGGGGCTTTGGCCCCGATCGTACCTCGTTGGATTTGCCGGGTCCAAGGGGACCCGGCCTACGTGATTGCCGGATCCAGAAGGACCCGGCCTACGTGATTAGAAGTCCAGCTGCCCGCTGATCTTGAACAGCCGTGCGTCCATGATCCGCTGCGGCGTCCGCCAGACCGCGTAGTTCGAGTTCTCCTGCATTATCGGATTCGCGTTGAACAGGTTGTAGATGTCCAGGTTGACCGTCGCGCGCCGCGGTCCGAACCGGAACGCCCGGCCGAAGCGCAGGTCGAACTGGTTTACGCGATCTGCGTAAATGTCGCCCGGGTCGAGGAGATTGATGGTAGTCGTGGTCGCGGAGAACGCACGTGGAGTGCCTTGCCAGATCACGTCGGCATTGGTGCCAGTATAATTGCGGTTGGCGGCGAGCAGGGTGCCCGGCGTGCTCTGGAACGTGGCGGCCGCATTGATGTCGACCTTTGGCACGAGGTAGGTACCCAGCACCTTGACCTGCGTGAGGAAGGCCCCCTGGTTGTGGCAGTTTCGCAGGCTGGGGTTGACGCCAAGCTCCGGGTTGTCGAGGAGGTCGCAATTGTCGGTGGTCGTTCGTCCCGTGCTCACTCCGCCCTGCAGGCGAATCCCCTTCTGCAGCCTGGCGTTCACTGACGCGTCCATGCCGTTCCAATGCTCGGTCTGTTCGCCGAAGTCTCTGGCCAGCGCGGTGTAGTTGACGACCGGGGCGCCGACGGCGCTGAGTTTGAGATCGTAGAGGCCGTCGATCGTGTATCCGCCGCCGTCCGGGAGGCGGGCGTCGATCGGCGCCACGACGCTGTAGGGATCGAAGTCAGCCGCCGAGCGACCCTGCACTTGCGTCACCTGGAAGTTGCCGAACCAGCGCCGGAAATAGCCGACGTCGATGGCCACGCGCGGGACGATCTCGTGCTGCACGCTGGTCGAGAACTCCCAGTTGTACAGGCGGTTGTTCCAGCCGAAGCGAGTGTCCTGGTCGAACTGCGCCACCGAATTGAGCGTGCCGAAGTTGGCAGGGCCGGCGCCACAGCTGTCGATGGCCGGGTTGAATGCAGGATTGGGCACGTTGCCGGCCAGCGTGGCCGGATTCTGCGCCGCCATATTCGGGAGATTGCAGTCCACCAGGAAATCCCCATCCGCGTCGGTCCACGTCCTCGTCGCAGTCGTGGTGACGCCAAGAGGATTGCCGATGGTGAAGACGGCCAGTGCGTACTTGCCCAGCGTGGCCTTCACGGCGGTCTTGCCGTTGCCAAAGAGATCGTACGACACCCCCATGCGTGGCGTGACGTCGTGCAGGCTCATGCTGGTGACCGCGTCCGCCGAGTAGTTCTGGTTCGGCAGGAAGGGCACGGGGCCGCGGAACTGATCGGGATATCCGCCGCGGAAGAGGTCGTAGCGCAGTCCGAGGTTGACCGTGTAGCGGTCGAACGTCCACCGATCCTGCCCGTAGATGCCGAGCTCGGCCTTTACCAGCGACGCGGCCCTGATGGGCGTCGCGTACATCGTGAACTGATTGGGCACCCCGTTGATGCCGTTGGTGAAGCGGTAGGCCAGCCCGTTGATATTCGAGTCGGTGGTGCTGTCGCTTCGCGCCCAGGTATCGGACATGCCGACCTTGAACGCATGGGATCCCGTCACGTACGACGCCGAGGCGACCAGGGTGTTGATCTTCTGGCTGGTATACCCGAATATCCCGCTCGGACCGCCATCGCCGCCCTTGCCGCGATAGAACATCCCGCTCGTCTGGTCGGTCACCGGAATCATCGAACGGTAGATGGAGCCTTCAGCCGGCAGCTGGTTCCCGAATGCCTCGCCGCGCAGGGCGTAGCGGGCCTCGAACAGCAGCTTGTTGGTGAGCGGCGACGTCCAGCTGGCCTGCGCGAGGTTGAGCCGCGGGTAGCGATAGGCAACCGTCGACTCGGGCGAGATGCCGGCGCGGCTGTCGTCCCAGTCACGCGTCTGGTTGTCGTAATACAGAGCGATCTTGTGCTTGGGGGCGGCCTGAATCGTCAGTCGAGTGTTGATGCCGTTCTGCTGGAGCGAGAAGTATCCGCGCCGGCTCTGATCTTCGGCGCGATACCACTTCGTCGGATCGCCCTCGTTTGCGTTGTAGTAGAGACCGGCAATGAAGTTCTGATTCTCCTGCCACCGCGCCGATGTGTAGAACCAGAGGCGGTCGCGGATGATCGGGCCGCCGACCGACGTGTTGATGTCGTAAGCGCGCTTCATTTCGTTCGGCGTCGGAAGCCCTTTGTCCTCGAGCTCCTGCGACAGATTGTTGGTCTGCCACTGATCGTTGACGCCGGTCAGGAAGACCGTGCCCTTGAACGAGTTGCCGCCGTCACGCGGGATCACGTCGATGCGAAGTCCGCCGTACGGCTGTTCGGCGGTGATCGCCGCGTAATCAACCACGATCTCCTGCGTCGCCCCGGTATCCGGCACGTAGTTCGAGAACTCGCCCTGCGAGAGCACGTTGCCCAGCCGGACGCCATCAAGCTGCAGGCGCGTATCGGAGGTGCGCCCGCCGTGGATGTTGAACTGCGTATTCTGCAGGTTGTTCGTCCCGCCGACGTCGGCCAGCGTGCCTCGTCCGGGCTGCGTGGCCAGAAGACCGGGAACCAGCACGGCGAGGTTGATGTGGCTGCGTCCAACGGGAATGGATTCGATCAGTTCCTGATCGAACACACGCTGCTGCGTGGTGCGCTGGATGTCGACGATGGGGTTCTCCGCGGTGACGTTGAGCACCTCGGTGACCGCGCCGACCTTCAGATCGATATCAACAGAGGCGACGAACGACCCGGTCAACTCGATGTTTTCGCGACGGACGGTCGAAAATCCACTCAGTGTGAACGACACCGCGTAGGTGCCGGGGCGAAGATCGACGAACCGGTACTGGCCGTTTCCGTCGGTCGCCACAGTCCTGACCTTCTCGATCAGCGCCGGGCTCGAGGCCTCGACGGTCACGCCGGGCAGCACCGCCCCGGACCCGTCGCGTACCACGCCGGTGATTGACGCCTGGGCATACGCCGCCACCGGCGCGAGGAGTGCAGCGACGACTCCCGCCACACGGATGAGTGACCGCATATATCGCTCCTGAAGAAGTTCAACCTGGGGATCCCTGACCAGACTCCCGCGTGTTCAAATCACGGGAGCCTCGTACAGGACGGTGCACAATAGTTCACTTGGCGCGTGCATGACATACCTCTTTTTGGGGTGACTTGCACTGGGTTTTTGCCTCGATCCGCCAGGTGTATATCCATGAAGATTTATAGGCGCAGAACGCCTAGGCGCCGAGTCCGCATGCGACGATTGGCCACGCTCACGTGGCTGATAACGTTCAATCGATTGCGCCATTTTCCCTGAGGCGTTCCGGTTGGCCTCCGGTCGGCGACCTGCTAGCATCCGGCGCGTGCGTGAGCCCAAGACGAAGCTGACCACCGCCTCCGTGGATGCGTTCCTCGACAAGATTCGCAGTGAGCAGGTCCGCGAGGACTGTCGCACGATCGCGGGCATGACGCAGGACGTCACGCGGGCGAAGCCCCAAACTGTGGGGCCCCAGCATCGTCGGCTTCGGCCAGCGCACGGTGACGTACGCGGATGCCGCCAGGCGGAATTCATGGCCATCGCGTTCGCGCCCCGGAAGACAAACATCACGCGCCGCTCTGCCGTTCTATGAGAGCGTGCTCGGCTTCCGCGTGATGATGGTGTTGTGGCTAAAGCTCGGCCCCGCCCCGAAATTCGCCGACACAAACGTGGCACCGCCGTTGGCTCACTGAGAGCGTCGGTCGGGTCGGTCGGCATGGTGGAAATTCACCGCGCTGGTACGAGATCCATCGGGCGAACGCCATCGACCTCCGTGTGTCTGGTGAACCAACCGAGGCGCTCGCCAACAAGCAGGGTCACTTCGGAGTCTGCGTTACGAGACATGCGCTCCACGAACAAATCCAGACCAAATCCTCCCGGAAATAGCGGCTGACCGAGAGGTAGTGTTGTCCCTGCGGCCACGATCCGCACATCCAGAGACGGCCAACGTCCCGGGGCGCGGCACACTGGCCGATCCTGGGGGCCCAGGTAGCATTGCAGTCCGGGAAAGACATCGATTGGAGCGCGGGTCAACGTCACCGTCCTGGGATGCCATCTGACCAGCTGCATGTGAGAGGTAATCTGCAGCAAGCCCGGCCTGTCGCCCTCATTGGATCGAGGAACGATCGCACTCTTGAAGACGGGGTGATCGGTGCCCTGGACTTCGGTGCCCCACAACGGCTGGACCTGCCACGACACTTTCCGGCCGCTCGCCCCTTGGAAGTCAGCCGCGAGCCGGTACGCCGAAATTCCCAGGCCATCCGGAATGCCACGGACAGAGATCGTCAGCTCGGGCAATGAGACGCGTCGTTCCCCTTGTCGCATGCTGGCGACCGACGAAGCTGACTGAATGCCATCGACCTTGATTTCCACGGAGGCGCTTTCCTTTGGTTCCGGCGTGATTTCCGTGATGGGCCTTTCGCTTGCCGGCGTCACGCTTACAAGAGGAGCCCACAGCAGACAGGCGCCGATGGCAGCGACTCTACAGGCAACAGTCCAACGAGTGCGGTAGGCGACCAGCAGAATCCCCAGCGCCATGGCCGCCGCGGTGGCGGCAAGGAACGGCCAGTATTGCGGCAGCAGTTCCCTCGTCCAAGTCGGGGCAATCATTTCAGAAACAAAGGCTCCACCATAGAACGCGAGCACTGCCAGGAGACAATACTGAGCGATTCCTTTCGTCACGCTGGCGAGTGTCGCAGCCACTAGCGCGGCGATGAGCAGCCGGATGTTGGCCGCCGCCAGCGGTGCCAACCAGGATGCGGGCGACAATTGCATGAGCGCCAGCGCGCCTGCATGCGTGAAAAAGACAGGCAGGCCGGCGAACACCACAATGAACAACAGCTTGGCAGCCAACAGACTGTTCCAGCGATATGGCCGTGTGATCCAGAACTGCCTGTCGCCATCGAGCGCCTCGGCCTGCACCACGCGGGCGATCAGGTATACGGCCGCCAACATCGTCAGCAGTTGAGAAGCCTCAGACCAGTACGAGTGGTATGGATTGCGCGCCTGCATCCAGGCGCTCGCCACGCTGAGCGCAAGCAGAAGCGCGATCTCTGCAGAAAAGCAGCGAGCATCCTTCTTCAGGATGTGAAAGAGCTGCGACATATGCGACATACACGTCCTTTACGCTGGACGCTCGGCGTTGCGCGCCAGCGTCACGAAGATTTCGCGCAACGACATGGGATTGACGGAGATGTGCAGCGCCTCCCCAAGGACTTGTCGGATCTCGCTGCGCGTGCGTTCGTCTTCAAACCGCGTATCCACAAAGCGCACGAGGGCGGGCGTGGTCTCCGGCCGCAGCCAGTGTCGAGGCCATTGCGGGCCACCCGGCACACACGCGGATGGCTCGACAGCGACCTCGATTTCCCGGAATCGCGCCGCCAGCGATGTCATCTCCTCGGAAAACAACAGCCGCCCGTGTTCCAGGTAACCGATGTGGCTGGCGAATGTTTCGATATCGGCGAGGTCGTGTGAGGAAATCAAAATCGTCGTCTCCGCCGCGGACTCGACCAGCCCTTGGACCAGATCCTCTCGAACCATCGGATCCAGCCCGCTGAACGGCTCGTCAAGAACGATCAGCCGCGGACGGTACGCGAGAGACGACGCCAGCATGGCCTTCATCCGCATGCCGCGAGACAGCTGACTGAGCTTGCGATGGCGAGGCAGCTGGAATTGCCGCAGCAGTTCGTCTGCCCGGACGGTGTCCCACGAGGGATAAAACGGTCTCAGGTAGTTCAGGAAGTAGTCCACCGTCATCCAGTCCGGCATTTCCTGATTCTCGGAGACGTAACCAATCCGTTCGAACTCCTTCGGACCCACGCGGCGCGAGTCGACGCCGAGAACCTCCGCACGCCCTTCGGATGGTCTGATGATGTTCATCAGGATCTTGATGGTTGTCGTTTTCCCCGCCCCGTTCGGCCCGATGAAACCAAAGACGCTCCCCTCATCGACGTCGAGATTCAGGCCCTCGAGTACAGTCGTCTTGCCATAGCGTTTCGAGATATCCCTGGCGTTGAGAACTGTGCTCATTGTCTTCTCCTCAGGGCCTTGCTGGTTCCGTCGAGCCTCCGCCAGTGCTCGGTCACGGCCTCCGTCACTTCGTGGAGTTCCAGGCCGAGCTTCTTTGCCTCAACCACCATTTGCTCGAATTCCTTCCGCAGCAGGTTTCCGCGCTCCTTGGCCGTGGACAGAGTTGGTTCGGAGACGAAGGTTCCCAGTCCGGGACGCACTTCAATCAAGCCCTCGGAAACGAGCTGAGCGACCACCTTATGTGCGGTATTGGGATTGATTTTGAGTTCACGGCTGATCACGCGAACCGAAGGGAAGGGATCGCCGGCCCGCATGTGACCTGAGATCATCGCCTTCTTGGCCGCATACACCACCTGTTCGTATATGGAAATCCCAGGCTCGAACGACAGCCTGAACGGAATCATACGTGTACTATGACTGATAGTACAGTGGATGGTCAATACCAACGTCATGGGGATCCGGCGCGCTGCGACGCGGCACAGTTCGGCGTAGACGGGGGGCAGCCATCGATCGAGCGCGCCGTCTCTCCCAACTCGTTCATGAATGTCCGGGCTAGCAGCCCGTGGTGCAAGTCCCGGCGCAGCATCGAGACCGGTGAGACGCCCCGAGGACAAGGCGCGACGACTGAGAATATCGGGCAATATTCGATGGAGGAACAACGCAGTCATCGGGGATGCATCGCCGGTCGAATGCCGCCGTGACTTGCACCACGGGCTGCTAGTACTGCGGCACCTTCACGACGGGATGGGGCTATGCAATTTCCTGTCGCTCAAACAGGAACCCGGCGCCGAATGCCCTACTCGGCCCGCAGCGCCTCAACCGGATACACGGCGGCCGCTCGTCGCGCGGGTCCGACCCCCGCAATCAGGCCGACGGCAACGAGCAGGCTGACGGCGACGGCGGCCGTCGCCAGCGAAATGTGCGGCTCGGCACCCTTGGGGATCGGAAAGAACAGCGCCACCTTCGTGAGTACCCAGGCGAGGAAGATCCCGACACTCCCACCCCCGAGGGTGATGGCCAGCGCCTCGAACAGAAACCCCCAGAAGATATGCCGCCGACGCGCGCCGAGCGCACGGCGCACACCGATCTCCGACGTCCGCTCGCGTACCGAGACCAGGAGCACATTGGCCACCCCGACGGCGCCGACGAACAGCCCAATCCCTCCGACCAGGCCGGCGAGCAGCTTCAGCCCCGACAGAATGAGCTCGACCTCACGCAACGCCGCGGCGGCATCGGTAAACTGCAGCTTTCCCGCGGTGTGTCCCTGACGCGCGACGCGTCGCGTCAGCACACCGCGCGCATCGGCCACAGCCTGCGCCTGCATCCCGGGCGTGGCGACGCGCAGCGCGATGCGATTGACCGTGTTGTTTCCTCTGAAGAGCCTTGCCACCGTCTTGAACGGTGCGTACGCCGCACGATCGATCGGTGACGGAAAGTCATCGCCGTCCGCCTGTCCCACCCAGTCGATGACCCCGAGTACGGTGAACGGCCAGTCATTGAGTACGACCCGTTCCCCGACGCCGTCCTTCTGGCCGAAAATCTGCCGGGCCACCCGCGCGCCCAGCACGACGACGCGAGCGCCCTCTTCGAACTCGTTCGTCGCCGGGACGCGTCCTGCTCTCAGCTTCAGTGCCTGCATTTCGAAGCCGGCGGGGGTAAAGCCAGTGACCTGAATCTGGTAGGCGGCGCCGAAACGGATCACCCGTCCCGACCCTCCCTCGCCCATCGTGAAGATCACGCCGCGTTCGGGGTTCGCGACACCGCGGACGACGGCAGAGGCGCCGTTCTCGGCCGACGCGCGATCGAAGTACGGACTTGCCGCGATGACCGCGTCAGCATCCTCGGCCGAGAGCGTGAGCGCGGTGCCGGTCGGCGCCTCAGCCGATTCGTCGGCCCCGACGCTGACGACGATGACGTTGCCGCCACGCGAGGTGAGCGTCTGGAGCGCCATCCGGTGCAGACCGGAAACCAGCGACACGAGCAGCACCACGGCGGCGATGCCGGTCGCGATGCCGAAGGCCGACAAAGCCGACTGCATGCGTCGGGCACGCAATGCGGTCGCCGCGTCAACGATCAGCGAGCGGAAGATGACCGACTGGCTGACGGCAGACGTGCTGTTCATGACTCACCGACAGAGAAGCGACTGCCCCGCCGACAGCCCGCTCGTGATCTCGATGCGATCTTTCGACGCGATACCGAGCTGCACGGGCTGCGAGCGCGTCGGTTGACCAGTCTGTTGCAGAAAGACGTGCGGCTTGCCGTCGACGCTCGTCCGTACGCACTTCTCGGGCACGACGACGACGTCGTGGCGAGTGCTGATGACGATGTCGACCTGCGCCGGTACATTGATCCACGAAGCATCGGCTGCGCCATCGAGGGTCACCACGACCGGGAAGGTCGTGAGCCGAGTCTGCGGGTCCTGATCGCCGGCGGCGGCGACCGATTCCACATGGCCGGGCCGCGGGCGGTCCGGTTCTGATTCGAGGCGCAGCCGGGCGATCATGCCGGCTTTGAGCCTCCGCGCATCCGACGCGGTGACCTTCGCCTGCAGCGAGAACTTGCGCGCATCACCCAGCGTGAGGACCACGGTGCCACCATTGGTCCCCTGCGACACGCCGGCCACGCCGCTGCCCACTTCCACCTGACGGCGGATGATCCAGGCTTCGAACGGGGCTCGGATGATGGTGTGCTGCAGCTGCGCCTGCGCACGATTGACGGCGGCTTCGAGCTGGCTGATACGCGCCCGGCCGGTCTCGAGGTTCCGTCGCGCCCGTTCGAGCTGGCGCTCCGACACTCTCAGTTCCAGTTCCTTGGTCTCGAGGACGTCGCGGGCCACCAGGCCCTCTGCGAACAGCGAACGCGTGCGCTCCAGCGTCGCCCGCCGCAACGTCACGGTGTCGTGATCGAGATCGAGCTCGCTGGCCTCGTGGTCCCGCAGCGCCTGGGTCAGGTTGGCCTCGGCCTCCTGCACCGCGGTCTGCGCCACGCGCGAATCGAGCCGGAGCAGCTCCTGACCCGGAAGTACGCGATCGCCTTCCCTGACACTGATCGACTCCACCAGCCCCGACGCGTCCGAGCGCAAATCGATCGTGATCGACGGCTTGACCAGACCGGTCACGACCATCGTCTCGTCGATGGGCCCCTTTTCCACGGTGACGGTGGAACCGCCTATGGGCGCGGCATCGACGCGCGGACGCATCCACCAGAGCACGCCGACGGCGACCATGACCACGACCATCAGCGGCGCCACGACCTTGACGCGGAAGAATCGACGCATGGGTATGTCTGCGGTGCGGGTGATCATACTGCCAGCGAGGGCTCCCGGTCCGATGGTTCTGCCTGCTCTTCCCCAACCGGGTTGCGCAGGCGTGATCAGCCGTACATCAGACGCTCGCCGTGGCGCCACAGTCGGCGGGAGGGCTACGCAGGCCGTGCCTTCACGGGCGCCGAAACGCGTATGCGCGGAGGCGGCTCGACCCGGCGATCCCGGGGCGGAAGGAGTTACGCGGGTGGAGGGCTGGACATCAGAGGGTGTTCGCTGGCGGAGCGATGGACACAACCGGTGCGCCGCTTTCGGCAGGCATCCTGGACACCATGAATCCACCCGCGAACACGTCTAGGCCCCTGGTTTCAAGCGAGGCCGAGGGGCTGAATCGGTTGCCGGCGGCCTGGTCGTCACGGGTCTGCCTTGCGGCGGCCATTTCGGAAGGCTCCGTAACTCCGCCAGCACCTAGGACTCGTTCTTCTCGAAAATCACGGGACGATTAGCGTTCCTCGACAACATCAACACGATCAGCCCGCTACCGCGACGAGCGTCTTGTACTCACTCCAGATTGGTACCAGCCGATCCATCCTGGCGCGCAGTGCGGACGCAGAACCCGCCGGCAGCGGCGCGAACGCATCGCCACTCAC
>Ga0173480_10000115_pt1 | contig 21261 bp, 39 predicted proteins | sample NitcycUS209509C1_FD_122622 | JGI IMG/M metagenome (GOLD analysis project Ga0173480, IMG submission 122622) | Soil microbial communities from Arlington Agricultural Research Station in Wisconsin, USA - Nitrogen cycling UWRJ-S209-509C-1 (version... | ecosystem: Environmental > Terrestrial > Soil... | reverse complement strand
GATAGAGGTGTAGAATTACCTCGTGTTGCTCCACCTGAACCTTGGGATTTTGATTCCTTAGGAACTAGGCAGGTAGAAGAACCATATAATACACCTCGTTCTCAGGGTGTTCAATCTGTTACTTCTACAGGTAAAGCTAAGGGTGAAGTAACTGGTAGACCGGCTGGTGCAAAACCGACTAAGAGTGTTAAGGTTAAGTATGTAGATGAATTGGGTAGGAAGCGGACTAGGACTATTAAGGTTCCTGAGGATGCTTCTGAGGAAGTTATTCAGGCTATTAAGAATAAGGTTATTAAGGGTGGGAATGGAGCGGCAGATTACCTTGATGATGGTGATATGCTTTATGCTACTGTTCCTAATCGCTTAAGACCAGAAGCTCCTAATGTTGCTAGGCTTAGGGGTATGGCTGAAGGTTATGGTAAACAGGGTGCTAAGGTTGCTGAAGAAGGAATTGAGATTATTGATGAGGCTGAGTGGGAAAGACGTAATTGGGGTAAGCCTGCTAAGACTGTAGAAGGTGGGGAAGGTTTAACTGCTAGACCTAGGAATCCTAGATTTGGCCCTGTTAAAGAAGTAATGCAGGAATCTGCGCCAGTTAAGGGTTCTATTGATAGGTGGAAAGCTGTTCCGCTTAGTGAAGCTCCGCCTAGGATTCCAGTTAAAACTCCTTCATTTGAATCTGGTTCTGGCTCTATTGATAGGAATAAATTAACGCCTATTCAGAATAAGCCTTTGAAGGTATTAGCTCAGGAAGCTGCTGATGCTGAGAAAGCTTATCAGGCTGAAGCTATTGTTAAGAGAGATAAGTGGCTTGAGAAGTATAAGGCTGATAGTGAGAAACGTAAGGCAAGAGAGATTGCATCTAGGCAGAAGTGGCAAGAAGCTCAACAGAAGAAGGAAGCTAGAAGGCTTGGTTTAGATAGGAAGAAAACTGTAGCGGAAAGAATGGCAGAAGGTGATCCTGATATTACTGTAGATAAGAAAAAGACTGCTGCTGATTTGATTGCTGAGAAAGAAAAGAAAATTGATGAGCGGGATAAGAGCTTAACATTTGCCCAAAGGCTTCGTAAGACTCCCGGTTATGAGGCCGTATATCGTCCTATTGCTGTATCCGGTTCCCAAGAACTTAGGAATATGGGAAAAGGTGGCTCAGAGTTAGCTGATGTATTAGAAGGTGAAGCTACAGAGTCAACAAGACATGCTGGTAATCAGCACGTTAAGATTGCTCAAGTATCCCGCGAACTGAATAAGAAAGAACAGTTAGAAGTTGCTGAGATTATGGCAGGTAAGAAGCCTCTTACTTCTGCTAGCAATGAGAAGGTAAGAGAGGCTTATAAGTTTTTAAGGGAAGGGACTGAGGAAGCGGGAGATGAGGCTATTACTTCTAATGTCAGGATGAAAACTCCTGATGGTAGGAATGTAGCTTTTGAAAAGCATAAGGGTGAATACTGGCCTCAATTCCATGATGAGGCTTTATACAAAGACCTTGATAAGTTAGAGGTTAAACTCCTCAAAGCCGGTAATTCTCCGGTTACTGTCAAGGCTATGATTAAGCGTATCAAGGAACAGGGAGAAAGATTCACACCCGGACAGCATACCCGCGAACTAAACGTAGAAGGCTATGATATGTCTCTGAAAGCTTTAGAGAAGTATCATACCAATATGTCTAGGGCTATTACTAGGGCTAAGAGATTTGGTCCTATGGATGTAGCTGATGAAAATAGTATCATCAGTAAGATGATTAAGAACGCTGAAGATCCAGAGAGGGCAAAGTCTATTGTCCTTGACTACCTGAATAGAACTGATCATGCTAGTGATGCTCAGAAGAAAGTCTATAAGGCAGCTACTAAGTGGACTGCTGTTACTAAGCTGTCTAAACAGGCTATCACTAACACGAATGACTTAGCCGGTGCAGCTACTATTCTTGGCCCCGCTAAGACTACCAAGGCTCTCTTTAAGATCCTTAGGAATCCTCGTGCTACTGCTGATTATGCTACCAAAACAGGAGCATTATCTACCATTAGAGAGGGGTTACTTAAAGAGGGTGGTGGGGGTAGGTTTGCTAAATGGACAGGGGCTAACTCTACAGAGCAGTTAGTTAGAACTGTTGAAGCTGTTGCTGGTAGGGACCATGTTCAGAGTCTTTTCAATAAAGCCAAGAAAGACTCACGATGGGCTAAGCCGCTTGCTAAGTTTGTCGATGGTAATGTTGATGATATTCTTAAGCAGAAGTCTCTTACTGAACAACAGCTAGAGTTTGCTTCTACTAGGGCTGTTGAAAAGGTAAGCGGTGTTCCTAATAGACTCTCTTTAAGTGAGGGATTCTATTCTAATAACCCGCTTATGAGGGTTCCTGCTCTGTTAAAGAGGTTCGCCTTTATTAACACCAAGAATATCGTTAACGCTATCAAAGAGTCGCCGACACCGACTGCTAAAGCCACTAAGATTGTTACTGCTATGTTAGCTTATCAGGGAATGGGTGAGTTAACAGGTGATGCTAAGGCAGCTATTGATGGGCTAGTGACGGGGGATGTTGAGAAGGCAATTAACGAGCGTGGAGAGAATACTGTAGGAACAGGTAATGCAGCCTTTGATAGAATCTTTGCTAATTACATGCAAGCTTCACTGTTTGGATTACCAGGTGAGCTTAGTGAATCAATTGCTAGGAAGTCTCAAGGTAAGGTAACTGGAACATTAGGTGGGCCACTAGGTGCTGATGCAGATGAGGCTTTATCTGCTGCCTTTAGTAAGGATAAGGCTAGGGCATTTGGTAAGGCTGCTGTTAGAAGGATTCCAGTTATTGGAACCGGATTAGCTCAGAAATTCTTTCCCAAAGAGGAAGGTGGTTCCTCCCCCTTTGGAAACCTAGGAAAACCAAGTGGATTTGGTCGTTAGAAAGCGTTAATAAATTCCACTTGTTCTGCGCGCAAACCTTTGGGGCTGGTAGTCACTTTGAATTGGACTACTGGCCCCTTTGGTGTTATTGGTGGGGACATTGCTTTAAGCTCATCCCAATCACCCTTATAATGTTGAGCATGGAAGAAGTATTCTTTACCTTCCTCATCAAGAATGAAGCCATATAATGATGGCTTGATTGTCTTAACTCTGCCCAGCATTTTGGCTCCGAAGGAAAGCATACAGCTTACCCATAACCTCAACATATGCTTCATTCTCTTTGTTGAGATATGTATGTTCTAGCTCATCCAGAATAGTCTTTACTTCTTCTGCTGTCAGAACTAGAAGATCAGTATGAATCGGCATCTTAAACTCATCCATCTTTTCTACCTGTACTTTCTTTCCACCAATTCAAGCATTGCTTAGTAAGCTGGTATTTGATCTCTTTGCCACCACCAGTTTGAGCTATGAACTGCATTTGAATTAGAGTTTCAACTGCCTTATCTAGCTCGACAGAATCTAAGTCACCAAAGCTACGTTGTAATACTTGCTTCCTTGTTAGGACGTGACCTTCTGTTCCTAGCAGTAGCCTCATTAAAACTTTGATACTTGGTGATGATGCGCTCTTTCCTTCCATCCCTGCCACAGCTTTAGCAGAGGCACTAAGCTTAGAACACATTGTAACTGCATCATATACATCCTCATCCTCAATAACCATATCCAGCTTACGTGCTAGAGATATGCAAGCTGCTACCTTAATTACATGGTCATTGAGCCGGTCATAGGTTCCTGTCTTATCCTCAAACTCTGCCTCTCTATAAGGATAGAACCATTTGTTGTAAACCTTAACCGCTTCTGGCGACCATCTCATTGAGCCTTCTAGCTTAGACAGGTCTTTGAGATAGCAGGCCAGCTTTTCGTAGTTTACCTCATCTGGTGTTACGCCATCCTCATAGATCATTGAGTTAGCATGGTGCCGTTTCTCTGCTGCTATCAGTAAGGTTCGACCGATAAAGCCACCACTTACATGCGGCTTATCTACTGTCATATCGAACATATCCTGATTAGCTCCTGATAGCAGGGTTAGACAGGGAAATCGTAGCTTTTCAATAGGCGAATTTTTAAGTGTGTTAGTCCATTCAGGATTATAGTGAGCATCGTATAAATCAGTAAGAATCGTAAGGGCATGGCCGGCTTCATAAAGCGATGCGGCGAATTCGCCAGAGCACAAGTATCCGCGAGCATCCTTAAATGGTATGGAGCCATTCTCTTTAGCTTTAACAAGAGCCAGTTCTTTAATAATTCCCTCAATTGAACCTCGTCCTGATATGATTCTGGTGTTATCCACCATCCCGACTAGCTTCTTACTTACACTTGGTCCGAACCCTTTACCTAAACCTGACCTACCCATTAGCAGTATGTATAGGTTAGGTCGTAACTTGTAAGCTCCCTTGTTGATAGTAATGTTAGGAGACGCCACAGCTGAAATGGTTGCTAGTCCGCTCCAATAAATCCATTGCTTTGGTGTCTCGACAAAGTCAGTCTCACTTATCAATAACTCTAGCCAGCTCATGGTGGGAGATACCTTTACAACTTGAGCTTGTTTAAGTCTTTGTAATTGTCACCTACCTCGAAGTCGCAAGGAATGATTAACTTCCCTCTTTTGATTGAACAAGTGGAGAAGTCGATAGGTTCTTCCATTACTGGCTTCACTTCCCGGCAGATATCCTTGTACTCACCTATCGGCATAAAGTAAGTCAGTGAGTCATGGGCCTCATTAACTAGCTTTATGGGATACTTCTTCTCTCTTATTGCAAGTGCAGACATGGTGAGCCTATCCTTTACCGTAGATTGTGGGATAAAGGCAAAGCTCTCTTTGTAAAGCTGATTACCCGGTCGGTCAAAGAACCTACGTAATCTTCCAAATGGATTGATTAGTGCGCGGGAAGTATCAATCTCATCCTTGACTTGCTTGTGGAACACTTCAACGATATTGGGTGAAGCTGCGTGGAATCGTTCAAGGATTTGCTTGGCGCTAAAGGCAGAGATAGTAAACTGGATATTGAAACGTCGGCAGTCTGAGATAACTTGCTTCATAAACTCTCGCCATTGCATGAAGTAGTTACCTGCGTGTCTTGTTTTCTTTCCGATAAATCTCTCAGGACTATCTTTCCCAAGAACATCAGCAATCTCATCAAATTCATAAGAAAGGTTAAGCTGTCCGGTAAAGAGAGCTAGTGCTGCTGTTCGCCTATGAATATCTATTTTGTCGTAGGCTTCCAGAAGTCTAATGTCGTTTGATAAGAGGGCGACGATTCTTCCCTCAGCTTGGCTAAGGTCAATGTTAACGATAACATATCCTGGGTCAGCTTTAAGGAATCCTCTAACATCCTGTCCGATGTCCCCATGCTTTGTAAGTGTTTTGAAAGCGAATCCAATTTTGATAGGTCTAGTGGGTGTGTCCAATACACTGTCGCTAGATCTGCCTGTTTCTGTTCCAACAATTCTAACCTGGGTCCGCATTCTGCCATCAAAGTCTGGCATCGCATAGAGATATGTTGATAGTGTCTTATTAACTCTGCGATACGCAAGGATGTTTTGCAGTACGTCACGGATGGATTCATCCTTCACCTTATCTTTCAATAGTTTGCTGATAACATCTTCATTTGTGCCTTGGTCCCTATCGACCGGCTTAAGTTTCATCTGCTGGTATAGTAGTTCCTTGACTTGCTTAGAGGAATTGTAGTTAATATCCCTGCCAACTTCAACATCCAGCTTAACCTTGAGGTGTTCAGACCACGTTTGATACTTGGCAATTAGGTAATCCCTAAAGCCATTATCAACGAGGAAGCCTACCTTCTCCATGTCAAAGTAAAGACCATGAAGCTTAGTGATATACTTGTAATAGAAGCCTTTCAGATCCGTGTGATATGTATCAGATAGTATTTCCAATTCCTTTTCTTGGACTCTATCCACCTCGCAATCCACCGCGGAATCCTTAGCATTATATAGGAACCATCGGTCAATGTCGTGTTTGCCGAAAACGAATTCTTTCCCTTCATCCTTATAGTATGGCTCTCTTGTCCATATCGAGCTAATAAACGCAAGACCGACATAGGGAATCTCCGGGTTAATAGTATGAGCTTTCAGTGACGTATCAGTCTTTAATCCCTTAAACTTAAACCCAAGCATCTCCATCTTGGCTTGGTCAAACTTAAAGTTCTGTCCGCCTACTTCTTTATTACGAAAGAGCCAGTCTAGTTTCTGCCAAATGAAAGCTAGGTCAGAAGTAGGGATAGAGCTTAATTCGTATCGTCCGACTTTGTTAAAGAGGGGGATGGAGATAGCTTCGTGTTCGTTGTAAGCGAGACTAATACATCCTGGAATCGTACACTCGATCGTTTCAATGTCTGCAAATACTCTGTCTGAGCTTTTGAATCCACGGTCAATAAATCTAGATACATCGACAGAATTTCTTGCAATATGTAATGACCTCTGAGGTAGACTCCAGCCCTTTGACTTCGATTCATTAACGGCTCTTTTGATGTCATTACCTAGCACCCACTTCCAGACATAGGAAAACATACCCTTTGATTCATCATGATCTTCTGACTCATCTGATGATCTAATTAGGTGATATGGTGAGATAGTTCCTACTACCTTAGCTTCGCTTACCTGTGAGGGTAGGATTGAACCTCTGTAGGTAAGGAGTTTAGAGATACCTGTGACAACTTCAAAAGCAACAGGACCGAGAGTAAGAATACAATTAGGGTTAATGCTAAGGATCTCCTTGTATAGACGCTCCTTTTCTTCTTCGATATCACATACCGTTTGAATTTGTTTGGCATCGTTAAACGGTGGTCGATATCTGTAAGCATATGTAAGCCAGTATTCCGATCTCCAAGATGGACATCCTAGCTCAGTAAATACTCTATCTAAGAACTCCCCTGTAGAACCCATAAAGGGACGTTCATGTTTATCTGACGTGTTATCTGGGTAGTCTCCAAGTATCAATAGTTTTGAGTACGGATTCCCTTGACCGCTTACCATATTAGGCATTTATTGTGTTGTTCCTCGCTTCATATTAGTTAGAGCCGTCATTAGCTCAGTCTCAATTTCCATCCTATCCTTATCAGAGATATCCTCTGACTTGGTTACGTTCTCTAGGTAATGCTTCAAGCCACAGAGGTAATGCTGATAGATTGCAATGCTTGTGTAACCGAACGGTAACTTCAAGTGGACATTGATAGGAATGATTAAGTCATGATCCCTCAATGGTTCCTTACATACATAGCAAAGCATCTCATCCATCATATCATCCTTTATCGGTTTCTCTAATGGTTGCAACGTCCACTTTATGATGGATAGGTTTTGTCCTACCCATATAATCAGATTTCCATATTGTGCAGTAGAGAATGAGGTCATCAAAAGTATCTTCGGTGCTTTCATGATTGACCTTATTCCTAGCCATTACAACGGCAAGTCTAGCTAACTTGATACCCACCATCGTTGCATATACTTTATCCCTAGCGGAAGTGAAGTGGCTAGAGACAAACTCTGCAAAATCAAAATTGAAAAACGATCCTTTATCTCCACTGTAGTCGTCGTTTTTGGTCTTGTGAAGCCTGCCTAATTTCTCAAATGTTTCTAGCACTCCCGGAATCAATGGCATTTAGCTTCTCCCTACTCAACCTCTAACTCTTTATAGATATCATACACGCTGTCAATGTTAGTATACTTATCATCTTCCTTTATTACCATTGCAATGAAAGAACCCTCATGGTCAAACTCTTGCAAGAAGAATCCTAGAACCCTCTTATCTGAACTGATACATCCGTAGATTGTATCTCCATCAACAGAGTTAATGCTTAGATTGTATTGTTTCATTTTTCATTATCCTTCATATACTTCTCTGCGATACCGCGTAATGCTTCATTCGCTGATTTCTTAATAAGCATTGTTTCTAGTTCATAAATTACTGCATTCAAATGGAACCGTAAATCGCTAATACTTGCGTTCGGATTATCTGATACCAGCCGTGACGCGTTAATCACGTCTTGTATTTCCATTAATGAAGATTGCTTTACCTCTTTCATTCTAACCCCCATGAATAACCGTTAGGAGAAATCACATAAACTTCTTTTTCATTCTGGATAGCGTAGCGAATCGTTTTCCAAGCCGGAGAATCCTCATACTCATTGAAGATTTGAGGCAATCCAATTACAATGCCAGCCTCATCAATCATCTTCTTATTCCTATCCCGAAGCGGTAGGGATGAGTTAATAACATTTGCTCCACTAAACTTATCTGTATCTCCATTGTTACCGGAATGGGGATAAACATCAACCTTGAAACCCTGTCCGATTAGTGAAAGATACAGGTCATAATCCGCATCATCTCCGCCAATAAGAAATGTATGACTCTCCTTATCGAATGTAGGGAGCAAATGCCTAAATCCCTCTAACTGTTTACGGGTAATTTCAAACCTGCTGGTAATGATAGCTGCCTTGTTATTCTTCATGACTCGATGAACCTTCTAATCTTAGCTTTCTTTTTAATGTAGAGATAGGCTTTGTTACGGTTGCTGAACTTTTCAATCTCTGGATATACTTTCAAACCTTTAGCCAACTCATAGGAGATAGCAACCCAGGTTTTAGATTTATCCACAAGTTTAGCCAGTTCACGGACAGATGTTACTTTGCCCATATTATCTAGCTTTTCAGCCAGAAGGATTACATTCTTAACTTCTGTAACCCAATCCCTTTGGCCGCGTAGGGTTTCTACTAATTCATTGATCTTAGCAACATCTGTTTCCATGCTTATCTAATGGGTAAAGTGTAGATTCCAAAAAGCTGAAGGAGCCAAACTACAAGGACTAGAACAACAACAACCTTAAAGATTGTTTTGATAGGTGGAGCCATCGGAACGTAGTTATCAATCAGGTAGACAATCACTCCGAAGATTACTAGACCAATCAACGCTGTGATTAAAGTTGTCATTGTTTATCCTATTGGTGCCACTGGTGGGACTCGAACCCACAATCCCTAAGGAGGCAGATTTTAAGTCTGCTATGTATGCCAATTCCATCACAGTGGCCTTGTTACGAGTGTTACAGGGAAGTGTCTTTTCTAGAGTTAGCAAACCAAAGCTGGGCGGTTTCAAGGTGGGTAATTGCAATTGAAAGTGAGCGACCATCATAACGTAATGGTTCAGCCTTCAAATCTTCCAGTGTCCGCTTGACTTCTTCCAGTGCTACGATAATCTTAAGATCCAGGCTCTCTTCCATTTGATGCTCCTTTAGCCAATCCTGCCAGAGTTTCTGATCTAGCCAGTAGTATCGTTCCATAATGAAACCCGGTTATTTTTTATCCTTGATAACCGGAAAGAACAAGTCTGCCTTGGTTGGTGAGATTGCTTTCTAGTTAAAAGCTGCAATCCGCTTAAGGCAATTACTCAGTAGGCAAAGCGGCGTAATCATCAACCTGATTAACCGGCTTGTTGTTGTAGACACCACGAACCCAATGAGCAAGGAATTTCTTCCCAATCATTGTGCCCTTGGAAAGCTTTGCCTGAAAGCTACCATCAGGAGCAGGCTGGAATCCACATGCCGTAAGCATAGGGACAGCCATGATAGGCATCTTCTCAGAGAAATAGATAAAGGGGTTCTCCAGACCCTTATACTCACCATGAAAGACCCTCAAGGTAAGGTGAAGGTTCTTGCTATCACCTGCCTTTGAATCTTCAATAGCAAAGTCAACGATCTCAGTAGGAAGCCACGATGGAGCATCAACAAGCTTATTCTTGCTGATATCTTCCTGAGAGATTCCCCAAACAATAGACTCATCTGCCATGTTATTCACCTCAGTGCCTTTTGTTAAGTGTGGCACCCTTACATTATCCTGCCCTCGTTATTGAGTGACTAGGATAACTTCTTTGTTACTAAACTGAAACCTTAAACTCTAAGGTATCTTTATCCAGTCCAATGTATACTTCATTAGATGGATAACTGTGACCTTCTTCAAAGTGAAGGACAACTAGAAGCTCTCTAGGATGAGTAATAGATTCAACCTTCTCAAAGGTTTTTTCTCTACCATCGCCCATTGTGAAAGTAACAGTCACAGGTAATCCTTTACACAATCATACAGGTTCTTATCTGTATAATCAATCTCTTTAGGAAGCTTCATTGATGTCTTAGCATCAAAGTAATCTTCACTTGGTCCGGTATAGCAGGTCCGCTTAATCAGTTCGCGGCCTTGATTATCTGACTCTACTCTGTAATCAAAATACCACACCTCATCGAAATAGGTGGGGATAATTGATTCAATCTTTGGCCCATAAGTGGTAATGCTGGAATACTTAGTGGCTTTCTTATTAGCTCCGATTGCTGTTCGTGCTACAGGATGAGCAGAGACAAAGAGATTAGACTTGAGAGACTTAAGAGTTTCCAAGAGAGTGGAAACAATCATAGCCTCACCATTAAACTCATCCCAACCCGGAACCATAATACCGCCAGCAGTAACCTTAGAACCTTTACCTTCGTCGCTACCTGATTCTTTCTTTCCAAACCAGTTAGCAAAGCTACCCTTAGCAAGCATCTGCATAACTACTGCTGTAGTGGAAAGAGTAGTAATGCCATCAAGAATGATGTTGTCGTAGGGATTATACTTCACTAGGTTATCTACCATCGGTTTGTAGACAGTCCAGAAGTTTTGCGGAGTAATAATCTCTACGAAGAAATCTTCATTCTTTACCCTCTCAGGATACCAGTCAGAGATAGGCTTATGTCTACCATCAAAATCCATTACACAAGTCTTACCCGGCCAGGAAGCTGCTGCTATTGTTTTGCCGCGTCCTGTTGGCCCTACAAACAAAGCTTTGATCTTCTTCTCATACTGCACACTATTTAGGTTTGGCATGTTATCCAATCACAATAATATAACCATGTATACCAAGGGTTTTGGCATACTTCACAGTCCAACAACCACCGCTTTTGATATGTTCATCTGTTCCACAATGGTAACAGTATCTTTCAAAGCCTTGCTCTGGATATCCTTCGGGAAGCTGTTTAACTGTAATACAAACTACTACATCTGAATTCTTCGCAATCTGCATATTCCTTTCTTTATAGTGAGGCCAGCTTCTAGTCTTAGGCTTATACTCTAATTTCTTTTTCCCTTGTATATTAGCTTCCTCAATAGCCCAGATATCAATACCGCCTAAGTGACAGCCACCTGATACTACTGTATCGTAAGGGTGGATAAGCTCTTTCAGCTTTCGTTTAGCTAAGAACTCAGTATTAGTAGTAAACTTAGCCGCCTCGCTGCCTACGATTCCAATCCGCATATTTAGCTTTACTCTTTAACTGATTTACTCTGTCGCATATAGTACATCTACGCTTACCATCCGGTGTCTTGTAGTTATAAGGATGTCCTCTAGGGCAAGCTGTTTTGCTGGAATGATTAGCCCCTTTGTAATGCGTCCCATCTCTAACAGCATCATGATTATTGGAACTCATATCTCCAGCATATAAGTGGAGTGGATTCCAACAAGTCTTTTCTCTGCAAAGATGATTCGCGGTCCAGCTTTTATCTGTATAGGGTTTCTTGGTATAGAGCGTGACTGAAAGTCTATGAAGTCTCCAATAGCTACCGTTATAGCGAATATAACCATATCCATCGCTCATAGTACCTTGCCATAACCAATGCCCATCTACAATCAGGGTTTGTTGGTGTAGCTTTTCAATCAGCTCTATGTTCATGTTCCTACAGACCTTTAGGTAGGATGCTTTCCATTAACCTGTCTAGTTCAGAATCTACTGTTTCTTTTTCTACTTTAATCTTATCTGGAGTTTTGGTGCAATCCTGACAATGGGGCCTAACAATAATCCTATCTCCATGTTTAAGTTTAGCCAACTTCATAATAAAAGCTTCACCACATCTATTACATTCAGCTTGCTTCCCATCTACCAAGTCAAGTCTGATATTGTGAGAACACGTTTGCTTTACACAAACATAAACGTAATATGGTGGAACATCCTTCTTACGAGCTAGATCCTTAAGTCTATACTTATGCAAACATTTAGCTGCCATCTGTTACTTCCTCAGTCTCTTTCTTCTGACCAACATCCCATCTCTTTCCAATATGGAAATGATCCTCAATCTTACGAGCCATTTCCTCATCGTTTTCAGAATTACAGATTCTATTGTACTGACACTTCTGACACTGGGTAATACCTGCCGGTGGAGTCTTTAGATGTGATTGCGGCCAGACATTAGATTGAATCGAATGGTCTAGAATCTTAGCCCAATACACAGTGTTCTTAAGCCATCGTTCCTTTACTCCATTACCAATAGGAACAGGAACCCTACGTAATCTTTTGTCAATGGTGTAAGACTTCTGCAATCCTACCTCATTAACGTATACCATATTGGCACCAGATTTAACTGAGTAACCAATAAGCTGATTGTCTAGTCCAATATATTCTGCCTTCATAGCTCTCCACTTATGATCCATAATGGAGATACCAAGGACAGGAAACTCAGCACATAAATCAATCTTACCTTCGTATAGAACAATCAGTTCAGCATCCTCATAGATTACCATAGAGAATGATTCTTCTACACTAACTACCCGGATACCATCAAACTTGTAATACTCTGCATACTGGTGAAAGGTAGAGATTACCCATTCACTAATAGCCAGGTCAAGCTTCAATCCTTGATAGTGTTCACGTCCTACAATAGTCGCTTGCTCTACTGCATCATTCCAGCTAAAGCCTTTCTGAAGTAATTTATAGTATGTCTCTAATACAGTATGTCCTAGGTCGCCACGTTCCAATGGCATTGCTACATCATTAGGACGGAAATTCCTAACGTAATTCAGGTAACAGTAAAAAGGACATTTCTGTATTGCGTCTAAGATCTGCGAATCTAAAGCTAGTATTCTCTTGTCATCTGACATAGTATGCTGCTCCTATAGTATAGCACACTTGGGCTACCCTTGTCAAGTCCCCTTAACTCAGTGCTTGGGAAGGTAAGTAAATAAAAGAACTATATCTCTTGATGTAATATCTTTCTCCTGAATAGCCATAACTGATTCCTCAAGTTCAGGTAAAGGTTGATAACATTTAGCGCATATCTCTCTATTCTTGTAAGTAATACTAAAGACTTCTTGGCATAGTCTACAAAACTCCTTTGGCGTTCTAACTTTCTTTTTGTATTTCTTATTGGGGTTTCTTTTCTTAGCTGATAATCTCTTACATCGGAAGCTACAATATTGATGGGTAGCTACACGTCTATAGAATAGCTTCTTACAATGGAGACACTCAGCTTGAATAACTTTCTTCTCATCTTCAAATCTATACTTATTTTCAAAGGCAGAGTAGGATACCTCTCCATGTTCCTGACAGAAGAATCCTAATAGTTCTCTATCCTTTCCTAACAAGATGGATGTTGCTGTATTATCACATTTACTACAGTTTGTGTTAATACTTAGAAGAATCGTAAATCTTTTATCTTGCTTACTGTTTTCCGGGGTTGTCATAGCCTCTCAGTCCCTTCCTAGACTAGCCATCCTATGGCCTAATTCCTTGCTATATGGCTGTCAGAATAGAGTATGAAAGTGTCGGCCGTCTACGCGCTGTTGAGTAGGGGTACCCACCTTATGAAGCGTATCCTTCTGTCCATACTTCGTCTATATATGTGGACATTTAATAGATAAAAAGACCGAGGGATTATTAGTCCCCCGGTCCTTAACTACAGCCTAATCTTTATTAGGCAGCAGCCGCCTTCTTTGCCTTTGCCTTCTGCATCAGAAGCTTAACATGCTCCGCCGCTTCCGTAATAGAAAGCTCGTAGTTACGGCTGATCTGTCGGGCAGTCTTTTTGAAAGCTGCCTTCTGATCATCGTTCATTTCCATTCCAGCAATAAACTCATCAAGCTCATCCTTGCCAGCTTCGATAGCATACTGCCGCTCGTTAAATCCATCAGCAAAGCAATCGAGCAAAACCTGCTCGTCATTGTTTACCAATTCCATTGCATCGGCAAGATCGGTAAGAACACCATCAGAAGTAAACTCCAATACTTCTTCCTCGATAGTAATCAGACGACCTTCCGCATCCTTACCAAGCTGTTCCCTAACCTGATTACCCTTTTCATCAACCTTAGGGGAACCATCCTCATTAAAGACAGGCTTGCTTTCACGAGCAACCTTCTTAACAAGATACTTTCCGATTGCCAGATACTCAATCAGACGCGAGTTAATACCACGAGTGTTCTTGGAAACCTTAACGAGTTCGATAGCCATATTGTTTTCTCTTTTCCTATTTACTATATAGGTTTGGAACCATTCCAAAATCCTATACCCTTACACTGTCCACAATCTTGGGCAGGTCCGCTCCGCTCGGATACGATACGCTGCCTCTCCACCATTCTAGCACACCCGAAAACCGATTGCAACACTTTTCTATAGTAGGCACCCACCTTTTTTCGTCCACTCCATAGGACGGTCAGAAGTCATCGACAGCCTCTAGGATATCAGCCAAATCATTTAGGCTTGCGTTAACACCTAAATCATCAATCCAAAACTCATCTGGTGGACAAAGCTTACAATACTCTTTATCCAATACGTCGTAGTCCTCGAATTTAATTACCCTACAGTTCATTGTTCTGTAGTGGAAAGAATCAGGCTCACCTTTATATAGCGTGATACCAAGATACTTGTGATGATTACATGGGAACAGTAAAGCTACAGCATGTCCAAGTCTAGGATTCTTTTTAGAACGATGGACATTAATCTCGATTACTTTAGTGCTTGGCTTTCTCATCAGTGATACCCCAAATGATCAGGACAGTTATCGCCTAAGTCACAGAAGCCGGGAAGATGTGATACTACAGGAATCTTACACATCTTAGCTCCCTGAATTCTTTCGTTCAGTTCCTCTACAGTAATGATATCGAACATATCTCCTGGGTTATCGTTACGCCACCATCTATACACATTGCCATTCCCCTCATAGAAGAATTTCAATTCACGGTTAGCTTTGTTAGCAGCCATCTTAAGCTTTGCTTGCTTCTCTTTAGATAAACGCTTCCTCTGTGTTCTCTTATCTCCACAATGATTACACTTCCAGTGAGCAACAAGAGGATCTGTATCTTTCCACAGTTTTCTATTGAATCGTGGACTCCATACCGCTACAATATCAGTCCGCTCATATCTACCACCGCAAGCGCATGTCTTTACCATTAGTGTTTCACTCCTTTAATCAGGGTGCCTTCAAAGAATCTCATCTGTTTGATAGTAGTCTCTAGGATATCCTTGTTATCAAAGATGGAAGTAATCAATAGCTTCTTGATATCTTCCTCATCCGGCTCACCATTAAGCTCTGTATGAACCCTCATCATAAGCTCACAGTTATCCATGAGTCTGGTTTGATATACCTTGATAACATTAGTCAGCATACTGATGAGCTTTATAGTCGCCTCTTGTTCGTTCATTGATAATCTCCCTGATAGTTTCATTGCGAATAGTAACAAACTGCATCAGCCTTTCATTCACAACAAGACTAGACTCAAGGAAGTGAATAGGTGAATCACCCCAAGACTTACGAACCTTAATCCTAAACTCGTTAGCTTCTTTCTCAGTAAGTAAGCGGATCATATTACCATCCCTTCTTAGTTTTCTTACGGCCCTTCATAGTGATTGCATCATACAGGGCAGTAAGCAATCCTGTTTCATCCCATTCACTAACAACACCATCCATTGTTTCCTTCATAGAGATTCTCTTACCTTCAACAATCTCCGTAAAGTATTCGTCAATAGTATCAGTAGCAATAGGATAAGTAGCGTTAACAAACCCACGCTTTTGTCCGATTCTAACGAGTCTTGACTCAGCCTGTTCTTCATTAGCTGGATTCCATTGTCTCTCTGCAATAATACAATCATTGCAAACTTCCTGAAGTCTATCAACACCTTCTCCCATTGCCAAGGTGCTGCCAATGATAAAGGGATGCTTACCCTCAGCAAACTTAGCAATCAAATCATATCGCTCATTCTGATTAAGACCTGAGTGATAGATAAGCGGGAGAGGGTATCCACCATCAGCACACCACCTAGACAATAGAGTGGAGATAGCTGCCATAACATCCTGATGATGAGCAAAGATAAGAAGCTTACCTGTAGGATTCTCCATCAAGAATTCAACAGCCAAGTCTACCGTTGGTTGAATCTTATTCAATCCTACCAGATGCCTCATTACAGAAAGCCTTGCGATTAGTTCTACAGGGTCTTTCTTCTTAGTAGATTCTTCCATCTCCCTAATGAAAGCGGCCTCGGCTGCCAGATACAGAGCCTTAAGCTTATCCGATTCAAAGTCTACGTGGTAGAAGATACGGTTAGCCTTAGTTACTCGCATACCAATCTCATCCTTTACTTCCTCTCTTGTTCTACGGATAATCATATCCTTAGTGTATTCAGCAAACTCCTTAGGATACTTAATCCCGGCATACTTCTCATATCCATTGACTACTTCTTTCTTAACCCAGTAGTCAAGGTAGTGAGACTTGGAAGAAAACTTATCAGGATTAAGGATGTGAAGGATAGTGTAATACTCAGCGGCGTTATTCTTAATTGGAGTGCCTGACAGAGCAATAACATTCTTACCTTCACAGATACGCTTAACTTCTCCGGTCCTTTGACTATCTCCCTTAATAGCCTGAACCTCATCCATGATTACAGTCTTGAATGGGAAGTCATAGAAAGGATTAGTCTTACGGGTAGTTTCAATCTCATGTCCATACTTAGACTTGAGAACAACATTCTCTACCTTAGAGAACCTACGGAAGATATCATAGGAAGCAATGATAACATTGAATCCTTCAACCGGGATACTCTTACCATCGTCGATAACTTGTGGGATATAGTCCAGTCCACACCAGTTAAGAAGCTGAACCATCCATTGCATCTTAAGGGATGACTTGGCAATGATAAGGACAGGAAAGACTTGCTCAGGGCAATGCTTCATAGCATAGTGCAGGATACCCAAAGCTTGCACAGTCTTACCTAGACCTTGCTCATCAGCAATCAATACCCGGAAAGCATTGTCGATTGCAAACTGGATACCCTTAAGCTGGAAAGGATAAGGAGTATGCTTTGTCTTACGATTGTGAAACTTGGTGGTATCAAATTCAATGACAGGCTCAGGCTTAGGCGCAAGGATTTCAGATACCTTAATATCTTCGGCAATCTCCTCTACCTTAGCTTTAACTTCCTCTTGTGTAAGTGGAGCCACCACAATATGCTTACATTCAAGTCTACGCATCCGACCGATTGTAGCCTTGACTTCCTTATCTACTTGGCATTGTGGGCAATAGATCGTTTCCATATACTATCCCTTCTTCTCTTTAGCCAGCCGAATCTTTTCTCTCATCTCCGCTAGCTTTGCATCCTTTTCTTCTTGGGTAATCTCTGGCTTGGCTTCCTTTTCCTTGACATCAGACAAGGATTGGAGTAGGCTTGTCATATCCATTGGCTTTTTCTTAACAGCCGGAGCGTTCTTATCTTTGACTTCCTTCTTAATCTTTTTCATCTCAGCATCGAAGTCAATGCCAAGGATATCGGACATGCTAATCTTTTCTTTCTTAGCTTTCTTCCTAGGTTCACCACCCCAATCAACCTTAATAGTAGGGTCAGTAATCAAAGCATCACGTTCAGCCTTAAGCCAAGGGGCAATACCATTCCTGCCCATAATCTTATTGTAATGCTGATTAAGCAAAGCCCACTCACGTCTAGCTAGAAACTCTATCTTAGCAATCTCACCAATGCGGGCCTCAATTTCTTCCCGCGTAGTCATTGCGTCGATAGTCTTAACTGTTCCCTCTAGCCAGCCTTTATAAACTTCCATGTCAATATCGTATTGGCCCATGTTTTTTTCCTTTAACCAAACCCAAATGTTAGAACACTCAGTCCCACAGAATACATACCATATGTTATCTTGTGGTTGCCAACAAGTGTTACAATATCCTACTTGTTTAAGTTTGTTCTCCATTCCTAACTCAGAACATTATACCACAGTTGAAAGTTAGGTGCAACTACTTTATATGTTTGGGCTCCTTATACTTAATCTTAATGCCAGCCCATTCTAGAATAATCTGTTCGATTACCCAAGACTTAGAACAGTTTTCTTCCTTTGCTAGTCTAGCAATCTCTACCCTTAGGGCAAGAGGTAAGCCAGAGTAACCGGGGATTCTTTTGTCACCGTTCTTTAGACGCGGTGCAATTCTCATGTTTACACTCCAATATGAATAGCCTTAATAAGATTGTGGGCATCCAAATCCATACCTTCATCAACATACTCATGTTTACCATAATACCATTCTTCGTAAACATCAAGTGCCAAGAGTCTAGGTTCTGCTACTGTAGTGACAGTATTAACACCACCTTCATATCCGCGCACTGTCACCGCCACATCATCCATAGACAGAAGCTTATGGGCCAATTCATGTGAAGTCATATTATCTATCCTTATCCGTTGAAGTCTGAGATAATCAAAGCATTGCGGCTAATCTTAAGGTAGACATCCCTAACATCATCCAGCATATCACCCGCCTCAATCAATACCTCAGTATTCTCATCAATCATACCAGTTTCATCTAACTGTTTAAGCATCTCACGAAACTCTTTAATCTTCATGCTATCAATCCTTTTTATATGTTACGAATTGTGGACACCTTTAATCACTACAGGTTAACTACATCGGGAAAAACATCCACGACAGTGTTATCCCCGGTATAGATATAGAACCAATCAAGTCCATGCTTATTCCCGTAAAGCTGCCCTGCTAGAATAGCCTCATCTTTAGTTTCGTGGTAAGAGATAGCAGTCATGCCTAGGTCAGTCTCTACTAGCATGATGTAATACATTAGGGCATCTCCTCAAACATAAAGCGGTTAATCTTATCATGATGTTCTGATGTCCAATCAAACTCACTACGATATACATAGATACCGCCAGTAGGATAGACAAAGACAGACAAGTTACCGTAGCAATACTTAATATGAGTGCCTTCGTGAAAGATATACAGTCCCATTATTCTCTCCCCTTTTCTTTGATAGCCAATTCAAGACAATCCAATGCCAGTTCAAGGATAGCATCCTCATTATTAGCATTGTTAGACATATCGATAAGAACCTGCCGAGCATCATTCATTTCTTTAAGAGTAGCCAGCTCCATATTAAAGCCAACCATATAATGGTCAGCCTTAGCAATGTTAATGAAAGCATCGGCAATCACAGTAGCGATAAGACTATGTGTCATATTAAAACCCTTCCCTAACAAACGGACCATCATAGAACGTAAAGGCAGTATTATCAGGGCAATCCCTAATAATCCAATGAGCAATCAATTCCTTAGCACCATCCCTAGAAGATTGGCGCATATGTCCAAACTCCGCAAAGCCATCCGGCTTAGTATACTCATAGTAATAGAGCGGATAACCAATGCCCCAATAGTTACCATTGGAATCATATCCGCCTTTGTTAATACGAACCTTACGAAGAATAACCTTCATCATACTATTCTCCCATCTCCCAAAAGATTTCCTTGTTAACCATCATACGCTCGACACGCTTAACATAACGGCGCATCTTACGCATCTTATTCATGCGATGCTTCGGGTAATAGATCCGACCATCCTTTTTGAAAGACTTCTCTACGCGGCCAAAGTTATTGCCACAGCATCCCCAATTGCAACACGCGGGATGTTTGGTTTTGTTTGATAAGCGATAATCCATTACCATATTATCTCCTAGGTATTGTTTATACTTCCTTGAGAAGTAATTCCTTAAGTCTACTCTCTATTATCTTTATCGTTCGCCGTCTTTGATGGAGGAATCTCACAACAAACGCTATCTTAATTGATAGTAATAGAGAGCAGGCTAAAAGAAAGGCAGGTTTTTATTCGGAACCGGCAAACCGAATCCTAATTTTAACCGTAAGCTTAGGATGGTGCTTACATTAGCCAACAAGGATACGCAATTGGCTAATCTTTTAGAGTGTTAATCTAAGTGCCACACCTTCAGGTCCGCTAAATTACGTGTGGTAGGACACTCGGAATCCATTGATTCCAATGAGCGGTATTTAAGCACACCTAGATATCTTATTGAGAAAGCTTATCGAACAAAGCTTTCTTAGCTGCTACGTCTGCATCAAACTGCAAACATTCAGGACAATCACAGTCCCCGCATAAACTGATATCTTCTCCATACACAAACTTATCAAGGTAAGCATTGGCACATTCTTCTGAGCAAAAAGAAAGCTCATCAGGGCATCCGTCAACCTTATTGTCACACATATAGCAGGTCATTTCTTTTTCCTTTCCTTTTCAAATTCTTTCTTTAATTCATACTCATGCCAACATGATGCGGCAATGACAAGGAAGATACATAAACCGGTAAGAGCATCAATGATAAGATGTTCAATCATTAAGACTCCTCAATAATATGTTCCAATTCACAAGGATAACCAAAGGTAAAAACCTTAGGGTCATAGGTAGTAAAGACTCGCTGATGTCCATGCTCAGTCTTAAGGATTTCCTTTGCTCCCTCAAGATTATCAGCCCTTACTTCTACGAAACCGCTCAGACGATACCGGAATACCTTAGCCATTCAGAATCTCCATAGAATAGAAAGCATCGGAAGAAAAGCTATAGTAGGAACGATTCCCTTTGGCATCGCAGATAACGAAATAATACTCGTTACGCTCAGTCTTGAATGATACTACATCGCGGATAACTTCATCCTCGATATCAAAGTCAGAATAGTGTAGCTTGACAATCATGCAATCCCCTTTATATACGAGGAAATGTGGACACCTGTAATGATTACAAGTGTATGCTAGTGGGAAAAACAATCACGACAAGGATATCTAAGGCTACACCTTAGCTAGCCAGAACAGATAAGACTCAGCATATGTTTTAACACATGCTTCCGGTGTATACCAAAGACTAAGATAGTGGAGATACATCAATGCCCGGTAATGAGCATGACTCTTACAATCCATCAGGTTAACTTTGAAATCTCCAATCATTATATATCCTTCCTTTCGTTAAAGTTAGTACGATTCGCCTGACTTTCGCCTGCCTAGACTGGCTAGTGTCTGACTAGTGTCTGGTATGTTACTGGCTATCGACTGGGTAGATACTGGGTATCGAAACCTAGGGTAAACCCCCGTAAACATTGGGGATATCCTTACCCCCCTTAGTCTACCATAGATTGACCCCTATGCCTAGTGTCCTCTGGATAGGACAGGGGTGTGGTCTTTGTTCTTTATGTATATATTTTTTTATATATATAAATAAGAACCCTATAAAT